>Ga0302325_10008386_pt1 | contig 22698 bp, 23 predicted proteins | sample Palsa_T0_2_FD_201948 | JGI IMG/M metagenome (GOLD analysis project Ga0302325, IMG submission 201948) | Peat permafrost microbial communities from Stordalen Mire near Abisko, Sweden - Palsa_T0_2 | ecosystem: Environmental > Terrestrial > Soil > Palsa > Peat permafrost | place: Sweden: Abisko...
ATGAACCATCGGAATCTAGGTCAGGGTCTTGACTCTCGGGTTACCGGAGGGCCGACGGTGGTGTGGTGGACAGCGCACCTCATCGCCGGCCAGGAACGGATGGACCTTCCCGGGCCCTCGACGTTCGGCCTGCTGGTCGACGACCTCGACGCCTGCCACGCCCGTGCCATCGACGTCGGGGCAGCCGAAACCGTCCCCCCGCACACACCCGAGGGCATGCCCCGGTGCTCCGCGGTCCGCGACCCAAGCGGCAACTGGATCTGGCTCTACCAGGCCTGACCCACCCACCCACCCACCCACCCACCCCTGATAACAGCAAGAAGCGTCGGATGAGGCGCGCGGGGCCAACCCAAACTCGATTGCGGGGGGCGTAGAGCTAGGACTTGCGCGCCACGATCCCGTAGACGGGGACGGAGGCGGCCGGGTCGACCGGCGAATCGGCGGCGGGGCGCCATTCGGTGACCGGGACCAGGCCGGGAGGGACCGGGGTGAGGCTGCCCGCCAGGTCGGCGACCTCGGCCTTGGAGCGGAGGGTGATGGACTGGGTGGGCATCATCTTGTTCCACATCCTGGCCGCCTCCTCCATCGCCGGATCCAGGTCGCTGGCCAGGTGGTAGATCGCGACGTAGCTTCCGGACGGCACGGATCCCACCAGTGCGGACACCACCTCGGCGGCCTCCGCGCCGTCGGTGACGTAGGCGAGCGTGAACAGCAGCATGATCGCGACCGGCTGTTCGAAGTCCAGGGTGTCCTTGGCGCTGGCCACGATCGCGCTCGGCTCGCGGACGTCGGCGTCGACGTAGCCGACGACGCCGCCGGGCGCGGACTTCATCAGCGCCCGGGCGTGCGACAGCACCATCGGATCGTTGTCCACGTAGGCGATGCGGCACTCGGGCACGAGCGACTGCGCCACATCGTGGGTGCTGCCCACCAGGGGGAGGTCGGTGCCGATGTCGAGGAACTGCCTGATTCCGGCCTCGAGAACCAGGTAGCGCAGGACCCGCTGCTGGAACCCGCGGACGGCGGGCGCGATCGCGCCTACCACCGGCGCCGCCGCGGCCAGTGACCGTGCGGCCTTGCGGTCGGCCTCGAAGTTGTTCTGGCCGCCGTACATGTAGTCTGCGACGCGTTTCGCGTTGGGCACCAGGGTGCTGATGAGCGCGGCTTTGGCCCGGCGCGTCGCGTCTTCCCCCCAGTCCTCTTCCACGGCTACAAGTATGCGACAACGCAAGGGTTCCGGCACCGCTAGCCGCGCCGATTCAGCATTGTGATGCGAGGGACCACGGGCCTTCAGGTCCGGGGGAGTCGCGTCGGGTTAAGCGGGGCGGTTCTGCTGTCGATGTAGTCCTTGATGATCGCGAGTGGCTCGCCGTCGCGGGATGCGGCCAGGTAGGACGGGGACCGGAGTGCTCGCCCCGCAGCTGCCTGCGGATGTGGGCGGGGAACCCCTGGCGGAGCCTGCGGGCGGAGACCCCGTTGAGGGGGCCGACGAGCCTGGACAGGGCGATCTCCGGCGGGTAGGGGACGAGGAGGGCCCACCGCGACCGGCCGCGCCGCCGCGTAGCCACAGACGTCACCCAGCGGTAGGCCAGTCCCAGCCGAGTTGCAAGAACATGCCGAGCCGGTCGCTGACGGCGCGGATCTCGGTGATCAGCCCGTCGGTCAGGGTGAAGATCCAGATCTGCTCAACGTCGCAGTCGCGGCCGGTCGGCTCGGGCATACGCGGGTGGCTGCCGGTGTGCTTGCCCACCACCCGCAGCCGCGCCACCACCAGGTCGCCCTCGCCGATCAGCTCCTGCACCAGCAGGCCGCTCTCCGCGGCGTCGGCCGGGCCGAACGCCGCCAGCTGCTGCCGGAAGCCCTCGATGGCGGCGCCGGGCTCGTCGGCCTCGCCGAAGATGATCTTGTTGTGATCGATCACCCGCGGCGACAGGTAAGCGGCCCGGTCCTCGGACCCGTCAAGCACGCCCTCGTTAAGGCGCTCGAAGAACGCGGCAATGACGGTCTTGTTGTCGGCGATCGTGGTGGTGCTCATGGGGTTCATGCCTGCCCTCTACTCCGATCTCAGACTCTTACGGCGTAAGAGTTCTTGTCGCCTCCGAGATTGACTTACGATGTAAGCGCCTCGGCGCCGAGCTCGGGGTCGAGGCGATGACGCTCTACCACTACCTGCCGAACAAGGACGCACTGCTTGACGGCATCGTCGAGCGGGTGATGGCGCAGACGGAGGCCACCTTCACCGGCGGCCCGTGGGAGCGGACGGTGACCGACTACGCCCGCTCGCTGCGGGCCACGCTGCTGCGCCATCCCGGCGCCGCGCTGATCGTGGCGACCCGGCCCGCGGTGACGCCGGAGACGCTGCGGGCGGCCGAGCGCGGGCTCGCCCTGTTGCGTGCGGCGGGGTTTCCGCTCGACCGGGCGCTGGACACGCTGAACGCGCTGACGCTGTTCACCGTCGCGCACGCCGCCTCCGAGGTGAGCACCGCGGCGGTGAACTCCGCCCACGCGGCCGGCTCGCAGGATTACGTCGCCGCCCTCGACGAGGAGGAATTCCCGCTGCTCACGGAAGCCGCCCGCAGTTCGACGGGCACCGACGACGGCGCCCGGTTCGAATTCGCCGTCGCCGCCTTCATCCGCGGCGTCGCCCCCGCCCCCGCCGCCGGCTGCGACGAGGCCGCAGGCTGAGACGAGGCCGCAGGCTGAGACGAGGCCGCAGGCCAGGGCGCGGGCGGCCGACCAAGCTCAGCCGGTCATGCCGTACGCGACGAAGTCCCAGATCTCGTCGGCCGACACCGGCCGGACGCTGCCGTTGGCGTCGGCGGCGGGGCTTCCGGGGTCGGGCGCGCTGCTGGTCTGCGCGGTGAACATGACCGTCGCCATGGCGAGCGCGGCGACGCGCCGGGGCTCGGCGCCCGAGCGGAGCCGCCCGGCCTGGCCGGCCCGCGCAGTCAGCGCCGTCAGCAGGTCGAGCAGCGGCGCGTGCGCCCGCCGGACCTCGGCCGGATGGGTGAGCAGCAGCCGCGGCGCGAACTCGGTGAACAGCGCCCGGTGCGCGTCGGGGTCGGGCCGGGAGAGTTCGAACAGCAACTGGACGGCGGTGCGCAGCGCGTCGATGGGGTCGGGCTGGGCGTCGGCGGCGGCCGCGACCTGGGTCGTCGCGCGGCGCAGCGCGTCCTCGAACAGCGCCAGCAGGAGCTCGTGCTTGCCGTCGAAGTGCTGGTAGAAGCTGCGCAGCGACTGACGCGAGACGTCGACGACCTCCTGCACGGTGAAGTCGGTGGTGCCCTTGTCGGTGATGATGGACTGCGCGGCGTCGAGGAACCGCTGGACCCGCTGCTCGGCCCGGAGCTTAGCCGCCCGCGTCGACCGCTCGACCGCCCGTTGCTTCCAGGACGGCTCGTCACCGGCCGCCGTCGTCACCTCGTCAATGTTCACCATCGCGCACGACCCCGTCTTGGAGAGAAAGAGAAACCGAGAGCGGGAGCAGGCCCGGCATCATCGCGTTGAACATCGCCGGGTCGAGGTGCCCGGGGGACAGGTGCGCGGGCTCGCCGCGCTCGCCCATCAGCCCGGGGAGCAGGATCAGCGATCCCAGGTCGACGACCTCGTCGGCGGGCGCGGCCGGCCCGCCGACCGCGGCGATCCGGTCGCCGTCGATCCGCAGGATCCCGGGCGGGACGATCTCGCCCGCGTCGATGTCGACGAGCCCGGCGGCCTTCAGCGTGAGCACGGTCCAGCCTTCCTGATGGGGCGAACGCGAGAATTATATTCTCCCAAGTGAGTATCAGATTTCCATATCGGGGAGTGGTCGTCAACCGCCCGGACCGGGAAGTAAGTCAAAGGCGACGCTCGACACGGTGATCGGCGCGTGGGCGGCCGGCCGGACCCTGGCCGACTGCCGGACGGCCGCCGAGGCGGCCGGGCTCGGGCACGCCCGGCTCAACCGGCCGACCGAGGTGCTGACCCACCCCCAGCTGTCCGGTCGGGACCGCTGGCGCGAGATCGGCTCGCCCGTCGGCCCGGTCCTCGGCCTGCTCCCACCGCCGGAGTCGCCCGACTGGGACCAGCGGCTCGACCCGATCCCCGCCCTCGGCCAGCACACCGAGGCGGTGCTGCGCGAGCTGGTCTTCGACGCGGCCGCGGTGGCGCCCATGCGTCAGGGCGAGGGCATCGACGAAGGTTGAGAGCCGACCTCCGCATTGGCGAAATCTCGATTCACACATCTTGGTAACAGCATTCTCATTTCAAAGAATGCGTGCCACAATCGCGGTGTACCGTGCCGGGGATCATCACCGAGGAGGAACCCCGTGAGAACTGCCCTCAGAGCCCTTGCCGCCGTTGCCGTGACGGCCGTGCTCGCGGCCGGCTGCAGCCGCGCCGGGACGACGAGCACGCAGGCGTCCAGCTCGACGCCGGCGTCATCGTCGGCTTCCTCGACCGGGACCGGTTCGACGACGTCGACCGCATCGGGGCCGTCCTTCGGCACCGTGACCGATGCCTGCCACGGCGGCAGCGCGACCGGCGCGACCGACCAGGGCGTCACCTCCAGCCAGATCCTGGCCGGGGTGCTGACCGACGTCGGCTTCACCAAGGACCCGCAGCTTGAGACCACCGCCAAGGTCTTCACCGACTGGTGCAACGCAGCCGGCGGTATCGACGGCCGCAAGCTCGTGGCTGACCTCCACGACACCCAGATGCTCGACGTCGTCGGGGCGATGACCGAGGCCTGCCAGAGCGACTTCGTGCTGGCCGGCGGCTCGGCCGCGCTCGACGGGCTGGGGGTCGACACCCGGCTCAAGTGCGTGCTGCCCGACTTCGACGCGCAGGTCGTGATGATGCAGAACAACGGCTCGTCGCTGCAGATCTACCCGATCGCCTACGGCCACACCTACTCGCCTTTCGGCGGGTACTACGAATGGCTGATCGACCAGAAGTACCCGGCCAGCAAGAACGCGGTCGGCATCCTGTCCGCTGCGTCGGTCATCACCCAGGTCGACGGCCAGATCCTGGTCGACACGGCCAAGGCCGTCGGCGGGAACGTGATCTACAACGGCACCTTCCCGGTCAGCGGGGTGACCGACTGGACGCCGTACGCGGAGACGCTCAAGAACAAGGGCGTGAAGGGCTTCACCTTCTACGGCGAGCCGGAGCAGCTGGCCGCGCTCGAGCAGGCGATGGACAACATCGGCTACAGGCCGCTGTGGATCGACGCCAACACCAACTCCTACGGCACCGACTTCATCTCGCTGCTCGGCAAGGCGGCGTCCGAGCAGGCCAACTACGCGTCCCTGCCGGGCGTCTACCCGCTCGAGAAGGCGGCCGACAACCCGGCCACCGAGCAGCTGGTGAAGCTGTTCGCCCAGTACGCGCCGGGCCAGCCGGTGACCCTGCAGGACGTGCAGGCCTGGTCGGCCTGGCTGATCTTCGCCAAGTCGGCCGAGACCTGCGGCAGCGCCCTCACCCGGCTGTGCGTGTACGACGCGGCGCTCAAGCAGACCGACTGGGACGGCGGCGGCCTCACCGCCCCGGTCGACCTGTCCAACACCGACCCGGCGCCGTCCTGCTTCGATGTCGAGCAGGCGACCGCCAGCGGCTGGGTGCCGGCCCCGTTCGGCGCCAACAGCGGCGCCTACCGCTGCGGCGCGACCCTGGTCCCGCTGCCGGCCGGGTTCCCGCAGCCGGCCACGCTCGGCAGCGTCGGCAAGAGCATGGCCGACGTTAAGTAACGAAAGCAGCCGCCCCCATGTCGCAGTTCCTCGCCTACGGCATCATCGGCCTGTCGACCGCCGCGATCTACGCGGTGATCGGCAGCGGGCTGGTGCTGACGTACACCACCACCGGGGTGTTCAACTTCGCGCACGGCGCGGCGGGCATGCTGGCGGCGTTCACCTACTGGCAGCTCACCATCGGCTGGGGGTGGCCGGTCCCGGTCGCCCTGGCCGTAGTGCTGATGGTCGCCGCGCCGATGTTCGGGCTGCTGGTCGAGCGGGTCGTGATCAGGCCGGTGCAGGGCCTCGGGGAGGCGGAGCGGCTGGTCGTCACGGTCGCGATGCTGAGCGGGTTCATCGCGCTGGCGCAGTGGATCTGGAACCCGAACCTCGTCCGGGCGCTGCCCCCGTTCTTTCCCGGGTCGGCGCCGCTGCAGGTCGGACCGGCGTCGCTGACCTGGCAGCAGATCATCACGATGATCGTCGCGGTCGCGGTCGCGCTCGGCCTGCGGCTGCTGCTCTACCGCACCCGGGTCGGCACCCAGATGCGGGCGACGGTCGACGACCGGGCCCTGGCCGGGCTGACCGGGGCCGACCCGAACCGGGCCAACCGCTCCGCCTGGATCCTGTCCACCCAGCTGGCGGCGATCGGCGGCATCCTCATCGCGCCCGAGGTGACGCTCGACGCCACCCAGCTGTCGCTGCTGATCGTCAGCGCCTACACGGCGGCGGTCTTCGGCCGGCTGCGGAACCTGCCGATGGTGTTCGTCGGCGCGATCGTGGTCGGGGTGCTGCAGAGCTACCTCACCGGCTACCTGCCCCAGTCCACCGCCCTGAACGGCCTCCAGGTGGCCGCCCCGGCGCTCCTGCTCTTCCTCGCCCTGCTGGTCTTCCCGCACGGCCGGCTGCGCGGCAAGAGCCTGCGGCTCCGCCCGGTCCCGGTGCCCACGCTGCGCGGCACGGCCGTGTTCGCGGCCGCGATCATCGCCTCCGGCGTCGTCCTCGCGACCGTGCTCAGCCAGCCCGACCTGATCACCTACGGCGCGATCTTCTCCTTCGGGCTGATCGCGCTCTCCTACGTGCCGCTGTCCGGTTACGCCGGGCAGATCTCGCTCTGCCAGCTGTCGATGGCCGCGATCGGCGCGCTGGTCTGGTCCCACCTCGCCCCCGACGGCCAGTGGTGGGCGCTGATCGTCGCGGTCGTCGCGTCGGCCGCGGCCGGCGCGATCGTCGCCGTCCCGGCCCTGCGGCTGTCCGGCATCTACCTGGCCCTCGGCACCGCCGCGTTCGCGGTGATCCTCGACGACTGGGTCTTCTCGATCCCGACCATCACCATCGGCAGCCTGCACCTCACGCTGTTCGGGGACGGGTCGATCAGCGCCGTCGGGCCGTCGGTCTTCGGCCTCCATCTCACCAGCGAGCGGGCGATCATGGTCCTCGCCGCCGCCGCGCTCGGACTGATCTCGGTCGGCGTCGCCCTGCTGCGGCGCGGCCGGTTCGGCCGCCGGCTGATCGCGCTGCGCGACAGCGAGGCCGCCTACGCGATGCTCGGCGGCAACTTGCTGCTGGCCAAGGTCGCGGTGTTCGCGCTGGCGGCCGGCATCGCCGGCCTTGGCGGCGCGCTCTACGCGATGCAGCAGCAGTCGATCACCTCGACCCAGTTCACCTTCGAGGCCGGCCTGGCGATCTTCCTCATCGCGGTGGTCGGCGGGGTCGCCAGCGTCGGCAGCGGCTTCTTCGCCGGCGCGGTCCTCATCGGCCCGATCAACGCGCTGGTGGCGGTGGCGGCGTGGGCGGCCAACCCGGTCTCGCTCTTCCCCGGCCTGGCGGGCATGGCCTTCGGCCGCTCACCGGACGGCATCGTGCCGCTGATGCGCCGCGACTGGGCCCCGGTCGCCCGCTACAAGATCCTGGTCGTGGCGGCGGTGGTCATCTCCGCCGCGCTCTGGGTACTGCGGCTGGCCGGCGTGGTCAACGGCTGGGTCCTGTTCTGGGGCGTCGTGGTCGTCGCGGTCGCCATCCGCGGCTACGCCGCCGCCCGCGCCGACGCCACCCCCGCCTACGACCTCACCCCCACTCCCACCGACAGCCCCACCTTCACCCTGAGCCCCACCCCCACCTCGAGCCCCGACCCCGGGCCGGCCGAAGACCCCGTGCCGATCGAGTGGTGGGGGCTGAGCCGCCCCTGGCGGGCCGAGGACGAGGAGGTGCTCGACCGTGCCATCGCTCGAGGTTAGCGGGGTAACCGTCACGTTCGGCGGCAAGCGGGCATTGGACGGCGTCGCCATCGCGGCCGAGCCCGGGCACGTCACCGGGCTGATCGGCCCCAACGGGGCCGGCAAGTCCACGTTGTTCGACGTCATCTGCGGCCTCCGCAAGCCGGTCGCCGGCCGGATCCGTCTCGACGGCCGGGACGTCACCCGGCTCGGCCCGGCCCGCCGCGCCCGCTGCGGGATGGCCAGGACGTTCCAGCGGCTCGAGCTGTTCGGCCGCCTCAGCGTTCGGGAGAACCTGCTGGTCGCGGCCGAGCTCGGCCCCGAGCGAGGCCGGGCCGAGCGCGCCGTCACCGACCTGCTCGCGCGACTCGACCTCGCGGAGATCGCCGACCGCCCGGCCGACGAGCTCTCCACCGGCACCGGCCGCCTGGTCGAGGTCGGCCGCGCCCTCGCCGTCAAGCCCCGGTTCCTGCTCCTCGACGAGCCCGCGGCCGGCCAGGATGCCGAGGAGACCCGCCGCTTCGCGGCCCTGCTGCGCGCGCTCGCCGACGACGGCACGACCGTGATCCTCGTCGAGCACGACATGAGCCTGGTGATGGGCGTGTGCGATCAGGTGCACGTGCTCGACCTGGGCAAGATCATCTCGTCCGGCCCGCCCGAGGTGATCAGGCGCGACCGTACCGTCCTCGCGGCCTACCTGGGGGATGCGTGACCAGCCCGCTGCTTGAACTGCGCGGCGTGCGCGCCGCCTACGACAGCGTCACCGTGCTGCACGGGGTGGACCTGAGCGTCGCCGCCGGCCAGGTGGTGGCGCTGCTCGGACCCAACGGGGCGGGCAAGACGACCACGCTGCGGATCGCGGCCGGCGTGCACCCGCTCCAGTCCGGCCGGCTGCTGCTGGCCGGCTCGGACCTGGCCGGGGCGGCGCCGCGCGACCTCGCCCGGGCCGGGGTCTGCCTGATTCCCGAGGGCAGGGGCGTGTTCCCCAACCTCTCGATCCGCGACAACCTGCTGATGATGACCTACACCGGGCGGTCCCTGGCGCAGATCGAGGAGCTCACCTACGCGCGGTTCCCGGTGCTTGGCAAGAACGCCTCGCGGGCGGCCGGCACCCTGTCCGGCGGCGAGCAGCAGATGCTCGCGCTGGCCCGCGGCCTGGCCACCGACCCGGCCGTGCTGCTCCTCGACGAGCTGTCGATGGGGCTCGCCCCGGTCGTCGTCAGCCGGCTCTACGAGCACGTGGCCGAGATCGCCCGCCAGGGCGTGGCGGTGCTCCTGGTGGAGCAGTTCGCGACCGCCGCCCTGTCCATCGCCGATCACGCCGCGGTGCTGGTACGCGGCCGGGTGGCTCTGCAGGGCCCACCGGACGCGGCGCTGCGAGCCGAATTGTCCGACCTCTATCTGGGGAGCTCGAAATGACCTCTGCTGAATCCCGCGCGGACCGCTTCGCCCGCGAACTGGCTGACCTCAAGATCGCCGACCCCGCCGCCGGCCACCCCCGGCTGTGGCAGCGGGCAGGCGCCGCGCTGATGGTGGCCGGCATCGTGCTCGGCGTCGCCTCCTACCTGATCTCGCAGCGGACCGCCAGTTCGCTCACGGCCAGCACCGCGATCACGATCGCGCTCGGCGGCGTGACGCTGGCCCTCGTCGGCGGGGCGGTCTTCCTCCGCTACTCCCTCACCGGCTTTCTGCGCTTCTGGATGGCCCGCCAGTCCTTCGAGCTCACCATGCTCGCCGAGCGCGCCTTCGCCGGCAGCCTCCTCACCAACTCCGACGGCCGGATGGACTCGGCCGGCAACAGCCGCCCGTCACGGACGGACGCGTCACCCCGCCCGTAGCGCGGATGCCCTGACTAGGACGGAGCGGCCCACGCGTCGACGGACGGCCTGGTCGCCCAGACCCCGCTCGGCCGTCTCGGCGTGCCCGCCGAGGCGGCCGCCCTGACCGCGTTCCTGCCGTCCGATCAGGCCAGTTTCGTCAACAGCATCGACCTGCTGGTCGACGGCGGCCTGGTCGCCGCGCTCCGCTCTCGTTAAGAGGCAGCTCGGACCCGCTCCCACGCATCGGCCAGATCCACGGCTCCCGCGCGAGCCAGCACCGCCTCCTCGTACGGCGCCAGGAGCGGCGTCATGACGTTTCTGAGTTTCTGGTCAAGCAGATAGGAGATGCCATCGCGATGCTGGGCCCCAGACGGTGCGATCGCGCTGCTCACGGCCAGGTCGGCGAGCCTTGCGGCGGTCAGCGGCTCGACGTTCGGCGGGAGAGCCGTGTAAAGGCAGGTACTAGTTCCGGCGAAGCCCGTCAACCGTGCGATCCAGGTGACTGCCTGAACGGTGCCGCAGTCGGCGGGGCGCTGGGTCTCGCGTCGGTAGAGCATCATGCGCGCGTCATCCTCGGCGGCAGAGTCGTCGAGGACCAGAACCGTGGCGGGGATGCGGGCGCCCCCTTCGCTGACTGGCACCAGGGTCGGCGCGCCGTCACGGGTGCGGCTTGAGCGCGCGAACTCGGCCGCGAACGGGGTCTCGACCTCGATTCGCCGGATGACCCTAGCGGCGATTTCCGCTCCGGGTCTCTCGACCATGGATCCGAAGGCCAAGATGCCGACGCGCATAACCGGCATCATCACATCAGGGATCGTAGCGTCACCAGTAGTCTGTCGTCCGTAGCGGCAAGGGTTGGGGTGGCGATGACGACCAGACCGGAACGTGCGGAAGATGGCGTTGCCGACACTTCAGCGAGCAGTCTCGGCGATCAGGCAATAAATCGGTCGTATGAGCTCGCCATGCGCACGCTCGACCGCGACGCTGAAATCCTGGATCAGATGCGCACTCGGTCGAGCTTCCTGATCGCGGCCCTCGCCCTGGGGGGCAGCCTTCTCAGCGCGATTTTGTCCAGCGCATCCCGCCCGACCCCGCCGTGGTGGGTGTTGATCTGGCTTGGCCTGGCCCTTGTTCCCTGCACAGCCGTCTTGTGGCCCACGCGCGATCATGGGCGCCTCACGCCGGGATGGGCGCCCAGCGGCCGCAGGCCGTCCGACCTCGAGTCCCGGAGCTTCCGGGAGCGGTGGACCGAGATCCGCCCTGCGCGCCAGGACAATGAGCGGCTATGGAAGATCGGGATCAATGAGCGCGACTTGACCGAGGCTAAAAAGCGCGCCAGGAGCGGGAAGACTGACCTCGATCAGGAATTGGCGGACACGATGTGGCTCGCTCATACGAGAAACGATCACACCTTGACTCGCCGCGCCGATCTCTTGCGCGCCGCTTCGGTGCTCGTGCTGATTTTCTTCATTGCCTTCAGCAGCTGGCTGTAGTTGGCGGCCAATCGGCACCGATCTCAGCGGGCGAAGTCAGCGCCCGCCCGGTGCGCGCGCGAACGCGGCGCCGCCGTCCACCGGGATCACGGTGCCGGTGACGTAGCGCCCCGCGCGCGAGGACAGGTAGATCACGGTCCCGGCCACGTCGTCGGGCTCGCCGATGCGACCAAGCGGGATGCGGCCCGCGACCTCGGCCCGGGTGGCCGGGTCGTCGAGGACGAACGCCATCATCTTGCTGTCGAACGGCCCCGGGGCGATCGCGTTCACCGTGATCGGGTCCTTGGCCAGCTGGCTCGCGAGGTGTCGGGTGAGCATGTGCACGCCGGCCTTGGTCGTGCTGTAGGCGTAGTTCTCGGTCGCGGGGATCGTCAGCCCGTCGATCGACCCGATGTTGACGACGCGGCCGGGGTCGGCCACGCTGGCCGCCGCCCGCAGCAGCGGGAGGCACCGGACGGTGAGCTCGAACAGGGCCTTGACGTTGACGTTCCACAGCTTGTCGAACGCGTCGAGCGGGTACTCCTCGAGCGGCGCCCCCCAGGCCGCCCCGGCGTTGTTGACCAGGATGTGCAGCCGGTCCTCGCGCGCGCCGACGACCTCAAGCAGCTGATCGACGCCGCCCGGCCCGGCCAGGTTGGCGGGCACCGAGATGCACTCGCCGAACGCCGACAGCTCGGCCGCCTTCGCATCGCACTCGGCCGCCTTGCGAGCGGTGATGTACACCCGGCACCCGGCCCGCACCAGCCCCGACGCGATCATCGCGCCGATCCCTCTTGACCCGCCGGTAACCACGGCCACCTTCCCGCTCACCGAGAACAGCGATGAAATGCCGTCGCCGCCAGAAGTCTCTTCGCTCGCGCTCATCAAAGCCCCTTCGCCACCGATGCCTGACACAGGATCATAAGCGCGCCACCCCCCGCCGCAAGAGCCCCACTCTCCGCAGAGCCCCCATTGTCCGCCGCCCGCCACCCCGCCGCCCCATCCCAGCGACTCCGGGTGCCTGTCACCTACGCCATCGACCCGAGCCCCGACCTGTCACCTACGCCAGAGACACCAATAGGCGCGGTCAACGGCGTAGGCGACAGGTCGGCCACCCTGTCGCTGGCGTAGCCGACAGGTGACCCAGTCGAATAACAGCAAGAAGCGGCCTCGCAAGCCCAAAAACGTCGCTGCACCGTCTCCCAGCGTGGATGCCACGGCAGCCGCGCTCAGAAGATGGCGAGCGGATTGACCGGCATCCCGGTCGCGCCGACCAGCGGTAGCGGGCCGACCACGAACAGGAAGCTGTACCGCCCGAATTCTGAGCACGCCGCCGCGAGCGCGGTCACGTCCGGGCCGTCGATGAGCGGCATGCCGAGCAGCGGCAGCGCCACCTGGTGCATGGCCAGCGGGCCGCTGGGCGGGAACGGCGGCCGGTCGCTGATGTCGCCCGCGTAGACGCTCACCTCGCGGTCGGCCATCCAGCGGACCGCGTCGATGCTCATCGCCGGGAGCGGTTCGGTCGCGTTGGGGGTGACCCGCCAGCCGCCGCGGACGACGAGCGCGTCGCCCGACTCGACCCGCAGCCCGGCCTGCGTCTCCGCCGCGTCGAGGTCGTCGGCGGTCACGTCGCGGCCGGGCTCCAGGCGTCCTCCCGGCGCCAGGTCGAGCAGCACGCCGCGGGTGGTGATGCCGCCCGCGAAGGCGGCGGTCGAGCCGTGCGTGACCGAGCCGAGGAAGACGGCCTGGTCGAGCGGGACGCCCGGGTACACGGCACCGTCCGACGGCACGTGGACGACGGCGTCGATATGGGTCAGGTCGGCGTGGTGGGTGTTGATGATCAGCACGTCGGTGGCGGCCCGGGCGGGCGAGCCATGCAGGTTCACGATCTGCAGAACGCCGGCGGGCATGGCGGCGGGGGAGTGGCCGAACGGCAGCGGACCCGACAGCGGGACCGGCGTCACCGGGTAGGCCAGCGAGACGGTCCGGCCGGTGGCGGCCGCCGCGACGCCGCGGGCCCGGGCGGCGTCGGTGATGAAGTTCAGCGTGCCGAGCTGGTCATCGTCCCCCCACCGGCCCCAGTTGGTCGGGACATCGGCCGGAAGCTCCGGAACTGGCATCGTCATCGCGTTTCGCCGCCCTTTCTAGGAGTACAGGTCGCGGAAGAGCCGGCTCACGACCGGCCTCGGCGCCGTCGGATCAGGTGGGACACGGCCACCGCGATGACCAGCGCCGCGCCGTAGAAGACATCCTCGATCCATCCGCCGAGCCCCGCGAGCTGCAGGCCGAGGATTCCGGTGGCGAGGAAGTAGATGCCGATCAGCGTGCCGATCGGATTGAACCGGCCCGGCTGCACCGTCGCCGTCCCGAGAAAGACGGCCGAAAGCGCCGGGAGCAGGTAGGCGGTCGAGCTTGACGGGTCGAAGCCGCCGAGGCCTGCCACCAGCAGCACGCCGCCGAGCCCGGCGATGGTGGAGCCGGCGACGTAGGACATGAACCGGATCGGGCCGACTCGGATCCCGGCCAGGCGAGCGACCTCGCGATTCGCGCCGACGAAGGCGATGTGCCGTCCGAGTGGCGTGTAGGACAAGACGTAGGCGAACGCCAGCGCGAGCGCGAGGCCGTCGTAGAACGAGACCGGCAGGCCGAGGAAGTCCGTCAGCGTGATCCTGGCGAAGCCGGGGCTCAATCCGAACACGGTCGTGCTGCTGGAGATGAGGGTGGTGAACCCGAGCAGCAGCGTGCTCGACCCCAGCGTCACCACGAACCCGTCCACGCCGACCACGACGACCACGAACGCGTTGACCAGACCGCAGCAGGCCGCCACCGCCACCGCGATCACCGAGGCGAGCGCGACGTTCATGCCGTGGTTGACGGCGAGCACCGGGACGATGGTCGCGGAGACGCCCATGACCGACGCGATCGACAGGTCGAACTCGCCGACGACCAGCGTCGTCAGCGCGGCCAGAGCCAGGAACACTAGCGCCTGCTGGGTTCCGAAGATGGACTGGAACGTAGCCGCCCGGAGGATCTTGGACGGCTCGATCCCGATGTAGACGGCGAGCATCGCCGCCCACACGCCGACCACCGCGAACCGGTGGACGGCCTGGTCGAGCCAGTTCGGCAGGCGGCTCGTCTGGCCCGGCAGCGGCGTGCTCGCGGCCGTGGGCGCCTCGGCTTCTGGCATGTTCATGACTGCAGGTTCTCTTTCAGTGATGCGTCGTAGCTTGCGTTGAGGATGTCGTCGGTCCCGGGCGCGGTGAGCTCGGCCGCGATCGAGCCGTCGCGCACAACCAGCACGCGGTGGCAGATCGCGCTCAGCTCGCTGGGGTCGTTCGAGACCATCAGGATTGAGGTGCCGGCTTTCGCGGCGCGGTCGATGGCGCGGAAGAGGTCCTGGCGCGCGGCCACGTCCACTCCCTGCGTCGCTTCGTGCAAGATGAGCAGGGCGGGTTCGCCGAGCATCCACTTTCCGAACAGCACCTTCTGCTGGTTGCCGCCGCTCAGCTTCCCGACCGGGAGCCTCGGATCGGCCGGGCGGACGTCGAGCAGGCGGATCACCTGCTCCGCCTCCAGACGCTGCCACCGGGCGCCGCTGAACCACGGGCGGCCGCGGGTGCGCAGTCGCGGCAGCGAGATGTTGTCGGTCACGCTGAACCCGCCCGCGATCCCTTGCTGCAGCCGCCGCTCGGGAACCGCCGCGACCCCGGCGTCCAGGAACTTCCTGATCGCGGGTCGGGTCAGGTCAAGGGCGACGCCGTCGACCGTGAGCGACCCCGAGGAGGCCGCCGCGGCGCCTGAGAGCAGAGAGGGCGCGTCCTCCCAGCCGCCGCCGGCCGGCCCGGTGAGGCCGAGCACCTCGCCGGCTGCGAGGCCGAAGTCGAGCGTCGACCGGTGCCGGGCGGGGCCGGCCGGACCGGGAAAACCGCGCAGACCGCGCACCGCGATCCGGTCCGGCTCGCCTGAGGTCAGCGTCGACCCGCGGACCTGCACGACCTCGCGCCCGGTCATCAGACGCGCTATCCGCTCCTGCGACAGCTCCGAGGTCGGCAAGCCGGCGCCGACGACGACCCCGTCGCGGAGGATCGTCACCCGGTCCGCCTCGGCCATCACCTCCTGCAGCGAGTGCGCGACCACGAGCACGCTGCCGCCGCCGCGCACCGCCCGCCGCAATGACGCGTAGAACGTAGTCAGCGCCTCGATCGACAGCGCTCGGGTCGACTCGTCGAGAATGATCAGACCGCCGCCGGTGACCTGCGAGCCGAGCGCCCGCGCGATGGCGACACAGGCGCGCTGCTCGGGGGAGAGGGCGCCCACCGGCGCGGTCGGGTCGATGCCGACATGAAGCTCGGCCAGCAGCGCGCGGGCGGCCGCCGCCTCGCGCCGGCGGTCGATCCGGCGCGAGACCCGCCCGCACTCTTCCCGCCCGACGCTGATGTTCTCGGCCACGGACAGGTGCTCGACCAGACCCAGGTCCTGGTGAACGAAGGAGATACCGAGCGACCGAAGCCCGCCCGGGTGGATCGGCAGCCGCACGCTGCGGCCATCCACCCGGACCACGGCGCCCCGATCCGGGGCGTGATACCCGGCCAGCGCCTTGATCAGGGTCGACTTGCCGGATCCGTTCTGGCCGACGAGGGCGTGGATCTCGCCCGGCAGCACGGTCAGCTCCGCCTCGCTCAGCACCCGGGAGTGCCCGAAGGTCTTGGAGAGGCGCCGGACCTCGATGCGGGGCGGCATCGAGGCCGGCTGGTCGAGGCCCGACGTCACGGCTGCTGGCCGGCCCACAGGCGGAAGAACATCTGCTCGAAGCTCTCCGACCCGAACAGCGGGTTGACGTTCATGGCGGTGCTGAGATGGACGCCGGCCAGATTGGCGGCCGTGAAGACCCGGACCGGAACGTAAGGGTCGGCCGGGACGGAGACGCCGGTGATCAGCCGTAGCAGCCCGTCGACGGCGTCCCAGCCGATGTAGACGGAGTCGAACGCGGGGTCGGCCAGCACGCCGTGCTGCTCCTGGACCAGGGAAAGGACCTCGGGCGCGCCCGTCTCGGAAACGATCTTCACCTTGGCCGCGAAGCCGCCGGTCTGCACGGCCGGGAGGATGTAGGGCATGTAGGCGTCGGCCTGCGACAGCAGGTACGTCGGCGAGTCGCTGATCAGCTTGCTGCTGACCGATGAGGTGATCTGCGACGTGTTGGCCGCGTCGAACGACACCGCGGTGACCGTGCAGTCGGGGCAGTAGGTCTTGAACTCCGCCAACGTGGCCGTGAACTGCGCGTCCACGCCGGTCGCGCCGCTGGCGCCGACGAACAGGACGTTCGCCTTGCCGTCGGAGTCGGCGATCACCTGATCCGCGCTGAGGGTGCCCGCGAGCGTGGTCGAGGCATTTCCCGTCTCGAAGGCAAGGTCGCTATTGTCGGCCGGGTTGCCGGGACCGGCCGCCGAGACCAGGACCGGGATGTGCTCGGCTTCCAGCGCCTGGTAGGCGTCGGCGGCGAGGTTGTACGGGATGCCGGAGGTGATGACGCCGATCGCCCCGTCCGTCTTCGCCTCCCCGAAGCAGGCGGCCACCTCGGTCGGCAGGAAGTTCGGGTCGCAGGTCTTCACCGTGATGCCGAGATGGGCGAAGCCCGCCTCGACGCCCTGCTGCCCGAGCACGAACGGGCCGGCCAGGCCGTCGGGCACGAACAGCACAGTCTTGCCCTTGAGCGCGGCGACCTTGGCGGCGTCGAGCGCGGGACCGGGCGCGGGGAAGCTGGTGGCCGGCTTCTCGTACTCGGCCAGTTGCTGCTGCGCGTGGGCCACCCCGGCGGCGGACCCCGAGGCGCTGGCACTACCGGCGACGCTGGCGCTGGCGGACGAACTCGCGGTGCTGCCCGCCAATGCCGCCGAGCTCGACGACCCCGAGCTCGAGCTGCTGCAGGCCGCGAGCGCGGCCAGCGCCACCGCACCCGACGCGGCGGCGACAGCGGCGCGGCCTCGGTGATGTCTGAAGGCCGGTCTGGCGGTCGGCTCTCTGCGCCAGGGCATGCCAAATAGATCGTTCATGCTGATGCCTTTCCTCACGGAAATTGAGGGGACGGAGGGAATGGAGGATGAGACCGGCGACTGCGAGTGCCGGTCAGGCTGGCTGCTGCGCCAGTCGGGGAAAGAGCACCTCGGCGTTGCCGCGGTTAATCGGGTAGGCCTGGGAGATCTCCGGGAGGTAGTCGGCGAGCCGGTCGGTGAAGCCCGAAGCCTGCTCGGTGGAGGCGTAGGGCCAGTCGGAGCCGAAGATCACGTGCGTCGCCTCGGCGAAGGCGAGCAGCGACGGGAGGGCGTAGGGGCCGGAGGTGAGCGCGGTGTCGAGGTAGAACCGCCGCAGCTCGGCCTGGGCGGCGTCCTCGGGCACCCCGGGGAGGGCCATCAGGGCAATACGGATCGCCGCGTACGGCAGGTACCCGCCGCCGTGCGACAGCAGCACCTTCAGACCGGGGTACCGGCGCAGGCAGCCGTGCTTGGTCAGGTTGACGGCGCACCGAACCGTGTCGGCCAGGAAGTCGACCACCCCGGGCGAGATGCCGGGCACGCCCGGCGCGGCCGGCGCGGTCGGATGAACGAACACCACCGCCGCCCGCTCGTCGAGGAACGAAAGCAGCGGATCCCACTGCGGGTCGCCCAGGTACACCCCGTCGGTGTTGGTCAGCAGCACCACGCCGTCGGCGCGGAGCTGGTCAAGCGCGTACTGCGCCTCAGCCAGCGCGCCGTCGACGTCCGGCAGCGTCAGCGTCGCGAAGAACCCGAAGTGACCGGGGTCGTCGCGGACCACCTGCGCGCAGTACTCGTTAGCGGACCGCGCGATCCGCCGGGTCGAACTCGGCTCGTCGCTGGCCGCGATCCTCGCCCCGGGCGTGGACAGGGACATGATCCCGGTCGCGGTGCCGCTGCGCTCGAGGTACTCCAGGGCCGCGTCCCGGCTCCAGTCCACGTAGGGCCCCCGGTACAGCGGGTGTTCCTCGAGCCAGGCCCGGTAGGCCGGCGGCACGACGTGGAAATGCGTGTCGATCCGGGCTGGTCCGGAAAACTGCCCCGCCAACGACCCGGCCATCAGGCGCTCGCCGGGTCGTAGGCTGCGTGCCAGCCGTTGGCCGCCAGCACGGCCGCCAGCTCGTCGACCAGCGACGGCAGATCCTCGATCTTCTCCGCCGTGCCGAACACGTAGTGGTCGGGCCGTTCAAGGAGCGCCTTCTGCCCGGTGCGCCGATACCACCGGTCGTACTCGGCGTCGATGTCGTAGTAGGACGAGTCGCCCGAGGCGCCCCGGCTGATGTGCGCGAACTGCATCTGCAGCGACTCGAGCAGCCGCAGCTGACGCGGGCTGAACAGCGACATCGGCACCCGGTGACGCGACACGATCCGCCACCCCTGCTTCGGCAGCAGGTTGTCCAGCCGGTCCACCCGCGTGCCGAGGGCAACCCGCGCCTGCAGCGAAGGCCGTCCGGCCGCAACGGAATCAGCAGCACCGGAACCAACACCGGCATCCGCGATACCCGAACCCAGCCGAGGCACCTCCGGCGTGGGCGCCCGCCCAGAGCGCAACATCTCGTCGCGGGCCTTGGCCTTCTCCGGATCGGTGGTGAGGATTGTCGAGCCGAGCGCCATCGAACGGCCGATCAGCGTCCGCACGTGCGGCTCGCGCTCGCTCTCGTACGAGTCAAGCAAGACCGGGTCCGCCCGCCCCGCGAGCACGTCCGCCAGCTTCCAGGAGAGGTTCTCGGCGTCGCGGATCCCCGAGCACATGCCCTGCCCGGCGAACGGCGGCATGGTGTGCGCGGCGTCGCCCATCAGCAGCACCCGGCCCGCCCGCCACGGGGTCGAGATCGAGCTCTCGAAGGTGAAGACCGTGTGCCGGATGATCTTCCCGTACTCCGGCCCGATCCCCGAGCCGGCCAGCAGCTTCCAGGCGGTCTCCTCGGCCTCGAGGTACTCGAGCGTCTCGTCGTCCCGCATCGCGAATTCCCATCGCGCGCCGCTCCGCCCGCCCCAGCGCCCCTCCAGGTGCGGGCGCGAGATGTCGAGCACCTGCGCCGCCTCGGGGAGCCACGGCAGGTCGGCGTCCGGGTCGCTCCACTCGAGGTCGACCACCAGGTGCGGCACGGCCCGGAACCCCAGGTCCTGACGGACCGCGCCGATCGCGGTCCGCACGAAGCTGTTCGCCCCGTCGGCGCCGATGACGTAGCGGGAGTCGATCGCCCGCGATGGGCTAGTCGGGTCGACCGCGTCGCGGACAACGGTCCGCGCCAGCGAAGCGTCCTGCGTCACCGACTCGGCCGTGACCCCCATCAGGACCCGGACGCCGAGCTCGCGGCCGCGCCCGTCGATCGCGGCCTCGTACTCCGGCTGGTAGGCCAGGTAGTCCGACCGCCAGCCGCTGCCGCTCTCCCCGGGCTCGACCGTCGTCAGCACCTCACCGGAAGCCGACCGCAGCTCCATCGCGGTCAGCGGCTGCGATGCGAGCTCGACCGCCTCGGCCACGCCGAGCCGCTGGAAGACCCGCATGATCTCGCCGTCCAGGTGCCCGGCCCGGTGCAGCTTGTACCGCTCCTGGTGCCGCTCGACCGCGATCACGTCCAGCCCGTAGTGGGCCAGCAACGCCGCGCAGGTCATGCCGACCGGGCCGTACCCCACGACCAGCACGTCGCACGTCATATGCTCCGGAAGCCGTCCGCCAGCGTCTTCGCTGCTCTCAGGCATTAGTTGGTCCTTCCGCTCGACCGCTCGACCGCCCACCCGTGCTCACAGATTTCATAGTCTTCTCACGATTATCGAGTGTCAAGACATTATCGATAACCATGTTGAGTGTTAATATGTCGCCATGGCGAAGCGAGCGGGCAGCGAGACACTGGCGGTCAGCGTCTATGAGCAGCTCCGCTCGGCCATACTCAACGGCCGCCTGCAGCCCGGCGAACGTCTGAAGCCGGCCGAACTGTGCGCGGAACTCGACGTCAGCCTCGGGGTCATGCGGGAGGCGCTCGGCCTGCTGGCGGCGCAGAACCTCGTCACCATCGACCGCAACCGGGGCTGCCAGGTCGTGTCGCTCTCCCCGGAGGCGCTGCGGAACCTCACCGCGACCCGCAAGATCGTGGAGGGGGCCGCGCTCCGGCTGTCCGTGCAGCACGGCGGCGTCACCTGGGAGTCGGACATCCTCGCCGCGCATCACCGGATGGCCAGCCTGCCGATGATGCAGCCCGACGACCCCGGCTCGAGGAACGCGGAGTGGGCGCACGCGCACATCGACTTCCACGCCAAGCTGATAGCGGCCTGCGACAATCCGGTGCTGCTCGACATCTGCGCGCGCCTGTCCGACTCGGCTGAGCTCTACCGCACCTGGTCCGGGCTCAACGGCCGCGAGCTGCACCGCGACATCGTCGGCGAGCACCGGGCGCTGCTCGAGGCTGCCCTCGCGCACCGGGTCGACCAGGCGGTCGAGCTCTTCGAGGCGCACATCGAACGCACCCAGGCGTTCGTCCTCGACATCGACCTACCGCAGGAACCGCAGGAACCGCAGGCCAACCTAACGGCGTAACGGGAGAGGCTCAGCCCGGTCGCTCGGCCCGCAGCGTCCGCGCCTGCTCGGCGGGGAAGCGCACAACACCGTCATCTCGAACGGACCGTGACTCCGCCCCGTCCGCTCCGCCTCGCCCCCGCCAGGGCATCCGTGACCGATCGGGTGGAACCAGGGTCCGTTCGGAGAATCCTGTCTGGCGCCGACGCCGCGAGCGGCTCCTGCTGCTGCGGGGCCGGCTGGATGAGCGGACTGGCCGCCGCGCTTAGCCAGCCGTCGTGATCGAATCGTCGGTGATGCCGGCCGCGCGGCGGGCGGCGAGCCGCCTTTTTTGCGGTTCGATCGTGTAGCGCGGGTCCTTGGCGGAAGCGATTCCCGCCTCGAACACCCCGAACCGGGTGAGCGCCGACGCGGCCACCAGGGCGAGTCCGGAGGCAACCGCGACGCCGCGGCGGCGGCCGCCGAGCAGTGCCCCGATCCCGCCCGCGACGGCGAGTGCCTCGCTCAGCCGCAGCATGGCGCCGGCCCTGCCGTCGTGCAGCGGTTCGGCCGCGACCGGGTCCATCCGTCGGCGCATCACCTGCGTCGCGGCCAGGTCGCCGATGACGCCGAGCACGGCCAGCCTGCGGGCCGGGGCCGTCTCCGCCACCGGGGTCGTGATCATCGCCAGGCCGGACGAGGCCAGGCTGGCCGAGCTGACGAACACGAAGGGCAGTTCGTCGCGGGCGGCGTTCCAGGTCGGAGTCGACGTGTCCGCGAGCAGAACCGCCGTGTACACCGCGAGCGCGGGAGCGAACGCCGCCGCTTCCAGTCCGGCCGGACCTTCGACCGCTCGCAGCGCACCGCGCAGCGGGCCCAGCGGCAGCCGCTCACCGGTCATCCGGTCGACCTCGGCCGCCGCCGCCACCCCCGCGCCCGCGCTGAAGGCGGACAGGATCCACGAGCCGAGGCTCATCGGGGAGGTCAGCTTGATCGTGCGCAGCATGTTCAGGAAGCGCTCCGGCCGGCCAAGGTCGTGCACGAGGGCGACCGCGCCCACCCCGACCGCGCTGATGGCCGCCAGACGGCAGTTCCGGCGCAGCGTATCCTGCCCGGTCAGCTGTCCCCCCGCCGCGAGCAGGGCCGAGCCGCCCGCGACACCGCCGAGGAACAGGTACGCGGCGATGTCGTGCCCCCACGGCGCCGGCTTGACCACCGGACGGCCGTAGTAGGAGGTGAACTCCGCGTCCGGCACCATCGGCATCTCGCGGGAGCCGTCGGCGCCGGCTTGGCCCGGGCGGCGTCGGTGTCTGCCGTCGCGCCGACGGCGGCGGCCGCCAGCCGGCTCCGGCGGTCGCACGCTGTCGAATTCCGACGTCGTCACGAACGTCCTCCTAGGAACGAGAGCACGGCGGCGGCGACCATGCCGCCGGCGGCGAGGCCGGCCAGCTTGTACATCCGCGGCAGATCGGCGGTGGGCACCCGCGGATCCGGCGGCAGGCCGTATACCTCCGGCTCGTCGAGGAGCAGGAAGACCGAGCCGGTGCCGCCGACGCCGTCGAGATCGTTGGCGCCGTACAGGCGCGCCTCGGTCCTTCCCTCGCGGTGCAGCTCGGCGACCCGTTCCCGGGCCTGCGCCACCAGATCCGCATGGTCGCCGAACTTGATGGACGTGGTCGGGCAGGTTTGCGCGCAGGCCGGCGTCTGGTCATCGATCAGGCGGTCGTAGCACAGGGTGCACTTCTGGGCGACGCCGAGATTGGGAACCTCGGGCTGCTCGCCTTTCCGCTCGCCGCGCTTGCGCTCGCCGTCCTTGGTCTTGACCTCGGCCGTGCCGTCCCGGCGGCGCTCGATGACGCCGAACGGGCAGCCGGCCACGCAGGTGCCGCACCCGTTGCAGACGTCGGCCTGCACCACGACGGTGCCGAATTCGGTCCGGAACAGCGCGCCGGTCGGG
>Ga0302325_10008387_pt1 | contig 22697 bp, 22 predicted proteins | sample Palsa_T0_2_FD_201948 | JGI IMG/M metagenome (GOLD analysis project Ga0302325, IMG submission 201948) | Peat permafrost microbial communities from Stordalen Mire near Abisko, Sweden - Palsa_T0_2 | ecosystem: Environmental > Terrestrial > Soil > Palsa > Peat permafrost | place: Sweden: Abisko...
GGATCGCCGGTAGCGCCATCGGCGGAATGGCCTGGGCGAAGATCGCCGGCGTTTCCGCCCAGGTGACTCTCGGCTCGCGTGGGAAACCGCGGCGTCGCGCTACGATCCCGATCACTCCCATCATCGACAGCGCCATGATGCCTGCCGGTACAAGCCCGCCCAGGAACATCGCGCCGACCGAGGCATTCGCGATCAGCGCGTAAAAGATCATCGGTATCGATGTCGGCATCAGCGGACCAAGCGTCGCCGATACGACCGACGTCGCGGCGGCGAAGCCCGGCGGATACCGACCGTTCTTTGCCATCATGCGCGCCACGATCAATCCGGGGCCGGACGCATCCGCAACGGCACTGCCGCTCATGCCAGAGAAGATCAGGTTGGTGATCACATTTACCTGCGCGAGTCCTCCCGGCAGGTGTCCCACCATAGCGGCGCCAAACCGGAGCAGACGTTCAATGACGCCGCTCGCGTTCATCACATTGGCAACGAAGATGAACATTGGCACGGCGATCAGGAGATAGCTGTTGTAGAGGCCATTCATCGTCTGATCGACCACAAGACCCACGTCCTGATGGCTCGCGATCAGATAGACGAAACCTGCTGCCAGCATGGACAAGCCGAGCGGTGCGCCCAGCACCGCCGCCAAGGTGAAGACACCGAGCAGAACCCAAAGCCCTACCGACACCCCTACCCCCGTGAGTTCGTCTAGATCTCGTCGCGCCAGCGCGGTCCCAAAAGCTTCGCGCCGCTGATGAGTGCGCGCGCGATTACCGCAACAAGAAAAATTCCGAAGCACGCATAAACCCAATCAAGCGGCAAATTGAGCACTGGCGTATGCTCTCGCCACAGGAAGCGGATATAGTCGAGCGAGCCCGGAAGCGCCCACGCAAAAATGCCTCCGATCAATGCCGCGCGCGCGAGAGCGACGTACCGTTTGGTGTCGTCCGGCAAAAGCCGGTAGACGAGATCAAAGCTGATCTGCTGTTTGTCGCGAACCAGAAATGCGTTGGCCCAAAAAATGATCCAGACGAACAGGATCACCAGCACTTCATCAGCCCATACGGCTTCGTCGTGCTCAAAGTAGCGGGTGAAGATCTTGTAATTGAAGATCAGGAATACGGCGGCAAACATGGCGCAGGCAGTCCAGTCCGCCAGCGTTCGGAGCCGCGATCCGAGCCCGACGGCGACGCGCGGCGTCGGTCCCCCATCTGACATGACGCATTAGGCCTTCAAGACGCGCTGCAAGCCGGACGCGTCCCAGGCTTTGGCGAAGTCCGAGTCGGCATAGACCTTGTCGGCCGAAGCGCGGAATGGGCCGAGATCGACCGCATCGACGGCAAGCCGGCGTTCAGTCAGCGCCTTCGTGATCGCCTTTTCGTCGGCGAGCCGCGCTTCGCTGCCGGACTTTGCGGTTTTGAGAGATGCGTCGCCGAGGGCCTTTTTTTGATCGGCATTCAGCTTGTCCCACGCAGGTGCGGCAATGGCGAAAAATACCGGCTGCACCATGTGCGAGGTCAGCACGACCTGTTCGCTAACCTCGTAGAATTTTGCGGCACTGAAGATCGAAAGTGGATTCTCCTGACCATCGACGGTGCCGGTCTTCATTGCGAGATAAACTTCGGGCATGCCCAGCGGCACAGGAGTTACTCCAAGAGTGCGGCCGAGAAGGAGCCATTCCGGTCCCGACGGCATCCGCATCTTGACCCCGGCCATGTCGGTGGGACCTTTGACGTCGCGCTTCTGACGCAGACTGACCTGGCGGGTACCGAGATAATGGGTGGCAAGAACGTTGATTCCCATCTTGGCGGACACGGTCTTCGTGAAATCGTCGCCGATCGGCCCGTCGAACACGCGCCTGAGTTGGTCGTAATCGCTCAATAGATAGCCGCGATTGAAATAACCGAGTTCCGGGATTTGCTGGGCGACCTCGAACGTAGTCATCGAGCTCATCTCGAGATTGCCGCGCTGGAGCGCTGGAACTTCGGTACCCTGTTTGAAGAGCGTGGAGGCTGGATGCACGCTAACGTCGAGGCCAACATTCGCTGCCGTCACATCGGCCCTGAGTTGCTCCAGCGCTTTGTTGAGAAAGTCGGACGGCGGCGCTGCGGTGGAAATGCGGATCTGGATCGTGCCTTGCGCACTGGCTTTGCCGGCTGTTCCGAGAAATGCGCCGGACAATGCGCCTGCGATAAATGCTCTGCGGGTTGTCATCGCGTAGTCTCCCTGTTCGTCGAAACCGTCAGGTCGGCCCCTGTATCGTGACGGACAATGTACCTATGCTGGCAATATCCGCATCAATGCGGTCGCCGGCTTTGAGAAAAGTGCCCCGCGGTACGCCTACGCCCGCAGGTGTGCCGGTTAGCAGCACATCACCTGGATCGAGCGTCATCAGTTCGGACGCGCGCGCAATCTGCTCGGCCACCGAGTAGATCATCTGATTAGTATTGCTGTTCTGTTTGATTTCGCCGTTCACCGCAAGTTTGAGCGCGATATTTTGCGGATCGGGAAGAACGCCAGCCGGTACGATCCATGGCCCGAGCGGGCAACTGGTATCGGTCGCTTTACCCGCCACCCAATCGAATTTGTAAAATTGGTCTGGCGCCATGTTGAAATCGCGCGCCGACATATCGATGCTGATGGTGTAGCCGGCGACATGGTCCAGCGCCTGCTCAGGCGTGACGTAGCGCGCGGTTTTTCCGATCACTGCGGCAAGTTCGATTTCCCAGTCGTATTTCTGCGTGTTACGCGGCATGACTACGGTTGCGCCTGGTCCAACAATGGCGTTGCGTGGTGGCTTGAAGAAAAAGAACAGCTTTTGCGTTTCCTTTTTCACGCCAGGAAAGTGTGGTCATAGTAGTTCGCGCCGGCGCAGAGAACCTTGCCAGGATAGAGCAACGGCGCGAGCAGTTCGACGTTAGTTGCGCTTATTGGCGATGCAGCGCCGCTTGCGCAAGCGGTGGCGAGGCAAGGCGCTCAAGCCGCGCGGCGAAGCTTGGCCAGTCGGCAAAGAATTCAACCAAGGATCTCGGCAGAGTCGGATCGAGCGTCGCGAACGAAAATAAGCTGCCATTAACGCGCAGGCACGGAGTCGGATTGCCATCAATCTTGGCGGTTGCCAGTGCCCACATAAGCTCTTCAACCTTGTCGCGTGCGCCATGAATCGACCCACTAGCACATGCTGTCAATATATTTTGGAAAATGCAAATCATATTGGAAAAGTTGACTTTTGCAGAAAATCGAACAATAAAATCAATATGTTCGCCTATAATGAATTACGGTCCACGTCTTCAGGACCAATCAACAAGACGTTGGCCGATCAGGTTTATGAGCGGATCAAGGGCGATCTGTTGATCGGCACGTTCGCATCCGGCACGGCGCTCCTGACCCGTCAATTATTGGCGCGGTATGGTTGCGGGATCAGTCCGCTACGTGAAGCGCTGGCACGCCTAATCGGTGAAGGTTTCCTCGACGCCAGCGGACACCGAAGCGTGCGCGTGCCCCTGCCGTCGCGCGACGACCTGGATGATGTTTATCGCGTTCGGTTGCTTTTGGAGTCGGAGGCGCTGGTGCTGTCGATGCAACATGGCGACGACGCCTGGGAAGCAGCGGCTATCGCGGCGTGCCACAGACTTGAGCGAGCCTCTCTGCCGGGCGCCGGATCGGCAGATGAGCGCGCTACGCGGGCGGCGGAGTGGGAAGCACGCCATCGCGCCTTCCATGCAGCGCTTGTGGCAGCGGCGCCTGCTCCCCGGCTTTTGCGACTGATCGCGCAGATGGTCGAACAAACCGAGCGTTACCGCGGCTTGCGGCTGTTGCAGAGCCCGACAGATACCTTGATTCGCGACGTTACCGCTGAACATCGCGCGCTTCTCGATGCGACGGTACAGCGCGATCCGCGAGCCACCGCATTGTTGCGCGAGCACCTGACTCGCACGCAAATATTTGTCGCCGAGCTTCTGGCGCATCAAGCGCGAGCGGCGCGAGGAACGTAATTTGAACCTCGCAAGCTCTATTGCCGTGCAGTGGACAGTGAATGGGCAAACCGGGTTCGCACCTCGTCAGCCCTGTCCGGCGCTGCACGCACAGTCAGTGCAGTGCGACCGCTCTTTTCGTCGACGCTCTTGTGAATCACTTCGGTGTGGCGGTAGAGCCAGCTCAGACCGGCGCCGTCAGCGGGATCAAGCTCAAGTTCGATTAAAACACGCCCGGCTGCAAGACGCGCCTCGATCACGGCATTGTGATCGCCGAGACCAGCACCGGCCGCTCATCCGCCGGTCGGCGTTCGGCGATGTTTTTCAGGCGCGCGCGTTCTTCCGCGTCGATGCGGTCGATCTTATTCCAAACCTCGATCAGCGTCTGTTTGTGTTCGGGATCGTTCTGCGGATCGATGCCGAGCTGGCTCAAGACTTTTTCGACGTCGTGCAGTTGCGCCTCGGCGTCGTCATGGGTGACGTCGCGTACGTGCAAGATCACGTCCGCTTCAATCACCTCTTCCAGCGTGGCGCGGAACGCCGCAATGAGCATGGTCGGCAAGTCAGAGATGAAGCCGACGGTGTCTGACAGGATTATGCGCGCGCCGTGCGGCAGATCGACCGCACGCAAGGTCGGGTCGAGCGTGGCGAACAACATATCGGCAGAAAGCACCTTCGCCCGGGTCATGCGGTTGAACAGCGTCGACTTGCCGGCGTTGGTGTAGCCCACTAGCGCAACGATCGGATAAGGGACGCGACGACGGCTCTCGCGATGCAATTCGCGGGTGCGTTTGACCTTGACGAGCTCGCCTTCGATCTTGGCGAGGCGCTCCTCGATCATGCGCCGGTCGGCTTCCAGTTGAGTTTCGCCGGGACCGCCGAGGAAGCCAAAGCCGCCGCGCTGGCGCTCAAGGTGAGTCCATGAACGCACCAGCCGGCTTTTCTGATAGGTCAGATGCGCGTGTTCGACTTGCAATGCGCCTTCGCGGGTTCGTGCGCGGCGGCCGAAAATTTCCAGGATCAGGCCGGTGCGGTCGATGACCTTCGCGCCCCACGCCTGTTCCAGGTTGCGTTGCTGCACAGGGGTGAGCGCGCAATCCATCACCACAATGCCGGCTTCGTGGGTTTTAACCAACCCGGCAATCTCATCGACTTTGCCTTTGCCGAGATACGTTGCCGGACGAAGCGCGTTGAGCGTGACGATGCCGGATTGCTCGACGTCGAGATCGATGGCGCGGGCAAGCCCTACCGCTTCATCGAGCTTTGCCTCAGGTGTGCGGTCAGCCGTGGCCGCGGTGCGACGCAGCACCGGTTCGACCACCAGTGCGCGACCGGTCGCCGAGCCCGAAGGACTCAGCCGGTCGGAGCGCGTGTCGCGGCGGCGCGGCTCCAATCAGATCTTGTCCGTGGCGGGCGGCTCTTCGGCACCTTCGAAGAGCTGCACCGGATGCCCCGGCATGATGGTCGAAATCGCGTGCTTGTAGACGAGCTGCGAATGTCCGTCGCGTCGCAACAGCACGCAAAAGTTATCGAACCAGGTCACCACGCCCTGAAGCTTCACGCCGTTCACCAGGAAAATGGTGAGCGGAATTTTGGCTTTGCGGACGTGATTGAGGAAGGTGTCTTGTAGATTTTGTGCGCGGTCGGCTGCCATGGCCGTTGTTCCGTTCTTGTCGCGCGGGCCCCAGAACCCGCGGGTCTTTTCTTGTGTCTCGTCAGTTTATGACGCGCTTTAAGCCCCCATCCGTCAATCCGGGCCGGGAGAACCCGAAGCCCGCCTATTAGAAGGCCCGTTGCGGAGCGATGCAAGCCCAACCTCGGCGCTTCCAGGGCGGATTTCGCTATCCGACCTCGGCAAAACGGTGAAATTCCCGCCGCAGCGCAGTTGCCACCGGGCCGGGCTCGCCGTCGCCGACGGTGCGGCCGTCAATCCGCACGACCGGCATCACGGTTTGGGTTGCCGAGGTGATGAATGCCTCGCGGGCGGCATAAGCCTCGTCGAGCTTAAAGCTCCGTTCCTCGAAGGACAGCCCCTGGGCCTTGGCGACCTCCATTGTTACAGCCCGCGTGATGCCGCGCAGGATGGCGTGGTCGGCGTGCCGCGTGACGAGCTTGCCGTCGCGGGTGACGATCCAGGCATTGGCAGAGGCGCCTTCCGTGACGGCGCCGTCGCTGTCGATCAGCCAGGCTTCGCGGGCCCCTTTGTCGATAGCGGACTGTCGCGCCAGCGCATTGGGCAATAGTCCCACTGTCTTGATATCAACGCGGCCCCAGCGGTTATCCGGCGCACTGACCACGGCGATGCCGGCTTTGGCCTGGGCTTCGCTGCGGGCGCGATTGAGCGGCCGCGCCGTTACGACCACCGTAGGTGCGATTTCAGGTTGCGGAAAGGCCAGATCGCGACGCGCGACGCCGCGGCTGATCTGCAGGTAAACGAGGCCGTAGCCGATGCGATTGCGCGCCACGAGTTCGCGCAGCACTATGCCTAGCGCCGCAAGCGACATCGGCAGTTTTATGCGCAGTTCGCCGAGCGAGCGCTGCAGCCGCTCGAAGTGCCGCCGCTCGTCAACGAGCCGGCCGCCCCTCACCTCGCAGACTTCATAGACCGCGTCAGCGAATTGATAGCCTCGATCCTCGACATGAACCTTGGCGTCGCGAAACGGCAGGTAACGACCGTTGACATAGGCGATCCGCGACATGCGCTTAATCGATGCCCAGCGCCTTTAGCTTGCGGTGCAGCGCCGAACGCTCCATACCGACAAATTCCGCGGTACGCGAAATATTGCCGTCGAAACGGCTGATCTGTGCGAGCAGGTATTCGCGCTCGAAAACTTCGCGTGCTTCACGCAATGCAAGCGTCATCAAATGCTCGCCGCCATTTGCGCTCGGCATGTTCGGGATCATTGAGCTCACATCCTGCGGCAACATGGCGGCGGTGATCACCGCTGATGGATCGCCGCCGGCAAGGATCATCAGACGTTCAACGTTGTTGCGTAGTTGCCGGACATTGCCCGGCCAGTCATGGGATTGCAGGACAGCGAGCGCATCCGCGCCGACGGTGCGCATCGGCAGACCGGTGGTGTGGGAAATTTGCGACATGAAATAGTCGACGAGTTCGGGAATATCCTCACGCCGCTCGGCCAACCCCGGCACGCGGATCGGCACCACTGACAGCCGGTGATAAAGATCCTCGCGAAATCTTCCCGCCGCGATATCGGCTTCGATGTTGCGTCCGGTCGAGGACACGATGCGTACGTCGACTGTCACCTTGGTGCTGCCGCCGACGCGCTGGAAGGTCTGATCCACCAGTACGCGCAAAATCTTGTTTTGCGTCTCGCGCGGCATATCGGCGATTTCGTCGATGAACAGCGTGCCGCCGTGCGCTTCTTCGAGCGCGCCGATCTTGCGCGCATGGCCGCCGTTGGCGCCGCCCTCGACACCAAACAGCTCCACTTCCATGTGCTCCGGCGTGATGGCGGCGGCGTTGATCACCACGAACGGGCCGTCGGCGCGGGCGGAAAGGCTATGAATAGTACGGGCAGCCAGCTCTTTGCCACAGCCAGACGGGCCGACAATAAGAATTCGGCTATTGGTCGGGGCCACTTTTTCGATGGTCTGACGGAGCTGGTTGGCAGCCGCGGAATGTCCAACCACCATCGCGGCGAGCGGTCCATGCTGCTTGAGCTCCCTCACCTCGCGTTTCAACCGCGAATTCTCCAGCGCGCGCTCTGCGACAAGGAGCAGCCGGTCTGCCTTGAAAGGCTTCTCGATGAAGTCATAGGCGCCGCGTTTAATTGCCGACACCGCGGTTTCGATGTTGCCGTGCCCGGAAATCATCACGATCGGCAATTCGGGATGATCGGCTTTGAGAGCATCGAGCAATTGCAAACCATCGAGCCGGCTGCCTTGCAGCCAGATATCGAGGAAAACGAGATTGGGGCGCCGCGCCACGATGGCGGCTAGCGCATCATCGCTGTCGCGCGCGGTGCGCGCACCGTGGCCTTCGTCTTGCAGGATCCCCGCGACTAGTTCGCGGATATCCGCTTCGTCATCGACGATCAGGATATCGGATGGCATGGTCTACCCGTCGCCCTGTTACTACCCTTGGTCATTCTGCCGCTTGATGCGGTTCGACTTGTTGTGCCGCGGGAGCCGAAGCCTCCGCTGTAAAACGCAATTGCATCCAGGCGCCACGGACGCCGGGAATTTTTTCCGAAGCATCGCGCAGCTCGATTTTGCCGCCATGCTCTTCGAGAATGCGGCCGACAATGGCAAGGCCAAGTCCGGTGCCCTTCTCGCGCGTCGTTACGTAAGGTTCCAGGAGTTTCGCCCGGTTTTCCTTCGGCAGGCCGATACCGTTGTCGATCACATCGATGACGATGTCCTGGCCGTCGCGCTGTGCGCTGACGATGATGCGGCCGCGGCCACCAAGTTCGTTATTCGGCACGGCGCTGATCGCTTCGGTCGCGTTCTTGACGATATTGGTCAGTGCTTGGGAGATCAGCCGGCGGTCGATCCGCGTCGGCATGACCTCGGACGGCAGTTCGACGACGAAATCGATATCGGGATGAGCAACGCGTAAGAGAAACACGACCTGCCGAACCGTGTCGGCTAGATCCTCGTCAGCCATGACCGCTTTCGGCATCCGGGCAAAGCGCGAGAATTCGTCGACCATGCGTTTGATGTCGTCGACCTGGCGCACGATAGTGTCAGTGCATTGTTGAAATACACCGTCATCGTCGGCGATCACTTTGCCGTATTTGCGGCGCAAGCGCTCCGCTGAAAGTTGGATCGGAGTCAGCGGGTTTTTGATCTCATGGGCGATGCGACGGGCGATGTCGGCCCAGGCCGAAGAGCGCTGAGCCAATACAAGCTCGGTGATGTCGTCGATCGTAATGACGTAGCCATGCTCGGCTTCGGTGGTCTGCTCGCTGGTGACGCGGACGGAGAAGTTGCGCTCCTGGCCGTCGCGGCTAAGCGTAACCTGGCGCTGGACAAGACGCTGATTGCTGCCGCGCGCCGCCTGGAATATTTCGGCGAGCTCAGGCGCCACTTCAGTCAGCGGCCGGTCCAACGCGTCGGTCTCAGTTCGGCCGATCAGGCGTTCCGCGGAACGGTTGAGGATGGTGATGTGGCCGTCGGCATTGACGCCGATGACGCCGGCGCTGGCGCCGGACAGTACCGCTTCGGTAAAACGCCGCCGGCTGTCGATGAGGTCGCGCGCGCGCACGATGTCCTCGTGCTGTGTGCGCAATTCCTGCGTCATTTTGTTGAATGTTTCGCCGAGATACGCCAGATCGCCTTCCGAGCGATAGACCGGAACTTGCACCTGCAGATTGCCGGTCGACACGTCGTTTGCCGCTCCGATCAGACGGCGGATTGGCGCAACCAGCCGGTTGGCGAAATCAAGTCCAATCCATGCCGATGACAGCAGTACGATGAGCGCGATAACTGCGAACATCAGCGCGAAAGCCACCTGTATCCCCAGCCGCCGCGCTTCGAGATTGGCGTATTCGGTGACGCTGTCCTGGGTATTACGGAGTTGTGCGACGACGTGCGGATCGAGCAGCCGCGCGACGTAAAGATACATGTTGTCGTAGTCGTGCAGTTTGACGACGGCGGCGACATGGTCGCCTTCCGGGATAAGTGCCACCTGCGGGTCGGTATCAGTGAGCTGGGTAAGCAGCTCCTTGGATGGCAGCACGATCTTTTGGTCCATCGTCACGTTGGCGCGCTCGACGGTGTTGCCGTCCATTGTGATGATGATCGCAGCCGCCAGTCCGCGCCCGGTCGCTTCCTGGGTCAGGAATTGGCGGAAGCGTTCGCGGTCCTGGTCGAATAAAGACTTGGCTCGGGCGACGTCGAACGCCATCGCCAAGTCGTCGCCGCGGATCGCCTGAGCGTGTTCGTTGACGTACGCATCGGCGACAGTGACCGACTGTTCGATCATCGCGCGCATGCGGGTGGCAAAGAAACGGTCAAGCGCGCGATCCAGCGTCGTTGACGCTACAACCGAGACGAGAATAGTCGGGACCGCGGCAATGACCACAAACAAGCCAACAATCTGAATGTGCAGACGCGAACCGGCGTGGCCCCGCCGGCGGGACTGCACCACGTGCCAGACTTCGCGGCCGATAATGGTCAGAAGCAGGATACCGGTCGCGGCATTCACACAGAGCAGCGTGACGACGACCTCGTGAACCGGCGAAATCGGTGTAAGGCCGGCGAGGACGAGGAAGGTTGCCGTTGCCGAAAGCAAGGCCACCCCAACGGCAATACCGCCTACAAGGCGGGTCCCAATGGGCGTGGTTGAGGTCGCGGCCGCCGGTTCGACTGGCGCGACCTGCTCAATTGTTGTCATTGCCGCGCTTCTCGAATGCCCTGTTAAGGCTCGAATTCAGATTAACGGGACGTCAGTTGGAGGTCTGACACAGCCCTTAAGTGATGCTTTTATACAACAATGTTGCCCGATTGCGACAATTCCTAGGCGAGCCACAACAGCGGCTGCCTGGATTCAGGGCGAGCGATATGATCAATGTATGCTGATTAGACGCCGCTGGTCCTATAGACCTGAATTTCGAGGTCCCGGATTTTCTTGCGCAGCGTGTTACGGTTCACGCCGAGAAGATCGGCAGCGCGGATTTGATTGCCGCGGGTCGCCGCCAGCGCCGCCGACAGCAACGGTCCCTCAACCTCCCGCAGGATGCGATGATAGAGACCGGGCGGCGGCAGGCCATCGTCGAAGCCGGAGAAGTATTGGGCCAGATAGCGCTCCACGGCGCCGGAGAGGTTGTCATCCGGCCGGCTGGTCTCGCCAGGCGACATCAGCGTTGGCTGTGACAGCTCCGCTTCCATCACTGCGGAAGTGATGGTCTCCTGCGGATAGAGTGCCGCCAGCCGCCGCGCCAGGTTCTCCAGCTCGCGCACGTTGCCCGGCCACCGATGCCGCTTGAGGCGGTCCAGCGCCGCCTGGTCGATCTGTTTGGGCGGCAGGCCTTCGCGCTCAACTATCGTGAAGAAATGCCGGATCAAGTCCGGAATATCCTCGGTACGTTCGCGCAATGGCGGCAAACGAAGCGGCACGACATTCAAGCGGAAGAACAGGTCCTCCCGGAACAGCCCTTGCTGGATAAGCTGGCGGAGATCCTTGTTTGTCGCCGCGATGATGCGCACGTCGGTCTTGATCGCCGTGCGGCCGCCAACGGTCGTGTATTCGCCTTGCTGCAACACGCGCAGCAATCGCGTCTGCGCTTCCATCGGCATGTCGCCGATTTCGTCGAGAAATAATGTACCGCCTTCGGCCTGTTCGAAGCGGCCGGCGCTTCGTGAGTTGGCCCCGGTGAAGGCCCCCTTCTCATGGCCGAATAGTTCGGATTCGATAAGGTCGCGCGGGATCGCCGCCATGTTGATCGCAACGAACGGTCCAGTGCGCCGCTTGCCGTAATCGTGCAGCGCGCGGGCAACCAGTTCCTTTCCGGTACCGGATTCGCCCGCGATCATCACGGTGAGGTCGGTCTGCATCAATCGCGCGAGTACGCGATAGATTTCCTGCATCGCCGGAGAGCGGCCGACCAGCGGGATCGAATCAAAATCTTCGACCTTGGCAGGCTGGCGCACCTTCTCCTTCGGCTCGGACAAGGCGCGGCCGACGATGGCGATCAGTTCCTTGAGGTCGAACGGCTTCGGCAGATATTCGTAGGCGCCGCGCTCTGAGGCGCGGATCGCGGTCATGAATGTGTTTTGCGCGCTCATGACCACCACCGGCAAATCCGGCCGAGCTTTCTTGATACGTGGCAGCAGATCGAACGCGCTTTCGTCCGGCAATACCACGTCGGTGATGATCAGGTCGCCGTCGCCCTGACTGACCCATCGCCATAGCGTTGCGGCATTGCCGGTTGAGCGGACTTCATATCCGGCACGGGATAGCGCCTGATTGAGCACAGTCCGGATTGCAGAGTCGTCGTCGGCGACGAGAATACTACCCGCGGGCATCAGTGATCCCCTCGTAACTGGCGAGCGCTATCTGGCGCGGTGCCCTCGCCTGCGTAGACCGGCATAAGAACGCGAAAGACGGTGCGGCGCGGCTGCGACTCGCACTCGATGATGCCGCCGTGGTCGCCGATGATCTTGGCTACCAGCGCGAGCCCCAGCCCCGATCCTGTAGGTTTGGTCGTGACAAACGGATCGAACAGGTGCGGCATCAATTCATCAGGCACGCCCGGCCCGTTGTCTTTGATGCAGATTTCAAGCGGCAATGAAATGCGCGCTTTGGCGCCCGGCAGCGACAGCCGCACGCCAGGGCGAAACGCCGTGGACAGCACGATTTCCCCGCCTTGTGTTTCGCCAATGGCTTCTGCCGCATTTTTGATGAGGTTCAGGAACACCTGAATGAGCTGGTCGCGGTTCGCGAGGATCGGCGGCAGGGACGGATCGTATTCTTCGATGAACTTGATCTGCCGGGCCACACCGGATTGCGCCAGCCGTTTCACATGATCGAGCACCACGTGAATATTGATCGGCTCGCGCTCAACAGGGCGTTCGTCACCAAACACTTCCATGCGGTCGACCAGCTTCACGATGCGGTCAGCTTCATCGCAGATGAGCCGCGTCAGCGTGCGGTCTTCGTCATCGACTGATTGCTCCAGAAGCTGTGCTGCACCACGGATGCCAGAGAGCGGGTTTTTGATTTCGTGCGCAAGCATGGCGGCGAGCGCGATTACTGAACGCGCCGCGCCACGATGCGTGAGTTGCCGGTCCATCTTGTCGGCGATGGTGCGCTCTTGCAGCATTACTACGACGGAGTCCGGTTGCTCCGGCAGCGGCGCGACATAGAGATCGACGAGTCGATCGCCTGGATTCCGCGGCGTACCGAGATCGACCTTGTATTCATTGACTGGCGCGCCGCGTGCGCGCACTTGCTCGATCAGCGTGAGCAGCGGGCTGCCAAAGGGCACGAGGTCGCGCAGCAGGTGTCGCCGCAGGTGTGAAACCGATACCTCGAAAAAAACTTCCGCCGCAGCATTGGCATCGGCCACTTTGCCATCAGATGACACCACGATGACAGGGTGCGGCAGCGCATTGAGCACTACATCGGCCTGCGTTGGTGCCACAAGGTTTTCGGCCATGCTCATTCTGCGGCCCCTGTGTTCAGGCCCAAAGCCATTAAAGTTTTTGGCGAATAACCTATTATTACCATAGGCTTAGCTGCATTTCCCACACGAACGATAGGGAACGTGTCTGCACACTAAATAGGCGTGTTCGAAACTCTGCATAGAGTTTAGCCAAATATCGGATCGGCGCAAGTGCTGCACTGCAATATCCCTAATTCGTGTGCATAGATTTTGCGAGTATTGGTACGAATAATCGGCCGCATTAGGCGCCTATATTGCGGTTCGCACATTGAAGAACATGCGCTAAAGCCATGCCCAACCTTGAGGCGGAGCGCTAAATGCCTGACATGATCGCTGCTGTCGTCGTTGCGGGCGGCCGTGGCCTTCGCGTGGGCGGCGATATCCCCAAGCAATATCGCGAACTCGGCGGCGAGCCTGTGATCCGCCCAGCACTCTCCGCGTTTCTCGATCATCCGCATATCGTCGCAGTACAGCCGGTCATCCACCGCGAAGACGAAGCGATGTTTCGCGCCGCGACCGCGGGCCTGCAAAAGCTGCTGCCGCCGGTGTGGGGTGGCGCGACGCGGCAGGCATCAGTGCGTGCCGGGCTGGAAGAACTAAGCGCGAGCGCGCCCGGAATCGTTCTTATTCACGATGCAGCGCGGCCGTTCGTTTCCGGTGCGCTCATCGAGCGCGCCATCGCGGCTGCAAAGCAAAGTGGCGCTGCGGTGCCGGCGGTTGCGATCGCGGACACGGTGAAAAAGATCGATCAGTCTTCGATCGTGGTCGAAACGCTCGATCGCAATCAGTTGCGTACCGTGCAGACACCGCAAGCTTTCACTTTCGATCTCATCATGGCTGCGCATCGCCGTGCGGCGGCCGCAAATCGCGAGGATTTCACCGATGATGCAGCGCTTGCTGAATGGGCCGGTTATCCAGTGAGCGTTTTTGAAGGTGACGCCGGCAACGTAAAGCTGACGACCGGCGACGATTTCACCCGCGCGGAAATCGCACGGTTTGCGGCGCTCGGCGATGTCCGGACCGGAAGCGGATATGATGTGCACGCTTTCGCCGATGGCGATCATGTCATGCTCGGCGGCGTACGTATTCCTCACTCGCGCGGCGTTACCGGGCATTCCGACGCCGACGTTGCGCTCCACGCGCTGGTCGATGCCATTCTCGGTGCGCTTTCCGATGGTGATATCGGCGTGCACTTCCCCCCGAGCGATCCGCAATGGAAAGGCGCCTCCTCTGACCGCTTCCTCGCTTTTGCCTGCGAGCGGGTGCGTGCCCGCCATGGCATGATCGCGCATCTCGATGTCACGGTGGTTTGCGAAGTGCCACGCGTCTCCCCGTATCGGGACGCCATGCGGGAACGTATCGCTGCGATTGCCGGTATTTCGCCGTCGCGTGTGGGGATCAAGGCGACCACGAGCGAGAAGATGGGCTTTACCGGGCGCGGGGAAGGCATTGTCGCGATGGCGACGGCTACTGTGCGCTTGCCCTGGAGCGTCGCATGACTAGCACCTGTGCGGCGGCGAAGCAGGTGCTGGAGCTTTGTCGGGCGCGGGGCTTGCGCGTTGCCACCGCTGAATCCTGCACCGGAGGTTTGGTCGCCGCGGCACTCACCGAGATCGCCGGTTCCTCCGACGTGGTTGATCGCGGTTTTGTCACCTACTCAAACGAGGCCAAGACTGAGCTTCTTGGCGTACCGCAATCAATACTGAAGCGTTATGGCGCCGTAAGTGCGCAAACCGCGAAGGTGATGGCCGCCGGCGCTTTGAAAAACTCCCACGCCGATATCGCAATCTCGATCACAGGCATTGCCGGCCCTGGCGGCGGCACCAAGCAAAAGCCCGTCGGTCTCGTCCACTTTGCCGCGGCGCGGCGCGGCGGTCGGCGCATCGCACGCAAGCGGCTCTACGGCGATATCGGCCGCGGCCGCGTGCGGCAGCGCTCCGTGGTCGATGCTCTCGAAATGCTGGCGCTGCTCGCGCAGTGACTACATCGCGCGCTGCGGCGCGCTTTGCAGGAATTCGTAAAGCTGATTGACGTAAAACCGCGCCATGCCGGTCGTGCCGTGGCCACGCGTTTCCTGGGTTTCCGGTATCAGGTAGAGTCGGCCATTCTTAACGCGGTGCAAGGCGCGCTGAGTGATCCCGGTCTCCGGCGGATTGCGCTCGTCGTCGGCGGAATTGATCGCTAGTGCCGGCGCTTCGATCCGCTCAAGCGCGGGCGTGGGATCGTAGTCGGCCGATGAGCTCCACTGGTAGATGAAATCGTTGGCATCGGCACTGAACGGCGCCAGCCTTTCGGCGACCAGTTTGTCGGCGCTTTCGCGGGTCGGCGCCAGGCTCTGATACGCCAGCGTGCCGCCGCTGGTGGCGACGCCGAAGAAGGTGGTCGCGAGCTTCAGCGAATGCGGCTCCGTGGTGTAATTGCCGTTGTTCCATTCCGGATCGCTGCGCACGGTTTCGATCATCAGCCGCCGCAGCATCCAGTTGCGGCTTGCCATCGGTGTCGGCTGCGAAGCCATCGGCACCAGCGCATCCATGAAGCCCGGATATTTCTCGCCCCACAGCCAGGTTTCCATGCCGCCCATTGAATTGCCGGTGACGAGGCGCAGGTGGTGGACGCCGAGCCCATCTTTCACGAGCAAATATTCGGCATCGACCATGTCGGCGTAGTCGTATTGCGGGAATTTCATCCGCAGCCCATCAGACGGTTTCGACGAGCCGCCGTGGCCGATCGCGTCCGGCAGGATGATGAAATACTTGCTGGCGTCGAGCGGCTCGCCCGGACCAAACAGCTCGCCGGCATATTGCGGCGTCAGCATGCTTTTGCCGGAGCCGCCGGTGCCGTGCAGGATCAGCACTGGCTGTCCGGACGGATCGCCGATCGTGATGTAGTGCAGGCGAAGCTCCGGCATCACCTCGCCGGTATGAAACTTAAAATCTTTCGCGATCCAGTCGCCTTCCTTCGGTGCCGGATATTCGGCGGCGTTTGCGGTTACGCTCGCCAGAAAGATCGCAATGCCCGTGACGGCCGGTCTGATCATTTTTTCTCTGCCCGTGCGATGCAAGTTTAGCGGGTGTTCGGCAGTCGGCAAGACGGGCGCGCTCGTTACGCGGTCTGTTTGCCGTAAACCTGATCCGCCCGCTTCTCGAACGCTACCGCAAAGCGGCGGAATGCGGCGTCGAATACCGAGCCCATCAAAAGCCCGAGTGTGCGGCTGCGAAACTCATAAGAGATGAAGAATTCTACGTCGCAAGCGCGTTCGCCCGCGGGCTTGAAGCTCCAGCGATTGTTCATGCACTGAAACGGGCCTTCGAGATATTCAACCAGGATTTCGCGCTTCGGCCGGTCGAGGGTGACGCGGCTGGTGAACGTTTCCCGGACTATCTTATAGGCAATCGTCATATCGGCGACGATGACGTCCCTGCCCTCGCCATCCTGAGTACGCCGCCGCACATGGAGCGACTGGCACAGGGGAACGAACTCGGGATAGTGCTCGACGTCGGCCACGAGATCAAACATGTCGGAGGCCGAATGCGCCACCCGCCGTGTGGTCGTAAATTGCGGCATCAGTCGGCGCGACGGCCCGCAGCGCGCGCCGCTTTCAGCCGGGCAAAATCCTCGCCGGCATGATGCGATGAGCGCGTGAGCGGACTTGCCGACACCATCGAGAAGCCTTTGGCGTAAGCAATGGTTTCAAGCGTCTTGAATTCTTCCGGCGGCATGAAGCGCATAACTGGATGATGTTTAAGCGACGGCTGGAGATATTGACCGATGGTGAGAAAGTCGACATCGGCGGCGCGCAGGTCATCCATCACCTGCAAGACTTCGTTTCGTTCTTCGCCGAGCCCGACCATGATGCCGGACTTGGTGAACATCTGGCGATCGGTCTCCTTGACCTGCTGCAACAGCCGGATGGAGGCGAAATAGCGCGCACCCGGGCGCACGTTCAGATATTTTGACGGCACTGTTTCGAGATTGTGGTTGAACACATCGGGCCGCGCCGTGACCACTGTCTCCACCGCTCCATCCTTGCGCAGAAAATCCGGCGTCAGCACTTCGATAGTGGTGGTCGGACAACGCGCGCGGAGCGCGCGGATGACTGCGGCGAAGTGCGCCGCCCCGCCGTCGGCAAGATCGTCGCGATCGACCGAGGTGACAACGATATGGGCGAGCCCAAGCTTTGCTGTTGCATCGGCGACATGTTCCGGCTCGGTCGGATCAAGCGCGCCGGGCAAGCCGGTCTTGACGTTGCAGAATGCACAGGCGCGCGTGCAGGTGTCGCCCATGATCATGAAGGTGGCGTGCTTCTTTTCCCAGCATTCGCCGATATTGGGGCAGCCGGCCTCCTCGCATACGGTGTGCAGGCCATTGGCGCGGACAATCTGCTGGGTGTCGAGGTAACCGGCTGACACCGGCGCTTTGACGCGAATCCAATCCGGCTTGCGCGGCGACGGCTGGTCCGGCCGGTGCGCCTTCTCTGGGTGGCGCGGGGAACCGGGCCCGCCTTCGAGTGTGTCGATTAGAACAGCCATAATGGCTTCGTACCTTTCAGCATCAAATACTTACGAGCCTGCTTGCTGCGCCGCAAGGCACGACGCACTTGTCTGACGAGGCGCGCTGTATGAACGAAATGTAAGCATTCCAATTACATTTCGCCGTTTCGGAGTGTAACTTTTGCCACAATAAAGAGGCCATATATTTCTTGGCGAACTGATTCATTCGCGGAGAATTCCGTGGTTGCGCGCGGCAAGGAAGCGGCAGCTCTCGCGCTTCATCGTTTTGGTTTTGGCCCGTCCGGTGGTGAGATTGCTGCCATTGCGGACGATCCGCGCGGTGCGGTACTCGCCGATATCGACCGGCCGCTGGCGGGTAATATTGACGGGCCCCTCCCAACCAGCAGCGAATCCGCTCGCGCTGTCTTTGACTTCCAGGCCGCCCAGCAAGCCAAACAGAAACTGACCCAGCGTATGCAGAAGCCGGACTCCGTCGGCATGATGCAAGTCAGCTCCGAGGCCATCGCGGCCATAACCGCCGATCTGGCGGTGGGACAAAAGCCCGGTGAAAACCAGCCGCCCCTACCGCAACAACTCTTTCTCAACGAAGCCAAAGCGCGTATCGATGCGGCAACGAGTTCGAATATCGGCTTTGTCGAGCGGCTGGTGTGGTTCTGGTCGAACCACTTCTGCATCTCTGCCGACAAGGTCGTCGCGATGTCCGGTCCGTACGAGCGCGAGGCCATTCGTCCGTTCGTGCGCCGCCGCTTTTTCGACATGTTGCAGGCCGTCGAGAGCCATCCGGCCATGCTGGTCTATCTCGACAATGTCGAGTCGATGGGCGCGAATTCCGTCGCCGGCATCAATCGCGATAAGGGACTAAACGAAAATCTCGCCCGCGAGACCATGGAGCTGCATACGCTCGGCGTGCATGGCGGCTATACCCAGCAAGACGTCACGAGCTATGCCAATGTCATCACCGGTTGGACCTGGATTCCGCCGGTTGAGCCCAATCATGGCGGCGAATTTGCATTCGCAAAGCGCCTGCACGAGCCCGGCGTCAAGATCGTGCTCGGCAAGTTTTATGCGGATACCGGGCTTCAACAGGGCCGCGAGGTTCTTGCCGACTTTGCAAAACACCCCGCAACCGCACACCACATTGCGCAAAAGCTCGCGGCTCATTTCGTCGCCGATGAACCGCCGCCGTCGCTGGTGGCCAAACTCGAGCAAACGTTCAAAGATACCGGCGGTGATTTGAAGGAAGTCGGCAAGACATTGGTGTCGGCGGACGAGTCGTGGACGCCGCAGCGGACCAAACTCAAGGCGCCGTCGACCTGGATCGTCGCGATGCTCCGGCTTGCGTCTCCCGCCGCGATTGCGCCGAATGCGATCGGCCGCATTGTCGGCGCGCAGGCTACGCTGGGTGAATCGTTATGGCGGCCTTTGGCGCCGAATGGCTATCCGGATACCGAAGCCGCCTGGATCGACGGCGTTCCCCACCGCCTCAACATCGCGAACGAATTTGCGGCGCGCGTCGCCGCGACTGTAGATCCAATGGCGCTGCTCGATGAAGGCCTTGGCCCTCTCGCCTCCAGCGATACGCGCCAGACGGTAGCGCGGGCGGAAACGCGCGCTCAGGCGCTGACGCTTCTCGTTATGGCGCCAGAATTTTTGCGGAGCTGATCATGACAAGTCTCCACGCACCGTCTCGACGTGAGCTGTTGCTGGCATCCGGTACGCTGTTCGCTTGGGCCTATATGCCGCGACTGGCGCGTGCCGAAGGCCGCGATCCGCGTTTTCTCACTATCGTCCTGCGCGGTGCGCTAGATGGGCTTGCGACGGTGATGCCGGTCGGCGATCCGGATTGGGTGTCGCTGCGCGGCGATAATGCGCTGACGCTTGAGGGTAAGACGCCGGCACTCAAGCTCAACGATTATTTTGCGCTCAATCCGGCAATGCCGAATCTCGCCCGCATGTACGGAGCGAACGAGGCGATCATTGTCCATGCCTGCGCGACACCATATCGCGAGCGCTCGCATTTCGACGGACAGGATCTGTTGGAAAGTGGATTGGCAAAACCCACGCCGAGCGAAAGCGGCTGGCTCAACCGCGCGCTGGCCGGCCTTGCGCCAGCCGGCCGTGTCGATCCAAAGGGCGGCAAAGTGTTTGCTGTCGGCCCGGTAACGCCGCTGGTCGTGCGCGGTCCTGCACCGGTGCTGTCGTGGTCGCCGCAACGGGTGCAGCCGGCGAGCGCCGATACCGCGCAACGCCTGCTGGACCTCTATAAACACGCGGATCTGAAACTCGCGGGTGTGCTTGAGGACAGCGCCAAGCTCACCGCGATCGAACATTCAGGCGAAATGGATCCGAAAGCGGGCGGCTCCAATCCGGCTCAGGTGAAAGCCTATTTCGCCGAGGTCGCCGGTACCGCCGCGAAATTCCTGGCACAGCCGGACGGCCCACGGGTCGGCGCGCTAGCACTCGATGGCTGGGACACTCACGTTAACGAGGGAATCGGCAAAGGCCGGCTGTCGGATCTGCTTGGTTCGCTCGACGTCGCGCTCGCGGCAATCCAGACCAATATGGGCCCTCCCTGGCACGACACAGTTGTGGCGCTGGTCACTGAATTTGGCCGCACCGCGCGTATCAATGGTACCGATGGCACCGATCACGGCACAGCGACAGTTGCGCTTCTCGTCGGTGGCGCGCTCAAAGGGGGGCGCGTTATCGCCGACTGGCCAGGACTAAAAGAAGCAGACCTCTACGAAAAACGGGACTTGAAACCGACAACCGATTTGCGCGCCGTCCTTAAAGGCGTCTTGAAGGATCACCTGCGCGCTGACGAGCGCGTGTTGGCGCAAAACGTATTCCCTGGCAGCGATGCCGTGAAGCCGACGGCGGGGTTGGTCGCCTAGGTTATCGCGAGGAGACTTTGCTCGGTCCCGCCGTCGCAATGACGACGACGATCAGATGTTCAGTACCTTCCCGTAGGCGTCGCGCACCGCCTCGCCCATCATCTCGGACAAAGTGGGATGCGGGAACACCGTCTGCATCAGCTCTTCCTCGGTGGTTTCGAGATTCATCGCCACCACGTAGCCCTGAATGAGCTCGGTCACTTCCGCGCCGACCATGTGCGCGCCAAGAAGCTGTCCGGTCTTCTTGTCGAAGATGACTTTGACCAGGCCCTGATCTTCACCCAGCGCAATCGCCTTGCCGTTGCCGACGAAGGGGAAACGACCGACCCGGATGTCGAGCTTCTGATCTTTCGTCGCCTGTTCGGTAAGGCCGACGGATGCGACTTGCGGCGTGCAATAAGTGCAGCCAGGGATCATCCGCTTGTTCATCGGATGCGGATGCAGGCCCTTGATGCCTTCCACGCAAATGACGCCTTCGTGTTCGGCTTTGTGCGCAAGCAGCGGCGGTCCGGCGACATCGCCGATCGCGTAGATGCCCGGCACACTGGTCTTGCAGAGGCCGTCGATCACGATTGAGCCGCGATCGGTCTTCACGCCAAGCTTTTCGAGACCAAGATTTTCGATATTGCCGACGACACCAACCGCGGCGATGACGCGGTCGACGGTGAGCGTTTGCGTGCCGCCCTTGCCATCGTCGATGGTCGCGGTGACGCTGTCGGCCTGCTTGTCGAGCTTGGTCACCTTCGCCCCAGTGAGAATTTTAATGCCCTGCTTTTCAAAGCTCTTGCGCGCAAACGCGGCAATCTCGGCATCTTCAACCGGCAGGATCTGCGGCAGCACTTCGACTACGGTGACTTCGGCGCCGAACGTGCGGTAGAACGACGCGAACTCGATGCCGATGGCGCCCGAGCCGACAACCAGCAGCGACTTCGGCATCTTTTCCGGCACCATGGCCTCGAAATAGGTCCAGACCAGTTTCTTGTCGGGCTCGAGGCCGGGCAGCACGCGCGGCCGCGCGCCGGTTGCGATGATGATTTGCTTTGCTTGATAGTTCCCGGCGCCGAGCGCGCCTTTTGGCGCTTCGCTGCGTCCGGCTTTCACCGTGATCTTGCCGGGCGCGTCGATGCTCGCCTCGCCCCAGATCACCGTGACCTTGTTTTTCTTCATCAGGAAGCCAACGCCGTCATTGAGGCGTTTCGACACCGCGCGTGAGCGCTTCACCACCGCGGCCGGGTCATAAGTGACCTCGCCGGCGGAGAGGCCGTAATCCTTGGCATGCTGCATGTAGTGGAAAATTTCCGCGGAGCGCAGCAGCGCCTTGGTCGGGATGCAGCCCCAGTTGAGGCAGATGCCGCCGAGATATTCGCGCTCGACGATGGCGGTCTTAAATCCGAGCTGTGCGGCGCGGATCGCGGTGACGTAGCCGCCCGGGCCCGAGCCGATAATGATGATGTCGAAATTGTTGTCTGCCATTCCAAGCCTCGTGCGCTCCCCGGCCGTATATGTAGCTGCCGAAGTCGCGTTTGTCGCGGGGTGAAGCTGGCGTTCAGTCGGGGATCGGGTGGAACGCGCCTTCTGCGCTGAGCCGTTCGAGGACACCGGAGCGGATGTCGAAGAAGCAGCCGTGGAGCGTGACATGGCCAGCCTCGACGGCATCCTTGATCCAGGGGAACGTCATCAGGTTATCGAGCGACAGACGAACTGTTTCGTGCTCGCAAACGTCCTGCCGCCGCTCCGTCGGAGCTTGCATCGCGCGCTGCCGTGCTGGCTCGCCAATGCGGACCCATGGGCCGACGAAGTCCGAGACCTCATCCGGCGCGCCTTCGAGCAGCGCCTTGATGCCACCGCACATGGCATGGCCGAGCACCACGATTTCGCGGACCTGAAGCGAGCGTACGGCGAATTCGATCGCCGAGCTTACGCCGTGCGGCTGGTCGTCCGGGCCGTAAGGCGGAACAAGATTGGCAACATTGCGGATGACGAATAGCTCACCCGGCCGTGCATTGAACACCATCTGCGGATCGGTGCGGCTGTCGGAACAGGCGATCACCAGCGCACGCGGGCGCTGTCCGAGGCGGCTCAGAGCCTCGAAGCGTTTGCGCTCCTCACGCCAGATGCCGGCGCGGAAGCGGCGATATCCTTCGATCAGGTCTTCCATCGGGCAACCAAATATTCCGAGCGCCAGTTACA
>Ga0302325_10008390_pt1 | contig 22689 bp, 21 predicted proteins | sample Palsa_T0_2_FD_201948 | JGI IMG/M metagenome (GOLD analysis project Ga0302325, IMG submission 201948) | Peat permafrost microbial communities from Stordalen Mire near Abisko, Sweden - Palsa_T0_2 | ecosystem: Environmental > Terrestrial > Soil > Palsa > Peat permafrost | place: Sweden: Abisko...
TGCCGGCCAACTCAACGGCCTCGCGCCGGCCGCCGCGGTCCGCCCGCAGCCGCGCCTTGCGCTCTACGGATTGGGAGCAGCCGGGTCGCCCGAGTCCGGCCTTTCTACATCGCGTGCCGGTGCCGATGTATCGATCCCGGTTACGGCGACATCGTCGCTCTATGCGACATTACACCCGGATTTCTCCAATGTCGAAGTGGACCAACAAACAATCGCTCCCACCGCATTCGCTCGATCGTTTAACGAAGTGCGGCCGTTCTTCACACAGGCCGCGAACTATCTCGATCCGTTCAGCTGCAACGCATGCCCCAGCATCACCGAACTCTATACGCCGGCGATCCCGACACCGCGCGACGGTTACGCCGTCGAAGGGAAACAAGGCCCACTTTCATTTGCCGCCTTCGACGCAATCGGCGTCGGTCGCGGCGACGGAGCTGCGGCATTCTCGCTGCACTCTCCCGACAATCACTGGCAACTTTCCGAGCAGTCAGTCGTCACGAACATGCCCGGCTTGACCGATCATGTGGAGACGACCGGCCTTTCCTACAACGATAGCAAACACGTCAGCTCGTACTTCAACTACGGCAGTGATAGCGGCACAAACGTGCTCGCCGGCAATCAGGCGCAACGCTACGACGGCGGTATCTACTACTATACCAACACGGTGGGAGCGGCTTTCTCGATGCGCAAGGTCGGCGAATTCTACGATCCGGTCGATGGATTCATCCAGCACCCGGACATCGCCGGCTATGCGCTCTTCGAGAACAAGGTCTTCCTGTTCGGCGAAGGTTCGCCGTTAAACAGCATCCAGGTCGGCACGTACGTCGACCGCTATCACGCACACACCGGTGCCCTTAACCAGACGGACACGACTGCGTGGGTCGATGTCCTTGCTTTTGAACAGCGGCGTGTTTACCCCGGTATCGCAGCCCGGCGCGAGCATTACGTGGCACGCCGGCTCGGCCAACAACCCCGGCAACAACGAAAACCACGGATCCTCCGCCACCCCGACCTCGATCACGTACAACGACGGACGATTTGGTCCGGGTCGCGTGGAAACATGGTTTCGCAGTTCGACGATGCGCGCCGGCCCGCGCGGCACGCTATCGCTCGAAGCCGATGACACGCGCGATTATCTTGACACGGGCGGCACAAACATTCAGTGGCTCGAGCGCTTTGGCTACACGTATACACCCGGGCCGACGAGTTCGCTTGCCGTGGGAGTCCGGCGCATTATCGGTACCGGACCGATCGTCGACCTCGCTGCACCGCCGGCGTTCACGCGCGCGTGGAATCTCTCGTTCGCTTTTCACCGGCGCCTGCCGCACGATGAACTCTATATGGCCTACGGCGACGCAAGCCAGCTATCGACCGTGCCGCAGTTTATTATCAAAGTCATCCATTACTTCGGCGCCGAGAAAGGCACCTAAGCAAAAAGGGACCGCACATCTGGCGGGGGGCGCGGTCCACATTCGGCCCGAAGCAGGGCCCATGGAGCAGGACCCGACGCGCGCGCGCATCGCGGAATTAGAACGCGAACTTGCCGAAGCGGGCCGCCAGAGCGGTGCCGTTTTTGTTTTGCAACAAGTCCTATCCACGATGACCGCAGCGCTGGAAATAGATGACCTGCTCGCAATTATTATTCGCGGCATCGGTGAGGCACTCGACTTCCCGCGCGTCGTGCTCTTCACGGTCGGTGCGCTTGGCGAAGTAACCCCACGGTTGCAGCGCCTTGCCGACGGGAGCGTCATTAACGGTGACGCCATCGCTTTCAAGGCGACCGACAGCTTGCTGGATATCGCCCACGGCAAACAAGAACTGCTCATTGCTGACGTGGCGGCGGTCGAATCGCCGCTGCCTGATGCGAGCGGAACATTCTGCATCGTGCCGTTGACGGCACGCGACACGGTGCGCGGTCTCTTTTACGTTGACCGTCCCGCGTCTAAAGACACCGATGAGTTCGAGCTTGGCATGCTCCTGATCTTCGCGTCGCAGGCGGCAATCGCGATCGAGGGTGCTCGCCTGCTCGACGAGACGCAACGGCTCGCGGTCACCGATGTCCTTACCGGCATTCCGAATCGGCGCGGCTTCGAAGCAGCGATCGAGCGCGATCTGCTGCAAGCCAAACGCTATGATGAACAGCGCGGCTTCTTGATCTTCGACCTCGACGGATTCAAGCAAATTAATGACACCTCCGGCCATGCAGCAGGCGACCGCTACCTTAAGAACTTTGCGGCGACGTTGACCCGTTCGACCCGGGCGGTCGATATTGTCGCGCGCTACGCGGGCGACGAGTTCATCGCCGTGCTGCACAAAACCGATCGCGATCTTACGCGCAAGGGCGCCGCTCGCATTCTGCACGAACTCAACACCGCCGGTTTCCGGTGTTCGATCGGCATCGCACTCTTTCCGGAAAATGGCAGCGACTGGCAGTCGTTGTTCGCGGCCGCAGACCGCGCGTTGTACCAGGCCAAGGCAAACGGCCGCAATCAGTATGTCTTGTGTGAATAAGCCACGCCCGACGCTCCAAAGTTCGCGCCGCCAATGGTGACAACGTCGTTGTTCGCACGCTTGACGCCGGCGTTGCTGTTTACAGCGGACGCACGCGGTCGCATCGACTTCGTCAACGAGCGTTGGGCCGATTTGCTCGGCTGCGATGCGGCAAGCCTGCTCGATACGGGCTGGATCGGTTTCGTCTATCCCGAAGATGTGCCGGGCATCGTCGAGGATTTGAATGCGCATCTGCTGAGCGGCGATCCATACACTGCGCAGTGGCGCGTGCGCCGTGCCGACGGAACATATCGTTGGATCGAAATACAGGCGGTTCCGGAGCGGGGACCGGATCGCGCAATCGTACGCTGGCACGGCGCCGGCGTTGACATCGACGTTCAGCGCCGTGCGATGGACGCGCTCGAACTCTTGGCGCAGAGCGGCGCGACCGTAGCGACGGCGCAAGACGTACACACCATTCTCGAACGCATGGCTCACGCATCACTCGCCGGTTTAGCCGACGTGTCATTCGTCGATTTGCACCGTGAGGACGGTGAGCCCGAGCGATTGGTCGTCGCTTCGCCGAACGTGAGTCGCGAGGCCGTCGCAGCGATCGAGTCATTTCCGATGCCGAAACCGGACGCTGCTCACCCGATAGCGCGCGCGATGCATGGCGGCCGCACGGTCCATATTTCCAACGTTGACGAGGAGTACATCCAAAAGACCATCGACGATCCCGCGCGACAGGAAGCGTGGCGAAAGGTCGGCATTCGTGCGCTCATTTCGGCACCCCTGAGTGTTTCCGGACGCTCGATCGGCGCACTAACGATGGTACGGACGCAAACGGAGACTCCGTTCGACGCATCGGACGTGCGCGTCGCCGAGGAAATCGGGCGCCGCGCTGCGGTTGCAATTGAAAATATTCGGCTGAGCGATCGGGCGCGGCGCGAAACTCTGCGGCGCGAGGGAGAATTCCGCCAAATCGCCGACTCCATTCCGCAATTGATGTGGACCGCTTCGGCCGACGGCAACCGTGATTGGCTCAATCAACGCTGGTGCGATTACACGGGTCAGGCCTTGCAAGAAGCACTTGGAACCGGTTGGCAAGCCGTTCATCACCCCGAGGATCTCGCCGAAACGCTACGCCTCTTCGACGAGTCTTTGGCAGACGGCACGCCGTTTGAACGTGAATACCGCTTGCGCGGAAAGGATGGCACATTCCGCTGGTTCCTGACGCGTGCAACGCCGGTGCGCGATCATAACGGTACCGTCGTCAAGTGGTATGGCTCCAATACCGATATCGATGAAACGCGCCGCGCCGCACGCACGATGCGCGTCTTTGCCGACATCGGCGAGGCCTTGTCCGAATCGCTCGAACTGCAGGCGACACTTGCGGCCGTCATGCACATCATCGTTCCCGACTGGGCGGATTGGGCATTCATCGACTTGCTGGACGACGCGGGAAACCCGCGCGTTGCCGCCATCTATCACGACGATCCGCAGAAGAGCGTCATGCTCAATTCGCAAATCGGGAGAATCTACCGGCAGCCAAACCGCTCCGATAACGCCGGGCTTGATGGCGGCTATTACCATGCGGCAACGTACGAAGACGCCGCGAAAATCGTGCTTCCTGATGTGTTAACGATTTTCGCGAAAGTCGGCTTCCGGTCGATCCGCGTCGTTCCGCTCGTTGTCGGAGCCGTCGTACGGGGCGCGCTCGTGCTGTGCATGTCCGACTCCCGGCGCGGCTTTGAAGCGCTCGATGTTCCATTCTTCCAAGAACTCGCGCGACGTATCGTCCCCGCGATCAACAATGCCGAGTCATACGAGCGCGAACGCCGCGTCGCCCAAACGTTTCAGAAAGCGGCGCTACCGGCGAGTCTACCGCAGGTAGACGGCTATCGCTTCAACGCGATTTACGAAGCGGGCCGTAGTGAAGCGCTCGTCGGCGGCGACTGGTACGATGCGTTCGCATTGCTCGACGGCCGAATCGTCATTTCTATCGGCGATGTCGCAGGCTCCGGATTGCAGGCCGCGGTCATCATGGCCAGCGTGCGGCAAACCATCCGCGGCGTCGCGCAAGTCCACGCCGATCCTGAACTCATGCTTGAATCGGCCGATCGCGCGCTGCGAACGGAGAATCCAAATTCGTTCGTGACGGCGTTCGTTGGCGTCATCGATCCTGTCTCGCAGTCGATGCGTTACAAATCCGCCGGTCATCCGCCGCCGCTTTTACGTCATTCCGATGGTTCGATCGAAGAATGCGCCGGCGTCGGACCGCCGCTGGGCTTGCGAATGGATGACGAGGGTGAATCACGGCGCATCGACCTTCCGCCCGGCTCGGTGTTGACGCTTTATACCGACGGCTTGATCGAATCGACGCATGACATCGATGAGGGCTGCCGCCGCACATACGAGGCACTGCGCGACGACACGGTCGCGCTGAGCGCCGACCCCGCGCAGGCGCTGCACGACCGGGTCTTACTCGAAGGAGCGCGCGACGACGTCGCGATCCTTACCGTTACGATCGAAAAGCAGCGCGCGCGACTCCATTGGATCATCGACGCATCGGACTTCGCCCCGGCGCATGCTGCGAAGGAGGCGATCCTCGCTTTACTCCGCGCACACCGGTATCCCGAACACTTGCTGCCCGTAGCGGAACTCATCTTGGCCGAATTGATCGCCAATCTGTCGCGCTACGCGCCGCAAGACGCCGAATTGATGCTTGAGTGGAACGCCGGCCGGGCGACGTTACACGTGCGCGATACCGGGCCCGGTTTTACGTTCGTCGCCAAGCTGCCGAAAGATATCTACAGCGAATCGGGCCGCGGACTCTTTTTGATCGCTTCGCTTTCGCACGATTTTCATGTGGCGCGCCGCCCCGAAGGCGGAAGTCACGCATGTGTCGTTCTGCGCGCATAGCGGTCCATACGCGCCGTGATGGCTGAAGCCGATACCTTCGTCGCGCAGGCACGTGCGCTGGAAGCCGAACAGCGCATCGACGAAGCCAAAAATGCGTATCTCGCAGCGCTCGGGCACGATCCAACACATGCCGCTGCGATGACGGGGCTCGGAACGCTGCTTGCAACGATCGGCATGCCCGCCGATGCACGCGTCGTGCTCGAAGAAGTACTCCGCCATCATCCCGATCAGGCCGATGCGCATCGCGCGCTTGTTTCGGTGTTCGTAGCGCTCGGCGATAAAGCGGCGGCAAACGAACACAGCTACGCCGAGTACGCTCTGCGCCCGATTTACGTCATCCCGTTTACCGGGCAAGGCGAACCCATCAGACTCATGCTGGTCGCTGCGGGCGTCGGGATCAACACACGCACCGCGCGTTTTCGCGACCCGCGCTTTGTTGAAACGACGACCGTCGCGGCGGAATTTGTTGCAGATGATACACCGCTGCCGCTGCACGATGTCATCTTCAACGTTATCGGCGATGCCGAACGATCGCCGGAGGCCGTTGACGCGGCCGAACGGGTCGTTGCTCGCAGCAAACGCCGCATCATTAATCATCCGGCTGCGGTACGGGGAACGGGACGCGTCGACAACGCGCTGCGACTCGGCCGAATCCCCGGGGTCATCACGGCGAAAACACTCCGCGTCACGCGCACGCGCGCTGTCGACCCAGCGTTGGCGAGCGAACTCGGGCTGCCGCTGCTCTTCCGTTCGCCGGGTCACCACACGGGTGCACATTTCGAGCGCGTCGACGACCTCGCCGCGCTCACGCAAATCGTCGAGCGGCTCCCCGGCGACGAGCTGCTCGCAATGTCGTTCCTCGACGCGCGGGATGCGGATGGTTACTATCGGAAATACCGCATGATGATCGTCGATGGCGCGCTCTATCCACTGCACGCGGCAGTCGGGACGGACTGGAAACTCCATTTCTTCTCCGGCCAACACGGCGACGCCGAACGTGATTTGGACGCCGCGTTCTTGGCCGATCCAGCCGGCGTCATTGGCGCGCGTGCGATGGACGCATTGCACGCAGTCGCGCGCGAACTGCGGCTCGACTATGGCGGAATCGACTTTGCCGTCGACCAAAACGGCAACGTGCTCCTCTTCGAGGCGAACGCGACGATGGTCGTGCCCGAAGGCGACCCAGATTCGCGCTTTGCCTATCGCACGCCCTATCTTGACGCCGTCGCGGGCGCCGTCGTGCGGATGATCGTTACCAGCGCGCGATCGGGCGCCGTCCGAGCCTAGGTATGGATAGCGAAGTTATCATCGTCGGCGCGGGCTTCGCCGGTTTGGGCATGGCGATCGCACTTAAACGGCGTGGCTTCGATTCGTTCCTCGTACTCGAACGCGCGGCCGAAGTCGGCGGCACATGGCGCGACAACACGTATCCCGGCTGCGCGTGCGATATTCCGACATCGCTCTACTCGTTTTCATTCGCAAGCAACCCGGCCTGGACGCGTGTGTACCCGCGCCAAGCCGAGCTGCTCGACTATCTCAAGAGCTGCGCAACGAACTACGGCATTCGCTCGCACATTCGCTTCAATACCGAACTGCGCGAGGCGCGCTACGATGAAACGAGCGCGACATGGACCGCGCAGACCGTCGACGGTCGCACACTCGTCAGCCGTTTCTTGATATCGGCGATGGGTCCGCTGAGCAAACCGAACATTCCACACTTTGCCGGCCTCGACCGATTCGCCGGCGCGACATTTCATTCGGCCGCGTGGGATGCGTCAGTCGACCTGCGCGGCAAACGCGTTGCGGTCATCGGCACGGGCGCAAGCGCGATCCAGATCGTTCCCGAGATCGCTCCGGTCGTCGCGCATCTAAGCGTCTTCCAACGAACGCCGCCATGGATCATTCCGCGCAGGGATATACCGATTACGTCGCGGCAGTTAGCGCTGCGACGCCGGGTTCCGGGCTATGCGTGGCTCGGACGCAAATTGTTATATTGGATGCTTGAACTGCGCGCAATCGGGTTCACCGTCAATCCGAAGTTATTGCAAGCGCAGGAAGTATTGGCATTGCGCAATCTCCGCCGACGGGTAAGCGATCCCGAACTTCGGCGCCGCCTGACGCCGGATTATCGCCTGGGTTGTAAACGTGTTCTCATTTCCGATGATTACTACACCGCGCTGCAACGCGAAAACGTTGACGTCGTCACAACCCCGATTGTGGAATTCAGCGAGCACGTAATCCGCACCGAAGACGGCGCCGAACACCCGATCGACGTCGCGATTTTCGCAACCGGCTTTCGCGCTAGCGACGGCATCGCGCCGATCCGGATGTACGGTACGGCCGGCAGAGAGCTCGGCGACGCATGGCGCGACGGGATGGCAGCCTATCTTGGTACAAGCGTTGCGGGGTTTCCTAATTTCTTCACGATCATCGGACCCAATACCGGTCTCGGCCACAATTCGATGGTCCTCATGATGGAAGCGCAGTACCGTTACGTCCTCGACGCGCTCGGTTACATGAAGCGCTGCGGCCTTCGCGCGATCGACGTGCGTCGCCCGGTGCAAGACGCTTTCAATGCGCGGCTCCAATCACGCATGAAAAATACGGTGTGGGCATCGGGCTGCTCGAGTTGGTACATCGACGCCCACGGCAAGAACACAACGCTCTGGCCCGGCTTCACGTTCGCCTATCGCTTCCTCACCCGTCGCTTCCACCCCGAACGCTATCAGCTAACCGACTAGCCAGTCGTTAAGACCATGCGAAAACGGGCGGCGCCACTCATCATGCGGTCGAACGCTTTTTGCGCGTCGGCCAGCGGCATCGTTTCGATCATCGGGCGAACGCCGGTCAGCACCGCGAAGTTCATCGTATCTTCGGAATCCGCGCACGTCCCGGACGGCCACGCCTTCACGGATTGACGCTCCATGAGCATCGAAGTGGTGTTTAGCGGGAGCGGCTCCTGCGCTGCGCCGACGATCAGCAATTGTCCGTCAAATCCAAGCCCGGACATCACCGGTTCGAGCGCCTTGCCGGAGGTGACGGTCGAAAGCACGACTTTTGCGCCGCCGAGCTTTTGCAGTTCGGCGCCGACATCGGATTTTGTGCTGTCGATATAGTGCTTTGCGCCAAGCTTGAGCGCGAGCGCTTCTTTATCCACGCCACGCGCGATTGCTACGGTACGAAATCCCATCTTTGCTGCAAACTGCACCCCGAGATGTCCCAATCCGCCGATGCCAAGAATCGCGACAAGATCGCCTGCGCGCGCATCGCTATGACGCAGCGAATTAAATGTTGTCATGCCCGCACACATGAGCGGCGCGGCTTCGGCAGCGGAGAGCCCCTCGGGGATGCGTGCTAGCGCAACGGACGGTACGATCGCATAGTCTGCATATCCGCCATCGTACGAAATGCCGGGAATTTGACCGTCGCTACAGTTGAGAAAATCACCGCGACGGCAGCGATCGCACGTACCATCATGTCCGCCGTGCCAACCGACACCAACGCGATCGCCCGCTTTCCACCCGGCCACACCGTCACCCAGCGCGTCGATTGTGCCGGCAATCTCGTGACCCGGCACGCGCGGAAACTGTATCCCCGGCCATTGCCCGCTGACGGTGGCCACGTCACTGTGGCAGATACCGCAGGCCTTAACGCGAACCCGCACCTGGCCCGGCCCGGGTTGCGGTACGTCGATTTCAATTATCCGTAGCCCTGACTCAGTCGAGGAAACACTCGCAGCATGCATTTTCATATCGCCCCCTTGAACCGCTGGCCAGCCGAAGCGTTTGCACTCGTTTTTTTGCCAGCTTGTTCGGCCGTCGGGCGGCGTGATACGCTATCACGTGAGGGCTCCCTTATGCACACGATACCCGACCTGGGCATTCCCGAAGTCAAACCAGCAATCGAACTCTACTACGGCCGGCAACGTCAAAAGGTGAGCCCGCGGTTCACTCATGCTCGCCTGCAAACGCGCTGCGCCGGAATTCTAGATCGATGGGGATCCGATCACGGCCGCATCGGAACCGAATGGAGATTTTATTTCATCGATCGCCCCGGCGCGCCGAGTTCGCTTGTGCCTGATGTCGCGTATATCTCGTTCGCACGTCTCGCGGAAGATGCACTTGAAGAGGCCGAACGGCCAACGATTGCGCCTGACATTGCCGTGGAGATTCTTTCACCCGACGACCGGATAGCTCATGTTCGCGAGAAAATCGAGCTCTATCTTGAATACGGAACAGCGCACGTGATCATCATAGATCCGAAAACGGCATCGCTGAAGCATTACCTCGCAGAGATGCCCATCGAGCGCACATTCCGCGGCGACGACATCGCAGTGATCGCCGACGGATTAGTTTTCGATCTAAAATCTCTCTTCTCTGCCCGAACGCCGTGAGTCGACAATAGCGCTCCGCACCGCTTCATACCGCATCGCGGCCGCAGATGCGTGGTTAGCGGCGCTTCCCCAAGAGCGTCTGTATCTGAAATTGGCCTAGATTGTACGTGTCTGTGAGCGCAGTCGGCTGAAATGCGCTCGTTATAGATCTCGCAAAATTGCCGCAAGAAATCGCCCTCGCAGTGTACTTCTGAGTGTAACGGAATTCACAACCGCGCATTGTGCGGTATAACACCGCGATATCCGAACGCATAGAATCCGCCACCTCGACGCGAAACGCATTTGGCCAGGCCGGTATCGGAATCCGAAGTTCGGCAGCACCTTCGCGATTGGCGTACACTTGAGCGACGATCGTGTCGCATCTCTGCGTAATTCTTGTGTCACAGCCACGCAGCAGCACATTCGGAACCGGCTTCCCGTGCGCATCGACTACGCGAACTTGAACGGGAATAGCATATGTGGTTGCTGTTTGAGCGCCCGACGGCGAATTAACAGCCGCGAAGATACCGGCGCAGACGATGGCTGCACAGACATTCGATTTCATGCAGGGACAAACGCTCGGTTGTTTGTCCGAGTTCCGCGATGCGCACTAATAGATATGGCTTCCACTTCAAAAAAGAAACGGCCCCGGACAAAATCCAGGGCCGTTCTCACATCTTCGCCGAGTGCGAAGATTACATCATGTCGTAGCCGCCGCCGCCACCCATGCCGCCGGGCATCCCGCCGCCGGCAGCCTTCGGTTCGGGCTTGTCGGAGATCAGGGTTTCGGTGGTGAGGATCAGCGCGCCGATCGAGGCCGCGTTTTGTAGCGCAGAGCGCGTCACTTTGAACGGCTCGACGATACCGGCTTTGATCATGTCGACGAGGTCGCCCGTCATCGCATCGAAGCCTTGGCCGGGTTTGGCTTGCTTGACGCGGTTGACTTCAACGGAACCCTCGAAGCCCGCGTTCTCCGCGATTTGACGGAGCGGCTCTTCGAGTGCGCGACGGATGATGTCGACGCCGATCTTCTCGTCGGGATTCGACACGGCAACCGAGTCGAGACCCTTGAGCGCATGCACCAGCGAACTTCCGCCGCCGGGGATCATGCCTTCTTGAACGGCCGCACGGGTCGCCGAGAGAGCGTCTTCGATGCGATGCTTCTTCTCTTTCAGTTCCGTTTCGGTCGCAGCGCCGACTTGGATGACCGCGACGCCGCCGGAGAGCTTGGCAAGACGTTCTTGCAGCTTCTCGCGATCGAAATCGGAATCGGTATCTTCGATTTGGCGCTTGATCATCTCGATGCGGCCCTTGATCGCGTCAGCTTTACCACGGCCGTCGACGATGGTCGTCTCTTCCTTGGTAACTTTGACGGTCTTGGCTTGGCCGAGCAGATCCGGCGTCACTTTGTCGAGCTTGAGGCCGAGTTCTTCTGAGATAACCGTCGCGCCCGTGAGCGTTGCGATATCCTTGAGCATCTCTTTGCGGCGGTCGCCGAAGCCCGGTGCCTTGACGGCAACGGTCGTGAACGTTCCGCGCAGCTTGTTGACGACGAGCGTCGCGAGGGCTTCGCCTTCGACGTCTTCGGCAATGATCAAGAGCGGCTTCTGAACTTGAACGATCTTCTCAAGCAGCGGCAGAATGTCGGCGATCGCCGAAATCTTGCGTTCCGTCACAAGAATGTAGGGGTCGGTGAGTTCGGCTTGCATGCGTTCCGAATCGGTGACCATGTACGGCGAGATGTAGCCCTTGTCGAAGAGCATGCCGTCTTTGGTTTCGACGTCGGTCTTCATCGACTTGGACTCTTCAACCGTGATGACGCCGTCTTTGCCGACCGCTTGCATCGCCTGTGAAATGAGTCCGCCGATTTCTTTGTCGTTGGCCGAAATCGATGCGACTTGCGCGATCTTCTCGGTCGTGTCGACGGTTTGAACCATCTTCTGCATCTCGGCAACCGCTTGTTCAACGGCCTTTTCGATGCCGCGCTTGATCAGAAGCGGATTCGAACCCGCCGTGACATTGCGCAGACCTTCGCGGATAATCGCTTGCGCGAGAACCGTTGCGGTCGTGGTGCCGTCGCCGGCGATGTCGTTCGTCTTGGAAGCGACTTCTTTAACGAGCTGTGCGCCCATATTCTCGAACGAATCCGGCAGCTCGATTTCTTTTGCAATCGTCACGCCGTCATTGGTGATCGTCGGCGATCCGAACTTCTTGTCAAGGACGACGTTACGTCCCTTCGGTCCCAGCGTCACCTTGACGGCGTCGGCAAGGATGTTGGCGCCGCGCTCGAGTGCGCGACGGGCTTGCTCGTCAAATACGAGTTGTTTGGCAGCCATGTTAGATTATTTCACTCCAGCCGGAACGCGCTCATCGCTAACAATAGCGAGAACATCTTTTTCCGAGATAATGAGTACTTCTTTGCCTTCGAGCTTGATCTCCGAACCCGAGTACTTCGAGTAGATGATCTTGTCGCCGACCTTGACATCCATAGCAAGCTTCGTGCCATTGTCGAGCGTACGGCCCGTTCCAACGGCGAGAACCTTACCTTCTTGTGGCTTCTCTTTGGCCGTGTCGGGCAAAAACACGCCGCCGGCACTCTTGTCAGCCTGCTCCACGTGTTCGACGACGACGCGGTCGCCAAGTGGCTTTAAATTCACGAAAAACCCTCCAAAATTTACAATCTGGCACTTGTGGCACTTGAGTGCCAGCGCAGAATAGACTAGCAGACCCGGGCGCCGAGTGCAAGAGGCGAGGGAGGCTTTGCCCGTAGAATTGGCCGCTGCCCAGGGGCGTCTACTCCCAACTTCTTATCCCACGGATTATCAGAAAAAACGGCGAATTTCTCCCTCACGCTTATACACGATTCATTAGGCAAACCGCGCTCCGACGCTGAGTGCATCGGTTCTACTTCAGGGCGATCGCCCCGGGTGAGAGGGTGGCGTGCTCGATCGTGGCCTGGGCGGAGCCGTACGCAAGCTCGAGGTGCAGCGAGTAGGCCAAGCCCAGCCGGCCGAGCGGCGCATCGTCGGCACCGCGAGCGATGTCGTCGGTGGGAAGAACGTCGAGTACGGTCGTGCGCGAGAACGAGTTCTTGGCGAGCTGGAATGTCTCGGTTATCGGAACGACCCTGCCGTCGGTCGGTCCGGCACACACGGTCACGGCCACCGTCTGGCCGGTGACGATAAAGTTCTCTTGCGAGCAGCGGGACGGCGCCTGCGCAAACGCAGGAGCGACGCTTGCAAGAAGGAGGGCAAGGACAGCGGCAAATGTGCGCATGGCTGTCTTCATATACCCCGAGGCCGCCGTTACGCACCACGTCGAAGGCCACGGGCATGACCAAGGTCTTTCCGCGGCCGCGTTCGATCGTGGCCGGCGTCGTTGCGGGCACCATTGGTGCAATCCTGATCGCGATCTGCGTGATCGTCTCGCAAATGGTCGTCTTCCACCAACCCGCCAGCGTGTACGTGCTGGTTTTTCAATTCGATGCATCCGTGCTGATCGGGACGACCCTCGCGCATAGCGATCCAGCCTATGCCATATTAGGTGCGTTTTTGCATTTGCTCGTGTCGATCGGTTGGGGGGTTGGCTATGCGTACATGGCCGAACGCGAACCGCAGCTGATCGCACTTCCTATTCGGTCCGGCGCAGCGTTCGGTTTGATCGTGTATTTCGCAATGCAACTCGTGCTCGTGGCCGGGAACCTGTTCCGACAACCAACACCGACGTCATTCGGTCTGGCGCTCGTCGCGCACATCATTTTCTTTGGAATACCCGTTGCGTTCGTCGTATCGCGCATGATGCGCACGCCGTAGTGCTGGCCGAGGTCGTCGTCGATCTTGGTGCAATTCGCGCCAACGTCGCGGCTTTGCAATCGCTCGTCGCGCCCGCACGTGTTGCGGGCGTTATTAAATCGAACGCCTATGGGCACGGCCTGCGCGAGGTTGCCGAAGCAATCGCGACGCTCGTCGACCGGCTGTGCGTATACGAACTCGAAGAAGCGGTTGCATTGCGCGATGCGGGCATCAGCGCGCGCATCCACGTCCTCGGGCCGATCACTCCCGGCGACCTCGATATTGCGCATGCGGCGAACGTCGAGCTAACGCTGTGGGATGACGCGACGTACGCTGCACAAGTCGCAAGTGTTGCACGACGGCGCCGTACGCCGTTTACCATTCACGCGAAAATCGACACGGGCGTTACGCGACTCGGGATGCGCGCCAGCGATGCGCCACGCGTTCTCGAGCGCTATCGTGCGCAGCCGGAATATCGGATCGCCGGTGTCTTCTCGCATCTTGCGGCCGCCGAAGAACTCGACTCGAATTACACCGAGGAACAGCTCCGCCACTTTCTTGGCGCAACGGCCGCGTTCGATCCGTCCGTCGAGCGCCACATCGCCGCTTCTGCCGCGGCCATGCTGTGGCCGCAAACGCGACTGGGTGCCGTGCGCGCGGGTATCGCGCTCTACGGCATCTGGCCGTCGGCGCCGACCCAAACCATCATGCACGAACGCGGACTCGCGCTCCAGCCGGCGCTAACCTGGCGCACGCAGATCGTCGCGGTGCACGACGTTCCGGCGCAAACGTTCGTCGGTTACGGCTGCACGTACCGAACCGAGCGCGCGTCTCGCATCGGCGTCTTACCGATCGGTTACGCCGAGGGCCTTGCACGCGCCGCATCCAATACTGCATGGGTGCTTACCGGCGGCGTGCGCGTGCCGATTGTCGGGCGCGTGTGCATGAACATGACGTTTATCGATATTACCGACGCTCCGCAGGCGGATAGCGGTTCGATCGTCACGCTGATCGGTCGCGACGGTAGCGAGCACATCGATGCGAATGAAGCCGGCGCTTGGGCGGATACGATCGGCTACGAAGTCGTCGCCCGGCTGCCCGCTCGCATCCCACGGAGCTACCGCTAACGCCGGCTCCGGCCCGAGCGTTGTTTTCGATATGCTCCCTGTGATCGCGGCCGCTGCACTGGCAATCACGTTGAACGGACGGCCAATCTCACCGCCGCCGCACGCGCTTGTCATCGACGGAGCGGCGTATCTGCCGGTGCGAGAGATGGCGCAAGTGCTCGGCGCAGGCGTTACGTACGAGCAGCAGCGGCACCTGATTACGCTCGCGATCGACCGCCGTGACGGAACGTTCTTCAGCATCTTGCATGTCGGAACAGCGCAGCGCCGTTCCGCTCCGAGCGCGCCGGTGATTCACGGTCATCTCTACCTGCCGCTGCGGCTCGTCGCGATTGCGCTTCACGTGCGGGTTGACTACAGCGCGGCGAAACGCACGATCGCCATTTCGACGCCGCAGTTCATAGCGCGAACCGCGGGCCCTGTCCCGGCCGTACCGTCGTATGCGCATCCCGCCAGCGCGACGATGCATGCGGCGCTCGTGACACCGAAATTTCCGCAACCGGGTGCGAGCATTCCCGACGCCTATCCGGCAATTAGCGCACTTGTTGCGCCGCAAGGCGGTTCGACCGTTGACCCCAACGCCATTCGACTGTACGTCGACAACAACGACGTGAGCGCAAATGCGACGGTTATCGGCGATCAGATTGTCTATACGCCGCACACACCGCTCGCGAACGGCGTTCACAGCGTACACGTCGACGGTGTCGATCGCGACGGTGTACCGTTTACCGGGGACTGGTCGTTCACGAGCAGCTATTCGCCGCCGAGCGTGTCCGCATCGCCGTCGACTGTCGCGTTGAATTCGGTGTACCTCGATCGCGCGATCGGCGCGGGCGACCGGTATTTCAACGTGATCGCCTACGGACCGCCGGGCGGATACGGGTACGTTACGGTCGACGGCGTGCCCGGCATCTACAATTTCAATCCACAAGGCGTCGGACGCTACGTCGCACAGGTCACGTTGCCGCTCGGCATCGATCAGCCATTTGCGCATGCCTACGTGCATTACACGAGCGCAGGCGGACAAGTGATGAACTACACGCTGCCGACAACCTTCCAAGTGTACACGCTCTATCCCGCAAACAGTATCCTTGCACCGGCCGCGGCAACACCCACGCCGACGCCGTTTCCACTCGATCCGGGGATGCCGCGGCGCGGCGTCATTCGCGCGACACCGACACCGGAAGCGTCGCGCGTCCCGCTGACGACGACCGACGCATCGCCCACTCCGTCTCCAATTCCAACGGCGACGCCGTTGACACACAAGCGTCACATATTAAGCACGCCTCGCCCCATGCCGACGCTCTCACCCAAGCCCGTCGCAACGCCATCGAATCCCTAAGCAAACGCCGTCAGCCAGCCGACGCTTGCTGTTCCCGACGCGTAACGTTCGCCGAAAGTACGCAGATGATGCCAACAAGCGCGCAGATAAGGGTCAATCCAAAGAGTCCGTCGCGCGGGTCGCGAGCCTGGGTGAGCAGCGGTGCCGACATCGCCGAAGCAAACGGATAGAATGTCGCAGGCGGCAGCGGTGCTAACGGATCGGCCGGAAGCGCGACGATCTGGACCTCGGCGGGATGCGGGATGAATGCCAGTGCCATTTCGCGCGGACCGGCGCCCGCCAAAAATACTACCCCGAGTGTGGCGATGAAAGCGTAGGAACGCCAATCGGCTAGGATAACACCGGCAACGCGCCGCACCGTTGGCGGCGGACGCGACGCCAGCGAGAACAGCACAAGCGCGGCGCCACACGCCATTACTGTCAAAGCGATGCTGTGGATTCTACCGGTCGATCCGAAGAGCACGCCGATGACCGGCACCGGAATCACGAGGATCGCCGGAATCCATGCAAACCTTCGAGGCACGAAGAATAGTGCGATCACTCCGACCGCCGCAGGCACGTCAATAAGGCAGGCTCCGAGTGTCGTCAAGTTTCCCTTGCCATCGGCAAGACCAGGGACCGAAGTCGTGGCTAGCAAGAACAGCACAGCGAAAACCAAGCCGAAATCAGCGCAGCTCATGAGTGCGCTCCACCAGCGCTGCTTTCGGCGCCAGGCCAAGCCGCACGCGACGGCCAGCGCGACGATCGTCGCGAGTGCGATATCGTATGGAGCGCCGTTGCGTACGATCCAGATCCAGACCGGCGCGTGGCGCGCCTGCATGTCGCGCTCGTAGGCGGCCAGTCCCACACTCGTCGTCTTATCGGACGAACCTGCGAGACTTACAGCCGAGTCCAATCGCGCGGGATCGACGCGCGAGATTCCCGGTATTGCGATACGCATCACGACGTCGTCACCGCGAACGACTGCGGCGACACCCGGCGGCGGCGGACGAATGCTGATCGCGCGCGGCTTCCAGGTGAGCGCGTCCGTGTGACGCCCGTGCGGATCCGTGTCGTCGAAGTCGATTCCACCTATAACACCGCCGCGGAAAGACGATCCGCGCATTTCGACATCGACGACCGAAAGCAGATCATATGAGTTCGGGATCGCTCGGTCGACCGGCCGCGGCGGCGGCAGCACGGCGCTCATGCGACTCGCGGCCGCGGGATCGCGATCGCGCAGCCAGAGCGCCAGGGTGTACGCGCGATAGAGCTGTCCCAATTCACGCCATGCGCGCGAGTCGGCCGCGTAGCGATCGAAGTGCGTCGTCACCTCGTCGAGGACCGCCTGTAGCTCAGGAGGCACTGTATCCGCGCGCACGCAGTACCGCGTAGAGACGATCGAAGGCGGGCAGCCGGGGATCTACGACTGAACGGGTCACGCGGAGCGGATTGGCGTTCTTATCGCTCGGATCCAAACTGAAATAGATGTCGCTCGACGTGTTGGCAAGACGCAACGCCGTCGAGAGCATATCGGCGTCGATGCCGGTCGACGAGCGCCGCCCTTGCACGACGACCGTTTGATCGACAGGATCGTATGCGACGCGCCGGATCGAGAGCTTGCCTGATGCTAGCAGCGTACTCGCTTCGTCGAACGAGATGCCGCCGGGCGGAGGCAGCGCTGTGCTATCGGGTTCCACCACGCGTTCCACCGCGACGCGCAGCATTTCTTGCAGTCGAGTTAGCTCGCTGGTGTCGTGGCCGGCCGCCTGCTCGTCCTTGATGACGCCGAGCAGATCACTATAGAGCAGACCGGATTTCGCAAGATACGCCGCATCAGCCTGAATCGGTTCGGGCTTGGGGTACATCGCCGCCGGATGCGGATTCGCGGCGCGCCATTTGTCGAGTTCCTGGAGATAGGCGTTCCAGTTAAGCGTCACACCTTGCGTTGGGTCGGGAAATGATGCGTGCTCATGGTCGCTGATCGTTGGTTGGCTTCCGAATCGCTGCTTGAACGGCGCGTAGAGTGGCGCTCCGTGTTCGAGGTCTTGGCCCGTGCCGACGATGGTGACGGTGTACGTCTCGTAGTGGTTTTCGCTGAGCGTGGGCGGCGCACGGTATGGCATTATCTCGCTCAGCATGGACCCGTCGTATGGCGCTGGGAACTTCTGCATGAGCAGTGTGAGTTGTACCTGACTACCGGCCGGTACTATGCGCCGCACGCGGTCGAGTTGGCGCTGCGTCTCGTATGTCACGTGTCCGGCGGCCGCGAAGTTCAGCCCCTGGGCGGCGAGTGAGCCCGCATCGAGATTGTTACCCTGAAGGTTGTGAATCGCGTCGCCGACTTTTTGGACTTCTTCGAATGTCGGGACCGTGCGTTGACGCGGTTTCGAAAGCGCGTCACCACTTGAAATCACCGACATCGCAAGAATCGCGACTACCAGAAATGCGAGTCGGCTCACTGTCCGTTCTTGCTCGCTCGATCACCGGCGCCCATGGGTCACCTCCCGGCGTTGTGGATTCAATGACCCCGGCGGGGAAGCCCGTCGAATCCCTGAGGAAACGCCGTCAGCGCCTCTTCGAGCGTGAGCGTGCCCTCATACAGCGCGCGCCCGATGATGGCGGCATCGACGTTCGCGGGCGTGCCCTCGCGCAACGCGCACAAATCATCGAGCGTGTGCGCGCCGCCGCTAGCAGTGATGCGAATGTCGGCTAATTGCGCGACGTGCGCCAGGGCTGCAACATCGTAACCCGTGCCCATGCCGTCGCGTGCTATTTCGGTGAACACGATGCGCCGGATTCCCCAACTCGCTACGTCGCGCACGAGATCGTCTCGCGATACGCCGGTATCATCGAGCCAACCGCGCGTCGCGACGCGCGCACCGCGCGCATCGATGCCCGCGACAACAGCGTCACCGAATTCCGTCACAATGGCGCGCGCCGCCATCGGATATTCGATTAAGAGCGTGCCGATCACCACGCTCGTAGCGCCGGCCGTAAGCCGAGCGCGCACGTCCACGGGCGTTCGGATGCCGCCGCCGGTTTGCACGGGAACATCGACAGCGGCGCAAATTGCCTGCAGCGCCGCGTGGTTTTCGCCGGTTCCAAACGCGCCGTCGAGATCGACCACGTGGAGTTGTTGCGCTCCCGCAGCGACAAATGCACGCGCTCGCGCGACCGGATCGTCATCGTAGCGTTTCTCGCGATCGGGATCGCCGCGCTCCAAGCGCACGCAGTGGCCGCCGCGCAAGTCAATCGCCGGCACGATCGTCAGCGAACGCACGGTCAGCTCGCGATACGCAAGAAGTTGTCGAGCAAGACGCCGCCCGTGCGCTGGCTCTTCTCGGGGTGGAACTGGGTCGCCATGATGTTATCGCGCGCGACGACCGCGGCGAAGCGCTCGCCGTACTGCGCACTTGCGACAACGTCTTCGCTATCGGCCACGCGATACGAGTGCAGGAAATACGCGAACTCACCGCCGCTCAAGCCGGCGACAAATGGATGCGCGCGCTCGATGGTAAGATCGTTCCAGCCCATGTGCGGCACGCGCGGCGCCGCCGCGAAACGCCTGACCGAACCACGCAGCAAACCCAGTCCCGCGTGCCCGCCGTACTCATCGCTCGACTCGAACAGCGCCTGCATGCCGACGCAAATTCCCAAGAACAGCCGGCCCGCCGCGACGTGCGCGCGGATCGCCGTATCGAAGCCGCGCTCGGCCAAGGCATCCATCGTGGCGCCGAATGCACCGTCGCCCGGCAAAATCGCGGCGTGCGCGGTTGCCAAGCGGGCGGCGTCCCCGGTCAAGAGGAAGCGCACCCGGCGACGCTCAAGCGCCGAAACGAGCGAGCCGATGTTGCCGCCGCCGTAGTCGATGACGACCAGCCGCTCCTGTTCCACTCGCCCACACTTCCGGAGTATAATCGACGAATCATGCGCCGCTTTTGTTTGTTCTTCGTCAGTCTCGCGTTGCTCGTCGCACCGGTCAGTGCGCAGGACGCCCGAACCCTCGACGGCATCACCGTTCCCGCCGGCTTCACAATTGAAGTGATCGCCCACGTCCCACAGGCGCGCGAACTCGTCGTCGCCTCCAACGGCGACCTCTTCGTCGGCACTTCGACATCGGACGTATACATCGTCCCGGACGCTGAAGGCGGCACGGTGCGTGCTGCAGCTGTCTTCACAACCGTCGACGATAAGCCGGTCGCCGGCGTCACAATCGACGGCGACACGATGTATCTCGGCGCGCAGTTCGGCGTGTACCGTTTACCGTTTCACGTTGGCGACCGCACGGCGCGTGCGAAACCCGTGAAGATTGCCTCCGTTCGCACCAGTGGCCGGTCGCGCGATCACGTTACAACGACTGTCGCGGTTACGAAGGGCGTGCTCTATGCAAGCGTCGGATCTTCGTGTGATGCCTGCGTGCCTGATCTCGACGACACGCGCGCAACGATTCAACAAATGCATCTCGACGGCAGCGACATGACGCCCAAGGCCGAACATATTCGCAATGCAATTGCACTTGCCGTCAATCCGGAGTCCGGCGCGTTGTGGGCAGGCGTTGCAGAACAAGACGCGTTAGCGCCCGGACATCCGTACGAGAAGTTCGATGATATTTCTGCGCACAGCGGCGTCGTCGACTACGGCTATCCGTACTGTTATGAAAATCGCAAGCCCATCGACGCGACGCATACCTGCGCGAATGCCACGGTCGCGCGCGTCTACACGCCGGCATATAACACGCCCATCGGCGCGACGTTTTATCCCGTGAATCAAAAAGGCCGCTACGCGTTTCCCGCTGAGTACCGCGGCGGTGCGTTCATCGCCTTACACGGCTCGTGGCATCGCCCACTCGTACCGCCGCGCGTCGCCTTCGTGCCGATGAACGGCGACGAACCCAAGACACCCATGAACTGGACCGACCCGACGACGCAATGGCGCGAATTCGTCGGCGGCTTCCAGCGCGCCGACGACACGCGCGTCGCCCGCGCAACCGGTGTCGCCGTCGGCCCCGATGGCAGCCTCTTCGTCTCCGACGATTTCGCCGGCAACATCTACCGCATCCGCCCCAAACGCTAAGTGCGCTCTAGTCACATCCCATCGCGCGCCTTGCGAAAGGTGTCCGCGCTAGCAATTTAACTAAAGACCAGAGGGCTATGCCACACATGTGGCAGCGCATTGCGCGAGCATATGGCGATGCCTTCAATCTCGCGAATTATTCAATGATCCATAAAGTCCGAGAAGCGCTTACATTGCTTCGGGACGACGGGTGGACGCTTGTATCTCGGACGGGCACCGGCCATAGGCAGTTCATCCATCCGAAAAAACCTGGCCGGGTGACCGTTTCGGGTAAAGAGTCCGAGGAGCTTACGCCGAAGACATGGGCGTCGATCTTACGACAGGCAGGCTTGAAATGAAATATCCCGTCGTCTATGAACCGACCTCGACCGGTTTCTCCGCCTATGTGCCTGATCTCCCAGGCTGTGTGGCGGCGGGGGCATCCTTAGCTGAAACGCGCGAGCTTATCGCCGGTGCAATGGCTTTGCACGTTGCCGGCATGCGTGAAGATGGAGAGCCGATTCCGCTGCCCTCGCTCTTGGAGATCGTCGACGTCGCGGTTTAGCTTGGGCCCTACGGGATCACTGATCTACCAAATAGGCGGTAGCAGACGGTAGCGCACCGTCCGGCAATACTCCGTGTAGCCGGTTAGGTTTTTTGTTAGGAACTTTTCTTCGTCGATTAGGCGCCAGGCGATCGTGAGTGTCATGGGGACGAACATCAGAAGTCCCCACCATGAGCCGAGCGCAAGCGGGGTTCCGAAGAGCATGATGAGCGCTCCCGCGTACATTGGGTGACGAACAATCGCGTATGGCCCGGTTGAAACGACGCGCTGGTCCGGCGCTACTTCGATTGTTGCTGCGGAAAACGTATTCTCGCGAAAGACGACAAAGACGATTGCAAATCCAAGTACAAGAAGGGCATCACCAGCGACTATTACCGAAAGTGGAACGTTTGACCAGGCGAAGCGATGGTCAAACGACGGCAAAACGAGCGTACCGATAAATGCGAACGATGCAAAAAGCTGAATCAGCTTCTGCGTCTTTTCTCCCTCGTTCCTTGGACCGGCACGCACCCGGCGCTCGAGAAGCTTGGGATCGTACTTCCACAAATACGCGGTGACGAGGGCAGCGGACACGGTAAAGACACACAAATAGACCCACGCCTGTGGAAAATCAAATGTCCGCACAGGACCAAAAAGCAAAATCCCCAGCGCGATAAGAAGCTGCGTGAATCCGAGGACCGTTCTCCCTGCTAAATTATTCACGTTGCCGCCCGACCGGAATCCTGATTATTCGAGCAGACCCTTTGTCGAAAGAACGCCATCGGTTCCGGTACGCATCTTCGCCTGCATGAACGCCTTAGCGAATGCTTTGAACGATGCTTCGCACAGGTGATGCGCCACGTCGCCGTTCATCTGCATCAAGTGCAAGTTGAAGCGGCCGTTTTCGCTGACCGCACGGAAAAACTCGCGGATCATCTCGGTCTTAAGATCGCCGAGGTTCTCGACTAAAAACGTCACTTGAAAGTTGAGATAGGAGCGGCCCGACAGATCGACGGCGCACGCGACGAGCGCGTCATCGAGCGGTACCATCATCGAGCCGTAACGCGCGA
>Ga0302325_10008391_pt1 | contig 22689 bp, 24 predicted proteins | sample Palsa_T0_2_FD_201948 | JGI IMG/M metagenome (GOLD analysis project Ga0302325, IMG submission 201948) | Peat permafrost microbial communities from Stordalen Mire near Abisko, Sweden - Palsa_T0_2 | ecosystem: Environmental > Terrestrial > Soil > Palsa > Peat permafrost | place: Sweden: Abisko...
TGCAATCAGCCACAACTTCGGCTACGGCGTCGCCGACTACATGGAGTCCCTGCTGGCGAAATACGTCAGGGCCTGACCATCCATCCGTCCGGTGCGCTACCGCTACGCAGCGTTGCCGAAAGCTCACAGACCTTCCAGTCGCCTGTTAGCTCTTGGGCATTTGTCTTTATCAAGTCGGCCTGTTGCGGATCCGTGAGGTCGGCAATGTCGGTCAGGTCAACGCGCGCCGTTATCGTCGTCTGCGCATCTCCAGGCACGGAAACTACGCTCTTGGGTTGGGTGATGTCGCCATATGCGCTCTGCGGGTCTCAAAGGGCAAGACAAGCAAGTTCTCCGACAGATATAGCGTTTCGTGTGTGGGGCTGCTAGGAGATCCCGCGGAAAACCGTGTCCGCTGAAAGGCGGTGTGATCGGTGCGAATAGCGCGATTCAGATCGGGCGAGGGCACCTCACGATACCAAATTCCAGTCAGGTTCCGTCTATGTAGCCGGGAGCACTTGCCGAGATTCAAACCATACCCACGTAGAGAATCGAATCCAGCAACTCTCGAATCTCCTCAAGATCGCCGTCGGCAAGCGTTTGTTCCGGCGTTCTACCCCGCAACCACATGTTCGGACTGTGCAGCCACTCTACGCCGTTGGGGAATTCATTGATAATCATGTCGCGAAGCCCGTCTGCCCCGTTTTGGTGTTGTTTTTCCTCGGGCATTGGTTCCGTATCGATCACTCCAAGTCCGTGCTGATCCATGTGTCGCCGATTGAGCCTCCGTGCTCAAAATAGTGAGCTATGATAGCATCAAACTATTATGCGGCGCAATAGGTGTTCTTAAAATACTTTTTCGGAGCAATAGCTCTTTAGTGAACATCAGCATAGCTTCCCGGACGCGATCCACCTCCCGTCACTTGCCGCCGGCGGAATTGGCCCGGCTCAGGAAAGTTGCCTGCAACGAGGCTTCCAATGGTTGGAGCGTACCGCCCCTCACTGCGGTTTCATACATTAGTATCAATTGTTCATAAAGTTTGGCCATAAGTGCAAGTATTCCGGCTCAAAATGAGACTGTCTTGGCGACGCCGTACGTTGTCGGTGCCGGTAGCCGAGATCGGAAAGGCTGACACTCGCTGCGTCCCTATTCACCTCCCTGACGTGGTGGCTGATCGGCCCTCACACGCCGCGATGGCGTTGGAATGGTTTCAAATTCTAGGCGACTCCCACCACAAGATAGCCCGAACCACAGAACAATAGGAGTGTCCGCGCCACGTCGGATATCTCAGAATATTTGCAGAGGTAGGCAATTTGTATGAACCCGCGCTCTCTTTGCCGTGCGCGGCGGATGCATTCCCAACGCTTTTGCGTTTCAGACCATCAGGCCGGTAAACGCCACCACCAGCCCTGCGATGCCGGCCACGATGCTCACCACTGGAAACAGCATCTTGCGCGCAATGAAATAGAGCGAACTCAGGACCAGCGCGATCTCCAGCAGGCCTTCGCCGAGATCGTAGCGCAGCGCACGGCGCTCGGCGGCTTCCGATGCGTCCACCTTCGACTGGGCTTTTTCCTGCAAGTCTTTGGCTTGATCGGTGTATTTCTGCTTCTCTTTCTCGAATTTCGCCAGCGTCTCTTTTGCGCCCGGATTGTTCGGACCCAGCACTCCGATCAGCCGTTCCCCCAATTCCAGATTGTGAAACTTCAGGCGGCTGGACTGGTAATACTGCCACTGGTCGTTCGATTCCGACTTCTTGATGATGGCCTCGGTGTGTGTACGATGCGAAAGGATGGTCACCACCGCCAGGAAAACCGCCAGCAGCGCGGCCATGACACCCACGCGCTGGCCCATGGGATCGTGCTCGTGCCCTTCTTCGTGATGGATTTCCAGTTCCGCCATGTCTCCGCTCCTAGCCGACGGGTACCGCGTCTTCCGCCAGCAGTTCGCCCTTTTCGAGATGCCGCACCTTGGTGGCGAAGCGCGCCGCGTGCGGATCGTGCGTCACCATCACCACCGTCTTACCATACTCCTTGTTCAATTTCGAAAGAATTGTCAGCACATCGTCGGCGGAAGCCGCGTCCAGGTTGCCGGTAGGCTCATCCGCCAGGATCAGCGCGGGGTCGGTGACGATGGCGCGCGCGATGGCCACGCGCTGTTCCTGGCCGCCGGAAAGTTGCCGCGGATAGTGGCCCATACGGTCGCCGAGGCCCACCAGCTTCAACGCCGTGGCGGCGTGCTCCAGGCGCTCGTGCTTTTTCAGATTGGTCAGTTTGAGCGGCAGTTCCACGTTTTCAAGCGCGGTTAGCACTGGAATCAGGTTGAACTGCTGAAAGATGAAGCCCACATGCTCGTTGCGCCAGTGCGCGATTTCGCGGTCGCTCAACTCGCGTAGATTGTGCCCCAGCACGCGGATCTCGCCGCCCGTCGCCTTATCCATGGCGGCGATCAGGTGCAACAGCGTGGACTTGCCCGAGCCGGAAGGACCCATCAGCGCCACGAACTCGCCCTTTTGGATTTGGATGTCGATGTTCTTGAGCGCCACGACATGGAACTCGTCGCGGACGAATTCCTTGGTGAGGCTGCGCGTTTCGATAATGGTTTCGCTCATGTGAATTAGACTTTTTGACGCACCCGGTCGCCATCTTTCAGCGTAGCGGGCGGGTTAAGTATCAGGTCCTCGCCGCCGATGAGCCCCTGTTCGATGCGCACGCCCTGGTTATTTGCCGGGCCGGCCTTGATGGGGCGCGTAACGGCGCGGCCCTCCAGCACAACGAATACTTTGTTATCGCGGATGGCGGAAGCCGGCACCACCACAATAGGCTGCGAAGGCGTGGCGGCCGCGTTCTTCTCGTCGGAGAGGAAGGCCACGCTGGCGTTCATTTCGGGCCGCAGATAATCGTCCGGGTGGGCGATCTTCACCTTCACCTGCACGGTGGCCTTCTGGCGGTTGGCTTCCGGCGAAAACTCGCGGATGAAGCCATCGTACTTGCGGTCGGGGAAGGCGTCAGTGGTGACGATGCCTTTCTGCGCCATGCGCAGTTTGGCGAAATCGTTCTGGCTGATGTCCAGTTCCACCTCCAGGTCGTTGAGATCGGCGAGCGAGACGACGTAGCCTTTTGCGCCGCGGTCGCCCACGAAACTGGTGGTCACGAATTCGCCGATCTCGACGGCGCGTTCCAGAATTGTGCCGGTAACGGGCGAACGGATGATGGTGTTGGCCAAATTGGTTTCGGCATAGGCCACCGCGCCGCGGGCCTGCTCCACCTGGCCCTTCATGGCGTCGATCTGCTCCTGCCGCGGGCCGATCTTCACCAGGTCGTAGGCTTTTTGCAGCGAATTCACCTTGGCCACGGCGGAATCGTGGCGGGCCTGGGCGTCGTCCAGATTCTGTTGCGACATCACAGCCTGCGACACCAGCTTGCGGGTGCGCTCCAGGCTGACGCGGGCGTTTTCCAAGTCGGCCTTCGAGGAGTTCAGATTGGCCATCGCCTGCGCGACCTCTTCCGGCCGTGAGCCGTGCTCGAGCTCGGCTAAATGGGCTTGCAGGTTGGCCAGGTTCCCCTTGGCTTGGTCGAGCTGCGCGCGGTATTCGTCGTCTTCCAGGCGTACGAGCACCTGGCCTTCCTTGACCTTGTCGGCTTTGTCGACGCCGATCCATTTGACTTTGCCGATTACCTTGGCGGCCAGCTCGATTTTGTGGGCGGCCACAATGTAGCCGGTGGCGTTGAGAATTACGCCTTGCTCGGCGTGTCCGGTACTGATAGCTTTGACCCGCTGCACTTCGACTTCGGTAGACGCGTTGAGGCGGCTGTAGGCGAAGCGGCCGGCGCCCAGCAATAGGAAGAGAAGGACTCCGCCGACGATCCAGCGCGTGGCCCATTTGGAAGGCTCGGTGGAGCGCTTTTTGCCGCGGTCGATTTGAAGAGATTTTAGTTCAGCGTCCATAGAATATAACTAAGAGCGGGGCTTAAGCCCCGCGCGGGCTAAAGCCCGCCCCCCATCATACTTCACGGAGGGCCACCAGGATTTCCTTGCGCGCCGCGCTGCTGGCGGGAAATAAGCCTCCGAAAGCTCCCAGCAACGACGCGAAGACGATTCCGGCTAGCATGATCTGCGGCGTCACGCGGAAGGAGAAAGCTAATTCACTAAATGTGGTGCTGCCGATCCCGGTAGTGACCCCGTTCAGAGGAAACACCAGCAGGCAGCCCAGGACTCCGCCCAAGCCGGCCAGCAGCACCGACTCAATGAAAAAGCTGACCAGAATACTGCCGCGCGAGAAGCCCAGCACGCGTAATGTGCCGATCTCCCGCGCGCGGCGGGCGACAGCCGCGTACATGGTATTCATCGCCGCGAAACTGCTTCCGATGGCCATGATTACACATACGAAGATTCCGAGATATTCGATCGGCGCGGCCGACCGGGTTTGCAGCGCGTAGTATTCCTTTTCGGAAACGGCATTCATATTCAGGCGCTGATCGTCGTTGATGCTCTTGAGCAACGCGGCGGCCGTGACCGCATCGGGGGCCCGCACCAGCGCCGAACTGGGCACCTCGGTGCGATCCAGATCCGCGCTCACCTGGTTGAGATCGCCAAAGATTTCGCTGTTTTGCGCGCTTTGGCCGGCGTCCATCACGCCCACCACTTCCCAATCGCCGCGGCTGAACGTGATACGCTTCCCCACCGCGGCGCCCGGGTAACGCTGGGCGATAGACTTCCCGACCACCAACTCGCGCTTGCCGACGTTGAACCAGCGGCCGCTCGAGAGCTTGAGTCCCGGGCGCATCTCCAAGCCAATGGGCAGAAGGCCGCGCACCGTCACGTTCGAGCCTTCCGGGTGTTCGACGCTGGCCAGGTTGATCACGGTCACGATTTCAAGGGATGCCAGCGGATCGCCGTTTTGCCCGCGCGCGATGCCCGCCTTGAATTTCAGATCCTGGAACTGTTGGCGGGTGAAGTTGGATACCAGCTCCGTCTCGGATCCCTTGCGCATCACGATGATTTGCAGCGGGTCGCCGCTGGAGGAGAGCGTGGCGCGCAGGCCGGTCAACAGCGCCATCATGGCCAGCAGGACGGCCACGGTGAGCGCGATGCCCAGCGCGGTCATCAGCGTGGTGGTCTTGCGAACCACCAGATTGCGAAGGTTATATGTAACGGGGATGGCCATGAGCGTGTCTCAATCGGTCGAGCGCAACGCCTCCACGATATTGGTGCGGGAAGCGTTCCAGGCAGGAATGAAGGAACTGACGAGGCCGATGCCCAGGGCCACCAGGATGCAGGTGGACGCCACGGCGGGGTCGAACCGCTGAATGGGCGGGAGAAACATGCCTGCGGGGCTTTTCTGGACGCCACCGGTGAGCAACGTCGAGAGCAGAAAACCGATGACGCCGCCGGCGATGGAAATGGCGCAGGCTTCGCCCAGGATGATGAACAGGATATTGCCGCCGGTGAACCCGAGGGTTTTCAGCACGCCCACTTCGCGCACCCGCTCGCGCACCGACATGGCCATGGTGTTGCCGGAAACCAGCAGGATGGTGAACATCACCGCGCCGCAGATACTGGCCAGGAACAACTTTACGTTCCCCAGCATGCCGACGAAGCTGAGCATGAAGGCCTGCTCACTCTCGGTGCGGGTCTGCACGGGCGCGTTGTGAAATTCGTCGTCGATGGTTTTGGCGATGCGCGGGACCATGCCGGCGTTGTCGCAGAGAATGTCGAAAGTGCCCACTTCGCCCTTGCGGCTCTCCGGCAAGCCTTCGCGCACGTAGGCCCAATCGAAGTAGAGCATTTCGCTTTGGCGCGGACTGTCGAAGATGCCACGCACGGTGAGCTCCAGGTTGCCGGGATAGATGTCGCCGATCAAGGTGATGCGGTCGCCCAGTTGGAAATTGAACTTCTTGGCGAGATCGCGGCCAATCACGGCGCCAGTGCGGTCGCGGATGAAAGCCTGCTTCTGGTCTTCGGGGATTTTCAGTTCGCTGAAAATGGCAAAAAGCTTGTCCGGCTCCACGCCGAAGCGGGCGAAGAAATTCTTGGGATCGCGCGCATCCTTATATACGCCGCCGAACCACTGCGAGTACATGATTTGCTTGACACCGGGCACCTGGCGGATGCGCTCGCGGTAGAACAGCGGAATGGGGACGGTGAGGGATACGCGGTTGCGGGTGACCAGGCGCAGGGCTTGGTCGGGAGTGGCGTCGCTCAGGTACAGGGCGTGATAAACGGCGATCAGCACGCCGAGCAGGCACATGGAGACCCCGATGCTCACGATGGTGAGCGTCGTGCGGCGGCGGTTGCGCCAGCAATTCTTGACGATCAGCGGGAGGTATCGGAACATATGGGGATCTTCCTATTCTAAGCTAATAACGGAATGGCTGACATCCTGGTTCGGGAAACGTTTATGCGGGAGGCGCTGGCGCTGGCGCGCGAAGCGGAGGCGGCGGGCGAAGTGCCGGTGGGCGCGGTCGTGGTGGTGGAGGGCGAGATTGTGGGGCGCGGCCGAAATTCGACCATCGGACTGCACGATCCCACCGCGCATGCGGAGATCCTGGCGTTGCGCACGGCGGCGGCGGCCACCGGGAATTACCGGCTGGAGCGGGCGACGGTCTACGCGACGCTGGAGCCTTGCGCGATGTGCGCCGGCGCGTTGGTGGCCGCGCGGGTGGAGCGGCTGGTGTTTGGCGCGCGGGACCTGCGGTTCGGCGGGGTGCGCAGCAAGTTCCGGATCGCGGATTCGGAGTTGCTGAACCATCGCGTGGAGATTGTGGAGGGGGTGCTGGCGGTGGAATGCGTGGAGTTGCTGCAAGGATTTTTTGCGCGCCGCAGATGAGCTCAGACGTGGGTTGAAGGTCAGGATGCTCTTTTCGAACATGCCTTGAACGATGCCGAATGCCTTACTCCTTTCTTAAGAGCCCGATGATGTTGCCATCGAGGTCGGAAAACCACGCAAACGTGCCGGTCGGGATTTTGATCGGTGGAACCAGCGTTTTTCCGCCCAAGGCCGCGGCCTTATCCAGGTACGCCTGCACATCATCCACTTCCACGTAGAACATGGTGTAGTGTTGCGGTTCGTGGCCGAGCGAGGCGATGTGTCCCGGGATTCCGCCCTGACCGCCCGTGTCGATCGCCGAGGCCGGACCATCTTGAATACGCCAGCCGAACAAGTCCTTGAAAAACCGCCCCGTTTTTGCGCGGTCCTGGCATCCGATCTCAAAATGGACAACGGGATGTCCTATCGGTTCTCGCGGTTGACCCAATGCCTGCGCGGCGGCCGCCAACGTCAGAGCCGCACGACGGGTATACAAGTTTGCAGGTCGAATGTCTCCCATCCTATTTCCTCCGGAAGGCGCACGAACATCTCCATGGCCGGCAAATCGGCCGGCTCGAAGGCCCCCGCTGGGAGCCAGATGCGATACAGATAGTGCCAAGCGCGGTCCACATGGGCAAGGTCTCCGACGCAGTGGACGGCGACGACCTGCTGGGGCTCGAAATCGCGGACGCTAAAGCCGGGCGGATCGCATTCGGACTGGGCGGGCAACGATACGAAAGGGGCCGCCGGCCGTCCCCGCGAGCGGATAATTTCGCCCAGGATGCCGCCCGGCTGCCGCGGGAAGGCGAAGCCGAGATCGTAGCGGCAATTCTCGGAAGGCGTGATGGAGGGATCGTCCAGCGACATGCCGATGACCACCACATCCCGGATGTCGGTACGCCTCTGGGCGAGCCACTGAATGAGCGCGTGGTAGCTGTCCACCAACCGTGTACCGCCGTAGGGCGCGTAGATTCGTACGTAAACATAACGGAAGGCGCTGAACCGGTGGACCCGAACCCGAACACTCTTCGCAGCGGCTTTCCAGCGGTGCAGTTCCTCTACAGTGTGGAACGAGAGCATCTCCGGCGCTTTGCAAATCTTGCTTTTCTCCAGAGGGCTGCGCCGGTCCCATGAGCTGGCGGTCCGGCCGAAGCGATTCTTGAACGCGCGGGAAAATTCCGCGGTTCCCGCGAAGCCTGCCTCGATGGCGGCATCCGTGATGCGCTTGTGGGGCGAGGCTTTCATTAACACGGCAGCTCTTTCCAAGCGCACGCGCCGCACATGGCTGTTCAGCGTCTCGCCCGTGACGCCCTGAAAAATGCGGTGGAAATGGAAAGGGGAGAAACAGCCGATGCCGGATAGCCGGGTCAGCGAAAGATCGCCGTCGAGATGCCCGGCGATGAAATCGAGCACGCGGTTAACCCGGTCGTGATAGTGCTGGTTGCGCCGCATCCCGCGATCCGCCAAGCCGTATAGCCTAACAGGTTAACGCAAGAGGAGGTACTGCCCCACTAGCGAAACCAAACCACCGGCTGCGGCGTCATCTCTGCTATAGTTTAGCTGGGGAATTCGTATGTCTATTCAATTCTGCACCAGAATCCTGGCGGCGCTGCTGGCGCTGGCCGCCACATCCCTCGCCCAGGACCAGACGGGCCCCACCAAGGATGTCGACCAAACCGTGGCCAAACCGCGCAAATCCACGGACGATCCCGAGGAAGCCCCCATTCCGTCGAAGCTCAGCAAGAAGGCCCAGCCCGACATCCCGGAGAACGTGCCGAATTTCAAGAGCGACGTGGACGTGGTAAGCGTGGACGTCGCGGTTCTCGACAACAAAGGCCATTTCATTCCCAACATTCCGCGCGGCAGCTTCCGCGTGCTGGAAGACAATGTGCCGCAACAGATCAAGTCGTTCGGCAAGAGCACGGCGCCCATGACGGTGTGTCTGCTGATCGAATTCAGCGCCAAATTCCAGTGGTACGGCAGCCAGACCTGGTATCAGACGTTGACTGCCGCGTATGGTTTTGTACAAACGCTGAAACCCGAAGACTATGCGGCCGTGATCGCTTACGACATGCGGGAAGAAATCCTTTCAGACTTCACCACCGACAAGCGGCAGACGTATGAAGCCATGCAACGCCTGCGCATTCCAGGCTTTTCCGAAGCCAACCTGTTCGACGCGTTGTCCGATACGGAGCAGCGCATGTCGAAAATCGAGGGGCGCAAGGCCATCGTGCTGCTTTCCTCCGGCGTGGATACGTTCAGCAAGCTGACCTATGATAAGGCGCGCAAGATTATTCAGGACGGCGGCGTGCCGGTGTATGCCATCAGCTTGATGCAGGCGTTGCGCATCATGAGCCGGCGGGGAGACAGCATCGGTTTCCTGCAGGCCGACAACCAGATGAACACGTTCGCCAAGGAGACGGGCGGCCAGGCCTTTTTTCCGCGTTTTTACGGCGAATTTCCCTCGATTTTCGGCAGCATCTCGGAGGCGCTTCGCAATCAGTACTCCATCGGCTATGAGCCTTCCAACAAGGCCAAGGACGGCAAATTCCGCAAAATAAAAGTGGAATTGGTCAACCCGGCTACCAATGAGCCGTTGCGGGTGGTGGACGAGAAGGGCAAGCCCATTAAATACCAGATCGTGGCCAAGAACGGCTACACCGCGCCGCACGAAGTGGAATAGCGCGGCATTTTGTCAAGCACTCCATCTCGCCTCTTTACAACCTGATGCAATAGTGTTGACACTTGCGTGACGCGTCTGATATTCTCGCTTGCGTGAGCATGAGACACGCCTCCGCTCCGCCCCCCGCGAAAACTCCCGAGATTCTGCTGGTCGACGATAACCGCCAGGGTCTGATTGCGCGCAAGTCGCTGCTTCAGGAACTTGGCTACAACATCTCGACTGCGACTAGCGGAGACGAAGCTTTAGACCTCTTTGCGAAGCAGAACTTCGATGTGGTTGTTACGGACTACAAGATGCCGCGCATGGACGGCATCGAGCTGATCCAGCGGATTCGCAGCGCGCATTCCGGCGTGCGCATCATTCTGCTGTCTGGATTCGTGGAGCCGCTGGGTTTGACCGAGCAGTCCACGGGCGCCGACGTGGTCATCGTCAAGAGCGCCGGGGAAGTCGGGCAGTTGACGCGGTCTGTGAAGCGCATGCTCAGCCAGCCTCCCGCGCGCAAGCCGGCGGGTTCGGCGACGGGCGACACGGCAGCACGGCGACGCGGCGATGCGGCGATACGTTGACGCGGCGATGCGCCGGGACGCGGAGACACGGCGACGCGGGAACGCGGCGATCCTAGTTCGGATTCTCGCGGCTTTACCGCTGTGCATGGGACTGGGCGCGGCCGAGCCGCCCGCGCTTATCTATTACACAGTCCGCATCCCCGCACCGCAGACCCACTACGTGGAGGTGGAAGCGCGCGTCCCCACGGGCGCGCAACCGCGCGTAGAGTTGATGATGGCCGTCTGGACCCCGTACGTGATCCGCGAATACGCCAAGAACCTGGAAGCGGTGACAGCACGCACGGAAGATGGACGCCCGCTCGAGATCGAAAAGTCCCGCAAGAACCGCTGGCGCATCGAGACCGGGGGCGCCGATCCGGCGATCGTCTCTTACAGGGTTTACTGCCAAGTCATGGGAGTGCAGGATAACTGGGTAGACGATGAATTCGCCCTGTTGAACGGCGCGCCCACATTCCTGACGCTCGCCGATCGCGCGGCGCGCCCGCACGACGTCCGGATCGTCCTGCCGCCCGCGTGGAAGACGACCGCCACCGGGATGGCGCCGGTGCCGGGCGAGCCGCACCATTACCGCGCGCCCGATTACGAAACGCTGGTGGACTCCCCCATTGTGCTCGGCAATCCCGCCGTGCACGAATTCGCCGTGGAAGGCAAGCCGCACTACTTGGTGGATGTGGGAGAGGATGGCGTTTTCGATGGCGAAAGGGCGGCGAACGACCTGGCAAGCATCGTGCGCGAAGACTCCAAGGTGTGGGGTGGCTTGCCCTATGACAAATATCTCTTCCTCAATATGCTCACTGGCGCAGGCGGTGGCATGGAACACAGCAACTCCACGGCGCTGATGTCGGACCGTTGGAGTACGCGCACCCGCCGGAATTACCTACGCTGGATGGATCTGGCCAGCCACGAGTTCTTCCACACGTGGAACGTGAAGCGCCTACGGCCCGCCGAGTTGACACCCGGCGAGTATGAGGCCGAGCCTTACACCACGAGCCTGGGCATCGCCGAAGGTTTCACCAGCTACTACGGGCCGCTGATCGTGCACCGCGCCGGCCTTTCCACCGAAGATGAACTGCTGGCCAGTCTGTCGCGCACGATCCGCGAGTTGCAGACCACGCCGGGCCGGCTAGTCGAATCTCTTTCGCTATCCTCGTTCGATACCTGGATCAAGTTCTACCACCCGGATGAAAACTCCGGGAACACGGCCATCAGTTATTACACCAAGGGCGCGGTGGCCGGTTTTCTGCTGGATGCGCGCGTGCGCACCCTCACGCACGGAGGCAAGTCATTGGACGATGTGTTGCGCCTGGCGCTGGCGCGCAATCCTGCCCCCGGCGGATACACATCCGCGGCGTTCCGCGCGGCCGCTTCCGAGATCGCCGGGACCGATTTAAGCGCCTGGTTCGCGCGGGTGTTCGATTCCACCGCGGAGTTCGACTACAAAGAGGCGCTCGACTGGTTCGGGCTGCGCTTCGCGGACGAATCGGCCAGCCGGCGCGCTTGGATGGGCGCGGACACTCAAGTGGAGGACGGCCGCTTGATGGTCACGCGTATTCCGCGCGGCACGCCGGCGTACGATGCGGGTGTGGATACTGGCGACGAAATCGTGGGCTTCGGCGATTTCCGCGTGCGCCCGGTCGATTGGGACAAGGAACTCGGCAATTACCAACCGGGCGACCACCTTGCTTTGCTGCTGGCGCGGCGCGGCCGGCTAGTTCGGGTGACCGTGACGCTGGGCCGGGAGCCCGATGCGGGGTGGACGCTGGAAGCCGCCACGGAGTCGCCGCACCGGGCTAATTGGTGAGCGGGTTATCCGATTCCCAAATCGTCGATTCGTTCCAGAACGGCGCCGCACTGGCGGCAGATCACGGCTTGGCAATCGCAACAGACCAGCGGGTCGGGGACAGCTTTGGCACAAGCCGGGCAATAGAAATCGGTCAGCGAGACTGGATCGGGCATGGAACGACTATTATCGGATGCGCGTTACAGCACCGCGGTTTCTTCCAGCATGCGGCCTTCGGCGAAGCGCTCCAGGCCCAGATCGCGGGCGTCGAGCAAGCCGCTCTTGCCGTGCAAGATCAAATCCGCGGTGATGCGGCCGGTAGCCGGCGAATGCATAACGCCGTGGCCGCTGAAGCCATTGGCGAAGAAGAGTCCCGGCACGCCGGGGGCGGGGCCGATGATGGCGTGATGATCCGGCGTGACGGCGTAGAGACCGGCCCAGGCGCGGTGCGGATTCACCTGCAGATCCTCGAAGCACGGCACGCGGCTGACGGCATACGTGAGGATCTTCTCGATGAACGCCGGATCGAAGGCGGTCTTGAAGCCGGGCGTCTCTTCAGGATCGTTCCAGGCCATCAGCAGGCCGAGCCCTTCGGGGCGGAAATGGAAGCCGGTGGACATATCGATGACCATGGGCAGGCGCTCCGGCAAGCCGGGGAATGGTTCGGTGGGCACCAGCATGCGGCGCAGAGGCACAATCGGGAGATCGACGCCCGCCATGCGCGCGACCTGCGTGGCCCACGGTCCGGCGGCGTTCACTACCGTGCGCGCCGCTACGTTGCCGTTGCTGGTGCGGACGCCCGCGACGCCGCGCGCATCGATGTCGATTCCCGTGACGGTGACACTGCGCCATAGCCGCGCGCCGCGTTCTTGGGCGGCTGCCATGAAGCCTTTCATCACGCTGTAGGGATCCACGAAGCCGTCGGAGGCGCAGAAAGTCCCGCCCAGGATATCGTCCGAACGGAGTTGCGGCACGCGGTGGACGATCTCTTCGCGGCTGAGCATCTCGACACGCTGCAATCCCAGCGCGACTTGCCGGTCGAAGTTGCGGCGCAGGTATTCGAGATGCCGCGGCGCGGTGGCTACGAACAGGTATCCGTGGGATTTGTATTCGGAGGGGTGTCCGGTAATTTCCTCAAAGGCGGCGAAGACGGGGATGGAATACAGCGACATGCGGATGTTGACGGCGGTGGCGAATTGCGCGCGCACGCCGCCCATACTCTTGCCGGTGGACCCCAGGCCCTGCTGGCTTTCGCGCTCGATTACCAACACGTTACGGCAGCCCGCCGCGGTGAGATGCCAGGCGACGCTAGAGCCCACGATACCGCCGCCGACGATGACCACGTCTGCCGTTTCGGACATGTGGCTACTATTTTGCCACAAGCGGAACCCGCGAGATTAGTGAACCTTTTGGGCTGCTCAATCGTCTAATAAGTGAAGCGTTTTGATTGGTCCAATGCACTACCAAACAAATGTTCAATTGCCGGAGTGTGTATGCGGTTGGAATCTCAAATCCGTGATGGCGTCTGCATCCTGCGCCTCCAGGGCCGGTTCGTAACCGGCTCCGACGCCGCGCTTGTATGCGCACAGAATTCCCTGGAAGAAATCGGAATCGCCAAGGCGGTGATCGATTTGAGCGCTGTTCCCTACATCGATTCGACGGGCCTGGCTTTTGTCGTAGAACTCCACAAATCGCTCGCTAGCCGGGGCGGACAATTATTCCTGGCGGACGCCAACCAACGGGTCCGCGAAGTCTTGGAGATGACGCGGATCGGCGAAATCATCCCGTTGTTCCAGGATGTGGAGGAGGCGGAAGCCGCCCTCCGCGGCAGTGAGGTGCTATGCTGACGTTCCTGCTCTGGTGCGTGGTCCTGTTCTTCTGTTGGCCGCTGGCGTTGATCGCGCTGATTCTGTATCCGTTGGTCTGGCTGCTGCTGTTGCCTTTCCGGATCGTGGGTATCGCGGTGGGCGGGGCGCTGGAATTGGTGTGGGCGGTCGTCACTTTGCCGGCGCGTGTTTTGCGGCGGGTCTAGGTATCCAGCGCGAGACCGTTCTGCAGTATTGGGCGTAGGATTCGCCGAATTTGCGGCGTAGCGTGGGCTCCTCACACAGAATCACGAACAAGTGAAAGCAGAGCGCAACCGCGAGCGCATACCATAGGATCGGGACAGATCCGAACCATAACGCCTGACCCAGGATCGCCAGCAACACGCCCACGTACATCGGATTGCGGACGAACCGGTAGATCCCATGCGTTACCAACTGCTTGGGCGCGTCCAACGGAAGCGGCGTACCCCTGCCAAACGTTGCGAAATCCCACGCACACCATAGATACAGGACGGCACCAATTGCCACCGGCGCGAGCCCAAGCAAACCAAGCGCGGACCCGGCGTACATGCCGACTCCACGCAGCCGGTAGGGGATGTAGACGCCCACCGTGCCCGGTACCACGATCGTGAAAATCAAAGTCTTGGCGAGGTTCGCGAGCACGCGCCAGTTTATCACAAAGGCGGTGATCCGCCGAAATAAGGAACACGCGGCCTGGCGTTGGCGTATGCTTACGAGTGGAGGCCATCTGTGAACCGAGCCAAATTTCGAAACATCGCCTGGCTGTGTGGGACGGCCACGCTGGCGCTGTTGGCGCCGGCATGCTACGTCAGTACCGACAGTTCCGGCAGCGTCGAGCGGGATTCCCGGACCGTCGATTTGAAGGGCGCCAAGTCCGCCGAGGTGCAGATCGACATGGGCGCCGGCGAGTTGATCATGCGCGGCGGCGCGGCGCAGCTTATGGACGCCGATTTCCGCTATCGCGCCCACGACGGCAAGCCGGAGGTGCAGTACGATGTTAGCGGTTCGCGCGGCACGCTCACCATCCGGCAACCCAGCCACCATACCATCGGGAACAACGACAAGAATCAATGGGAACTGCGGCTGAACGAAGACGTGCCCATGGATATCAGGGTCAAAATGGGCGCCGGCGAGGGCCGCCTCGAATTGGGCAACACGGCGCTGCACAGCTTGGACGTGGAAATCGGCGCGGGTGAGATGAAGGTGGACTTGACCGGCCATCCGCACGGCGATATGGATGTGCGGATACACGGAGGTGTAGGCGAAGCAACCGTCCGGTTGCCGCGGCGCGCGCGGCTGGATATCGAAGCGCACGGCGGTATCGGGGATATTTCGGCGCGCGGTCTCACCAAGCGCGGCGACCGCTGGGTGAACGAGCCCGCGGGAGAGGCGGACGCCACCATACACGTGAGCGTGAACGGCGGGATCGGCCAGATCAATTTGATTTGCGAATAGGGGGGAAAGGGCGGGTCTGGAGAGCCGCCGCAGGCGTGGACGCCCGCCCCACGTTAATCGATGGAGAAACCATGCGAAAAGTTCTGCACTTCGATTCACCGCGGGAGCATTATCATTGCGATGCGGCAGTGGTTTGGTGTTACGACCATCGCTTCGAGCTGGCGTTCCGCAAGCTGCTTAAGCGCATCGGCGTAGTGCGGCCGGATTCGATCCGCATTGCGGGTGGGGCCAAGTGCCTGGCAACTCCCGGCAACGACTCGGAGCGGGAGTTCGTGCTGGACCAGATCCGCAAGTCCAAACGGCTGCACGGCACGGACCGCGTGGTGCTGATGGTGCATTCGGACTGCGGGGCCTACGGAGGGTTGGCGGCATTCAAAGGCGATACGCAGGCCGAGGCGCGGCATCACGCGGACGAATTGCGCCGCGCGGCGGAGTGCCTGCGGCAGGCCCTGCCGGAACTCTCCGTGGTGTGTTACTTCGTTGATTTCGAAGGCGTTTGGATCGCAGACCCCGCGGTCTGAGTCCTCCTTCCTTAATACAACCCTTACGGCTCTCTGACACATTCCTTAGAGCCACCGCGCTAAGGTGGTGGCTGTCTGCTCAAAAAGAAGCATCCAAAGATCTAATTGCCGCGATAAGGAGTCTCTATCGCGTCTTTATGCCTTGCTTATGCCTCTTATACGTTCGCTTTGCCATACTGGCGTCTACAGTAGGCCTTACTCCTTGACTGAGGCTCGATCCTGCTGCGTTGCCGGATCGGAAGGTGCTGTCGACATCCAACAAATCCTTGCATCAGGGAGTCCTAGAGACTATGACGGTTACAAACGGCAGTCGATGGTTTCAGAAGTCGATACTCAGCCTGCTTGGGCTGGCCGCGCTGGCGTTGCCAGGCCGGGCCTTTCAGATTGCGGCCGAATTGCCCAGCGCCGCGGCGGCGGGCACGCCGTCAAATGGCGTCCTTCACGGAGTGACGAAGGGACCTAACGGGCAGAGCGTGTTCGGTGTGCAAGTAACCGTGCAAAACGTGGATGAGAAGATTAAGCGAACCGTGTTGAGCGGCGCGGATGGAAACTTTTTGATTGCCGATCTAGCGCCGGGAAAGTATCGCCTGTCCGCGCGCGCCGAAGGGATCGGGGCGGCTTCGCCGGCTACCGTCGAGATCGCGCAGAACCAAGTCACTTACGCAAACGTTCAACTCGGCGCGGAAGCTCCCGCGCAGCCCGCCGAGACATCCGTACCGGATGCGGGGCTGAAGACCCGGAGTGTGGAGCCGCTGTCGGCATCGTCTGTGGCTGCTGAGCTGGCGGCCATGAAAGCGCGCATCGAATTGCTCGAAGCGGAGTTGCAGAGGCAGAGCAGCCAGGGGCGCGCACCGTTGGTGGCCGCCGCCAAGCCTGCACCGGAGGCCGCGCCAGCCCCGGCTGTACCGGCGGCTGCGCCTGCGCCGCCACAAGCGCCAGCCGCGCCCGCGCCGCCTGCGCCAAGCATCCCGGAAGCCCTCCAGGCCAACGAATCCACTCCCGGAGTGGACAACTTCACCCCCTTCGCGTACGGCGATTTCACCTGGCTCAATGGCACTCCGCGCAACAAAGACACCGTGCTGGATACGAAATTCTTTACTCCGGAAGTTCGATTCGACACTCACTACATGGAGGATTACAACCAGCCGATCGATCACACCATCGTGGGGGCCACCGAGTCGTTCCGGTCCGGCGAGGTCCAGGTTGAGCAGATCAGCGTGGGCGGCGATTTCCACTGGCAAAACGTGCGCGGCAGAGTCTTGTACATGGATGGCCTGTTTGCGACCACGACGCCGCGCAACGACGCCAGCGCCGGCGTGGGCCAGTGGGACCTCCGCGACGCCTACAAATACGTTTCCGAGGCTTATGGCGGATACCACTTCAACGTAAATCATGGGCTTAACGTGGACGCGGGCATATTCGTCTCGTACATCGGCCTGTTCAGTTACTACAATTTCGACAACTGGACTTATCAGCCGTCGTACGTGTCGTCGAACACACCTTGGTTCTTCAACGGCGTACGCGTGCAGTGGTTCCCCACTAACAAGTTGAAGATCGAGCCCTGGTTCATCAACGGATGGCAATCCTACGCCAAGTACAACGGCCATCCGGGTCTAGGGGGGCAGCTTCTGTGGGAGCCGAAAGAGTGGTTCAAGCTGGTCGCGAACCAGTACGGCTATGGACAGGACAATCTGGGTCTTCCCAAGACGGAACGCATTCACACGGACGACAGCATCCTGGTCAGGTACTATAGCAAGCCGGAAAGTCTGGGTCTTTCCAAGATGGCATTCTCCCTTACCGCTGACGCGGGATGCCAATACGGTGGCGGCCTGCAATGCACCGGTGCACCCAGCAAGGGCAAGTCGACGTTCATAGGATGGATGCTCTATGACCGCATGTGGTTCCACAAGGATAAATTTGGCCTTACGCTGGGAGGTGGAGAGATGAGCAACTGGGGCCGCTATCTGACCCTACTGCCGCCGATCGATGGGGCGGATGCCGTATCGGGCACGCCTTACTTCACGGAAAACCCGGGCCAAAGGGCCCACATGTGGGATAGTACAATTACTTTCCAGTACATGCCCCGCCAGTACATCACCTGGTGGGCGGAAGCTGGATATCGTCACTCGGATATCCCGTATTTCGCGGGGCGCGGTGGGGTCACCCCTCCCGGCGGTAACAACGGCGATCCGCAATACTATACCTGCAGCACCGGCGCCACATCGGGCACCAACAGCCTGGCGGGAGCGGAAGCTGCGTGCGGAGGCGGACTCAGCAGTGTCTGGTTTCCCGACCTTCGCCGCAGCGAATTCAAGACCTCTGTTGGCGTGATGGTAAAGTTCTAACGCCACTGATGCAAATGGAGTAACGATGCGCAACCTCGCGATGCAGCCGGTTTGCCTGATAGTGGCCGCCGCGCTCCTGATGGGAGCGGATCCGGCTTGGAAGAGCAAGCCGGCCGATCAGTGGACCGAAGAGGACGCTCAGCAGATCCTCGCCCGATCGCCTTGGGTGAAGGAGAACAGAGCCACAATCACGCGCCGGCTGACGGAGGACCAACTAAGGGAAGCCGGGCAAATGGGACAACCGCGCGGCCTTGGCAACGACGGGATTGACCCGAAGGGCAGCGGAGAAAAGGTGTCGCCGAATGTTTTTTCCGGTCCCGGAGGCGACGACCGTAGCCTACGGTCTCTCGCGCGGCCGATGACACTCACGCTGCGTTGGGAGAGCGCCCTCCCAGTGCGGTTGGCGGAGATCAAATCGCACGAGGTGGAGCCGCCCACGTTGGAAGGCGATGGCTATCAAATCGCGGTCTACGGCGTTCCCGGGGGTGGCTTCAAAGGCGCCCCCGAAGAATTGGGCAGGCCTTTGAAGAACCTGGCCGCCTTGAAGCGCGAAGGAAAAAAAGATGTGCGGCCGGTCAGCGTCGAGGTGTTCCAGCGGGAAAACGACGTGGTAGTGGTCTATGTGTTTCCCTTATCCGCCGAAATCGTGAAGAGGGACGCGCAAGTGCGGTTCGAAGCGCAAATCGGCCGTATCGTTGTCGCCCAGACTTTCGATCTGAACGAGATGGAGTTTATGGGCAAGCTGGAACTTTGACCTTGGCACACGCTATGCGGAGGCGCAAATGCTAAAACGGAGGCTTGTGCCCGTACTGCCCGGCGGCCTTGCGCTGGCTGGCGTGGCGCTATCCACCTGGGTATCTTTTCGTCTGGATCAGAGCTTCGCGTTCACGGGTTTTCTGCATCTCGTAATTGTGGTTTTAGCGGCAGTATACGGTGGGTTCTGGCAAGCGACCTTCGTCTCGATGGTCGCGGCTGCGTGCCTGAACTATTTCTTCGTTCCACCCATTTTCAGTTTTGTAAACAGCCCGGCTAACTGGGTGGCGCTGGGCGCGTTTGAGTTTACGTCCTTAGTCATCGGCAGACTCTCGTTGCGCGCCCGCTTGCAAGCCGTCGAGGCCATCGCCCGTCGGCGCGAGATGGAACGCCTTTACGAAACATCGCAGAGGATATTGTTGTTGGATAATCGCGGCGAGTCCGGCAACGTCATTAGCTCATTGATACGGGAAATGTTCGAGCTAAAGGCCGTCCGTTTGTTCGATGCGCTATCGGGCACTACATATCAAAGCGGCGAGATGCCGGCGACGGCGGAGAGGCAGACGCGGGATGCGTATTTCCTGTCGGCGGATAGCTTCGATGCGGAGACCGGCACTTGGTACTGTGTCCTGCGCTTGGGCACGCGGGCGGTGGGCGGCTTGGCCTTGCACGATACGCGAATGACCAAACTGGCGGCTACGGCGTTGGCTTCGTTGAGCGGCATCGCACTGGAACGTATGCGCGCCCTACAGCGAGAGACCCGCGCGGAGGCGGCGCGCCAGGCGGAACAGTTGCGCACGGCCGTGCTCGACGCCTTGGCGCATCAATTCAAGTCGCCGCTGACGGTAGCTCGTACCGCCAGTTCCGGGCTGTTGGCAGTGGGCGGCTTGTCCGAGTTGCAAGCGGAATTGGTCACGGTAATCGACGAACAGGCGCGCACGCTGGATCGCCTGGCCTCCGGGTTGCTCACCGCCGCGATGCTGGATAGTACCGAGTTCAAGCCCAAGCGCGAACCGTTGGTGCTCTCCGGCTTGATCCAAACCGCTATCGGGAGACTGGATCAAGAGACGGACAGGCAGCGCTTTCGCGTGTCCATACCCGATGCCGAGCCGCCTATACTGGCGGACCGCGAATTAATTCTGACGTCCATTGCGCAACTCATCGACAACGCGATCAAGTACTCGGAACCCGGCTCGCCGATAGAGATCGGTTGCACGGCTAAGGAGCATGGGACCGTACTCGCGGTGCGGAACAAAGGGTTGGTGGTCGCGCGGGAGGACCGGGAACGTGTCTTTGAACGGTTCTATCGGGCGCCGGAAGCGCAGCACCTGCCCGCAGGCACAGGTTTGGGGTTATCGATCGTCAAGAAGATCGTGGCGTCTCATCGCGGAAGTGTCTGGGCCGAAGGAGAAACGGGTTACGGAACATCCTTCTCGATGTCTCTCCCAGCGCAGGGGGCGCACACTCACTGACTATGTCTCCTACAAACGGCAGCGTTCTGGTTACCGACGACGATCCGGACCTCCGGCGCGTGCTCAGAAGGACATTAGACGCCCTGGGCTTCGAGGTGACCGAGTCCGCCAATGGAGAACAGGCGGTGCGCACGGTCGCGGCGCGCAAATTCGACGCCGTCCTAATGGACGTGAACATGCCCGGCATCGGCGGAATCGAGGCATGCAGGGAGATTCGCAAGAGAGCCCCCCGTCTGCAGATTCTGATGCTCACGGTTCGCGACAAGGAGGCCGACAAGATCGAAGCTCTGGACGCCGGCGCCGACGACTACATCACAAAACCTTTCTCGATCGCGGAACTCGCGGCGCGGCTGCGATCCGCGGTCCGGCGTTCCAATACCACGGTGTTCGATTCGCGAACGCCAATCTCGATCGGCGAGATCGTACTCGATCCGGAGCGCCGCATCGTGCGTAAGTCGGGCGCGGTTCTGCGTTTGACGCCCAAGGAGTTCGACTTGTTGCACTATTTGATGAGTCACCCGGGTATACCCACCGCTCACTCGAAGCTGCTGCGAGCCGTGTGGGGCGAGGAGTACGGCGGAGAGCTGGAATACTTGCGGACGTTCGTGCATCAGTTGCGGAAAAAGCTGGAAGCCGATCCTTCCGCTCCGGAATACCTGCTGACTGAGCTTGGCTTCGGCTATCGCTTCCGGGAACCTTGAGCGCGGCGGACGGAAGCGTCCAATAAGCGAATCGTATACCCGGCATCGCATTTTTTCATTGCCACCTTATGCGGTCCTTATACGGCTTGCCCTATTCTGAATCGAATGCGCCTTTGTACCAGATTGGGCTTACATATGAAAAGTAATGGGCTGCGAATCGCTTGTCTCCTTGCCGCTATCGCGTCGGTGGTGACAATGGCTGCCTGTCACGGCGCGAAGGCCGACCAGGCCGCGGGAGATCCGCCACCAGCCAGAGTCACACCGGGCGCGGACATCAACCTTTTCGCCGTGGACCATCCGGAACAGTATCCCCTGGCGGCGGCCGTCAAGCGTCCCGCCACCTCTGAGTTGGTAGTTACCGGCTCGGTCACCCCTGACGTTACCCGCAACGTACCGGTCGTCTCGCTCGCCTCCGGCCGCGTGACGGCGATTCGCGCGCGGCTCGGCGACACGGTAAAGAAAGGCCAGTTGCTGATGACGATTCGCAGCGACGACGTGTCGGGCGGATATTCGAATTACCGGATGGCCGTGGCGGACGAGATTCTCGCTAAGACACAATATGAACGCTCGAAGGATCTTTATGCGCACGGCGCCATAGCCCTGAACGACCTGCAGGTGGCGCAGGACACGGAAGACAAGGCCAAGATAGCGGTTGATACGGCGGCCGAGCATCTGCGTCTGCTCGGCAACGACCCCGACAAACCGGTTTTCATGGTGGATATCGTCGCGCCCACTTCGGGAATAATCACCGACGAGCAAGTGACCACCGGATCGCTGGTGCAGGCGTACAATACACCGTACCCATTTACCATTTCCGACCTGTCGTCCACCTGGATCGTCTGCGACGTATACGAGAACGATTTGGCCACTGTCCGGCTCGGCGACCCGGCCGATATCAGTCTGAATGCGTATCCGGATCGCGTGTTCAAGGGAAGGGTCGGCAACATCGGCGCCGTGCTCGATCCGAATATTCGTACGGGCAAGGTCCGCATCGAAGTCCCGAATCCTGGCATCATGCGGCTGGGGATGTTCGTGAAGGCCACCTTCCGCGGCCAGACCACGGAGATGCACACCATTGTCCCGGCATCCGCCGTTCTGCACATGCACGACCGCGATTTTGTGTTTCTTCCGGCGCCCGGCAATAAATTTCGCCGGGCCGAGGTGGTGAGTGGAGATCTTCTGCCGGAGAACGTGAGTCTGCAGGAAATCAAGTCCGGGCTTCAGCCGGGCCAACAGGTGGTCACCAACGCGTTGGTGTTGGACCACGTGCTGGCGCAGTGACGGTAAGCCGGGGCGAAACGAAAACAGGAAACGGGAATGATTCGCGCTCTTGTAGACTTTGCGCTTAACAACAGGTTCGTGGTATTGGCAACTGCCGTATTGTTACTCGGTTGGGGCGCTATCTCATTTCACAACTTGCCGGTGGAGGCGTACCCCGACATCGCCGACAACTACGTGACGGTCATTACTCAATGGGCGGGGCGCTCCGCGGAAGAAGTGGAACAGCAGGTTACGATTCCTATCGAAATACAAATGGCCGGCATGCCGCACATGACCTTTCTGCGCTCCGAGTCGATTTTCGGCCTGTCGTTCGTGATTATGATCTTCGATGACAGCTCCGTCAACGACTGGAACCGGCAGAAGGTGCTGGAGAGGCTCACCCAGGTCAATCTCCCGAATGGACAGAACCTGCAGCCTCAAATCGGCACGGATTGGAGTACGACGGGCCAGATCTATTGGTATACACTGCGGAGCACAAATCCCCGGTATGACTTGAT
>Ga0302325_10008392_pt1 | contig 22687 bp, 19 predicted proteins | sample Palsa_T0_2_FD_201948 | JGI IMG/M metagenome (GOLD analysis project Ga0302325, IMG submission 201948) | Peat permafrost microbial communities from Stordalen Mire near Abisko, Sweden - Palsa_T0_2 | ecosystem: Environmental > Terrestrial > Soil > Palsa > Peat permafrost | place: Sweden: Abisko...
TGTGCCACCACGAAAATTGCTCCCACCCGTCGGAAGTGAGCCCGCGCAGCGGAAAAATCTGGAAGAACGAGCCGCCGGCAAACAAAATGATGAGAAGGATGGCGAACAGGAAGCCGGGAATGGCGTAGCCGATGATGATCACGCCTGAGGTCCATACGTCGAATTGCGTCCCGTCGCGCACCGCCTTGCGGATGCCGAGCGGGATGGAAATCAGATAGCTCAAAAGCGTCATCCAGATGCCGAGTGAGATGGAGACCGGCAGCTTTTCCTTGATAAGCTCCAAGACGCTGATGTCGCGGAAATAGCTCTTGCCGAAATCGAAGCGGAGATAGTTCCACAGCATCAGAAAGAAACGCTCGTAAGCCGGCTTATCAAAGCCGAATTGCTTTTCAAGGCTCTTGATGAATTCGGGATCGAGGCCCTGCGCGCCGCGATACTTCGAATTGATGTCCATCTGGGCGCCCGACTGGATCGCGCCGCGGTTCCCGAAGTCGCCGCCGGCCGAGCCGGAAATGCGTGAGGTGGCGCCGGTGTCGTTGCCGGATAATTGGGAGATGACGCGCTCCACCGGGCCGCCGGGCGCGAACTGTACGACCACGAACGACACCAGCATGATCCCGAAAATCGTCGGGATCATGAACAGGACGCGGCGGACGATATAGGCGGTCATAGGACTCCAACGTGATCGGCGAACTATTCGGCCTTGCGACCGTGACGACGAGACAACGTCCTTATGCGCGACCGGTGCCGTATAGCATGGCGTGCTCAGCCGGCGCGCTGGATTTTCGCCGCTTTCTCTGCGTCATACCACCAAGTTTCGGGAATGCCGCGGAAATAGCGCGGCTGCGCCGGCGGCCGGCCGAACACATCCCAATAGGCGATCCAATGCGAGGGCTTGTACCAATGCGGAATCCAATAGCGGCCAACGCGGATTAAGCGATCGAGCGCGCGACAGGCGACGGTCAGCGAGGGTCTCGTTGGCGCGGCGATGATACGGTCGATGAGTGCGTCGATTGCCGGATCGGCGATGCCGGCGAGGTTGTTGGAGCCTTTCAATGCAGCGGCTTGCGAGGAAAAAAAAGAACGCAGCGAATCACCGGGCGTTGCGGAGAAGCTGAAGCGGTCGACGGTAATGTCAAAGTCGAAGCCATCGCGGCGGGCGCGATATTGCACCGGGTCGACAATCCGCAGCGAGGCGTCGATGCCGAGCGTGCCGAGATTTTTGATGAACGGCATATGGTGCGGCTCGAAGGTCGGCTCGTCGATGAGGAACTCGATGCTCAAAGGCTCGCCGCTCGGCAGCATGCGCTTGCCGCCCACGACGGCACAGCCGGCATCTTTCAGAAGCTGCGTAGCTTTGCGCAGCAGTGCGCGGTCCTGGCCGGAGCCGTCCGACGCCGGCGGCATATAGGGTTCGCCGAATACTTCGTCCGGCACACGGCCGCGGAACGGCTCGAGCAGCGCGAGTTCGTCGCCGCTGGGCGGCCCTTTTGCCATCATGTCGGAGTTCTGGAACACCGATATGGTGCGCTCATAAGAGCCGTACATTATGGTTTTGTTGGTCCACTCGAAATCAAACGCGTTGCACAACGCCTCGCGCACGCGCGGATCGGCGAATTTCGGCCGCCGCGTGTTGATGAACCAGCCCTGAGCCCCCGAGGGCGTGTCATCGGCAATAATGTCTTTCTTGACCCGCCCGTCCTTGATCGCGGGAAAGTCGTAGCGCGTCGCCCAGGTGCGCGAGGTAAATTCCTCGCGAAACAGATAATTCTCGGCGGTAAATCCCTGGAAGCCGACATCGCGGTCGCGGTAATATTCGAAACGCACGACGTCAAAATTATTTTGGCCGCAGGCGACCGGAAGGTCGGCGCCCCACCAATCGGTCACGCGGTTATATTCAATGTAACGGCCGGGCTCGAAGCGGCCGACGCGGTAAGCGCCCGAGCCGAGCGGCACGTCGAGCGTCGACTCCTCGAACGGTTTGATCGCGTAATAGGCCTTGGAGAAAATCGGCAGCTCGGCGACCAGAAGCGGCACGTCTCGGGCGCGCTGCGGCGCGAAAGTGGCGACCACGATGGTCTCGCTCTCGGCTTCGGCGCCGACAAAATCGCGCAGCGATTGAGTGATCAGCGGGTGGCCTTTTTGCTTGAGGATGTTCAGCGAAAAAGCCGCGTCAGCCGCCGTGAGGCGGGTGCCGTCGTGAAATCGTGCCTGCGGGCGGATGAAAAATCGGTAAGTCAGGCCGCTCGCCGAGCGCCTTACTTTCTCCGCCGCCAGCCCATACATGGCATCGGGTTCGTCGCCGCAACGCACCATCAGTGTGGCGAACGTCAATTGCATCCCCTGAGCCGCATCGCCTTTGAGGATGTAACTGTTCAGCGAATTGAAGGTCAGAAAGTTCTGGTTGAATTGCCGGTCGGGGCCGATTTGCGAGAACGTGCCGCCTTTCGGCGCGTGCGGATCGACATAACTAAAGTGCTGGAAGTCGGCGGGGTAGGCGAGGTCGCCAAAGGCCGACATGCCGTGCGATTCAACTTCACCCCCGGCGCGCGCCGCGAGGAAAGACGCGCTCGCCGCGGCCACGCCGGCGGTCAGCTTGAGAACGGATCGGCGCGTTAGCGCATTCATTTCATTACTGACGGCTTCCGGTCTTGGCCGCCTTCTCGGCATCCCACCACCACAACGCCGGAAACGCGGCGCCGCTGTATTTTGGCAGGGGACCAGGACGGCCGAAACGATCCCAACGCGCGCTGCGCACTTTGCCGTAAGTCCATTGCGGGACGACGTAATGATTCCACAACAGCACCCGGTCGAGCGCCTTGGTGGCGGCGACAAGATCGGAACGGCTCCTGGCGAAAATCACCTGATCGATCATGGCGTCCACTGCCGGATTCTTGATCCCGATCAGGTTGAGCGAGCCCGGCTGATCCGCGGCCTGTGAGCCCCAAAAGCCGCGCTGCTCGTTGCCCGGCGATAGCGATTCCGGCCAACTCGCGGTGATGACGTCGTAGTCCCAATTGCGCAAGCGGTTTTCGTATTGCGAATCATCCACCGTTCGCACCGAGACGGTGACGCCGAGCCGGTCGAGCGACGGCTTGTAGAACAAAAACACCCGCTCGAAGCTCGGATCGTCGGCGAGAAACTCGACGGCAAATGGTTCGCCGGTTTTGCCATTGACCAGCCGCTCGTTGCGCACCTCGTAACCCGCGGCGCGGAACAGCCGTACCGCCTCGCGGAGATTGTCGCGCACTTTCTGCGGATCGCCGGCGATCGGATTGGAATAGGGCGTAGTGAAGACTTCGGGCGGCACTTGGTCGCGAACGGTCTGGAGAATTTCGAGTTCGCGTCCTTCCGGCAGACCGTTTGAAGCAAGCTCGGTGCCTTCGAAATAACTGGCGATACGCTTATACTGTCCGAAGAATATCTGCTTGTTCATTTCCTCGAAGTCGAAAGCGAAATTGAACGCCAGCCGTACCCGCCAATCCTGGAATTTGGCCCGGCGAATATTGAAGGCGAAAGCCTGCATTATTCCCTGGCTGTTGATCGGAAATTCTTCTTTGATCACGCGCTTGTCGGCGACCGCGGGGAAATCGTAGGCGGTAGCCCAGTTCTTGGCGCTATTTTCGGTGCGCCAGTCGACGGTATCGGCCTTGAAAGCCTCAAGCGCCACGGTGGTGTCGCGGAAGTACTCAAAGCGAAGTTGGTCGAAATTATCGCGGCCGACGCTGATGTTGAGGTCTTTCCCCCAGTAGTCTTTCACCCGCTCGTAGACGATGTTTCTACCGGCGGAGAATTCTTTGATCCGGTAGGGACCAGAGCCCAGCGGCGGCTCAAGCGTAGTTATGCCGATATCCCGCTTGTTGCCGTTCTTGTCGATGCCTTCCCACCAATGTTTCGGCAATATGAGAAGTTGGCCGACGATCTGCGGCAATTCGCGGTTGCCGGGCGCGTCGAAGGTAAAGGTAATCTCGCGGTCGCCGGTCTTCTCGAGCTTGGCGACGTGCCGATAGTAGGCCGCAAGCTGCGGGCTATATTTTTTGAACGCGCCGAAGGAAAAAATCGCATCCTCGGGCGTGATTGGCTCGCCGTCGTGCCATTTTGCTTCCGCGCGCAAGCGGTAAGCGGCGGTCGAGAAATCGTCGGCGTGGCTTACCGCCTCAGCGATCAGGCCGTATTCGGTGGAAACCTCGTCGAACGAAGCGGTCAGAAGCGTATCGTAGATGTGGTCGATCCCGGTCGCGAGTGCGCCTTTTACGCCGGCGACCACAATGTTGAAGTTGTCGAACGTGCCGACCGCGATCTGCCGGACGGCGCCGGCTTTCGGTGCGGCGGAGTTGACGTAGTCGAATTGCTTGAAACCGGCCGGATATTTCAGATCGCCGAACAGCGACAGACCGTGGCGCCAAATTTTCTCTTCAGCGCGTGCCGGCGTTATCCAGCGCAGCGGCAATGACTGTCCCGCCGCAAACGCAGCAATCGTGGATTTAAGCAAAGTCCGCCGGTTCACTTGCAAAGCTCCAATCAAATAGCGTTCGTCAGCCCGCGAATGACGCTGATTATGGGCTTTTTCATTGCGGCGCCAGCAGGGCCGCCGCACGCTGCGACGAAAAGGACTTCACAACCGCGTGCGCTTGCGCCACTTGGGCGCCGGATGATTAACGACTATTGCTTTGCGGGCGGATTAGCCGGCGCCGCCGCTTCCGGTTTCGCGCCGGTGTTGCCGTCTTGCGCTTTGGGCAGTGGCACCGGACTTTTCGACAACGTGTCCAGGTAGGCAATGACGTCGGCGCGCTGCTTCTCGCTCTTGATTCCGGCGAAGGTCATGGCTGTGCCGGGAACGTCAGCGCGAGGATCGTCGAGCCATTTATTGAGTGCGTCAAAGGTCCACGTGCCGCCCTTCGCTTTTAAGGCGTCGGTGTAGTGAAAATTCGCCACGGTGGCGACCTGCCGGCCAACAACGCCGTAAAGATCAGGTCCGATTTTGGGGCCCTGGCCCTCTTGCAGGTTGTGGCAAACTTGGCACTGCTTGGCGACTTGCGCGCCGTGCTCGACGGATGCGCTGGCAAGCATATTCTCGATCGGCTCCGCCGCGGCCGGCTTCTCACCGCCGGCCTTCGCCGGCTCTTCCTCCTTCACGGCAACCTCGTAACCCGGCTTGGCCACAACCGGCGGAGCGAGCAGCGCCCCCGAGGCGATGTGAATGATAAGGAGCACGAGGCACGTGCCGAGAAGGGCACCCAGAATCTTGTTGATTTCGAACGAATGCATCAGGCAACGGCTCCGTACCGTTGAATGGCGGCGGGCGGCGCAGAGATAGCCAGTTTGCCGCCCGATTTGCAACCCGTATAAGCAGGGGTGGGGTTTGCCTTTCGATGGCCGACATTCTCATTGTCATTCCGGCGCGTTTGGGCGCAACAAGGCTGCCGGGAAAGCCGCTTGCCGACATCGCGGGAACACCGATGGTCGTGCATGTATTGCGGCGTGCCGAAGCCGCGAATCTTGGGCCGGTTTTTGTGGCGACCGACGCGCCCGAGATCGGGGCAGTGGTGCAAAAAGCAGGCGGACGCGCAGTCATAACCAGTCCCGACCATGGGTCCGGTTCGGATCGCATCTTCGAGGCGCTCGGCAAGATCGACCCGGAAGGTCGCGCCGGAATCGTCATCAACCTGCAAGCCGATCTGCCGACCATTGGGTCTTCGGATATCGCCGCGTCATTGGCGCCGCTGTCGGACGCGACTGTCGATATTGCGACGCTCGCGGCAGAGATTTCGGACGCCGCCGAGCGCTCCGACCCGAATGTCGTCAAAGTCGTGGGAACTCCGGTCGCGCGCGACCGTATGCGCGCCCTCTATTTTACCCGGACGACCGCGCCCTACGGCGAGGGCCCGCTTTATCACCATATCGGACTCTACGCCTTCCGCCGAGCCTCCCTTGAGCGCTTCGTCAAGCTTCCGCCGTCGCCGCTTGAGCGGCGGGAAAAGCTCGAACAATTGCGCGCGCTCGAGGCCGGCATGCGCGTCGATGTGGCTATCGTGGATTCGGTTCCCTTGGGGGTCGATACGCCGGCGGATTTGGCGCGAGCGCGCGCCGTGCTATCGGAGCGCGCATGAGCCGACCCAAGCGGATCGCATTTCAGGGTGAGCCGGGCGCCAACTCGCACATCGCCTGCAACGAGGCCTATCCGAGCCACGAGCCGTTGCCCTGTCCGACCTTCGAAGATGCATTCGCGGCGGTGCGCGGAGGCAGGGCGAAGCTTGGGATGATCCCCATCGACAATTCCATCGCCGGACGAGTCGCCGACATTCACCACTTGATGCCGCGGTCCGGGCTGCACATCGTCGGCGAATGGTTTCTGCCGGTACAGCATCAGCTCATGGCGCCGCGCGGCGCGACGCTCAAGACCATCCGCACCGTCGAAAGCCACGTCCATGCCCTTGGGCAATGCCGCCGCATCATCCGCAAGCTCGGCGTCAAGGCGGTGGTCGCCGCCGACACTGCCGGCGCGGCGCGCGAAGTGGCCGAAGCAGGCGACATTACTCGCGCGGCGCTCGCCACGGGTTTGGCCGCCAAAATCTACGGGTTGCAAATTCTCAAGAGAGACGTGGCCGACGCCAAGCACAACACCACGCGCTTTGTCGTGCTCGCGCGCAAGCCGAAATGGGCGAGCCGCAAGGAGCGGCACGTGGTCACGACGTTCGTGTTCGAAGTGCGCAATATCCCGGCCGCGCTGTACAAAGCGCTTGGCGGCTTTGCCACTAACGGCATCAACATGACCAAGCTCGAAAGCTACATGGTCAACGGCAGCTTCGCCGCGACGCAGTTCTACGCTGACGTGCAGGGGCATCCGAAGGATCGCTCACTGGAACTAGCGCTTGAGGAGCTGGAATTTGTATCCCGGCCGAAATCGCTGAAGATTCTGGGCGTATATCCGGGCCACCGTTTCCGCGAAACTTTCAAGTAGGCTATGATTCTTGAAAGGGATTGACGGCTTCGGCGATTATCCTGCGGGATGTGGTCGATCGGCGCGTCCCCGAAAGTGCGGCGACTTTAGGGATTAGAGGCGATGAGCAACGACGATGCGAAAATCTGGCGGACGCTGCATCTGAAATTCACGATTCCGGGAGGCGAATCCGAGCACCTGTTGACCATGATGAAGGCGGCGGCGCCCTTCTATCAGATGTTCGGCAAAGCGCATTTCCGTTTGCTCCGCAACGCCGACGATGCAACCAAGTTCATTCAGGTGATTGAATACGAGACGGCGGAATCCTTCGAAATGAACCGGCAGTCCATCGCTAGCGACGCCCGCTTTCAAGTCTATTTGCAGGGCTGGCGCGCCATGCTTCCGGGGGCGCTGGAGATCGACGTCTACGAAGAAGTTTAGGCGTTTGGCGCGCGGTTAGGCCGGGGCTTACTTCAAAAGCTCACCGATTTTCCAGCGCGTAGAAAACGCATAACGCGAGGCTCGCCCAAACCGCCGCGCTGAAATAAAGCGACATCCAGGCGATCTCGTCTTTCCACGCGGCGAGATCGCGGGTCACTACCCAGCGCGTGCTGGCATCGCGCAGTCCCTCGATCGGTCGCAGAAGCTGACTGCCATCGGCCATCTTTTCTCGCCATCGGCTGACATACATCGGCACGTCGACGGTCAGGAGGAAGATGAGATAGGCGGCAATCCCGACGGATGCGATCGCGAGAACCACGCGAACCGAGCCGTCAAAATCCGGCACCAAGCGCGCGAGCCCGACTCCGATTGCAGCGAACGTGACAGCCCAGATCGAATTCTCGACGGCGGTGCCCAAATAGTTGGTGGTCAGGACGGCGTACCAGGAGAAGCCTTCGGCAATAAGAATGAGCGGCAAGATCGCGAAGGCCACGTTCATGGCGGTGTCCGATCCCGTCATTGCGCCGAGCCGCAGGAGGACAATGGTCCACTGCGCCGCGAAACACATCTCGGCCAACGTCGCGACGGACCGTCCCACGACCACGCTCGACAGCCACGTGTCGAACAAGCAGATGCGCTGAACATCCGCGCGAGGAAGAAGCGACCTGAAAGCGCAGCCAAAAACATAAGCAGCGCTGAGGAGGAGCATAAGTTCGCTGCTTGAGCTGGCGTTGAAGCGCGATGCTAGTCCGGTGTGAAATTCGCGATACAGCAGGAACCAGATGGCGATGTTTACGCCGCTGACCAGCGTCAATAGATTCCACCACCGGGCCACAGGATTTGACCAGGCCAGGGATTCTGACCGCACTCGCCACTCAACGCTCATGGAACTTTCCGCGCCCACGTCAAACCGACATGCGGTTGTAGCAATTGTGTCACGAACTGGGGTCGCGAGCCAGTAGACACGGGCCGGGCCAATTGCCGCGCTCTGCAGCGGTGGCGATCCCCCGCCGGCTAAGATCGATCAAATTTTCTGATTGTACTCGCCGACTTCTTTGTGCGTGCGCAGGACGGCGTCGATCGCGTCAAACATCTCGCGCATGCGCGCCTGCGAAGCCGGGCTTTCCACCACGACGACGAGTTCGGGCTTGTTCGACGAGGCGCGGACCAGGCCCCATGTGCCGTCCTCGACCGTTACCCGCACGCCGTTGATGGTGTTGAGATCGCGGATCGGCTGGCCGGCGACCTTGCCGCCTTTTTTCTTTTCCGCTTCAAAGTGCGCAATGACGGCGTCGACAACGCCGTATTTCTGCTCGTCGGGGCAATGCGGCGACATGGTCGGCGAGCCCCAGGTCTTGGGCAGGGCATTTTTCAGATCCGCCATGGTCTTTCCCGGATTTCGATCGAGCATGTCGCAGACGGCGAACGCGAAGATCAGCCCGTCGTCGTAGCCGCGGCCGAACGGCTTGTTGAAGAAGAAGTGTCCGGATTTCTCGAATCCGGCAATGGCGCCGATCTCGTTGACCCGCCGCTTCATGTAAGAGTGGCCGGTCTTCCAGTAGTCCGTCTTGGCGCCGTTTTTGATCAGGATCGGATCGGTCGCAAACAGCCCGGTCGACTTGACGTCGGCGACAAAGACCGCGCCTTGATGCTGCGCCGAGATGTCGCGCGCCAGCATGACGCCGACTTTATCGGCGAAAATCTCTTCGCCCTCGTTATCGACTACGCCGCAACGGTCGCCGTCGCCGTCGAAGCCCAACGCCACGTCCGCCTTGTTGGCGAGCACGGCGTCGCGCATGGCGTGCAGCATTTTCAAATCTTCAGTGTTCGGATTGTAGTTCGGAAAAGTATGATCGAGCTCGCAATCGAGAGGGACAACCTCGCAGCCGATTTTTTCCAAAACCTGCGGCGCGAAAGCGCCGGCCGTGCCGTTGCCGCAGGCGCAGACAACCTTCAGCCGGCGCTTGAGTTGCGGCCGGCTGGTGAGGTCGGCAATATAGCGCGCCGGAAAATTCTCGACGAAGGCGTAGCCGCCGCCCTCGCGAGGCTTGAAGCGGCCTTCGAGCACGATCTCCTTCAAGCGCGCCATCTCATCGGGACCGAAGGTCAAGGGACGGTCGACGCCCATTTTCACGCCGGTCCAGCCATTGTCGTTATGCGAGGCGGTGACCATCGCAACGCACGGCAAGTCGAGAGCGAACTGCGCGAAATAGGCCATCGGCGTCAGTGCAAGTCCGATGTCATGGACTTGGCAGCCTGAAGCGATCAGGCCGTTGGTCAGCGCCATTTTGATCGAGGCTGAATACGAACGGAAATCGTGGCCGGTGACGATCTTGGGCTCGCGTTTAAGTTCGTGGATCAGGGTGCCCAGCCCCAGCCCGAGCGCCTCGATCCCCATTAGGTTGATCTCGCTGCCGAACAGCCAACGCGCGTCGTATTCGCGAAAGCCGGTGGCTTTGACCATCGGCTCCGATTCATAGGCGTAGGTGTTCGGCTTAAGCTGCGGCTTCGGCTTGGGAAACATCGTGCCTCGACGGTGTGCGAATTTGCCCCGGCATTACAGAGGGCATTGCTGAGAATGCATTACAGGAGAGAATAAAGAATATCGACTGGGCAATAAGGTTCCTGGTTGCCGCTGCTTTGCTTTGGGCGGATCACGGGCGCGCCGCACGTTTGGCTCGTCGCGTCGGCGCGGCGTGAAGCGGATCTTCCGGCCAGGGGTGCTTCGGGTAGCGGCCGCGCATTTCCGAGCGCACGGCGGCATAGCTGCCGCGCCAGAATCCGGGTAGATCGCGGGTCATCTGCACCGGGCGCTGGGCCGGCGAGAGGAGCTCGATCAAGAGCGGGACCTTTCCGCCGGCAATCGCCGGATGCTGGGCCAGGCCGAAAAGCTCCTGAACACGAATGGAAATCTTCGGCCCGCCGTCCGCCGCATAGTCAATCAGCGCGCGCGTGCCGGTCGGTGCATTGAAGTGGACCGGCGCCTCCGCTTCGAACCGCCGCTGCAGCGGGAAGGGCAGGCGGGCGGCCAGCGCCGCGGCAAACTCGTCGGTGGAAAGGTCCGCCAGTGTGGTCTTTCCCGCAAACGTCTGCGCCAACCAATCGATATCCGCCGCGAGCGCCGCATTGGACAAATCCGGCCATTCGTCCCCTTCGAATTGGCGCAAAAACATGACCCGATCGCGCCATTGGTGGAGCGCGTTGGTCCACGGCAATCGTCCGGCGCCGAGCCGCGCTATACCGACGGCCAAGAGCCGCGCGGAAACTTCGTCAGTGGGTGCCGGCGCCGATTGTTCGGAAAGCGTGATGGCGCCGAGTTGGCGCAGCCGGCGAAGCCGCACGCTCGCGCTTGCCGGATCGAACGAAAGTTCGCTGCGCGCGGCGATACGATCGGCAAAACGGGTTTCGATCTCGGCGAGCGTGATGGGCGCGGCGAGCAAGATGCGGCTTGCCGCCGCGCTACCGGCAAGTTCTCCCACCGCAAGAAAAGACGCGCGGGCGAGAGCGGACGCTTTGTCGACCTGCGCGCCGCGTCCGTTGGCCAAGAGGAACGCACCGCCCGCGTCACTCGTGCCGCGGTTCTTGGCAATGCGATCGGGGAAGGCCAGCGCTAGCAGCGCGCCGGCACTGACATCACTTGCCTCGTTGCCGGAAGAAGGCGGCGGCTTGTCGGATCGCGCGGTCTCCGCCCATCGTGCCGTCATGGCGCGGGCCTCGCGCGCGCGGGACGAACGTTCACGATGGAACACCTCGAGGCGGCTGTTGAGATCAACATCGTTTCCGCCAAGGCCGCGCTCGCCAACGATGATCGCGATTTCCGCGGCGGGGAGTGCCGCACCGATGTCGGCGGCGTCGGTCACCATGCGCGCAAGACGCGGCGGCAGCGGCAGGCGTCGCAGCCGTTTGCCTTCTTCCGTGATACGGCCGTCTTCGTCGATGGCACCAAGTTCGCGCAGCAGGCTCTGCGCTTCCGACAACGCCGCGGGTGTCGGCGCATCGAGGAAAGCGAGGTCCTCCGGCCGACTCCCCCATGCGGCCAGATCGAGCGCAAAGCCCGACAAATCGGCGGCAAGAATTTCGGGCCGCGAGAACGCGGCCAAAGCCGCGGTCTGCGGCTCGTCCCAAAGCCGGTAGCAAATGCCGGGCTCGGTGCGGCCGGCGCGGCCGCGCCGTTGATCGGCGGCCGCGCGGGAGACTCGCACAGTGTCGAGCCGGGTGACGCCGACATCGGGCTCATACTGCGGAACCCGGGACAATCCGCAATCCACCACCATGCGCACCCCCTCAATGGTGATCGAAGTCTCGGCGATGGAGGTGGCGAGCACGACCTTCCGTCGGCCGGGCGGCGCCGGCGCGATGGCGCGATCCTGCTCCTCGGCGGAGAGCGCGCCGTAGAGTTCGGCAATGCCGGTATCGGCATCGAGCCGTCCTTCGAGCATCGCCGCGGTCCGGCGAATTTCAGCAGCACCAGGAAGAAAGGCGAGCAGCGAACCTTTATCCGCGCGCATGGCGCGGGCAATGGCGTCGGCTGTCTGCGGCTCAATGGGGCGCGTATCGCGGCCGAGATAGCGCGTCTCGACCGGGAATGAGCGGCCCTCGGCGGCGACGACCGGCGCGCCGCCAAGGAGCTTGGCGACGCGCGCGCCGTCGATCGTTGCCGACATGGCAAGGAGCCGCAAATCCTCGCGCAAGCCTTGCTGGACATCGCGCGCCAGCGCGAGACCGAGATCGGCGTCGAGCGAGCGTTCGTGGAATTCGTCAAACAGAACGGCGGTGACACCTTCCAACATGGGATCATCTATGATGAGCCGCGCAAAAATGCCTTCAGTGACTACTTCGATCCGGCTCTTGCGCGAAACCTTCGAGCCGAAACGGACCCGCAAGCCTACTGTCTCGCCGACGCGTTCGCCGAGTGTCCTGGCCATGCGTTCGGCGGCGGCGCGGGCGGCGAGCCGGCGCGGTTCGAGGACGAGAATGCGGCGGTCGTCCGTCCAAGGCTCGCGAGCAAGCACGAGGGGCACGCGTGTGGTCTTGCCGGCACCAGGCGGTGCGACCAGGACAGCGGCGTTGTGTGCAGCCAAGGCCGCGGTTAGTTCCGGTAGCGCTGCGTCGATGGGCAGCGGCGCATAATTTGCAGGGTTATCCACAGTGATAATTCCGACTAAACTCTTATATTACGGGTGATCATGCCCGCCGCACAGAAATCGCGTGCTGCAACCGTTAATGCAGCCAGTCCGGCCGCTGCCGCAAGGCCGGTGCGGAAAGGCGACCACGTCTTCCTGGTCGACGGCTCGGGTTACATTTTCCGCGCCTATCACGCGCTGCCGCCGATCAGCCGCAAATCCGACGGGCTGCAGCTGAACGCCGTATTCGGCTTCTGCAACATGCTGTGGAAGCTTTTGCGCGACATGAGGCCCGAAGACCGGCCGACCCATCTTGCCGTGGTGTTCGACAAATCGGAAAAAACCTTTCGCAGCGAAATGTATGCGGACTACAAGGCGCACCGTCCCGATCCGCCCGACGATCTGAAGCCGCAGTTCAAATATATCCGCGAGGCGGTGCAGGCGTTTGACTTGCCGTGCCTGGAACAAGATGGTTTTGAGGCGGACGACCTGATCGCCACTTATGTCCGTGAAGCTTGCGAGGCCGGCGCCACCGCGACCATCGTGTCTTCGGACAAGGATTTGATGCAGCTCGTCAGCGACTGCGTCATCATGTTCGACACCATGAAGGACAAAAAGATCGGCCGTGCCGAGGTGATGGAAAAGTTCGGCGTGCCGCCGGAGAAGGTCATAGAGGTGCAGTCGCTGATCGGCGATTCCACCGACAATGTGCCGGGCGTTCCCGGCATCGGCGTTAAGACGGCGGCCCAGTTGATCGGCGAATATGGCGACCTGGAAACGCTGCTCACGCGGGTATCAGAGATCAAACAAGAAAAGCGCCGGCAGTCTCTTATCGAGCATGCCGAGAATGCGCGGTTGTCGAAAAAGCTGGTGACGCTTGACGACCACGTAAAGGTCGCGGTGCCGATCGGCGATCTCGCCGTGCACGAGCCCGACTACACGCGGCTCATCGCTTTTCTCAAGGCGATGGAGTTCAACGGGCTGATGCGCCGGGTCGCCGAGTTTGCCAGCATAGATGCCGGCGCCATCGATGCCGAAGGACGGCTCGCCGGCCACCACGGGATGCAAGCGAGCACCGGCGCGTTGCCCTCATCCGCTGCTGGAGAGGGTAGTACCGCCCGTGAGGTCGCTCCGGCGCCGGGTGACGGCTTCAAGGGCCAAGCGATGCTGCCCCTGCCGGTGGCGCCGACCGACCTCGTCCGCCGCGGGAGCAGTGAAACGCCTGCCAATTTCGTTTCCAACCCGGCGGCGCTCGCGGCGGCCCGGCGTGAAACGGCGCGCAGCGAAAAATTCGATCGCGCCAAATATGAAACGGTGCGCAGTCTTGAGCGGCTCAAGGCCTGGGTGGAACGGGCGCGCGATCTCGGTATGGTCGCTGTCGATGTCGTGGTGGCAAATCCCGATCCGATGCGCGCGGAGCTTTGCGGGATTTCGCTAGCGGTCGCGCCGAACGAAGCCTGCTACGTGCCGCTCTCGCATCGCCAGGGTGGCGAGGGCGGCGAAGCAGGCTTGTTCAGCGGCGATATCGCGCCCGAACAGATTCCCGAACGGGCCGCGCTCGACCTGATTGCGCCGCTGCTCGGCGATTTCGGCGTGCTCAAAATCGGCCACGATCTGAAAGTTGCCTGGCAGATGTTCGCGCTGCGCGGCATCGAGATCGCGGCCTACGACGACACCATGCTGATGTCGTATGCGCTCGACGCCGGCCGGAATAATCACGGTCTCGTTTCGCTCGCCGAGCACACCTTCAATCACGCCGCGCTCGACCTCAACGACCTGATCAAAGCGGGCAAAAGCCGCATTGCCTTCGATGCCGTCGGCATCGACCGCGCGACCGAATTCGCCGCCGAAAGAGCCGACATCTTGTTGCGCCTCTGGCAAGTCCTGCGGGCGCGGCTCGCTGCCGAGCATGTGCTGACGGTGTACGAGACGTTGGAGCGGCCGCTGGTGGCGGGGCTGGCGCGGATGGAGCGCCGCGGCATTTCCATCGAACGCAATCTGCTGTCGCGGCTTTCCGGCGAGTTCGCCCAGGAAGCGGCCGGGCTTGAAGTGGAAATCAACAAGATCGCCGGTGAGACGGTCAATCCCGGCAGTCCGAAGCAGCTGGGCGACGTCCTTTTCGGCAAGCTCGGGCTGCCCGGCGGCACCAAGACAAAAACCGGACAATGGGCGACCGGCGCGCGCGCTCTGGAAGAACTTGCCGAACAGGGCCATCCGCTGCCGCAAAAAATCCTCGACTGGCGGCAAGTGTCTAAGTTGAAATCGACTTACACCGATGCGCTGCCCGGTTTCGTCAATCCGACGACGCATCGCGTCCACACCAATTATGCGCTCGCCGCGACGCCGACCGGCCGGCTCTCATCGTCCGATCCGAACCTGCAGAATATTCCGGTCCGCACCGAGGATGGCCGCAAGATCCGCCGCGCCTTTATTGCGGCACCCGGCTACAAGCTCGTTTCGGCCGACTACTCGCAGATCGAATTGCGGCTTTTGGCCGAGATCGGTGGCGTCGAGCCGCTGCAAAAGGCGTTTCGCGAGGGACTGGATATTCACGCCATGACGGCCTCGGAAATGTTCGGCGTGCCGGTGAAAGGCATGCCCGCCGAAATCCGCCGGCGCGCCAAGGCGATCAATTTCGGTATCGTCTACGGCATCTCCGCCTTCGGGCTCGCCAATCAGCTCGGCATCGCCCGCGAAGAGGCCGGCGCCTACATCAAAAAATATTTCGAGCGCTTTCCCGGCATCCGCGACTATATCGAAACCACCAAGGCGTTCGCCAAGCAGCACGGCTACGTGCTGACCTTGTTCGGGCGCAAATGCCACTACCCGGAAATTCGTGCGTCGAACGCCTCGGTGCGCGCGTTCAACGAGCGCGCCGCTATCAATGCGCGACTGCAAGGCTCAGCCGCCGACATCATCCGCCGCGCCATGATCCGCATGGACGATGCGCTCGCGCAAAACAAGCTTGCGGCGCAGATGCTGTTGCAAGTCCACGACGAGCTTGTTTTCGAAGTGCCGGAGGCGGAGGTGGAACACACGCTGCCGGTGATCAAGAGGGTGATGGAGGATGCACCGCACCCGGCGGTGGTGCTATCGCTGCCGTTGCAGGTGGAAGCCCACGCCGCCGATAATTGGGACGCCGCACATTAGTTGTTTGCTCGCCTCCTCAAGCGAAGCCGGACCGCCTCACATGCATCACATGACATAATCGCATGCGTACAGCGCTCGTTATTCTCGGAATCATTCTTCTCATCGCCGGACTGGTCTTCGTGGGCCAGGGATCGGGATATTTTCCCTATCCGGCGTCCAGCTTTATGATCAGAGAGACAAACTGGGTTTATTACGGCGGCGGCATTGCGATCGTGGGGTTGCTCTTGATCTTCCTCGGGCGGAGGTAGCGCGCACCTCATCCTTGAGCGCCTGACGATCATCTCTTCCGTGGGCAAGTGCCGCCTGCACCTCGGTCTTGTTGAAGGCCGCGCGCTGTCGAGGACAACTAACCGGCCAGCGCTGCGGCGACCTCTTCGGCCAGCGACAGCGAGGACGTGAGGCCAGGCGATTCGATGCCGAACAGACAAATGAGCCGCCGCATGCCGTGCGCGGCCTCGCCGGCAATCAAAAAATCCGCCGCCGACTGGCCCGGCCCGGTGAGCTTCGGCCGGATGCCGCAGTAGTCTGGCACCAGCGAACCATCCGGCACAGCCGGCCAATAACGGCGAATGCGGTCGTAGAAAGCGTCCGCGCGGCGGGGATCGACCGTATAGCTCTCGTGGTCGATCCACTCAACGTCCGGGCCGAACCGCATTCGGCCGGCGAGGTCGAGCGTGACATGGACGCCGAGCCCGCCATCGACGGGCGTCGGATAGATCAGCCGGGAAAACACCGGCTTTCCGGCGAAGGCGAAGTAATTGCCTTTGGCGAGCACCAGCGGCGGAATTTTTTCTGCCGGATAGCCTTCGATGTGTTGGGCAAGCGCCTGCGCTCCCAATCCGGCGGAATTGATAACCGCGTCGAAGTCAGCGGAGCTCGCGTCACCTCCGCCGAACGTGACGTGCCAGTGCTCCGCCGCAAACGACATCCGTTCGACCGGCGTTGCGAACGCAACGCGGCCGCCGCGATCTTCAAGGTCTCCCCACAGCGCGCGCATAAAGGCGTGGCTATCAATGATGCCCGATTCCGGGGATGACAGTGCCCCGATACAGGCAAGCTCGCCTTCGAGCGCGCGCGCGGCGTTGCCGCCGATCAGCTCCAGCCCTTCGACGCCGTTCGCTTCGCCTTGCGCCATCAGCGCTTCGACCTTGCCGAGTTCGGCGGCGTCGGTGGCGACAATAAGTTTGCCGCATTTGTTGAAAGTAACGCCATGCGTGGTGCAGAATTCGTAGAGCATGCGCCGCCCGCGCGTCGAATGGCGCGCGCGCAGCGAGCCGGTCGGATAATAAATGCCGCCGTGAACGACTTCGCTGTTGCGCGAGGACACGCCATTGCCGATTCCACCGGTTGCTTCCGCCACAATAACGTCATGCCCGCGCAGCGCGGCCGCACGCGCGACCGCCAATCCGATGACGCCGGCACCGACGACGAGAACCTGCATGGCTTCCGGACTCCGAAGCGTTATTGTAAGCGAGAATGGCGAAAGAGGAGCGTCTAATGGCTGATAATTCGGAGAAGGTCGTGCGGGTGTGCGCGAAAGCCGACGTTGGGCCGGAATCAGTCAAGGCGTTCGAGGTCGGTGATCACAAGTTGGCGGTTTATAACATCGCCGGCACATTTTATATCACCGATGACGAATGTACCCACGCCGCGGCGAGCCTCGCTGACGGCATGCTGGAAGGGGACGTGATCGAATGCTGCATGCACATGGGCTCATTCCACGTGCCGACCGGTAACGTGGTGGAGCCGCCCTGCGAGGTGCCGCTGCGCACCTATCAAGTCGTCGTCAAGGACGACGATATTTACGCTGACCTTGACCGTACTGCCGCCGGCGAGCGGGCCTAGCTTAAATCGCCCGCGGACATGCCGACAGACTTCGGAAAAATCGCCATCGTTGGCGCGGGCATCGGCGGGCTCGCCGCCGCGCTTGCGCTTACCCGCCGCGGCCTGGATGTCGAAGTCTATGAGCAGGCGCACGAATTGCGCGAATTCGGCGCGGGCGTCCAGGTCAGCGCCAACGGCACCCGCGTCCTTCAAGCGCTCGGTCTTAAAGACGCGCTGGAACAGGTGCAGGTGCTGCCGGCCGGCAAGGTGGTCCGGCTGTGGGACACCGGGCAAAGCTGGAAGCTGTTCGATGTCGGTATGGAGTCGGTCGAGCGTTATGGCTCGCCCTATATCACCATTCATCGCGGCGACTTGCATACCGTCATCGCCCAGGCGCTCAAGCGGCAAAAGCCCGATGCCATTCATCTCGGCCGCAAGCTGGTTAGGCTTTCGCAAAATGCCGATGGCGTCCAGCTTGAGTTCGAAGCGGGGGCGCCGGCGAGGGCCGGGCTCGTCATCGGCGCCGACGGCGTGCACTCGGCCGTACGGGCGAATTTAATCGGCGACGCCCGACCGCAATTCTGCGGCATTGTCGCATGGCGCGGCGTCGTGCCGGTGGAGAGCCTCCCGGCATCGATTGCAATGACCGTCAGCACGCAATGGGTCGGTCCCGGCGGCCACGCCGTGCATTATCCGTTGCGTGCTGGGACGCTCCTGAACTTCGTCGGCCTGCGCGAACGCGACGACTGGACGGTCGAAGGCTGGAACGTTCGCGGCACGACCGAAGAATTCGCGCGCGACTTTGCCGGTTGGCACGACGACGTCCACGCCATCATCAACAAAATCGACACGCCCTACAAATGGGCGCTGGCGCTGCGGCCGCCGTTGCCGGCGTGGACCGTCGGCCGCTGCACGCTGCTTGGCGATGCCTGCCATCCGATGGTGCCGTTTCTCGCCCAGGGCGCGGTCATGGCGATCGAAGACGGCATGATTCTCGCGCGTTGCTTGGAAAAATATGCGCCCGACTATCAGGCGGCGTTTGCGCACTACGAGGCGGCGCGGCGCGAACGCGCCAATAAAGTGGTCGCGGCTTCTGCCGCCATGATTCCGCGGCTGCACAGTGCCGACCTGGCGACGGCTGAGACCGCGCAAGCCCACGCGGCGCGTGAATTTTCACAGGACAAAGTTCGCGAGCGCTATGATTGGCTGTATTCCTACGACGCACTGACGGTCCCCGTGTGACAAGCGCGGCAGCGTCAACGCTTACGGATGCGAAACGTCGTCACGCCTGCCTCGCGGCGCGTCCCCTCGATCGCGTCGCCGCTCTGCCCGAGCAAATTGGGGATATCGATCGCGGCCAACGGGTCGGTACATTGCACCACGAGGATGTCGCCAGGCGCGCACGCAGTCAGCGCCTTCCGTGTGCGCAAGACCGGGAGTGGGCATTTTAGCCCGCGGAGATCGATGAGCTTCTCGGTCATGGCGAGTCGGTCATGGCGAGGGTCGCAAAAGCAACCCAGCGTCCCTATCATATCGGCCATGAGCACGCGCATCATCGGTCTCGCCGGCTGGAGCGGATCTGGCAAAACGACGCTGATCGCCAAGGTTATTCCGGTTCTTGCCAGCCGGGGCCTGAAAATCGCCACGGTAAAACACGCGCACCACGAATTCGATATCGATCAGCCGGGCAAGGATTCCTGGCTGCACCGCGCCGCCGGCGCGAGCGAGGTTTTGGTGGCTTCGAGCCGGCGCTGGGCGCTGATTCACGAATTGCGCGGCGAGCCGGAGCCGCCGCTCGAAGACATACTGGCAAAACTCTCTCCGGCCGATCTGATTATTGTCGAAGGATTTAAGCGCCACGCGCATCCCAAGCTCGAAGTGCATCGGGCGGCGATCGGCAAGCCGCTTTTATATCCAGAGGATGACTGCATTGTTGCGATCGCCAGTGACGGCGCTTTGCCGCAGGCGCCGCTGCCGGTTTTGCAGTTCGACGACATCGAGGGCATCGCCAACGTACTGCAGGCCGAGGCCTCGCCGCTTGATCAAATCGGACCGCCGTCGCAGCACGCGTGACCGGCACTCAAGCGTTGTCGTCCGGTATTGCCAGCGCTTTAATGAAAATCGCCGTCGACACGTAAAAGCCAACCAACATGGTCAGCGCGACAATCTCGCGCGCGGGCAAGTGCCGTTGCAACTCGGCAAACGTCTGATCGTCGACCGGTGCGCCGCCGGCGAGTATCTCGGCATATTTGAGCGCGATCTTTTCTTTTGGACTGAAGAGGGTGCTTTGCGGCCAGCGGCTGACTTCGGCGATTTGCTGTTCGGAAACGCCGGCTGCCCGGGCGATCGGCACGTGGCGCTCCCACTCGTAATCGCACGCGACAACTTGCGCGGTGCGCAGGATAACGATCTCGGCGAGCGCGCGGGCGAGTATGGCCTCATGGCGAAACGCCACCGCCATGTCGCCGGAAGCCTTCATCAACTCCGGCGCATACGCCATCATGCGGTGCAGATTGAGAATGCCGCGGCCGGCGGCGAGTTTGGCGAATTGCTCGCGCGCGAGCGGGTCGTCGGGTGTTTCGACGAGCGGCAACCGCGGCGGCGTCGGTTTCGCTGTTGTCATGGAATCACCAAAAGTTTGCCGGTGCTTGCGCGGCCTTCCAGAGCGCGGTGCGCGTCGGCCACTTCATCAAGCCGGTAGGTGCGGAAAATTCGCTGCTTCAGGCGGCCTTCCGCCATCCACGCGAAAATTTCGTCGGTGCGGGCGCGAAATTCGCTGCGGTCGGCGATGTAATGATCAAGCCCGGTGCGCGTGAGATAAAGCGATTTGCGGAAGAGAAGTTCACGCGGATCGATCGGCGGAACGAGGCCACTTGCTTCGCCGTAAAGCGCGAGCATTCCGCGTGGCCTTAGCGAATTCATGCTCCGTACGTAGGTGTCGAGGCCGACCGCGTCGTAGACTACGTCAACGCCGCGGCCGCCGGTGATGCGTTTGACTGCGGTCTCGAAATCTTCTTGCGCATAGACGACGACGTGGTCGGCGCCGGCGGCCCGAGCAATCTCGGCCTTTGCCGGCGTGGAGACGGCGCCGATAACCAGCCCGCCGCGAATCTTCGCCATCTGACAGAGCAGGATGCCGCAGCCGCCGGCGGCCGAATGAACGAGGCAAGACGAGCCCGGAGCAAGCGGAAAGGTTGAGGTCGCGAGGTAATGCGCGGTGAGGCCCTGGAAGATGGTTGCAGCGGCTTCCGCATAGCCGACGGTGTCGGGTAGGGGGACGACGCGGTCGGCTATGGCGATCGTGTGCGTCGCATAGGAGGGAGAGAAAACCCACGCTACGCGGTCGCCGACTTTCAAGTCGGCGACGCCTGCGCCGAGCGCTTGGACGACGCCCGCACCCTCGCCGCCGAGCGTCTGCGGCAGATCGCGCTTGTAGAGTCCGCCGCGCAGCTGCGTATCGAAAAGATTTACGCCGGCAGCTTTCACCTCGATCAACGCCTGGCCCGCGCCGGGTTCCGGCAGCGGCAGCTCTTCCAGCCGCATCGCTTCGACGCCGCCGTGTTCGTGGACTCGGATGGCCTTCATCACGGCGTTTTCCGCGCTATCCGCCGTCAACGAGCGCAAAACGTGAAATCGAGCGCTTCGGGCGTGACTTTGAAATACGCCTCGCGGAACTCTCCCGGATTGGCAAACGTGGTTTGCCGAAGCCGCCTTCGGATGAGCTGAACGCGCAATTCATTTATGTCGAAGGGGAAAGGATCGATCTGGACGCGGTTCGGTCCGAGGCTTTTGAGCGTCAAGCGGACCGGCGCGGTGCGCTCGCCATACGACGTCGGCACCGGCTCGATGTAATCATCGACGGTGTCTTTGTTGCACAGAAAAAGCGAGATCAAGTCGAACGCTTGCAGCAGCTGATAGTTGGTCCAGAATTCCGATTCGTCATAGTTGCGCAGCTGCGCTTCTTGCGCCTCTTCGTTGCGTGCCAAAAAGTTCTCGTTGTCTTCCGGCAGGTTCTGCGTATTGAAGAATTTCGGATGCGCGACCTTGCCGTAGCGGCCGCGCTGCAAGCCGGTTCGGTGTTTGCTTAAAAGGAGGCCCGAGTAAGGATCGATGCGGGTCATCCACTCGATCGCCCACTCGAACGCTTGCCGCTGCGGCTTGCCCCATGGGACTTGCATGAAGTTGAGCGGCCTGCCGGAATCCCGCGCGATTGTCGGGCTCGCCTCGTAGTCGTACCAGCCGCTGTCGTGAAACATGGCCGCACGCACTACCGGTTCATTGGGTTCCGGCCTTGCGAAGGTTCCGTTGCCCCAGTGGGCGGCGCATTGGCCCGACGCCTTGGCGTGATCCGTTTGCGCGATCAGAATGAGCTCGCCGCCGGCACCCTCCCGTACGATCATTTCTTTATATTACCTGCTACCGGCGCGACGCCTGATCATTCGCGCCGCAACCTAGCAGAAGCTCGGCGACGACGGCAACGCGAGACCGCATAACTGCTTCGCCGTTTGCGCTAGCATGTTTCAGGTTGCGGCGCTGCTGCTTTAGTGACAGCGATCCGGTATCTTGCTGGCTTGCATTGTCCGCGCGATGAGGCTCGCTATATTCGGGCCTTGCTGCGCCCGGAGGGATGGCCGAGTGGCTGAAGGCGCTCGCTTGGAAAGCGTGTATACGGGAAACCGTATCGTGGGTTCGAATCCCACTCCCTCCGCCAACAGTTCGTCCGCCGTCATTCCTGGCTATTTTGCGCGCGCTCTTGTCGGCAAGGACTCCGACAGATACTACATCGCAGCACAGTCTCGAATGGCCGGGCGGACCCTTGCGCGCGCTGCGCACGCCCCGGCTTTCGCGTGCGCGATAGAGGGAGGAAATGCGCATGAAGACGAACATCAAAATCGCGGCGGCCGCGATCGGCGGTCTGGTGCTCGGCGCTGGGTTGTCCGGCGGGATTGGCATCGCTCCCGGCGTCTTGCACGCGCAAGGCACCGCGCCGTACTACGAAGTGACCGAGATCACCGTCAAGGACCAAGCCGGCTATGAAAAGAGTGGCGTCGACAAGGTGCGCGACGCCATCAAGGCCAACGGCGGCAAGCTCATCGCCGGGGGTTACAACAAGGCTCACAGCATTATAGGCGCTCCCGCAGCCAACCGCTTCTTGATACAGGTGTTTCCCAACAAGGAAATACACGACAAGTTTTGGGCTGAAACCGTC
>Ga0302325_10008395_pt1 | contig 22682 bp, 22 predicted proteins | sample Palsa_T0_2_FD_201948 | JGI IMG/M metagenome (GOLD analysis project Ga0302325, IMG submission 201948) | Peat permafrost microbial communities from Stordalen Mire near Abisko, Sweden - Palsa_T0_2 | ecosystem: Environmental > Terrestrial > Soil > Palsa > Peat permafrost | place: Sweden: Abisko...
ACGTAAGGGGCGTAGCGACGCAGTCCAGCGACCAAAGCTCGAAGGCCCCACTCAAAGGGCGGTAGCTCAATTGGTAGAGTTGCGGTCTCCAAAACCGTCGGTTGCAGGTTCGAGTCCTGTCCGCCCTGCCAGAAATTTTTCAACAAACGAGAGCGCGAAGGCTCTCAGGGGAGCACGAGTCGCATGAACAGGCCAACGGGTGGAAGCGGGACGACGATCCGGCCGGGCACGGCACCGCGCCGTCCGGCCAGCCCGGCCGGCGACCGCGCTGCGCGCCAGCAAAATGCGGAACGGTTCATTCGCGATCTCATCAGCGAGATGCGGCGCGTTACCTGGCCGTCGCGCCAAGAGTGGGTCTCGGCGACGATCTTGACGATCGGCCTCGTGATCGTCATCGGCCTGTACACGTACCTGTGCGATCAGCTCTTCGGCTTCGTGTTCGGTCTCTTACAGCACCACTAGGGGTATTCGTGGAAAACACAATCACCGACGTCACGGAAGGCGTCGCGGCTCCCGCCTCGCCGGCTTCGAAAAAGGACGAGCGTCGCAAATGGTACGTGATCCACACGTACTCCGGCTATGAGAACAAGGTCAAGGCCAATCTCGAGCGCCGCATCCACTCGATGAACATGTCGGAAAAGATTTTCCGCGTGCTCGTGCCGATGGAAGACGAGGTCGAGTTCAAAGACGGCAAGCGGAAGATCACCCCCAAGAAGGTGTTCCCCGGTTATGTCCTGGTGGAAATGGACATGGACGATCAGTCGTGGTACGTCGTCCGGAACACCTCCGGTGTGACGGGCTTCGTCGGCTCGCCGGGCTCGGGCGAGAAACCCGTCCCGTTGCAAGAAAAAGAAGTCAAGACGATCCTCAAGCAGATGGGCATCGAAACGCCGAAGCTCAAGATCGATTTCGCCAAGGGCGATCGGGTCAAGGTGACGAGCGGTCCGTTCTTCGATTTCACCGGCATCGTCGACGAGATCCAGCCTGAGAAGGAGAAGGTGCGCGCCCTGATCTCGATCTTCGGGCGCGAGACGCCGGTGGAACTCGAGTTCTACCAGATCGAAAAGGTCTAAAGAAGGCCAAGAAGGGCTCGGTCGGCTCCTCAACGTAGGCCAGGGCGCAAGCGCGGTCGCGACCGCCTGGAATGTAGAGGAGGGAGCCGGTGTTGAAATCCTTGCTGTCGCTCGGCTTTGTCGTTGCGTTTGCGGCGGCGAGCGCGCCCGCGGCCGCGCAGGTCGGTCCCGACTTCGGCGAACCGCCCTCGGGCACGGTCCCGATTCTGTTCAACGATCACCATGTCTATGCGAAGCCGAGCGGCCTGGCGGGCAACCGCGTGATCGCGGCCATCGTGCAGGGCGGCCAAGTGCTGGTTCCGCTGCGCTCGATGTTCGAGCAGATGGGCGCCACCGTCGCCTACGACGCGGAGTCGCGCAGCATCGTCGTGCTTGCGCCGCAGCGCAGCATCAGTTTGACCATCGATCGACCGGTCGTCGTCATCAATGGCGAACCGCGCCCGCTCGACGTGCCGCCGGTGCTCCAAAACGGCGTGGTTTACGTGCCGGTTCGGGTCATCTCGGAGACGCTCGGGGCGTATGTCCAATGGGACGCGGCGCTGCACGTCGTCGTCGTGCGCTACCTCAACCTCAACAACGTGCCTTCGCCCTCGTCGGGACCGCTGGTAACGCCGGCCCCGCGCGGGCCGGCCGGCGCGCCCGCCGCACCTGAAACGCCGATCCCGACCCCGCTCTTCGGAGCGCCCCCGACCACGAGCCCGCTCGAGCATTTCTTCGTCGCCAACTACGACGTCGCGTCGAAGATTTCCAACGAGTTGAGCCCCGGAAACAAAGGCGCCGCAGGGGAGTTCGACGTTCGTGGCGGCACGGAGTTTCCGCTCTTCAAGAAGACCGACTGGATGTTCGAGGGAAGCTACGAGTCGTTCAGCTACCTGCACAAGGTCGCCCCGCCGTTGTTCACGACCCTGACGAACCCGTGCCCCATCTTCGGCGGCACGCCGCCTTACCCGGGAGCCGGAAACGAAGGCTGCGTCACCGTCCCCGGCGGCTACGGTCAGGAATGGGTGCGCGGTTTCACGGCCCACGAGTCGGACTTCGATGCGCGGCTGGGGATCAAGGTCTTCAACCCGCGCGTCTTCGTCGGCGCGAGCTACCTGACGATGATCAACGACTATGCCGGTCTCTACACGTTCCCGAACCTGACCGGGTTCGGGGGCGGCATAGAAAAGCTGCCCGATCTTGAAAATCAGATCTCCGGCTATGGCGGCGTCTGGTACTACCCGGTGGTGAGCGGCAACTTTACCTTCCCGGCCGGCGCTCCGCCGGCACTGGCCGGCTCGACCGCCAAGGTCGAGCAGCAAGTGATGCGCTACCAGGCCGGCGGCACGGCGAGCCTCGGGTCGCTATTTCTCGACATCGGCTTTCTCGGCGACACGATTCACGGCAAAGATCTAAACCCCGGCAACGCAACCCACTCCGCCGTTTACGTCGGACTGGGGTACCACTTCTGAGGCGAGGAACGCCGCCGAGCTCCAGTCCCTTTTCAAAAAGTGAGCGGCATGGTACGATGCCGAGGTTGCGCTGTCAGCCCACCCCAGCCCGGCGCAGTATTTTACGAGGGGGAGATTGCCGCTTCGGCGGCACTCGTTAGGAGAGATCGATGGCAAAAAGAGTCGTCGGCAAGATCGGCTTGCAGCTGCAGGCCGGCAAGGCCACCCCGGCTCCGCCGGTCGGACCGGCGCTCGGACCGTACTCGCTGAACATCATGGCGTTCTGCAAGGAGTACAACGAGCGCACGCAGGGCCAGGCCGGAATGGTGATCCCGGTTGAGATCACCGTCTACGAAGACCGTACGTTCACTTTTGTAACGAAGACGCCGCCGGCGAGCTTCCTGATCAAGAAGGCGCTGGGCATCGAGTCGGGTTCGGCGATTCCCAACCGCAACAAAGTCGGCAAGATCAGCCAGAAGCAGCTGCGCGAGATCGCGGAAACGAAGATGGCCGATCTCAACGCCAACGACGTCGAGATGGCGAGCCGCATCATCGCCGGCACCGCGCGTTCGATGGGCGTCGAGGTGGGTAACTGATGGCCAAGCATCACGGCAAGAAGTACATGGCGCTGGCGAGTTCCTACGACCGCACCAAACTGCTCGACATTGGTGAAGCGACCGCTACGGTGAAGAAAAACGCGACCGCGAAGTTCGACGAGACGGTCGAGATCCACGTGCGCCTCGGCGTCGACCCGAAAAAGAGCGACCAGAACGTCCGCGGCACGGTGCTCTTACCGCACGGCACCGGGCGCACGGTGCGCGTCATCGCGTTCGCCAAGGGCGACAAAGCGCGGGAAGCGGAAGCCGCCGGCGCCGACGTGGTCGGCGAACAAGACCTGATCGATCGCGTCAAAGCCGGCTTTGCCGATTTCGACGTCGCAGTCGCGACGCCCGACATGATGGGCGCGGTCGGTTCGAACCTCGGGCGCATCCTCGCACAGAAGATGCCCAACCCGAAGTCGGGCACGGTCACGCCGAACATCGGCAACGCAATTCGCGACATCAAGGCTGGTAAGGTCGAGTATCGTCTCGACAAGACGGGTATCGTCCACACGATCGTCGGAAAAGCGAGCTTCGGCGAAGCGCAGCTAGCCGAGAACGTCGCGACGCTGCTCGACGCGATCATCCGCGCAAAACCGTCTGCCTCGAAGGGCACCTACCTGCGCAGTGTCACCCTCACGAGCACCATGGGCCCGGGCGTAAAGGTCGACCCCAACCGCATCAAGCCGACAGCGGCCACCAGCAACTAGGTCCGGCTCGCATCCGGCTAGCCCGGTCAACGCCCCGTCAGGCGCGAGGCGTGGGATGTGGGGGCGCGAGGGGCTTGCGGAGCTTCCTACCGGGAGTAGGACGCAGTACTGCAGCGGCGTGAGAGCGGTCGATAACCCATGCGGGAACGCCGGCCGTGTACTGCTGCTGATCCGCGGATATAGCAAGAAAGAGTAGGGTTTCCCCTACTACGATAGGTAGCGGACGGCTCTTAGCATACGAGTGCGAGGACACGTGAACTCGCACCGCTGAGGCCTCTTCGGAAGGCCGGTCTGCTATGCTACACCGTCCTGCTGCATGGACCGTCGTTGTCGTTCTCGCAACCGGCTGCTCGGCAGGCACGTTCGTCGGCCCCGCCGGCTCGAGACCAAGCGCACCTGCCGCGAGCGCTCCCGCGAGCGCCCCAGCGAGCGCCTCGCCGGGCGCCTCCGCGGCCGCTGCGCAAGCTGCCGCAGCCCTCAACAACGTCGAAAGCTACTACCAGACGTTGCCGCAGGCCGATCCGTCAGCGGACGTGCAGGCCGTCGCGCAGCACATGGTCGCGTCGGGCGCCTTCAAAACGGCGACGGTGACGCCCGGCGGCATCAGCGCCACGTTTCCAAATGGAACGCCGGCGTTCGTTTTCACCGATCATCTCGACGATCCGGCCGTGTTGTCCGGGAACGCGGTCGAGAGACGCGACGGCCTGTGCGTAAGTCCATGCCCGGGCAGTTCGCTCAGCCCCGCGACCAATCACGAAATCGCCTTCCTCGTTAACACGCTGGACAAGAGCGGAGCGTTCGTGCCGTCGCGCCAAACGGCGTTCGGTCAGGCGTTCGTAAATCTTGGTTTCCCGCAGGCCGGTTACGGCGTCGATGTCCTGGATGCATCGCTTCCAAACATCGTCGCGTTAGGAAACGGCCATCCGCTCGACTTTTTGGACCTCGTGACGCACGGCGCCGTCGCGACCGTGAAGGGGGCTCCGATTTACATCAATCTGTCGACGACCCCGGTCACTGCGGCGGCGGACATCACCTACGCAAGCGATCTCGCCGCGGGAAACCTCTACTACTCGCTGGCGCTCGGCTTCCATTTGCAGACCCCGAGCTACGCGTTTACGCCCGCGTTCATGACGGAACATCTGGTGTTCAACCCCGGTGCGATCTTCGACAACCAGTCGTGTCACGGCCAGAACCCGGCCATCGCGGCCGCGGTCGGCAACACCCTGCAGACGGCCGGCGTGGGCCGGTACATCGGATGGTCGGATGCGGTCGTCGGCCTTTTTGCCGACGGAAGCGATGCCTTCATGCTCGACCGCTCGCTCGGCGAACAGTCGCCGAGCGTCAGCGGCCTCAACCTCTACTCGAGACAACGCACGCCGCCTCAGCGGCCGTTTCCGCTGGACGACATCGAGACCGCGATGCAGACCGAGACACGCGGTGTCCCGCTCGGTGGCTATCCCCTGACATACACGATGTCTTCGGACGGAGCGCAACTGCTGTTCAGCGATTTCGGCGGCGAGAGCGTGGCGAACCCGCCGATCGTCTACGCGCTCCCCTCGATCGAATACCTGACGGTCACCGAAAACGGGACGGCAAGACTGTCGATTTTCGGCGCCTTTCCCGCAACCGCAGGCACCGTCTCGATTGCGAACGCGGACGGGATGTATTCGGCGCCGATCCTGAATTGGACGCCGCAGCGTGTCGACGTCAGCATTCCGCCCGAAGGTGACGGTTCGTCGGGGCTCGTGACGGTCTTGACTGCGGCCGGCATCGCAAGCAACGCCGTCCCGCTGACGCAGTGGCCCGGCACGATCGGCTACACGTCCAACGAAACGATTTCGACGGTCAACGGCTTTTCGGGCCACGGCACGGGCTCGATCAGCGCCGCCTTCAACTTCCACTTTCGCTCCGACGTCCACCCCGTCGTCACGACGATCGACACGACGCCCGCACCGCAAAACCTCGCCTTCAACGATATCGAAAGCGATTCGACGGGCAACGTTACCAGCGTCAGCGGAAGTTTCACGCCGTTTGCGATGGGACCGCTCGGTCCCGGGGCGATGGGCACGTTCTCGCTGGGCCCGACAGACACGATGGTGGCGTTTCCAACCAGCGGCCGCGCGCAACTTGGCTTGATCCCGATTCCAACCGCGCCGCCGGCGTCGCCGGCGCCGGCGGCCTGCAACACCGGAGCATACGGGCCGCAGAGTAGCGCCGGGAACGTCTCGTGCCGCGACTTTGCGTTCGACGATCCTACCGCGATCGGCTGCAGCGACAACGTCGGAGGACAGCTCTGCCATCCGCCGGGCGGCGGCTACGCCTTCGATCTCGACACCACGACGGCGCCGTTCGGAGGGCTACAACTCGCGATGGACCCGACGAGCTACAACGTCACGGTGACCGTGCCGGCGATTCCATCGCGTTTGGGCTTTGGTTTCTACAGTTCGTATCCCGATAGCGGCCAAGGCACGGAGACCTCGGTCCTTACGATGTCGGTGGGTCCGCCGCTCTCACCCCCGTCCGGGATGACCCCCGCGGCGCGCCCGCGTGCTCCACGAAATTGACGCCGAAGCGGGATTTCGGTATACTATCGGTCGGCTCCATAGACAGTAGGTCCGCCCTTCGGGGCGGGTAATGCGCGAGCGCCTACCGAGGATGACGGCAACTTTCCGCGAGGGTAAGGTGGCGCTCATTCGAGAGAATTGGAGCGCCGTTTGTTTTCCGAGGGGAACGAGAACCTATGCCTACCGTCAAGAAGGAACAGAAGATCGAGGAGCTGCGCGAGCGGCTCGCCGGTGCAAAGTATCTGTTCTTCACGAACTATGCCGGGCTGACGGTCGAAGAGATCACCAAGCTTCGGACGGAACTGCGTAAGGACGGTGCGACCTATGCGGTCGTCAAGAATACGCTGTTCTCGCGCGCTGCAGGCGCGGACCTGGCCTCGAAACTCGAGCAGTTTCTGGCCGGGCCGACCGGCGTCGTGTTCGCCTCGGCCGATCCCGTCGCACCGGCGAAAGCACTCAAACACTTCTCCGACGACGTCAAGAAGCTCGACGTCAAGGCCGGCTATGTCGACGGAGCGATCCTCGACGCAAAACAAGTCGGCGTGCTCGCATCGCTTCCGGCCAAGGCCGAGCTGCAAGCGAGGCTTTTGGGCCTGCTCGCGAGTCCGATGCGCGGATTCGTCGCGGTTCTGGCCGCCAACCCCAGCGGATTCGTCCGCGTTCTTTCCGCTCGCGAGAAGCAACTCGCCGAGTCTGCATCGTAAAGGAGTACCGACATCATGGCAGTTGCCGATCTCATCTCGGAAGTTGAGAAGTTAACCGTTCTCGAGTTGAACGAGCTAGTCAAAGCCCTCGAAGAGAAGTGGGGCGTTTCCGCCGCGGCCCCGGTCGCGGTTGCGGCTGCCGGCGGCGGCGCCGCAGCGGCGCCGGCTGCGGCCGCCGAGAAGACCGAGTTCGACGCGGTCCTCACCGTCGTGGGCGCCGAGAAGATCAAGGTCATCAAGACCGTTCGCGAGATCACGAGCCTCGGCCTCACCGAAGCCAAGGCGTTCGTCGAGAGCGCACCCAAGGCGATCAAGACCGGCATTCCCAAGGACGAAGCCGAGCAGATCAAGGCCAAGCTGGCCGAAGTCGGCGCGACCGTCGAGATCAAGTAACGCGGCGCGCTCGTCGAGCGCGCTCGAACCGAGGAGGGATCGTGCTCGGCGGTCCCTCCTTCGACGTTGCCGGAGATCGTCGCCCGTAGGGCGGAAAGCATAGCGCTCATGCGATGGAATCCGCTTGCTCGCGCGCTCGCGGCGCTGCTCGGCTTCACGGTTGCCGGCGCAGCGGCTCCGGCGACGGGACCGGCCGGCGACGCATTCTACCAGCCGCCCGCGCTGGGTGCCGGCGTTCATGGCGACCTCATTTGGAGCCGCCCGCTGACCGGTACCGCCGCATTGCCGTCCGCGGCGCGCAACCTGCTCGTGCTGTATCGCACGACCGCGCAGAGCGGCAACGACGTCGCCGTTTCGGGCATCGTCTCGGTGCCGCAGGGAACGCCGCCCGCCGGCGGCTGGCCCGTCCTCAGCTGGGCGCACGGTACGACCGGAGACGCGCCGGCTTGCGCGCCGTCGCGCGACGTGCCGGGCGGCCCCATGGCGTTCTACCTCTCGCAGACGGACCAGCTGCTCGACGGCTTCGTAGCGCACGGTTTCGCCGTGCTGCAGACGGACTACGAGGGCATCGGCACGCCCGGCGTTCATCCTTTCTTGGTCGGCGAGGCCGAAGCGCGCGACGTGATCGACATCGTGCGCGCGGCGCGCCAGCTCGAACCGGATCTCGGCTCGCGCTACGTCGTGATCGGCCACTCGCAAGGCGGTCACGCCGCCTTGTTCGCGGCGGCGCGGGCCGCAGCGTGGGCGCCCGAGCTGCACTTTTTGGGAGCGGCCGCGCTGGCGCCGGCCTCACACCTGCGGTTCTGGCTCGCGGCGCTCGCGCACGAGCAGAACCCGGATGTCGGCTTTGGTTTCGCGGCGCTGCTCGTGCGTGGCTACGCCTCCGTCGACCCTGCGCTCCGGCCCGGTCGTCTGTGGGCGCCCGCGATGGCCGCGCTCGAGACGCAACTCGAAACGCGTTGCATAGCGGGTCTCGTGCAGCCCGACTCGTGGGCGGGCATCGTGCCCGAACGTGCCTTCGCTCCCGACGCGGACCTAGCGCCGCTGCTAGCGGCGGCCGCGCAGAACGACCCGGGTGGCCTCGCGATCGGCGTGCCCGTACTGCTCGTGCAGGGAACGCGCGACCAGATCGTCGTGCCGCGCGCGACCGACCTGCTCGCCGGCGAGCTGTGTGCGCGCCACGCGGTGCTCAGTTACGATACCGTGCCCGATGCGGACCACTTCGGCGTGCTGTCGCAAGCGGGCACGCTGCACGATTGGGCCGCCGCGCGCTTTGCCGGAACGCCGGCCGATTCGAATTGCGGCCAGCCGCCGAAAGCGGGATCCTAAACGAGCAGCTACGGCAGCAACACCTGGGCCGTTGCTCCGTTCGCCGAGAACGCGCCGAAGAGTTGCGGGTTCGCCAGGAAGTGCCGTTCGAGGGCGTCGATGCGGTGACGCTCCGAAATCGGGTCCGAGAGTGCCTCCATCGCGCCGCTCGAGTCGACCTTCGAAACGCGTTCGAACAGCCAGACCATCCCCCAGGGGTTGTAGCCGGCCTCGGCGCAGATGTCCGCGCCCTCGAGATCCGCGACTCCTTCGACGTCGAGCGCGTAGCTGTTGACCTGCAGCGCATAGGCGAGGTTCTCCGCGTTGCGCCCGCGCACGGTTTTGACCGCGCCTGAGAACGCACCGGCGAGGCCAATGAGGGTCGCCAGCTGCTGGTCTCTCGTAATGCTGTGGACCAGATCGTGGTCGATGTCGTGGGCGACCTCGTGGCAGAGCACGCTCGCGAACTCTTCGCGGTTTTGTACGAACGTAAACAGGGAGTCGTTGACGTAAACGTTTCCGCCCGGCGCCGCGAACGCGTTGGGCGAGGGGTCGTGCAGGATCACGAACGTGAACGGCTCGTCGTACAGGGCGTCGGCGACCGGGTCGATCTTCAGGGCGATCGGGTCGAGCACGGCGTAGAGCGGGTTCGGCCGCGCCACGATCTCGTTGTTTGCAGAAAGCTGCTGGAACACTTGCTGGCCGATGGCCGTTTCCTGCGCGTCCGGCAGGGCCGCCGCCGGGGCGAGCACGATGCTCGCGACGGCGGCGAGGAGCACGGGCACTCTCACGCGCGGCCCTAGTGCACCAGAAAGCCGACCATCAGGAGCGCGACGATGTTGAACACCTTGATCATCGGGTTGATCGCCGGGCCGGCCGTGTCTTTGTAGGGGTCGCCGACCGTGTCGCCGGTGACGGCGGCGGCGTGGGCGGGCGATCCTTTACCACCGTAGTTACCGTCCTCGATGTATTTCTTGGCATTGTCCCAAGCGCCGCCGCCGCTGGTCATGGCGAGTGCCAGGAAAAGGCCCGTCACGATCGTGCCGACGAGCGCCCCGCCCATCATCTTCGCGCCGCCGAAGTTCGGCAGCACGTACGATAGTGCGACGATCAAGAGCGGCACGCCGATTGGGATCATTGCCGGCAGGATCATTTCCTTGAGCGCGGCGCGGGTCACGATATCGACGGTGGTCGCGTAGTTCGGCTTCTGGGTGCCGTCCATGATGCCGGGCATCTCACGGAACTGGCGCCGGACTTCCTCGACGACCGAACCGGCGGCGCGGCCGACCGATTCCATCGAGAGCGATGCGAACAGGAACGGGCAAAGGCCGCCCACGAGCAGCCCCGTCAGCACGTACGGGTCCCCGATGTTGAAGAAGGCCGTGAAAGCGCTCGGGTCCGTCGTATTGCAGTAGGCCCCAACCGTTGCGTGGCAGCGATCCGACAGCTCCTGCAGGAACGACGCGAACAGGACGACCGCGGCCAGGCCGGCCGAGCCGATGGCGTAGCCCTTGGTGACGGCCTTCGTCGTGTTGCCGACCGCGTCGAGCGGATCGGTTACGCCGCGAACGGCTTCGGGCATGTCGGCCATCTCCGCGATACCGCCGGCGTTGTCGGTGATCGGTCCGAACGAGTCGATCGCCACGATGATGCCGGCCATCGAGAGCATCGCCATGACCGCGATGCCCACGCCGTAGAGCCCCGCGAAGCCGAACGCCACGAGGATGCCGAGCACGATCGTCAGTGCGGGTAGCGCCGTCGCCTGCATCGAGACCGCGAGCCCCGCGATGATGTTGGTCGCGTGGCCCGTCACCGAGGCTTTGGCGATATTCTTCACCGGCGGGTAGGTCGTCCCGGTGTAGATCTCGGTGATGTAGGTGATGAGCCCGGTGACCGCGAGCCCGACCAGGGCGCAGACGAAGATGCCGATGCTCGTGATGTTCAAGCCCGAACTCGTGGTCGCGCCGTTGCCGAACTCGAGTTGGGTGACGAAGTAGAAGCCGATCGCGGCGATGACTCCGGCCGCGATCAGGCCCGCGTAGAGGGCGTTCATGATCGAGCCCTTCGCGTTTTTCCCCATGCGCACGAAAAACGTGCCGATGATCGAAGCGACGATCGAGACCGCGCCTAAGACGAGCGGAAACGTCGTGGCCGTTTCGAGCGTCGAGCCCAGCACCAGGTGACCGAGCAGCATCGTGGCCACAGTGGTCACGACGTAGGTTTCGAACAGATCGGCCGCCATGCCCGCGCAGTCGCCGACGTTGTCGCCGACGTTGTCGGCAATCACGGCGGGGTTGCGCGGGTCGTCCTCAGGTATACCGGCCTCGACTTTGCCGACGAGGTCGGCGCCGACGTCGGCCGCCTTGGTGAAGATGCCGCCGCCCAAGCGAGCGAAGACCGAGATCAACGAGCAGCCGAACGCCAGCCCGACCAGCGCCCCGATCGAGTCGCTGACGCGATTCGGATCAAGCGCATTGACCTGCAGCATGATCGCGTAGTAGCCGCTGACGGCGAGCAGCCCGAGGCCTACGACCAGCAACCCGGTGACCGCACCGCCGCGAAACGCGAGCGAGAGCGCGGGCCCCAGGCCGCCGCGCGCTGCTTCGGCGGTGCGCACGTTGGCGCGCACCGAAACGATCATGCCGATGAAGCCGGCCGCGCCCGAAAGCAGCGCGCCGATCGCAAAGCCGCAGGCCGCCTCCCAGCCGAGCGGCGCGGGCGCGAACCCGATGATGATGAAGAGCACGACCGCGACCAGGGCGACCGTCGTGTACTGGCGCTTGAGGAACGCCATCGCGCCTTCCTGAATGGCGGCCGCGATCTCTTGCATGCGCTCGTTGCCGGGCGATTGCCGCATGACGACGCTGATCAGAAACACACCGTACAAGATTGCCAAGACTCCGGCGCCGAGCCCGAGTTCGATGGCTAGTTGAGAATCCAACTGCTTATACCAACCTTAGGACGTGGACGGATCGATGACCGGGTCGCACGTGAAGAAGGCCCCGAAAGAACGAGGCGTCGAGTGCCTTCGGCGTTCGGCGCGCCAAATGCCGCGGTCCTTGCCGGGCGGCGATTTTTGGCGCCTCGCTGGTTCAAAGGTCGCCAAGCGCCGACAGCTAAGGCTCCCTCGCACATGCTGGAGGTGGAATTTCTCGTCGTCGGGTGCGGGCCGGCCGGCGGCACGGCGGCCCGCGAGGCCGCCCGGGCCGGGGTGGAGACCTTGGTCCTCGAGCGGGACTCGGTCGTGGGGGTAAAACGGGTCTGCGCGGCCGGACTTAGACCGGGATTCTGCACCGAATTCGACCTGCCGCGCTCGATCGTTCACTGCGACCCGCCGACGATTTCCCTGCACGGCCTTTCCGGGCGGCGGTTCGACTTCAAAACCGTCGGTGAAGCCCACACGACGACCCGCGAGGAACTGGACGGGACGATCGCCGCCCTAGCGCGGACCGAAGGCGCTGCGATCGCGACCAGCAGCTTGTATCGCGGCTACCGGATCGACGGCGAACGAACGATCGTCGAATATGCCGACTTGCGATCGGGCGAACGCAAGCGCGTGCGGGCCCGCTCCGTGCTGCTCGCCCAGGGCTCGAGCGCGCGCGTCGAGGAGACCTCGCCGCTGGCCTACGAGGCCTGGAACGACGGTCTCATCACCTGCTACCAGTACCGCGTTTACCTCGAGCGTCCCGCGACCGAGCAAACCTACAAAACGCTCGAGATGCATTACTACGTGACCAAGAGCGGCCGCAACGTGATCGGCTGGATGTTTCCCAAACGCGATCATCTTTCGATCGGGCTCGGCGTCGCCGGGAAGCTTTCGGGCAAGGAACTGCGCGCCGAACTCGACGCTTTCTTGCCGACGGTTGGGGCGCGGCTGTTCCCGGCCATCGGCTACGCGATCAAGGAAGAAGGCAACCTCCTATACGGCGGCGCTCCGCGCCCCACGATCAGCGACGGCAACGTGATGGTCGCGGGCACCGCTGCCGGCCTGGTCGATGCGACCACCGGCGAGGGCATTCACGAGGCGGCGATGTCCGGGCGGTTGGCGGCGGCGGCAGTCGTCGATGCCAAACGCGGCCGGGCGCGAAGCGCCGGCCGTGAATACGAGACCGCTCTCAAGCGCATCTTCTACGGGCGCCTGCGCCATCGCTACAAACTGATGACGTTTCTCGAGCGCCGGCCGGTGCGGTTCGACGTCCTTTTCGAACAACTCGCCGGTTCGCCGCGCTTCGCTTCGATGTTGCAGCGCGATCGCAACGATTTCTCGCTTGGCGAATGGGCCTTCTTGTACGCGCAAGCGGCGTTGTTTTCGATCCGCGCCTTGCGCGCATAGCGAGGGCGCCGCGTGGCCGCGTTCCTCGTACGCCGGCTGGTGCGCCTCGTGGGGGTGCTCGCCGCGATCACGCTGCTCAGTTTTGCGTTCATGCAAGCAATTCCGGGAGATCCGGTGACGCTGCGCCTAGGCGACCACGCTTCGCCCGCGCAGGTGCGCGAATTGCGAGCGACCTTCGGCCTCGACCGGCCTTGGTACGTGCAGCTCGGCCTCTACGTTGCCGGCGTGCTGCACGGCGATCTCGGCGAGTCGATTGCCGACACGCAGCCGGTCACTGCCAAGCTGGCCCAATACTTCCCGGCGACGTTCGAACTGACGGCGGGCGCGCTGCTGTTCGCAATCGCGGCCGGCGTGCCGGCCGGCGTGTTCGCGGCGCTGCGCCGGCGCAGCCTTTGGGACGTCGTGACGATGAGCGGGGTGTTGCTCGGCGTGTCGATCCCGGTCTTCTGGCTCGGCTTCATGCTCGTCTACCTGCTGGCCGTGCTGCCCTCGGGACTCGGCCTCAACCTGTTTCCCATCTCGGGACGCATTTCGCTCGGCTATGTCGTACCGGCGCGAACGCATTTGGTCGTGCTCGATGCGCTCTTGGCCGGCAATGGGCGGGCCGCCCTTGACGCGCTCTGGCACCTGGTGTTGCCGGCTGTGACCCTGGGCACGATTCCCCTTGCGATCATCGCCAAGATCACGCGCAGCGGGATGCTCGACGTCCTGCACAGCGACTACGTGCGCACCGCTCGCGCGAAGGGCCTTGCCCCGGCCGCCGTCGTCTTCCGCCACGCTTTGCGCAACGCGCTCCTACCGATCCTGACCGTAGTGGGATTGCAGACCGGCTTGCTGCTGGGAGGCGCCGTCTTGACCGAGCATATTTTCGCCTGGCCCGGCGTCGGGCGGCTGGCCTTCGACGCGATCTCCAACCGCGATATGCCCCTGATCAACGGCTGCGTCTTGTTGTTCGCGACCATCTTCGTCGTGGTCAACACGGCGGTCGACCTGCTCTACGCGGCCGCCAACCCCCGCATACGTTACGGGGGTTAGCGGCGGGGCCGAGTTGAATCCCCTACCCGTTGAGAGCCCAGTTCAAGTCGTCCTATGTGATCGCCGGGACGGCCTACTCGCGCGAAGAGGTCATTCACCGCTACATTCACTTGGTGAAATACGTGGCGGGGCGCATCTCCGTGAACCTGCCGCCGAACGTCGAGCTGAACGACCTGATCAACGACGGAGTGGTCGGCCTGATCGACGCGATCGAGAAGTACGACGACGAGCGCGGCGTCAAGTTCGAGACCTATGCCATCACGCGGATCCACGGCGCAATCATCGATGCTCTGCGGGCCCTGGATTGGGTTCCGCGGGCGATTCGCCAGAAAGCCCGCGAACTCGAGCGCACGCAGCACGATCTGGAGGCCGAGTTCGGGCGCCAACCGACCGACGACGAGGTCGCCGGCCGCATGGGGATCGCCAAGCGCGAACTCGAGAGCCTGCAGCAAAAGGTGCGCGGCACTTCGCTGCTCTCGCTCGAAGAGCACCTGCCAAACGATCGCGGGAACGACATCCCGCTGCTCGATACGCTCAAGGGCGACGACGGCGACCTCGGCTCCGACGTCGAGCAGCGCGAGATTCGCGAGGCGCTCGTCGGCGCGGTGCAGGCCCTCTCCAAGCAAGAGCGGACCGTGATCGAGCTGTACTATTTCGAAGGGCAGACGCTCAAGGAGATCAAGGCCGTCCTCAACGTCTCGGAATCGCGGGTCTCGCAGATCCACGCCCAAGCGGTCATCCACCTGCGCCAGAAGCTGCGCGTATTGCGCGGCGACCTCGGCTACCGCGAGAACGACCCGACGATCAAACAGAAGTACGTTCGCCGTTCGTCTTCGTCACCCGGCAGCGAGGCCGTTCACTAACGCAACGCCGGTTTCGCAGCGCCCGCGAGGCGCCGCTGTTTTCCGCTCTCGTCGCCGACGACCCGGCGGGCGTCACGATCGTCTCGGGCGACGGCGACGTGCGCTTATACCGCGGCTGGCTCGGGCCCCAGCGCGCCGACGAGTTGCTGGCCGCGATTCGAGCGCGGACCGTCTGGCTGCAGGAGCGACGCAAGATGTACGATCGCTTCGTCGACGTCCCGCGCGAACAGGCCTGGTTCGGGGAGGATCGGGAGCGACCGTTCACCCCGGAGCTTGACGCGGTCCGGCGGGCGCTCGAGGCGCTCACCGGCGCGCGCTTTTCGCACGTCCTGCTCAACCGCTACCGCAACGGCAACGACAGCGTTGCCTGGCATCACGATCGCGAAGTCGATCACCTGCAGCGGCCGGTCATCGCGTCGCTGACCCTGGGCGCCACGCGCGCCTTCGACCTGCGGCCGAAGAGCGAGCGGTCCAAGATCGTTTCGATCGATCTCGACCACGGTGACCTGCTCGTCATGCGCGGAGACACGCAGACGAACTGGGAACATCGGGTCGCCAAGAACCCGCGCATCGCGGGCGAGCGCATCAACCTGACCTTCCGCCAGCAGCCGGACTGAGGCCCTGCGCCAAACGCACCCAAGCGACTCCGCCGTCGTAGTCGAACCACCACTCGAATTGGGCCAGCACCTGCGTACCGAAGATGCCGTCGATGGGAAAATCGACGGCTGGGCCGGTGTTTCTCACTTCGAGCTGGACGGCATCGTCGCGAAATCGAACGCCTGCGAACACGATCTCCGGCACGGCGGCATCCCGCAGCGCGATCGTGCCCTCGAGGTAGGATGCCGTGTGAACGCGCTGCTGCTCGAGGATTCCGAGGTCCGCTAGCGATGCGCCGCCGTGTTCGAGCAAGTAGCGCAACAGCACCACGTTGGACGAGCCCGTATCCAGTGCGATGCGGCTGGCCGAGAAGCTCCCGACGGAGGCGGCTGCTAGCGGCATTCCCTCAGCGTAGTCGACGGCGAATTTGCGCGCCTCGGCAGGCGCGACGAAGCTGCCCCGCTGCGAAAACGAGACCCGGTGTAGCCCGTAGTCGATGTGAACGATGTGGCCGGCAAAATAGTCGAAGCCGAGGATGCCGTCCGCGCCGAACCGGGTCAGCTCTGCCGTCTGCACGGCGAGGTCTTTGAAGTGAACCGGGCCGGTCGAAAGATCGTGCACGATGCCGTGACCGAGCGTCGTCTGGATGCCGAACCGGTGAGCCGCCCCCGCGTCGATGAGGATCTGCGTCGTCCCGGTGTCGAGGATGAAGACGCCCGGCTCGCCGTTGACGGTGGCGTCGACCAGAATCCGGTTGCGAACGAACCTGGCGGGGACGTCGGCGGAGTCGCCCTCGAAGGCCGCGAGCGCGTCGCTGCGCGAGGCCGGCAAGGCGACGGCGCTCGGAGGAATTTCGTGCACGTCAACCGTCGCGACCGCGACGTCGGCCTCGCCGCCGGCGCCGTTCACGAGCCATGCAAAGGGCCGCAAAGTTCCCTCGATCGGGCGGAAGACGGAGAACCTGAACGCAACGTTGCGCGAGCCCTCGCGCTCGATCTCTTCGGTCAGACGCCCGCTAGCTGCGTCGAAAAAGAACCAATGCGGCGAGTCGTGCTCGGGGCGATACTCCACCACGTAGCGCAACGGCGCCTCGTCGGTCTCGCCGAGCAAGCGACAGTCGGCGGCAGCATACGGAAACAGCGCCAGCGGCCAGCGATCGAGGTCGTCGCCTTGCACGTCGGCGCCGATCCGGCGCACCAGGCCGTTCGGGGTTTGGCGCCAGCGTACGCCGGCCGCACGCCCTTGAACGTAGAGCGCGCCGGCGATTCGGGTCTGGAAACGCAGGTCGGCGTCGCGCACCGTAACGGTCGTTTCGAGTTGGGTTGGCCCGGCTTGAAGTGTCCAGCGTTCGACGCGCCGGGCGTACTCTGGGCTGGCGGTGCCGGCTGCCGCGTCGCGAGCGGCAAGCACGCTCGCCAGGGTTGCGCTCGTCGGGTGGATTCCGGGCGGCTGCCAATGGCCGTCTAGCGCGAAGGCGGGGGTTCCGCAGATCAGAAGCAGCGCGACCGTCGCGAGAGGGCGCCAGGCCGGGAGCATAAACGCGCCCTTTTCTGAACCCCGGCGCGGTTTCCGGCGTGCCCCTCGTCTAGGTCGCGAAGCCCCGCGCCGCGTCGCGAGGCTGGGTTCGCCGGCCAGACCGAACAGGAGTTCGATTTTTTTGGGCGGAAGGCTTCGGGCCGAGATGAGTTGGCTGGCGAAGCTTCGGGGGGCGCTTGGGAAGTCGCGCGAGCAGCTGGCGGGCGTTGAGACGCTGGCGCAGCAAAGGCGGCCGCTGGATCGCGAGTTCTGGGACGAGTTCGAAGAGATTCTGATCTCGGCCGATTTCGGGGTCCCCACGACGGAGAAGATCCTCGACGGGCTGCACGTCGTGGCCGGCCAGGAACTCTGGCGGCGCAGCGATCAGGCGGTGGCGCGCTTCAAGGACGACGTCCGCGCCTTCTTGACCCTGCCGAGCGGCGGGCTCGAGCTGCGCGGCAAGCCGGCGGTCATCCTGGTCGTCGGCGTCAACGGGAGCGGGAAGACGACGACGATCGGCAAGCTGGGGCGCCACTTGTCGTCCCAGGGCAAGCGCGTGATGTTCGTTGCGGCGGATACGTTTCGCGCGGCGGCGGCCGAGCAGCTGGCCGTGTGGGCCGAGCGCTCGGGGGCAGAACTCGTCCGGGGCCGCGACGGCTCCGACCCTTCGTCGGTCGTGTTCGACGGGCTGTCGGCCGCGAAGGCGCGCAACGTCGACGTGGTCATCGTCGATACGGCCGGGCGCTTGCAGACCAAGACCAACCTCATGGAAGAACTGAAGAAGATGCGGCGCGTGATCGAGCGCGAGACGGGCGCGCCGCCCGACGAAACCCTACTCGTCGTCGACGGAACGACGGGTCAGAACGCAATCTCGCAGGCGCGCCTCTTCAATGAAGCGACGGCTCTCTCGGGGGTCGTCGTGACCAAGCTCGACTCGACCTCGAAGGGCGGGGTGCTGGTCGCCATCGTCGATACGCTCGAGGTGCCGATCAAATTCATCGGTTTCGGCGAAGCCATCGACGAGCTGCGGCCCTTCGACCCGGTCAGCTTCATCTCAGCGCTGTTCGAACCAGCCCCGGCCGCGTAAATCTTGCCCAGACTGTGCCACGCTGTTGGCACAGCAGTCCCGTAGAGTCGGCCCACACGAATTCACACGATATGCTTGTTTAAGGAGACCTGGGTGGACGAAAAGGCGGTTGCGTTAGGAAACGCGCTCGCGCAAATCGAGCGGCAATTCGGTAAGGGCTCCATCATGAAGATGGGCGATTTCGAGAAGATGGCGATCGAGGTGATCCCGACGGGCTCGATCGCGCTCGATCTCGCGCTCGGCGTCGGCGGCGTGCCGCGCGGCCGGGTGGTCGAAATCTACGGGCCGGAATCCAGCGGTAAGACGACGCTCGCGTTGCACATCATCGCGGAAGCCCAGCGGCTCGGGGGTACGGCCGCATTCATCGACGTCGAGCACGCGCTCGATCCAACGTATGCGAACGGCCTCGGCGTCGATCTCGACAACCTGCTGGTTTCGCAGCCCGATACGGGCGAACAGGCGCTGGACATCGCGGAGATGCTGGTGCGTTCCAACGCGGTCGACGTCGTGGTGGTCGACTCGGTCGCCGCGCTGGTCACCAAAGCCGAACTGGAAGGCGACATGGGCGACACGCACGTCGGGTTGCAGGCGCGCTTGATGTCGCAGGCGCTGCGCAAGCTCACCGCGGCGATCTCGCGCTCGAAGTGCGTGATGATCTTCATCAACCAGTTGCGCGAGAAGGTCGGCGTCATGTTCGGCAGCCCGGAAACGACGTCGGGCGGCCGCGCTCTCAAGTTCTACGCGTCGGTTCGGCTCGACGTTCGCAAGCTCGAGCAGATCAAGATCGGGCAAGACGTCGTCGGTTCGCGCACGCGCGTCAAAGTAGTCAAGAACAAAGTCGCGCCGCCGTTCCGGCAGGCCGAGTTCGACATCACGTACGGTAAGGGCATCTCGAAGATGGGTTCCATCCTCGACGTCGCGCTCGAACGCAACATCGTCGCCAAGAGCGGCTCGTGGTATACCTACGGTGACATCCGCGTCGGTCAGGGCCGCGAGAATTCCAAGGCGTACCTCGAAGAGCACACCGATCTCGCCGAGGAGATCGCGCAGAAGATCCACGAAGCGCTACGGGCCGCCGCATCGACCAACGGTCACGTTCCCGTCGCCGCGCTCGGAGCACCCGGCGAAGAGTGACGGCTCGCCTGGCGGCGCTGCGGCTTCTGGCCCAGCGCCGCCTGACCGAAGCGCAACTCTGGGAACGGCTCGGGCGGCGCGGATTCGACGACGGGCAAACCCGCGCCGCGATCGAGTCGCTGAAAGGAGACGGCTTCGTCGATGACTTGTTGTTTGCCGCGCTGTTCGTCGAGGGCCGCGCGAAGGCGGTCGGCGACGCACGTCTGATCGCCGAGCTGGTGCAACGCGGCATCGACCGCGACGCCGCGCGGCGCAGCGTCGCAGGCGCGGGGCGGACGGAAACCGAGCGGCTCGAGGCGGCCATCGACAAGCTGTTCCGCACGCGAGCTTCGATCAGTTATCCCAGCGCCGCTCGTGCCCTCGAACGGCTGGGGTTCCCAGCTCCGGCGATTTATCGGCACCTCCGGCAGCGATCACAAAACGAGAACTTGACGCACGCTGCCGAGGATTCCGGTTAGAGCGTCCGTAAGGGTCAGCGCGATGCGTTCCCTCATCGCGGCCTTATTGGTCGCGACGCTGCTCATCGTGGCGGCTCCCTCGCCCGCCGTCGAGCTTCAGACGATCGCTCGAGCAGCGTCCGAATACCACAACCCGAACGCGCGGCTCGAGGACATGTACCGGGCCGCGCTGCTCAACACGAGCGAGCAGGCAACGATCGCGCCCGACGGCACGGCCTACGTGAAGACGGGCGACATCCCGGCCGAGTGGCTGCGCGACGCAAGCGCCCAGGTGCGGCCGTATCTGTTCTTCGCCAAGTCGGACATGGCGGTCGCTGCGCTGCTGCGCGGTATCATCGCTCGCGAAGGCAAGTATCTGCAGGTCGACCCGTACGCCAACGCCTTCACGATCGACTACCGAGTCTGGGAGGAAAAGTTCGAGCTGGATTCACTGGCCTATCCGATCATCCTGGCTTGGAGCTATTGGAAGGCGACCGGCGACGCTTCGATTTTTACCGGTGACGAGTCGCTTGGCTTCGACAAAGCGCTCGAGACGATGGAGCGCGAGCAAGATCACGCGCACAACTCACGCTACACGCACAAGGAACTGCGCGACGACAACGGCGATCCCGGTCCGAACCCCGTGGCCTACACCGGCATGATCTGGACCGGTTTCCGTCCCTCGGACGACGCCTGCAAGTACAATTACCTGATCCCCTCGGAGATGATGGCAGTCGTGGCCTTAGGCGATCTCGAGGAAGTCGAACGCACGGTCTATCGCAATCTGATCAAGTCGAACCGGGCCAAGACGCTGCGCGCCGAAGTCCAGGACGGCATCCAAAAATACGGCGAGGTCTTCACGCCGAACTACGGCTACGTCTACGCCTACGAAGTCGATGGGCTCGGGCATCAGACCCTGATGGACGACGCCAACATCCCGAGCCTGCTGTCCGCGCCGTACATGGGCTATACGAAACCCGACAGCTTCGTCTACCGCAACACGCGCCGCTTTCTGCTCTCGAAAGACAACCCGTACTATTACACGGGCTCGGTTGCGCGCGGCATCGGAAGCGCGCATACGAACGACGGCTACGTCTGGCCGCTCGCCCTGATCATCCAAGGTTTGACGTCGACCTCGGACAGCGAGCGCAAGGACGTGCTAGGTCAGCTGCTGGCGAGCGATCCGGGCGATCACCTGCTACACGAATCGTTCGATCCGAACGACCCGGACAAGTTCTCGCGCAAGGATTTCGGCTGGCCGAACGCGCTGTTCTCCGAGTTCGTGATGACCGAGTTCAACGGCGTCCCGCCACAGCCGATGGGTGATACGTCGGATCTCGAGTTCCGCGGCGACTAGCGTCCCGAGCGGCCGCGCTCTGCCCTATGGGTGGCCGCTGGCGGGCGCACGAAGGTAGCGCCTGATGAACAAGGCGGACGTCATCCTCGGTACCCAATGGGGCGACGAAGGCAAGGGCCGGGTCGTCGATCTGTACGCGCGCGATTACGATATCGTGGCTCGCTTCGGCGGCGGCGACAACGCCGGGCACACGCTGGTCGTCGGCGACCGCAAGCTGGCGCTGCGCGTCGTGCCGAGCGGCGTGCTGCAGGATCGGCCGCAACTATTCATCGGGGGCGGTACGGTCATCAGCCTGGCCGGCCTCGTTGCGGAGCTGGACCTGCTGGCCGGCATCGGCGTCGACCTAACGCGGATCAAGATCTCCGATCGCGCCCACGTCGTGTTTTCGTATCACGCGTCACTCGACCGAGCGGCCGAAGAAGCGCGCGGCGATGCGGCGCTCGGAACGACCGGCCGCGGGATCGGACCAGCCTACACCGACAAAGTCGCGCGCGCCGGCATCACCTTCGGCGACTTGCGCGACCGCCCGGCGTTCGCGCGCAAACTCGCGGCCGGCGCTGCTAGTCGCGCAGCCCAATTTCCGAACGCCGGCCTGCCCACGGTAGCCGAAGTCGAAGCCGAGACCCTAGCGCTCTTGCCGCGAGTGCTCCCCCACGTCGTCGACGGGGTGGAGTATTTGCACGCCGCACTCGAGGGAGGTGCGCGCGTCCTGATCGAGGGCGCGCAGGGCAGCCTGCTCGACGTCGGTTACGGGACCTACCCGTACGTGACCAGCTCGCACACGATCGCGGGCGGCGCCTGTACGGGCTTGGGAATCGGCCCGACCGCGATCGGGCGCGTCATCGGCGTTGTGAAGGCCTACTGCACGCGCGTCGGCGCCGGGCCGTTTCCCTCGGAGCTTTCCGACGCCACCGGCGAGTTATTGCGCGAACGCGGCGCCGAGTTTGGCGTCGTCACGGGGCGGCCGAGGCGCTGCGGCTGGTTCGACGCCGTCGCCGGACGGTACGCGGCGCGCATCAACGGCCTGAGCAGCGCCGTCGTCACCAAGCTCGACGTGCTCTCGGGGCTGGACCGGATCGCGATCGTGACCGGCTACCGGCGCGATTCGCAACCGGCCGGATTTTCGGCCGCCGGCTACCCCGGGCTCGAACTCGAACTCGCCTGGTACGACGGCTGGACCGAAGACGTGTCGTCGATCCGCACGATTGCCGGCTTGCCGGCCGCCGCGCAAGTGTACCTCGAAGCGCTGCAGAGCGCTCTCGGCGTTCCGATCGAGGCCGTTTCGCTTGGCCCCGAGCGCAGTGCCCTGGCCGTGCGGTAGCGCGTGCGCATCCTGATCGTCGACGACGCGGCACTCGAACGCGTGCTGCTCGCGCGCATCGCGGTGCGCTGCGGGCACGAAGTCGCGGGCCACGCGGCGGACGTAGCCGCGGCCGTGCAACTCGCAACGCGGCTAGCGCCCGATCTGATCGTGCTCGACGGACGATTGCCGCCCGCCGGCGCGCTCGACGCAATCGAAACGCTTCGCCAGGCGGCGCCCGGC
>Ga0302325_10008399_pt1 | contig 22678 bp, 30 predicted proteins | sample Palsa_T0_2_FD_201948 | JGI IMG/M metagenome (GOLD analysis project Ga0302325, IMG submission 201948) | Peat permafrost microbial communities from Stordalen Mire near Abisko, Sweden - Palsa_T0_2 | ecosystem: Environmental > Terrestrial > Soil > Palsa > Peat permafrost | place: Sweden: Abisko...
TGGCGTGAAGGCCGCCGCTGACCGTCCCTGCCAAGTTTCGATCTGAGGACCGGCCTTCACCCTCCCGGTAAAATCAGTCTCGAACGAAAAAAGAATACTGCTTTCCGTTACTCGACGCGAGCTGTCCGCCGAACGAAGAGCGGCATGCGGTGTCCTGGGGTGTAGAATGGCCAGTGTCCGTCGAACAAACTGACGTGGTCGACATCCTGGGTATCGATCGCGAGACCGGCCATGTCGTCCTCACGATCAGCGACCATCTGGATTGGTCCGACAGTGCTGGGCACCAGACGATCCTGCAGAAGAAGCTCAACACCTACTTGGCTTTTGTTGAGAGCGGAGAAATCCTCGAACAATATCCCAACGCAAAAAACAGGCCGGTCGCATTCAGGGTGGTATTCCAAGTTCCGCCAGATGAGTCGGGACGGGCTTTTGTCGCACGAGCACGAGAGGCAATCGAATCGGCAGGCTTCACCCTCCGGGATGAAGTGCATACCGGTGGCCGCTTCAACTAAACTCACGAGGCATTGTGAGCTGCGAGCTGGGCCCTTTGGTGGCCCGGACAGATAGAACATTGGCCGGTTATTTTGGCCTACACGCGGAAGTGTGCCAACTGTAGATTCAATTTGTCACCAATCGCGAAGCCGACAAGGCGGGATCTATGCCGTCTCACGATTCTCGCCCCAACCTGACGCGTTTTTCAGTGTTGGCCCTAGCGGGCGCTATCCTTATAGGCTTCGATGCCAAAGACCAACGCCAGAGCCGGGTTCATCGAACCAATGCTCCTCCTGCGCACGGAGAAGTTGCCCGAGGGACCAGAATGGCTCATTGAGCTAAAACTTGACGGTTACCGCGCACTGGCCATCAAGAGCGTCGCCAAGGTCCAGCTCCGCTCCCGCAATGACAACGACTTCAACTTAAGGTATCCTGGAATTGTAAAAGCCCTCGCCCCAATGCCTGATGAGACGGTGATTGACGGCGAAGTCGTGGCGCTCGATGAAGACGGCAGACCCTCCTTTAATACCCTACAGAATCATGGGTGCGCGGCCATCCCGCTGCACTTTTTCATATTCGATCTGTTGATGCTTCAAGGCCGGGACGTAATGGCCGAGCCGCTGGCAAAGCGTCGCGAACTGATCGAAAAGCACGTTCTGCCGAAGCTGGCGGACCCGATTCGGTATTCACCTATCTTGGAAGCAACTCTACCTGACCTGATTCGTTCGGTCAAGGCACAGGGCCTCGAAGGCCTTGTGGCAAAGCGCCGCGACAGCAAGTATGAGCCGGGCCTGCGCTCAGGCGCCTGGCAGAAAATGCGCGTCAATCAAGGGCAGGAATTCGTCATCGCCGGATACACGCCCTCGCTCAAGAATTTCGACGCGTTGGTCATCGGCTACTACGAGGGCGCCAAGCTGATCTATGCCGCCCGGACCCGCAACGGCTTCACTCCAGCATCGAGAGGGGAATTGTTCAAGAAGATCAAGCCGCTCGAAATCAAGGAATGCCATTTCGCGAATCTGCCCGAGAAGAAGGCCGGGCGTTGGGGCGCGGGTCTGACCGCCGCTAAAATGCCGGAGTGTCGGTGGCTCAAGCCGCAGCTGGTCGGACAGTTCGAGTTCGTTGAATGGACGTCTGACGGCCACCTTCGGCACGGCAAGTTTGTGGGACTGAGGGAGGATAAGAAAGCGAAGGACGTGGGGAGAGAATAAAGCAAGTAGATCGCCACTTAGTCCTTTTTTACTGAAGGTGCCTCCGAGGCGATCGACTCCAACGCTCGTCGGACATCGGCCGTATCCTTTCCGAGATGCTAGGCGTCTTCTTCGAGGAATGATGATGGTTCTGGCTCTGGCTCGTCTACCGCAGTCAGCGCCGGCGGTTCTGCCTGGACTGTCGCTACGCTCGTGTCCGCGGAAGCATCGAACAGATTGCGGCTCTCGGCCGTCAACGTTGCCGGCGGCTTGCTGCCGAATACCGGTTTCCCGTCTTTGAATTCCGCCGCCGGGGGACTGGTTTTGGGCGGCGCTACATTCGCTGCCTTTGATCCATTCGTCTTCTTCCTTTCGTCCAGCCGCTTCTTGTTCTCCGCCTCAACAGCTTTGATTGCAGCAGTATGCTGCGTTTTCACTTCCTCGATGTTCGACCCGCTCTTGGCGATCGATTCCGTAAACGCGGCGAGTTGACTCGGCGGGTCACGGTCCAGTTCCTCGGCCTTACCTGTCACCGTGAGTGGCGTTGTGAGAGCCGCGTTGTCCTCCGATCCACCATCACCCAACTTGCGAGGAATGATGTTGACTCTGAGCAGCCCCTCTCCGATATCTGAAACGGTAATCATGACAACCCGCTGCTTGAGCAGCGGCTTCAATTCGGTAAACACTTGGTTTCTCCTTCCTTGAGTGGGGGGCTTTGTGCCCCAAGAATCTGCCCCGCAACACTCCCGTGCGGGCCCGATAATTCGCCTGCTTCCGGGTATACTTCAGGCAAGTTATGAATCACGCAGATCCCGAAACCATGCGCGCGCGGGCACGGCAGGCCGTTGAATTCTTGAAGCAGCAACTGCTTCGCACCGGCACCATAGAGCCCTTGGTGGCGTTCTATTTCGCCGATCACATCGAGCAAATCCAGTTCGAGGATCCTTCGATCCTGGAACGCTTTGACGTCCGCACCGCGCGGAGCTTCGATTACCTGCGCACGCTGGCTAGAATCAACAAGCCCCAAGCGGCCTTGATAACGCTCGATGTTCGAATGGGCCTGTTTGAATCAGAAGACAGGGACGTAGTGGCTGATACCACGGCCATTTTTGTCATGATCGATTCTCCCCTGTTGACAATTCAGGCGATCGCTCCCTACATACGTTCCAATGGGGGGATCACCGTGTCGAATGTTCAGTTCGCCGAGATGCCAGGCGACGACAACGCCGCACTCTGTCCTCTGCTCAGAATTTTCTCGGATGCCCCTGTGACCGTTTGCCGAGACAGCCAATTATCAATCCGGAGAGAACTACTGAACTTGCGCCGTGGTGACGTAAATCCGGCTCCTGATGCATATCGGCCGGATCGTAGCGAATCCAACCGCACGACCTTTGTGGTGGCAGTGTTTTCGCTTCGAGCATACTCATCAGGGATCCTCCAGTCGTTGATCCTTTTGTTGGCAGCAGCACTACTCCCGCGAATTCGGTTTTTCGGAGGTCAAAGCATTGGTCACCGAGCCGTCTTTCTCGAGATTGCGGTGCAGGTGAAACCGGAGTGGCACACTTGATCTCACGTGATCTCCGCGTTGGATAGGTGGCTCCCAGGCGCCAACCCCCAGGAGTGGTGACAAGAGCCCAAGGCAGGACCTGCCGCGAAAACCAACGCTACAGGTCGGTCCCAAAAGCATAGTGATCGAGGATCTCCCCGAGTAGCGGTGGCTGGTCAGCCCAAGAGCCGAGCGCCTCGGCGACCACTACCGAGTGCGCACAATGATCGAACAAAGCGCATGCCGTTCGAGCCGGATCGTGGCGCGACCTATAGTAGATTCCGTCGGGCTTCGAGGGATGTTCCCTGAGTGCCCGTGACCAGCGCTGCGAGCTCTTATAGCCGGCGCCGCTCGCAAGGCTGCTCTCGGTTCCAAGCCGGGTGAGACCGCCCGAACTAACCATATCTATGAAACGCAGGGGCTCTTTGAAGCGGATCTTCGCCAAAGCCGTCGCCTTTAGCTGGGAGCTCGGAATAAACCGCATCTTCAGCGCGCCGCGGCCAATGGACTCCATGAACGCACTATATTCATCTCCGCCGAGGTAGAGGACGCCGAAGCCGCCGTCGGGCGAATCCCACCGATGCGTTTGGCCCTTACCAAAATGAATAGGGGAGTTGCCCACTCGATGGCTCCGATACCAGAACTCTGTCGTCGAAGCGACATGGAACAACGGCTCTCGGTCGCTCAAGTCGGCCGGGGGTGGATTGAACATGCGTACATCTATCCTCCCTGTTCTCCATAAGAGACCGCGGCATTGACAATGTCTGTGAGATTGTCTTTCTTGCCTCGCAGAGCCGTCAGAGGAGTATGATCGCCGAGAATGGCGCTCGGGTTGAGAAAGAAACTGAGCTTTTCCCATGGATCGCGCCCGCCAAGCGCAGTGAGGACCTCCTCCAAGCCCCGGAGATCGAACTGCCAGGAAGGATAGTGGTATCCCTTCTTGCCGAGTTCTAAGCCAAGCAGTTTGCTCTCCCGGCGGCGTTTGTCAACAGCTTGCCGTGAGATTTTGAGCAATTTCGCCGCTTGCGCCGACGTCAAAGGGTCTCCTTCCGCTTCAAGGAGTTTTCGCTTTGTCTCGATACCTCGAAGACGAGCGCCGGCCAAAGGGTCGCGGCCCCGAATGCTCGCGAGAGCCTCTTCCGAGGTGAGCGCGGACACCAATACGCTGTAGTCGGTAGGGGCCTGCACAGCCTCGGCAAGTTTTCCTTCATCCATCGCCTGAAGCTCTTCAATAGCTCGCAGTGAGCGGCGGAGGAACACCTCTCGAATAGGATTGATCTTCCGGGATGGCCCTGTCGCAGACTGTGGGAGCGAATGTCTAATGACCAACATGAGGATCTTCTTTTTCGCCTTTTGCTCCACCGAAAACCCCTTAACCTCAATGACAAGCTTTCCATGCGGAGTTGCCCATGAACAATATGCATCGGCGCAGGCGAATTGATATGCTGCCAGGCGCGCGATAGGTGTTTGAATGTGAACCGCACCTTTAGCGCTGCTGGTTTTCACATCCGAGAGCTTCGCCTTGAGGAATCCGGCACGGAGCGACTGAGCGCAAGCGGCCATATTGTTTCCCTCGAGTGCAATCGTGGTAGTTGACATAGTTTCGTCCTACATTGATTATACAACTAATGCAACCAGGACGCTGTCCTTGGCTTCCTGACTCACCCCGGCCCTGCGCTAAGAACGCTCAGGCGGGCGGATCATGGTGTCCCTGCTCCGTCCACCGTATACTCTGTACGCTGAGATGCCCCGCGACGCCGGTGACATTCAACTCTTCAAGAGGTTTCCCGATGCTCGTCGGAGTATGCCGAACACGCCGCCCCTTCACGCATTACTACCTAGCTATAACCTCACGCACCGTCGTCACTGCTTTGCGTTGAGCGGTTCTTCCATGTGATTGGAGACCAGGGTCCGCGCCGGCGTCTAGACGGTGTTCGTTTAAGCGGATTCCCAGGCGCACGCTTCGGAATCGGATTGCTATAAACCGCCCAGAGGTCGCATCAGGCGAGGGCGTACTCCTCTTTCAGAAACGGATTTTTCCAGCTCTGATGGATCAAAGGAAACTCATCCGTGGCTAACGACGGCCCGCCCTTTTCTCCTCGGAGTTCAAAGCTTGGTGCAACAGCATTTTGAGGTACGTCTGGTAGCGCAACCCCTTCTCGGCGGCAAAGGCCCTGGCTCGCGTGAGGTCTTCTTCCGGCAGCCGGATAGTGATCGTTGGCGACGCCCCAGCTTGGCCGGCGCGCTCGCGGGCGACTCGCGCCACGGTGCCCTTGCCGAGTTTGCCTGCCGCTTTGGCTTGCTCGAAGCGGTCCGCGATAAGGTTCTGATTCTTCGCCCACCATTCGGCCTCTTGTGCCTCAGTCTTGAAGGGCGGCCGTTTCTTGGCCATATAGATCACCTCTCTCGTTCCTGGTAGTAAAACTGAATGAGCCGTTTGATCGGCTCGAACGCCGTTACAATGCGTACCCGGTCTTCGCGCCATGTGGTCACGACGAGAAGAACGCGGCCTCGCATCGTGGCACCGAGGTTGAGATAGCGCTCCTCCCTTTCGACGATCTCCACTCCGAGGTCGATCGGATGATTGAGGACGACTTGCTCCGCCTCTTCTGGAAGAACGTTGTGACGAGCCAGGTGGCCGATATTCGCTTCGTCCCAATCGAACTCAATCTCGGGTCCATTCATGCTCCCCTCCTAAGTGTACCTTATTTGTAGGTACAATTCCAAAAACAACTTCCAGCTTCCTGACACCACGAAGGGTTCGAATGCACCCTTAGAGTAAGTTCGCGCAATCGCGCGCTTGATTTGCCGTGCTCATTCTCTGGCAGGGAGAGTTCCCTGCATGTGATGGAAGACCCGGACGGCTTGGTCTGGGTTCAGTCTGGCTTTCGGGTTGAAACGCAGCTCGCGCAGGATCTTCACATACTCGGCGTTCCCAATCTGCCGCTGTGCTTCTCCGAATCGAAGCCGGAATTCGTCGAGCAACGTCCGGTAGACTTCCCGTGCCTTTTGAAGATTCGGGATATTGGTCACATCCCGATATCCATGCCGCCCCAGGATTTCCTCGTATTCTTGTGCGCCCAAAACGCCCCGGATACTGGTGAAACGCGCGCTCATGTTCCGGGTCGTCAGTCCCATGGCAGCCGCGTTCCCTGCCCCAGGTCTGCTTGCAGCTATGGTCGCCCTTGCGTTATGGCGACTGCCACCGCCATCTCGCGGGCGATCGTCGTTCAAACCCTTGTACACGTCCATGCCGATTCCCAGGTAACTGGCGCACTTCGAGAGTGCGTCGGTGCAAGCGCCCTTGTATGCGTCACCACGATCGGGGTTGTCATTGCCGCCGAACTGCTCGATGGCGATCCCATATTTCGGGATCGCGAGCGTCGCTCTGACCACCACCATGCGGCCGGTCTCAACGACCTCATTCTCCACACGCCAACCATTGAGACCGAACACATCATTCAGGCGCTCTACAACGTAGATCACTTTGATTGCCGAGAGCCCAGGCTTTTGCGGGTTGGGAGACACGGCAGCAGCTGGAAGAGGGTTCTTCAACTTCGTTTTCAACTCCTCAGGGAGCTCGATCGGCTCCCCGGAATTCTCGATGGGTTGCGGCAACGCTGGCGCCGTTGGATGGGTCTGATCAGCGCCATTGATTGTTTGCATCTTTCTTCTCCTTCCACATCGAGCTCGCGGTCTGAACGTCCCGAACTCCTTATCCAGCATGTACTTATACCTGTTCCCGCCCTCAATTGGCCTTCGTTTGCGCCGGTTTTGAATCCGGGCTATGCTCAAGCTGCCTTGAATTCGATCGTGGAAAACTCCGTGTCGTCATCTAGCAGCAGCCCCGCAGAGCAAATGCAATCTCGCGTGATCGAAATCAGGCCCGAACAATCAAAACTTATTTGCCTCTTCTCCGGAGGCCGCGAGATTGCAGTCTCCCGCCTGGTCGGCTCGAACGTACGAATCGGCGACGAGATCCTCGTATCCGCCTCGAACGGCTCCGGGACTACAGACACTGAGATCTACATCCGCAAACCCTCGTCGGCGAAGGCCGACGTCTATCAGGTCAAGGTAGGCTATGCTGCACTGCCGAAGCAGGACAGGCGGGGCGAGTTTTTCGTGCGTGTTCAGGTCGCCAGTGGCCAGCTGGGAATCAACACCGTCCACATCCCCTGCCATGTGATTCGCGACTACTTCTTCGCCGCCAATCGCAGCGCCTCCTGGTCGTCAAAGCCATCTTTCTACTATCTTCTTCACTTGCCCGAAGACGTTACATCGAAAGAATTACGTCTCGGCTATCGCATCCGTCGCATCGAATTGCGGAAGGAGAATGCATCAAAAGCAGATCTGGCAACCATCGAGCGGGCCTACAACATGTTGGCTGATCCGGAGCTCCGCGCTGTCTATAACGAGCTGCGCAGGGACCCTACGATTCCAGTTCCCTTCCCGTACTCCGGCTTCGGATCTCTCTTGCTGCGGGGAGAGCGAGCCGCGCAGAACGGTGTCTTCTTCGCGAACCGTATTCTGGCCTTTCTACCCGAGCGCCGGCTCCGCAAGGTTCCGGTGCCTCTGCGCAAACTCGACTATTTTGACGATTTTGCGATCCTGCGCGACCGGAACCGCAAGCTTGAAGTCCTCATCGACCATGAGTTGCTCCCGATCCGATGGGATCCAACCTGGAGTCAGTGGCGCCATCTCATCAATGCCACGGTCGAAATCTCCGCCGACTTCATTCATACAGGCCTATATCGCAAGCGCGGCGGCGAGTGGAAACTCATCGAGTGGGAGACCGCGCTGCCGAGCCGAACCGAGCTAGAGATGCCCGAGGGCCTTGAGGAGGACATTCTCAAGGCTCGGCGCACGCACACACGTTTCGGCGAGTACTGGAAACATATCGACCACCTCCGCGCCCACGTCCAACAGATTCCTGCCGAGCGTGGTGAGTTGCAGCGTCTATGCTGGAACCTCGGTCTCCCTGGCGACTTTGATGTGGCACAGATCACGTGGCGCCCGGATTACGATGCCTACTATCATGAGCAACTCATCAAGCGCGCCCGGACAATGTACGTTTTCCGCGACGAATATATATTCGATCTCGAAAAGACGGTAGTCGTCGAGGTACCGCGGGCTGGGCACGCCACCTACGTGTTTGCTCGTCCTGCCGATGTTGGGGATTGGGTCTGGCAGTATGCCGTGACAACGCGGCGGGACATCCGCCTCAATCGTGACAATACTGCCGAATCGTTGGGGTTCCTCGGCCGAGTTGTTCACGGAAAGAATAAAGCAGAATGGCTCAAGGAGCTACGTTGCAGAATCGGCGAGTCTCCGGACTGCACGACCACGAGGATCGTGACTTGACCCGGTTCTTGCCCTCTTTTCAACCATGCAAGCGTACCGCTACGCGCGGGCCAGTGGACCTTCGTTGGCCCGGCAAAGGCGGCTGTTTGCCTCACGGTGTTTGAGATCAGCATAGATCCGGTCCAGGTCATAACCGTGCTCCGCGGCATAGGCATCGCGCGCTGTATAAACTTCGAGAAGCACTTCGTCTTCCCAGGGCTTCTGGTCAGGCAAGCTCTTCCGGGGTACAGATGGTCGTTTTTGTGTAGCCATGATTTGCCAGAATCCTCTCTACTTCGCGCCGAATCCGGACGTTTGCGATGTGGCGAAAGTCCAAGTCAGAAGAAAGTCACATTCTTCAACAGCCGCTGCCGCAATATGCACTGCATCTGGGCCAGCCTTCATGGGAATTGCGCCCGGAACGACGAGCAGTTTGGCTACTTCTAGTATCCTCTGATCCACCGGGAAAAGCGATACCTCGTCAAGCAGTTCCTGACGGCGCTTCACGGTCTCCGGATCGCCGCACTCGCACTCTGCCTCGACTGCCTCCGAGACGACCAAGTTATATTTCTCACGTTCCGTCTCCCACCACCTACGAGTGATCACCTGCCGACCTGCTGTAACTGCGTCGCGGCTCGGCCTCGCCGCCAGATAACTCAATACAGTGGTTTCCACGTAAACCTTCGGTTTCATCGTTCCTTCCTTCTCGCCGTTGATGCGTGAAGAGTCACACAATCTGCGCCATCATCTGGTACTCAGTCTCGCAGACCGATCTAGCAACGCGCGAAATCCGACTCTCCGCGATAAAAGGCGACTTGGTCGAGCCCGCCCGGCGTTCACTTTTACAATGCCCGGCGTATCCTCGGACGGTACAGCGATATGGGAGATGCCAGGACGCTCTGTTGCCGGCGCGTGTTCGCCGGCGCTATATTACCCTCAAATACGCTTTGAAAAGATCTGGGTCCAACAGTGTAGGGCGGCGAAAACAATCAAGAGACGACTCGGCGCAAAGAGCGCGCTCAACTACCTCATCCGCGAAAAACTGGCTATGTTTGCGAAAGAAGCCGAACGTAGCCCGGAGTTCGCAAAGGAGCTCCCGCGATTTCTCGCGGCAATCTGGCAGGTGTTCAATCAATACGAGCTTGCAGGATATATCGCGAGCCGGAAATCAGCCGCACGAAAGCAATTACGCCGGCTGCTGTATGTGTAAGTTTAGAACGGTACATCCAACTCTTCTTGGACGCCCTGATCTTCAGGTTCCGGTTCATGACTTCGCTGGCGATTTGAGGGCTTGCTAGATCCCCTATGGTGTTCGGCTTCCCCTCTTCCGCTTGCTCCGTTGCCGTTCCCGCCGAGCAGGACGATGTTCTGAGCAATTACCTCAGTGACGTACCTTTTTACTCCGTCCTTGTCGTCATAGGAACGGCTTTGCAGCCTGCCTTCGACATATAATCTGGTCCCCTTGGTAAGGTACGTGGCCAGATTTTCTTTCTTCCAGATCACGATCGTCAACCAGTCTGTGTCTTCATGCACCTTGTCGTCGGAATCTGTCCACTGACGATTCATTGCCAGCGAGACACGTGAAACAGGCGTCCCGTTTGACGTGTACCTCGTTTCGGCATCAGAACCAAGTCTGCCAACTAAGATTGCTTTGTTTACACTACGCTCTGCCATTTTTGTCTCCTTCTTAGAATCCACCTTCTTTTGCAAACAGCACCTCGAAACGTTGATCAGCCAGGTCAAGCCAATGCCGCCTGGACACCGCGCCCTTGCGGTCGGATAGTCCTCGAACTGGGAGCTCTACACCCAGTCGATTCCCAGTTCCGCCGGAAGTTGGTACGCTCTGCCGCAGCTATCGCAAATCAACCAATAGGCATCGCGTCTTCTGACACTTTCCTGCTCGAACCATTCCAGCCTCGTGCAGTGATGCGATCGCTGGAGATCTCGATCAACTCATGCAGGACCTGGTAGCCAGATTCTGCAAGCCGCGGAATACCTCGAAACCCGCATTCGCACTCTAGTTCTCCTTGCCCGATCCTTGGCGCCGGATGTATTTGTGTCAGCGCTCGACGGATGAAGTTCCCAAACGGGGTCGCGTCCTCGATGGTCAACAGCAGGCGTAGTGGAGCAATACAATTCACGCGGCGCTTCGGATAGAGGTCAAGGTGCAGCACTTGCCCGTCCGGGTCCGATGGGATATGCTCCGTCACCGCGCTGTAAAGCCGAAAATAGCCGTGTCGGCCCTTTCCTTGTGATCCACCACTGAACTCGATGCTGTTCATCTCTTTCTTAGTCCTTCTGCATGTCCGACGCCTTTTTCTCTGTCGGCGCCGGTAACCTTCCGTTCGGACGCGGTCAGGCGATCGGTGGGCAATGGAATCGGGTGGTGGATGGTTTGGTTGCAGGATGGCAGGTCAATAGTATTCTTACCGCGCAAAGCGGGCTGCCGTTCTCGGTGTACGCAACGTCCAGTGCGCAATGTGGCTGCTCGTCGGGTGGGCTCCGCGCCGAATTGATTGGCAATCCCTTCCCAGCTGGGTTTCACCAAAGCATCGATCAATGGTTCGATCCGGCGGCATTCTCCGATCCACCGCCCGAGCAATACGGAAATTCCGGCCGCAATATTATCGCTGGCCCCGGACTCACCGATCTGGATTTTTCGCTGTTCAAGAAGTTCCAGCTCGGTGAAAAACGCATGCTCCAGGTTCGCGGCGAGTATTTCAACATCTTGAACCATTCGAATTTCCTCTACCCCACTTCGACCACGGACGCGACCTGGAACACGGGCGGAATTCTCACCCAGCCCATGCCGGCCCGCGTGGGGCAGTTGGCGTTGAAGTTCGTTTTTTGATTCAGGCAGCGTGGCTTGTTCCAGGCATCCGTTTTTGTTCTGGTGATAAAGTGAATACTGTTTGCGAGTAGAATGGTCCCACGATTCGCTCTGAAAGGGGAATAAATGATCCGAACGACATCCAAGATAATCGGATTAACGAGCTCCGTGCTTGCCGTTGCGCTGGGCGCGAGCTCGCAAATGCAAGCACAATCCAAAACCCCGTATTCCAGCATGGCCAAGCTCAGCGAGTACATGATGCCGGATCGAAAAACCGAAATAGCCTTGGCACGAAGTGCGGCTCCGGACTCCATATCCCGCGATGCAAAGGTTCTGGTTCTGGGGCCGCATGGCTATGAAACCGCCGTCGAGGGCAAGAATGGTTTCGTATGCGTCGTGGAGCGCGGATGGATGGGCCCATTCGATGGTGAATCGTCTGCTAATTTTTGGAATCCTAAGATTCGAGGTCCGGTCTGCTTCAATCCGCCGGCTGCCCGCTCCATCCTGCCGATGACCTACAAAAGAACGGAAATGGTATTAGCCGGTCAATCCAAAGCTCAGATCATCGACGGCATCAAGACATTCATAAAGCAAAAACTGCCACCCCTGGAACCTGGAGCCATGTCCTACATGATGTCGAAGGACCAGTACCTTACCGATGACGGTCACCACAACTGGATGGCTCACCTGATGTTTTACACTCCGCTCATGGACGGTGCCGTTTGGGGTGCGGATCTGTCCAAGTCTCCCGTCATGCTGAATCCGCAGTTCCATGGCGCTCCGGAACCGATCGACGTATTCATGGTTCCAGCGGGCTGGTGGTCAGATGGCACGGCGGACCCACATAAGTGAAGGAACACCACAATTGGCTAACGTCGATCCGCAATAAATGGGATTACCTTGGCTTGCCGATGCTCGTGCGGTCACCAGACGGACAGAACCGAACAAAAGAGTTGACAAGCAATTGTTCTTAGCTCATAATCCTCGCGTCTGAGCGCTCCTGCTCAACCGCAGACGACCTGAACTAAGTCAGCTCGCCTGATCTCCCTTGTCTTAGAACGCCAAAGGCCGATAGCTGGCCTAAGATCGGGAGCGCATGGATGATACGTACCGTTAAAGCATCGGGCAAAGTGTGGGGGAAGCGCGCGTATGCTGTTTTCGTACTGTGCGCGTTCACTGCTGTCTCTCTGCCCGCGCAGACTTTCAAATCGCTGGCGAGCTTTGATTTCACGGACGGCGCCGGCCCTCAGGCGGGCCTGGTTCAGGCCACAAATGGGGACCTCTACGGAACGACCGGAGGCGGCGGGCTCAACAGTTTGGGGACGATCTTCAAGATGCCCCCGCGTGGCGTGCTGACCACGGTGTACAACTTCTGCTCCCTGGCAAATTGCGCCGACGGCTCAAACCCTCTGGCGGGGCTGGTACAGGCCACCAACGGGTACCTCTACGGGACAACGCAGCAGGGCGGGATGTACGGTTCAGGAACGGTCTTCAAAATCACGCCGAGTGGTTCGTTAACCACTCTCTACAGCTTCTGCTCGCCAGGCTGCACGGATGGCGCAAATCCCTCTGCGGGTCTGATCCAAGCCAGCAATGGAGACTTGTACGGGACAACGGCCGGCGGCGGATCTGGTATCGGGGCCGGGGGCTCTGGCACCATCTTCAAAATCACCCCGCGCGGCGCGTTGACGACGGTCTATACCTTTTGCTCCCAAAGCTTGTGTACTGACGGCTCAGAACCTTTGGCAGGACTGATCCAAGCCACCAATGAAAATTTCTACGGAACAACGTTGGCCGGCGGCGCTCACGGCGAAGGCACCGTCTTCAAGCTCACGCCCGGAGGCACACTGACAACACTGCACAGCTTCTGCTCCAAAACAAAATGCGCGGACGGCTCAAATCCCGAGTCTGCTCTGGTTCAGGCCACTAATGGAGACTTCTATGGCACCACCACGTTCGGCGGGGCCGCCAACAATCTCGGAACGGTTTTCGAAATCACATCGGGCGGCAAGCTGACTACGCTCTACAGCTTCTGCGCGCAAACACCCTGCACGGATGGATACAATCCCGTCGCGGGTCTAATTCAGGCCACCGACGGAAACCTCTACGGCACCGTCCCATCTGGTGGGGACCCAATGACAGAAGGCGGGACCATCTACAAAATCACCACCGGCGGCTCATTTGGAACGATCTACGCCTTTACTACTGAAGGAGAACAGCCCACCGCTACCCTGGTCCAGGACACCAATGGGGAACTCTATGGAACAACCAGTCTGGGCGGGACTGGCACCGCCTGCCAAAACGGCTGCGGCACCGTCTTCGGCCTGTCGATCGGCCTGAGCCCGTTTATTACGACACTGCCCGTCGCCGGCCTTGTGGACGAGGCCGTCAAAATTCTGGGAAGCGATCTGACCGGTGCCACCAGCGTCACCTTTAATGGGACAGCAGCCGCCTTCACGGTGGTTTCGAGCGCCCAGATCACTACCACCGTCCCCACCGGCGCGACAACCGGCATGATCCAGGTGGTAACACCCAGCGGCACGCTTTCGAGCAACGTTTCCTTCCAGGTGCTGCCGTAGAATATTATTTCACTCGCTCCCAGACAAACGTGTTCTCAACGACGGGCGGGTTGAGCTCGGAAGCATCCACCCGCAATGACATCCGGTCCGTCCCTTGAAAGGTATACCATCTCTTGGTCGCTCTGCCCACTGCATTAGGGGTTTGATTGATTTCGTAGTGGCGGACCATAAAGCCCTCGTTCGCGTGGATCTCGATGGTGGCACAGTAAGCGCCGAATCCCTTGATCGCGGATAGTCCTTCTTCCGCTGTAGGCGTGGACTCCGACTTCCATTGGGGCCGCTTCGGATTCATGCTGAGGAAGCACATGCGACCCGCATTGGCGTCAAAAAAACTGTATCCGACGCTGTTTGGTCCCTCGCGAGTAGTTCCGTCAGTGAGGCGTTGCGGATTAGATACCAGCCGCCACATGCCTGCAAACTGCTTAGCAATATCATTCTGGGACTGAGCACGCGACGTGCTCTGGACCTGGCCCAATACCAGAAGGATGGACCACGCGATTGTCTTTTTCATCTTCTTTGCCTTTCGTGCGGCTGTGCATCCAGGAATCTTCTAAGCTTAACGCGCGTGCGCGCGGGTCGGATCGAGATACCTCATAACCTCAGCCGCTCTTTCAGACGATTCTTTTTCAACTTTTCGTAAGGACTCGTTGCGACGCCGTCGAGCCAGGCCAGCACCTTGCCGATTGTGATCGTGTGTTCTTCCTCTGGCGCCTTGACGCGGATCGTCAACCGCGTCGCTGACCCAAGCGGCATTTCCGCGAGAACACTCCGGCGAAATGAGGCCATAGCCTCTACGGCGGCTTCGTAGAGACTCTCGGCCGGAACCTGAACGGAATGCTCGATACCTTCCGAATCGGTGAATGAGACGCGACAGGAGCGGGAGGGCACGGATTCCAGTATAGGCGAAGATAAGGCGAACATGATACTCTGATTCGCATATGCTCGACACAAATGAACAAAGCTTGCTTGAGGCTCTATTAGACTCCTGGGACCGAAACAACACCATTCTGCTCAATGTGCTTCACGCTCTGCCGGCAGGCGGGCTGGCGATCAAGGCGATGGAGGGTGGCCCATCCATTGCGCAGCTGTTCACACACATCCACTATGGCCGACAGGTGCTCCTCTTCGAGGACGCGCCCGAATTCGCCGGAAACGTGCCCGAGGAAGAATGGAAGATCGAGCTTGACCCTGGTCGCATCGGCGAGTCGCTGAATGAAAGCGCCAGGGCGGTGCGGGACGCGGTAAAGAGCAGGGTGGAGGCACGCCGGGACATGGACCTTCATTACCACCACCCGATTCTCTTGCTCCAACACTTGATTTGGCACGAAGGCTACCATCACGGCCAGATAAAGCTGGCCCTCAAGTTGGCGGGGCGCCCCATAGCCGATGAGCAAGCAGGGCCGCTCACGTGGAGCGTTTGGATGCGCAAGAAGTGACTGTATGAATCAGCGTTCAGCTCTTGCGGAAGCCTCGTCACAGCTGATTCAGAAACTCGTGCAGGCGCGGAGGGCGTTGCAGAGGAGGAGCTAACGGACCCTATCCATTCGGGAGAGTGTATCGTCGAATGAAATCGCACACCGGCACCCGTCTTCCTTGCACCGTTCTTAATCTTGGTTTTCATTTCCTCAGGTAATCTTAAGGTTCCTTTGACGTGCTGAAGCTAACAAAGACAAGTGATAGATTCTCGACAGCAACTCAAGCGAGGTAGACATGAGAAAGATTATTGGCGGTTTCTGTTCACTGGTGCTGATCACGGCGCTTGCAACGTTGGCGGACGCTCAACAAAGCAAAACCGGGGGCGCGAAAAACGATTCGACCGTCGCAACGGCCGCGGCGGTGCAGCGCGATGCGCCGCTGGTTTTCACAGAAGCGATTCCTCTCGAAAACGCCAAAGGACGTTTCGATCACTTTGCCATGGGGGCAGGCAGACTGTTCGTTGCCGCGTTGGGCAGCAATGCTGTCGAGGTGATCAATATCGGTGGCCGAATCCTCGACCACACCATCACCGCCGTTCCCGATCCACAGGGTATCGCCTTCTCTCCAGAGACGAACAAGATTTTCGTGGCCAGCGGCCGGGGCAAGGTCTACATCTACGACGGCAAGTCCTATGACCAGATCGCCACAGTGGATTTCCCAGGGGGCGCGGACAACATGCGTTATGACCCGGCGACCAAGCGTGTGTACGTGGGCTGCGGTGACGACGAGAAGACTGGCGCTATCGCGATGATCGACGCCACCACCAACCAGCGGCTGGAAGAAGAATACAAGCTGGGCGGCGAGCCGGAGTCGTTCCAACTGGAAAAATCGGGGCCGAACATCTACGTCAATGTTCCCGACCCGAAAGAAATTGTGGTCGTCAATCGCGCCACTAAACAGGTCACGCATTGGCCCTTGAAGGGCGTGGAAAGCAACTTCCCGATGGCGTTGGACGAGGCCGATCATCGCCTGTTCATCGGTGTGCACGTGCCTCCGCGCTTGGCGGTGATTGATACAAACACCGGCCGAATGGTCGTCGCACTGCCGAGTGTTCAGGACAGTGACGATATGTACTTCGACTCCGACCGCAAGCGTATTTACATGCCGGGCGGACAGGGCTTCATTTACGTATTTCAAATGACTGATCCCAACCACTATCGGCTACTCGACAAGATTCCAACCTCTATCGGAGCGAAAACGGCTGGATATTACGGGAAACAAGGCAAGGGCTTCGACCGGTTTTACCTGGCGGTTCCAGCTCGCGGCGGCCAGAGTGCTGAGGTCAGAATCTACACAGTGCAAAACTGAAACAAGCGAGGGCCGAACCTTGGCACGGGAGGGGGGGTCGTAAGGTCGCCCAATTCTCGTTGTGCCGGCCGCTCAGAGAAAATCTGAAAGGATTTGCCTGCAACGCGGGTCAAACAGGCCAGGAGAGTCGATCATGGCTGATACCAAGAAGTGCGCCCACCCGAGCTGCAACTGCGCGGTTACCGACAAGAAATATTGCAGCACCTTCTGCGAAGGGCAGGCCGGGACGCCCGACATTGAGTGCGAATGCGGGCATGCGGCCTGCGCGACCAAGACATCCAGACTGGTTTAGGGCTACTTGCGACAGCCCGGTAGCCGTCGAGCTTCAACTTGTAGAGCTACCGGGATACTCTGGCATTGTGGTGCGGGTCGCCCGCTATGACCAGCTTGTCGTCGGGTGCCAGACCGACGCCAATGGAAAGCTGCAGAATTTACCGGGGCCTGCTCGCCTCACTAGCCGGCAACCATTCTCGAACAATTCGCGAGACACGTTCTGCGTATTCTTCTAGGTCGATCGGCTTTTGAACGAACTCCTTCGCACCGAGCTCCGTAGAGTCTCGGATGTCCGCCGGATTTGATGAAGAGCTGAAGATTACGACGGGAGCTTTGGGTTTGGATCGCGCTAAAAACCAATTCCCGGACACTATCGGGAGATTGAGATCCAGAAGGATCAGATCAGGCTGAAATCGTCCCTCGGCCAGCATAAACATAGCTTGCCCACCATCGCGTGCAACATGCACTCGGATCGGGATTTCTTGTTGCTGAAGAATTTGACGAATCAGCAGTACATCGCCGGCGTTGTCTTCGATCACGAAGATGTGGCGCAGCTGTTGCACTGTTTAGCCTTCTGGTGGTTCGACGCGGTAGGCGGAGGATCATTTCAAAAAGTCAACCCATGATGACGGTCATCAACGACATTCTGGATTTTGCCAAAATCGAAGCCAAGAAACTGAAGCTGGATCCCGCCGAATTCAATCTCCCGGAATGTGTGGGCGAAGCGCTCAAACTCTCGCGGTTGAGGCCCATCAAAAGGGATTGGAGCATTCGTGCGCCTTCGGCTCTAACGTTCCCGAGACGGTGGTGGGCGATCGCCACCGATTGCGTCAGATCTTGCTGAATCTTCTGAGCAATGCCATCAAGTTCACCGAAAAGGGCGAGGTGGTCATCCGGGTTGAAGCTGACGTTACCGCCGATGAGACTGTGGAACTGCACTTCCAGGTGAAGGATACCGGTATTGGCATCGCGAAGGATAAGCTGAAGCTTATTTTTGAGGCCTTTTCGCAGGCCGACGGCTCCTGGACCCGCAAGTACGGCGGGACGCGCCTCGGCCTTACAATTTCTTCGCGGCTGGTTGACATGATGGGCGGACGAATATGGGTGGAGAGCGAGAGCGGCCGCGGGAGTACGTTCCATTTCATGGGACTGTTCGAGGCTGCGCGGGTGGAGGAAGTAAAAGGGCGGCTTGCGCAGCTTCGGCCGGACAGCCAGCGGCAGTGGGGAACGATGGCTCCGGCACAGGCGCTCGCGCATTGTTCAGGCGGAATCCAGATGGCGCTAGGGGACATCACGCCGCCACGAAAGTTGATGGGGATCGCCATCGGGTGGGCGATCCAGCCGATGGCGCTTCGCGACGACGAGCCGATGCGCAGGAATTCTCCGACGGTGAACGAACTAGTGATTCAGGATGGCCGGAATCTTACCGCAGAGAAGGAACGCCTGATCGCCTTTATCGACCGGTTCTCCACAGCCGGGCCGAACAGTTGCACCGCGCACCCGCACAGCTTCTTCGGCCGCTTAACGCCCCAGGAATGGGCCATCCTGATGTACAAACATCTGGACCACCATCTGAGGCAGTTCGGGGCGAAACCAAATTCTGCACACCGGGATCAGGCGGGCTGCGCCTTGGCGTCATCGTCGTCCGCCCGCCCGAACGCAGGCAGATACCGGCCGAAGTTCAATTCGAAGTCGCTCGGAACGCCGTAACCGATATCACGGATCTTGGCACGGCGCGCCTGCGCACCGGGCAATGCCAGCAGCGGGAAGAACAAGTCGATGCTCGACTGAAGCTCGGCAGCCGTCGGCCTCCCGAAACGATTGACCTGGGCCTTCGCCGCGGCCAGCGTTTCATGGTCGAACGAGGCCAGACGCCGGACGAGTGCATCGACAAACGAGTCGAGATCTTTATCGTCCAGCGTGCGGTTTACCCAGCCATAGCGCTCGGCGATATCAGCGTCGAAATCGTCGCCGCTGAGCACGATCTCAAGAGCGCGCGATCGGCCGACCAAACGCGGGAGCCATTCCATCGCTCCACCACCGGGAACCAATCCGACGCCGACCTCGGGATTCCCGAATACGGCGCTTTGCCGGCTGGCGAAGCGCATGTCGCAGGCCAGCACAAACTCGTTACCGATGCCGCGCGTCCGCCCGCGTATCTTTGAAACGCTCACAACTGGTGAGGACGAGAGGCGCAGCACAATATCGCGCCAAAGGCCCAGAGTCTCCGGCCGTGCCGCCGCCTTGGCTACGTCGAGGTGGGCGATAAAAAACTCCGGATTCGCCGCCTGGAACACCACTACCTTCACGGACCGGTCCGCCTCCAGGTCGGTCATGAGCGCTCCCAATTCGACGATCGTTTCGGGAACAAATATGTTGATCGGCGGGTTGCTGAAGGTGATGGTCCACACGCCCGGATAACTGCGGTCGATTTTGAACTGCGAAGGGTCAGGCATGTCGTATTCCTCTCTTGTCTTGTGAAGAACCTACCGCAGCGACCGGAAGCCCGCGCGAACCTCTTCTGAAAGAAGCTGCGGCTGTTCCCAGGCCGCAAAGTGACCGCCCTTGGGGAGCTTGTTGTAATGGATCAGTTTGGGATACGCCCGCTCCGCCCAACTGCGCGGAGCTGGATAGAGTTCGTCGGGGAACACGCTTACGGCGACCGGGACGGAGACACCTTTGGCGTTGAAATACCCTTTGCCAAAGTACTCCCAGTAAAGACGGGCGCCGGAAATAGCAGTGTTCGTCAGCCACGTGATCGTGATGTTGTCGAGGATGTCATCGCGCGTGAGACCTTCGCTGCCTCCGGCAAAAACGCGTGCGATCAGCTCGTAGCTGCGCGCGTCGTGATCCAGGAAGTAAGCCGCCAGACCTACCGGCGAATCTGCGATTCCGTACAGCGTCTGCGGCCGCAACCCCATCTGGAACCCGTAGGCGATTCCCTTCTGATAGACGAACTGCAGACGCTCGTACGCGACCTTTTCATCTGCTGATAGATTCGAGGGCGCCGGCTTGCCGGAGAAAGCCGCCGCGTCGATATCGGCCGGAAAAATGCCGGGCATGTTCGTGTGAATACCGGCCAAACCTGATGGCGCCTGCACGCCCATGAGATCCACGACCACTGCGCCCCAGTCACCGCCCTGCGCAACGTATCGCGTGTACCCCAGCCGTTTCATCAGCACATCCCAGGCGCGCGCGATGCGCTCGGGTCCCCAGCCGGCGGCCGGCGGCTTGCCGGAATATCCGTACCCCGGCATTGATGGGATAACCAGGTCGAACGCATCTGATGCGCTTCCGCCATGCTCCGTCGGGTTGGTGAGCGGGTCGATAATTTTGAGCTGCTCGACCACCGACCCGGGCCATCCGTGCGTAACGATCAACGGCAACGCATTTTCGTGTTTGGAACGGACGTGAATGAAGTGAATGTCCAGTCCATCGATCTCGGTCATAAACTGCGGCAGCGCGTTCAGTTTTGCCTCGATCTTGCGCCAGTCATACTCTGTCGCCCAATAGCGCGCCAGGGCCTGCATGGTCGCGAGCTGGACGCCCTGCGTGGCATCTGAAACTGTTTCTTGTTCAGGCCACCTGGTCGCGTTGATACGCCTGCGCAGTTCAGTAAGTTCCGCTTCCGGAACATTCACTTGGAATGGACGGATCGCCTTATCATCAACTGCTTGCTCACTCACTCGGTTGGTAGCAGTAGCCACGGGGTGGAGCTCCTTTGATGGTGAAATGGAACGCTATGTTCCACGCGGACGTGCAAACGTCGTGCCAGCCTGATCTCTCGCGTTTATCCGATTGAAGTGAAAGCGTTTGCGAAATCCTGAGATGCGCCTCCGAGCACCATCTGTCGAAAGGTGGTCTCGAACGGACAGTTCAAGCCCTGGAATTGTCAACCGCCCGACGCGTAACAGCGATGCTAGGAGGCCCGTGCGCCCCGGTTCGAGGCCTTTTTCTTGGCTACATAGTCGCCGCGCGAGAAGTATTTCTCCAGCCAGCAATACAAGGCGATGAATAAATAACGGCTGCCCATCTCGCGGATCTTGAGCTTGGAGACGCCCGACCGGCGGTTTCGCCAGGTGATCGGGATGACCGTCCAGGAGTAGCCGCGCACTATCGTTTTGAGCGGGATCTCGATGGTTAAATTGAAGTGTGGAGAGAGAAACGGCTGGCAGCCCTCCATCGCATTCCGACGATAAGCCTTGAAAGCATTCGTAAAATCGTTAAACGGAACGTGAAAAATGATCCTCAGAAACAGGTTTGCCAGCCGGTTCAGAATCAATTTGTGCTGGGGATAATCCACCACGCCGCCGCCGCGCACGAAGCGCGATCCGAAAACCGCGTCCCAGCCTTGGTTGAGCACTTCCCAATAGCGGACCACATCCCGGCAGTCATCGGATTCATCCGCCATCATCACCACCATCGCATCGCCGCGGGATTGGTCCAAGCCGTAGCTGACCGCCCGGCCGAAACCGTGCTCGCCAGTGTTCCGCACCGGACGCAGGGTGGGCACCCTGCTCAAAGCTTGTTGTAACGCCTCCCACGTCCCGTCCGTGCTGCCGTCGTCCACCACGACAATCTCGTGCGGGATGCCGTGCAGGCGCAGCTCTACGTACAGATGCTCCACCGTTGCGTCGACGCGGCCCTCTTCATCCCGAGCTGGAATCACGATGGAGAGCAAGCGGATGGGTTCGGTGGGCTCGGGATGCGGCTGCTTCATGGAGCGCTGATCTCCAGCCAGTTCGGATGAGTTTCAGCATGCTGCGCGATCTCTTCGAGAATGTTAGGGAGCGGGGATTCGATGCGCCATCCGAAATCGCGTTCGGCATCGCTCGAATCCATGATGACCCAGGGGATATCGTAGGGCCGCGGGCGCGTATCGGCGGTGGGCGCGTGCGCGCCGAAACGGCCGTCGCACCAGGCGGTCAAGCGCGCTAGCGAAATGGCGTTCGCGCGGCCTCCTCCAACGCAATAAATGCGTTGCCCGTTGGAGCGCGAGCTGCTGATCTGAGCGTCCGCAAGAACCGTGAGGTCGCGCGGATGAAAGACGTCTCTGGTTTGTTTGCCGGTCCCATCGAAACCGATGAATCGCAGTGGGCGGCGGCGCGCGTGGGCGTGAATCCAATAGGAGAAGACACCCTGGTCCGGCGTTCCGAACTGCCCCGCCCCAGCCAGCACGCCGCAGCGGTTGATCCAAACCGGAAAGTCGAAGGCGGCCCCATATTCGAGCGCCAGGGCTTCGGCAGCCAGCTTGGTGCTGCCATAGAGCGAGATGGGGGCGCGCGTGGAGAAGTCCAACCCGATGCCGCGGCTCGACATGCCTTCGGGAAGCTGAGCCGATTCGTTCAGACAAAATGCATCGCCGTCCGATCGGAGCGGCAGCGACGCGAGCGCGTGGATAGAATAAACGCGGCTGGTGCTCATCAGCAGCAAGCCCGCCTTGTGCGCCTTGGCGTATTCGAGCACATTCACCACGCTCGCGAGATTGTGTTCGATCAGTTGCCGGCTACTAAAACCAGTTTGGGTGCCTGCGAGGACGCTCGGATTGGCTGCCGCGTCGATCACCCAATCCACAGCCGGCAGCGATTCCAAATCGCTTGGAAGGCGGATATCGCCATGCACCAGCGCCACACCCAATTGCTGC
>Ga0302325_10008400_pt1 | contig 22676 bp, 24 predicted proteins | sample Palsa_T0_2_FD_201948 | JGI IMG/M metagenome (GOLD analysis project Ga0302325, IMG submission 201948) | Peat permafrost microbial communities from Stordalen Mire near Abisko, Sweden - Palsa_T0_2 | ecosystem: Environmental > Terrestrial > Soil > Palsa > Peat permafrost | place: Sweden: Abisko...
AGGATCACTTCGCGCGCCTTTACCAGAATTTCCTGGCCGTCGTCTCCGGAAAGGAATCCGCGGGTCACGATTTCAGGCGGGACTTCGACACGTCCCGTGTGTTTGTCGATGGCGATGATGGTGACAACAACGCCGTCTTCGGAAAGATGGCGCCGGTCGCGGATGACCACGTCCTCAACCTCTTCGAGCGATCCTGAATCCACCATTACGCGCCCAGCGGGGACCGCCTCGCGCTTATGGGCTTCGCCGTCGGCGGTGAACTCGATGGGATGGCCGGTTTCGAGCAGGAATATTTGCCCGGAAACGGCCCCGACCTGTTCGGCGAGCGCCGAGTGGCGGAACAGCTGGCGGTATTCGCCATGTATGGGGATGAAATACTTAGGACGCACAAGCTGCAGCAGGATTTTCATTTCTTCCTGGCTGGCGTGGCCGGAAACGTGGATGGGAGCGGAGCGGCCACTCTCGTAATACACCAGCACTTGCCGGCGGAAGAGGTGGTCGATCATGCGGAAGATGGCCTTTTCGTTCCCGGGGATAATGCGCGCGGAAAGGATGACCGTGTCGTTGGCCGCGATGCCCATCAAACGGTGATTGTCGACGGCGATGCGCGAGAGAGCGGACATCGGCTCGGCCTGCGTGCCGCTGGCCATCACCACGAGTTTCTTGGGATCGAAGCTGCGGATGTCCTGCGGGCGAACGACGCTGCCATCGGGAATATGTAGTTTGTTCAGGCGGTGAGCAATCTCGACGTTATCGACCATGCTGCGGCCGACGAAGCCGATTTTGCGGCCAACCATGCGCGCCACATCGACGACTTGCTGAATGCGGTGAATGGAGCTGGAAAAGCAGGACACTACAACTTTTTCAGGCGCGGCACGAAAGAGCTCCTCGAGGCGCACGACCACGGCGCGCTCCGAAGGCGTGAAGCCGGGGCGCTCGACGTTGGTGCTGTCGCTGAAGAGCGCGAGCACGCCTTCTTGCCCATATCGCGCGAAGGCGTGGAGATCGAACGGTTTTTTGTCGACGGGAGTGGGATCGATCTTAAAGTCGCCGGTGTGGATGATGACGCCGACGGGCGTGCGAACGGCGAGAGCAACGCAATCGATGGTGCTGTGAGTGACATGCAGGTATTCGATTTGAAAGGGACCAATCGTGCTGACGTCGCCTGGCGCGACTTCGTTGAGCTTCGCCGACTCCAGCAGGGAGTGCTCTTCGAGTTTCTTGCGAACCAGCGCCAGAGTGAACTGCGTGCCATATATCGGGACGTTCAGCTCGCCGAGGATGTAGGGAATGGCGCCGATGTGATCCTCGTGCGCGTGGGTCAGCACGATAGCGCGCACCATGCGCCTGTTCTGCTTCAGGTAGGTAATGTCCGGGATGACGATGTCCACGCCCAGCAGCTCTTGCTCGGGGAACATCAGACCCGCGTCGATAACAATGATGTCGTCGCCGGAGCGAAGCGCCATCATGTTCATGCCGAACTCGCCCAGTCCGCCTAGCGGAATTGCCCACAACGAAGGTGCGCTCAAGTGTCGTCTCGTCCTTGGAATTCAGCGGTCATCGTATCACAGCAACGAAAAGGAGGCGTGCCGCGGCGCAAAGAGCGGCCGGCGCATGTGAAAATGCGGCAGACATTCGCCTCGGGGCGCCGCAGGACGCAGCCGACGGCGAATGTCTCCAGGCGCGGATTTCAATCTTCGTCGCTACTGCTATTGCCGCCGGCTACTGTTCTAGCGCGATGGCTTGCTCGATGAACTTATGCGCCTGGCCGATGTCCTGAATGGCGCGCTCCTTGGCTCCGGAACCGTCGTCTTCCTTCTGAATGTTGTCGTGAGCCTTATTCAACAGATCGGCCGCCTTATTGAGGCGGGCAATCCAGCGCAGATGAGAATCGAGTGTGGAGTGATCGCCGGGACCCTTTCCGTCATCGCCTACGGTCCTGAGTTCCGCGATGGCCATGTCGATTGCGGCCAGGGCATTCTTTTCCTGATCGTGGAGTTCGCCGCTGTCGGGGTGCTCGATGTAGGCGCGGGCCGTACGCAGCTGGTTCAGCGCGCTATGGTAGGCATCGTAGTTCGGCGAGGCGGGCGTTGCCGCGGCGGCGAACGCCAAGAAAAATGCCAGAACAGGTACTGCAACCCAGAATCTTTGCATGTTCTTCATCTTCGGATTCTTCTCCTTGGTGCGACATCATTGGGATATCCGCAGCGCGGGTCGGCCGCGGCGAGCCATGCGAGGCGATAATCTATCATTACCATGCGCCTTCGGGGTAGCGGTTGCGATGAGCAGCCACCGAAGTAACGTTTTAGCAGGACGAGAAAGACTCAAAGTCAAGAACGGCACCCTTGTAAGGCACAAGGATGCGGCACCCGACGAGCAAGACCAAAGCAGATCCCTCACACCGTCCGCAAAGGACGCGGATGGGATTCGGGATGACAAACCAGTTGCGAGGGGGCGGTTCGCAAAATTCGGCAAAGCCTTATAAACTCTGAAATGCAAGAGCCTGTTTCGTAGCGATACTCGGAGCGCTAACGCCCAATATGAAAAGGATCGCCATTCTCGGTTCTACCGGTTCGATCGGACGGCAGTGCCTGAGCGTCGTCGACGAGCTGCCAGGTCTCTTCGAAGTCGTGGCGCTGTCTGCCGGATCGAACGTCCCGGTGCTTGCCAAGCAGGTCGCTAAGCATCGCCCGAAGGTCGTCTCTGTGGCCAGCGATCAGGTGGCCGCTGATCTGCGCGACGCCCTGAAAGGACACAAAAGCGCACCGCTGCCCGAAATTCTTGTAGGAGAGGGCGGAATCGAAAGAGTGGCGACGCACCCCGACGCCCAGATGGTGCTATCGGCCGCCGTGGGCGTGGTGGGGTTGCCGGCAACTTACAAGGCTATCGAGCATGGAAAGCACATCGCGCTGGCCAATAAAGAGGTGTTGGTCGCCGCAGGGGAAGTCGTGATGGCCGCGGTGGCGCGGCACGGCGTGTCCCTTTTGCCGGTCGATAGCGAACACAACGCGGTTCATCAGTGTCTTCGTTCCGGCAGCCACGGAGACGTGAAGCGGCTGGTGCTGACTGCTTCGGGAGGCCCTTTCCGCAAGACCCCGGTTTCGCGGCTGGCCAAAGTGACTCCGAAGCAGGCACTGGCGCACCCGAACTGGAAAATGGGCCGGCGCATCACCATCGATTCGGCGACGATGATGAACAAGGGCTTCGAGGTGATCGAGGCGCGTTGGCTCTTCGATATCGACATCGACCGGATCCAGGTAGTAATCCACCCGCAATCAACGGTTCACTCAATGGTCGAATTCGTGGATGGGTCGATTTTGGCGCAGCTTGGGCCGACCGACATGCGCATGCCCATCCAATACGCGCTAACGTATCCGGAGCGAGTTGCATCTAATGGGTGTGCGCTTGACTGGTCAGCACTAAAGCGGCTGGACTTCGAAGAAGTGCCCAAGCGAAAATTTCCGTGCCTGGAGCTGGCGCGGCATGCGTTGCGCGAGGGTGGACCGCTGCCGTGCGCGCTAAACGCGGCGGATGAAGTGGCTATCGAGGCGTTTCTGGCGCGGAGGCTGCCGTTCACGGGTATTGCCAAGGTGATTGAGCGGGTACTAGAAGGCATGTCCCGCACCGCACCCCGCAACATTGGCGACGTGCTTTCGGCGGATGCGGAGGCGCGGCGCCTGGCGCGGCAGGCTATCGAACTTCTGCGCTAAACGCGGTGTCAAATTGTGATGGGAGTTTGTCTTAGGCGCGTCGCGGCAAAACTGTTTTCTTTGAAATGGCTTGCAAGCGCATAAAATGGAAACGGTATAGGGGACTCATATGGCTGCCAACTTCTTGCGGGACGTTCTTGCAGGCGCGGTGGTGCTCGGCATTCTCGTGCTGGTGCATGAGTGGGGGCACTTCGTCGCGGCAAAACTTTGCGGCGTGCGTGTGGACGTGTTTTCCATCGGCTTCGGTCCGCGGCTATGGGGCTGGAAGCGCGGCGACACCGACTACCGGGTGAGCGCGCTGCCGCTGGGCGGTTACGTGCGCATGGCGGGCGACAATCCTGTTGAGGAGCGCACCGGCGCCGATTACGAATTCCTCTCGCGGCCGAGGTGGCAGCGCTTCCTGATCGCTATCGCCGGGCCGTCGATGAACATCCTGGTGACTTTCCTGATTTTCTGGGGCATCTACGCGCTCGCGGGAATGCCCATCGACGCGTACATTCGCCGGCCCGCTGATGTTGCCGCCGTTTCGCGGAGCCGCGAAGGAATTTCGCAGATTCGGCCGAGGGACCGCGTGGTTTCCGTGAACGGAGTCGGGACTCCCAGCTGGGAGAAGGTGGCCGATCAGGTGAAAAAGGCCAAGCCTGGCGATTCGATTTCCATCGTAGTGCTGCGTGACGGTTCTCAGCAGCCGCTGACCGTGACGGTTCCGGACGGCCAACTTTCGCTGGATACGCTGATCGGTTATCCGAAATTGTCGCCCACGATCGATGAGGTTGAGCCGGGATCACCCGCGCAGAAGGCGGGCTTGATGCATGGAGACACGGTCGTTTCCATCAACAACGATTCCGTGGTCACGTGGCAGCAACTGGTGGATCGAGTGCGCGAGTCGGGAGGGCAGCCGATCCACTTTGACGTCCTTCGCGATGGAAAAGATGTAACGCTCGACATCACACCAGGGCATACGATGACTCCCGACGGCGAGATGGCGTGGATCATCGGCGCCTCGCGGAAGGCGGACGAGACGTTCGAACGCGAGGGAATCATAACGTCCGCGAAAGATGCGGGGGCCGAGACGGCCTTGTACGCGAAGATGATCGGGAATATTTTCGCGGGGCTATTCCGGGGAAGGGTGTCGGTTCACGACTTGGCGGGCCCGGTGGGAATCGTGCAAATGTCCGGCCAAGCCGCGAAGAGCGGGCCGGTGGCGCTCCTCAGTTGGATGGCTTACATCAGCCTGGACTTGGGCCTGCTGAATCTTCTTCCCATACCGATTCTCGACGGCGGACACGTGCTCATGCTTGCGATTGAGGGACTCATACGCCGCGACTTGAGCATCACGTTCAAGGAGCGTTTCGTCCAGGTCGGGCTGGTCTTCCTGCTCGGACTATTTGCTTTCGTGATGTACAGCGACATTCTCAGGGTCATTCACTAAAAAGGGCATTAATAAAGGCACCAAGAAGAGCGCCCGGCGAACCTTCGGCTGGTTTTCGACAAGCGCTATTGGCCTTGGTATACTCCCACCCAACATGAGTAGCGAGCCCGCACACCGAGTTTCCACCGGCGAGCGCATCAACGTCCACGAACCCGCGGGGCATCTCCAGCGCGAGCTGGGGGCCCGGCGCATTCGCTTGACGCGGCAGCGCCGAGTCGTCCTCCAGGTGATGGAATCGGCAGCGCAGCATATGGACGCGACGGAGATTCTGGAACGCGCGCAAGCCATCGATCCGGACATCACGCGCGTCACCGTATACCGCACGCTGGATTTGCTGAAGCGCCACGGATTAATCGATGAGCTGGATCTGCTGCACCTTCGCGGACACCGGCACTATTACGAGAGTCACGGTCCGCGGGATCACATTCACGTAGCCTGCATGCAGTGCGGGAAGGTGCGCGAGTTCGAAAGCGAGCTTTACGAAGAGTTGAAACGGCAAATTTCGGCCGATTGTGGTATCGACATCACCGTGGCCCGGACGGAAGTTGGCGGACTGTGCAACGATTGCCGCGACAAGGCCTCCGCCTAGCGGGCGGGTGGGACGGCAACCCGAAAATATTCTCTGGCTCGCTCAATATCCTTCAACACTTGTTCGCGCAATGCTTCCGGACCCGCAAACTTTCGCTCTTCACGCAAACGCGCGCCGAATCGAACTTCCATTCTTCCGCGAGTAAGCTTTTGCGAGAAATCGAGCAGGTGGGATTCGACGGTTATGCGCGCGCCATCGAAAGTGGGCCGCACGCCGACATTTGTCGCCGCATCGTAGACTTTGCCTTCCAGCAGCACGTGCGTTGTATACACTCCGTTTGCCGGCACGAGTTCGTTCTCAGTCGCCAGGTTTAGCGTAGGCACAACGAGCTTGCGTCCCGTGCCTGTGCCGGGGCGAATTTCCCCCGTGAGCGCGAAGGGACGCCCAAGCAGCCGGCTGGCATCTTCGACGCGGCCCCCGCGAACCGCGTTTCGAATCAGCGTACTGGATATCACTACGCCGTTCTCGACAACGGGTGGCTCAATAACAACTTCGAAATCGTATCGGGAGCCTAGCTCGGCTAGCAATGCGACATCGCCGGCCCCGCGATGTCCGAAACGGAAATTGCCGCCCACTAGAACGGATTTTGCCTGCATCGTATCCACCAGGAACCGCCGCACGAAATCCTCGGCCGAGACTTTGGCAAGATCCCCGTCGAACCGCAGCACGAATGCCGCATCGATGCCCATCTGCTCGATGGCGGCAAGCCGTTGCTCTATGGTCATCAGAAGAGTAGGAGCCTGGGCCGGCCGCAAAACGCGCGCGGGATGCGGATAAAAAGTAAGTACCGCGGAAACATCGCCGCCGCGCACAGCGCGTTCGCGCACTTTCCGCAGAATTTCCTGATGGCCGCGGTGCGCGCCATCGAAATTGCCGATGGTGAGCGCCGTCCGCCGCGCAGCCCCGCCGAAATTCGCCAGCCAGTCTTCGGTCGAATGCAAAATCGTGAAAGCCATCAGAGTTGCACCTCGAAGCTCAATCCGTCGTAGGCCAGTCGGACGTTTTCCGGGAGCCGCGCGTTGGCCGCTTCGTGGGCGAGGTCGTGACAGATGTGTGTGAACCAGGCACGCTTGGGCTTCAGCTCACGCGTCAGGGCCAGGGATTGCTCGACCGTCGAGTGCGTGGGATGCGGCACGTAGCGCAATGCGTCCAGGATCAGATCGTCGAGCCCCTGCAGCAGCGCTTTGGAGCTTTCGGGAATGGCACTGAAATCCGTCAGATATGCGGCGCGGCCAAAAGCGAAGCCCATCACCGGTTGCGATCCGTGCATTGCGGGGACGGGAACGATTCTTATGCCGCACAGCTCGAACGGGCCGTCGATGGTGCGCAATTCTACCAGCGGCACAGTGCTTCCGGGCGGCGCCTCTTCGAAGATATAAGCGAACTGCCTGCGCAGCGTCGCCAGGGTTTCTGGAGCCGCGTAGAGTGGCACCACACCGCGCTGCTTCAAGTTGTACGGGCGAATATCGTCGAGCCCCATCACGTGATCAGCGTGTCCGTGTGTGAAGAGAACCGCGTCGAGCCGGTCGATTTTTGCGCGCATGGCCTGGTAGCGGAAGTCCGGCGTGGTGTCGATGACGATGTTGTGTCCCGCGTAGGCCAGCAGCACGGACGGACGCGTGCGCTTGTCGTGCGGGTCTTGGGATTCGCACACGGCGCAGTGGCATCCGAGCGTTGGGACGCCCATGGAGGTGCCAGATCCCAGTATGGTCAGTTGAAGTGAGGACATAACTCGGAAGAGAAAATTGGGAGCCGCATCCTGCACGCGGCTAGCGGTGCCAGAGGTTCCGTCTGGCGCTTGCTGTGCGGCCTCCGCAGAATCTTACTTTTTTCCAGCTGTCTGCTTGGCCATGGCCGCGGCGGCGGCCTTCGACATTTCCACGAATGTCAGCTTCAAGCTTCCAATAACCTCCAGCAGAAGCTCGTCGTCGGTTTTAGCCAAATTGCCGCGCGTTTTTTCGCGCAGCGCGTCCAGCATGTCGATCATTTCGCGCGCGCCCTCGATGTCCACGTACGGCTGGCCGGTGCGCGGATCGGCCATCCCCCCGAGCATGGCAGCGGCGTTCCTGGTGAGGAAATCCACGAGCATTTGAAAGCCGCGCGATGGAGTCAGTCCGTTGGGGTCGGCGGTAGTATCCAGATCGAGAGTTGCCGGATCGGTCAATTCGACCGATGAGGCTGCTCCCGCGCCCTTTGACTTGTCCTGCGCTTTGGGAGCGCTCGCAACTTTGGCCGCCGCGGCTTCGTCCTCGCGGCGCTCGCGATCGACAGCATCCTTGCGCAGCTCACCGTCGTCAGTGAAAAGGCGCCGGTCGACTACCTTGAAACTCTCTTCTGGTTTGGAGTCGGGCAATGTACCGTCCTTAGCTCGTTCTTGCTTTGCGTAGCCGTTGAATGAAAAGTCTAACACCTGCCTCGGGAGGCCACAAGCAAGGCCGCGGCAGCGGATTCATTTACGTGGGGTAATTTCGGACACGCCTCGTGCTAGCATTTTGATGCTATGAAAACCGTCCTGCTCCTGATTTGCTCCAACATTTTCATGACCATTGCGTGGTACGGCCACTTGAAGTATCGGAAGGCGCCGCTTATCGCCGCGATCGTGGTGAGCTGGCTGATCGCATTCGCGGAGTACTTCTTTCAAGTGCCGGCGAACCGGTTTGGCTACGGCGAATTCACGGCTTTCCAACTGAAGATCATTCAGGAAGTAATCACTCTTTGCGTGTTCACCGTTTTTGCGTGGCTGTATCTCGGCGAAGGAGTCAAATGGAACTATGCGGTTTCGTTCCTGTTTTTAGTAGGCGCCGTGACGTTTGCGTTTTGGGGAAAACTATAGAAGCAGCGCGCGTCGAGCGGTTGCCGGCGTCGCGCACTCCCTGTAGATTGGCGTGTCGTTCTCTGGAGCCGCACAATGCCGCAAAGGGTTTCGCGCTCGCACCAACAAAAGCGTAAGCGTCCGCGTGGCGCCACGCGAGTCAAACCATCTACCGGGGCGCCCAATAGGGCGCGCATCAAGGTTACACGGCGCGATCGAGCCGCTGGAGAATGGTTCGCAAAACTGATGGCGTTACAGGCGCGGCTGCGCGCGGCGAACGGCTGCCCGTGGGACCGCGAGCAAAGCCACCAATCGCTGCGAAAGTTTCTGGTCGAAGAAACCTACGAGGTGCTGGACGCAATGGATTCCGGCGACTCCGGCAAGTTCGCCTCGGAGCTGGGAGATCTGCTGCTGCAAGTGGTTTTTCACTCGATTTTGGCCGAGGAAGCGGGCGGTTTCACGGCTTCCGACGTGATCGAAGCGGTGCACACGAAAATGGTGCGCCGCCATCCGCATGTCTTCGGAGACGCCCAAGCCAAAACGTCGGCCGCGGTGTTGAAGAATTGGGAACAGATCAAAGCAGAGGAGCGGGCTGCGGAACGGGCCGGCGAGCGGGGCGGAAAATCCGCGCCCGCAGGAAAGCCATCAGACGAGTCGATCCTGGCGGGCGTCCCGCGTTCACTTCCCGCGGTACTGGAGGCTTACCAGCTCACGCGCCGCGCCTCGCACATCGGATTTGATTGGGAGAACCTTGCGGGAATTCTGGAAAAGCTCGATGAAGAGAAGCGCGAGATTGAATCCGCGCTGCCGGCAGGGAAGTCCAATGCCGAGGGCGCACGGCAACTCGAGGAAGAGGTCGGGGATTTTCTTTTCGCCGGGGTCAACGTCGCCCGGTTTCTCGGAGTCGATCCGGAGATCGCGCTGAAGAAAGCCAGCCAGAAATTCAAGAAACGATTTCAGTGGATGGAAACTGCGGCACGCGAGCAGGGGCATAGGCTCGCCGAGGTTCCGCGCGCACGAATGGAAGAACTGTGGGATGAATCGAAGGCCGCGGAAAAATCCCGGGCCGGCGGGGCCGTATGACGACTCCGGCAGTGGCGCCCGCGATCGAAATCCGTCACTGCGCCACGCTCGCGGAGTATGACGAGTGTGTTCGCCTGGAGAACCTGACGTGGGGCGCGGACATCGCCGTTCCGTCCGTGATGTTTTTCGTCGCGCATCATACCGGCGGACAGGTGCTCGGGGCTTTCGCGGACGCAAAGATGGTCGGATTCACGCTGGCATTTACGGGATCGCGGCAGGGTAGGATATTCCTCCATTCGCATATGACCGCGGTGCTGGACGTTTTTCGCGATCGCGGCGTGGGCCGGCAATTGAAACTTTTTCAGCGGCAGGACGCTTTGCGGCGCGGCATCGAACTGATTGAGTGGACTTTCGATCCGCTGGAAATGAAGAACGCTCATTTCAATCTCGTGCGTCTTGGGGCGGTCGCACGGCGCTACATTCCCGATTGTTACGGCATTACCGAAAGCCCATTGCACAGCGGCCTGCCCACGGACCGCCTGGTGGCGGAGTGGTGGCTCGGCTCGGAACGCGTGAAACGCATTCTCGCGGACGATCCCGCTCCGGCCGGCCACGCCGCGCTGCGGATCTCGCTTCCTCCAAATTTGCCGGAGGTGAAATCGCGAGAGCGCGCGGCAGCTTTGCAAATTCAGGCTGACGCGAGAGCGCAATTTCTGAAATGGTTCTCGCAGGGGTACGTCGCTACAGCCGCGGAATCGCGCGCGGGAGCAAGCGATTACATTCTCGAGCCTGCGTCGGCGATAGCGGGCCTGCGCTTGCCTGCGATCGCCGAGAGCCAAGGGTAGGGAACGGAATGCGACTGCGCAGACTTACGCTTCGTGAAATTCACATGCGCCTGCTGACTCCGTTCGAAACGAGCTTCGGGAAGACGGAACTGCGACGCATTGTGCTGGTCGAAGTGGACGCCGACGGCGTCTCCGGTTGGGGCGAATCGACCGCGGGCGAAACGCCATTTTATTCCTACGAAACGCTGGAGACAGCGTGGCATATTCTGCGCGATCACATCTGGCCGTTGGTCCGCGATACGGAGATTGGCTCGGCTTCGGAAATTTTCGACCGGCTGGCTCCCATTCGCGGCCACAACATGGCCAAAGCCGCCCTGGAGACTGCGATGTGGGACGCGGAAGCCAAGCAGAAAAATCTTCCGCTGGCGAAACTTCTGGGTGGAACTCGCGAAGAAATTCCGTGCGGGGTGTCGATCGGGATCAAGGCGAGCACCAGGGATCTGATTACCACGGTGGAGAAGGAACTGGCCGCGGGTTATCAGCGGATCAAAATCAAGATCAAGCCAGGGCTCGATGTCGAACCGGTGCGAGCGTTGCGGGGGCGCTTTCCGCGCATCCGACTGATGGTGGACGCGAATTCGGCATACAGCCTGGAAGATGTGCCGCTGCTGAAACAGCTCGACGCTTTCTATCTGATGATGATCGAGCAGCCGCTCGGATGGGACGACATTTTCGCGCACGCACAGTTGCAGCGACAGCTCGAGACTCCCATTTGCCTCGATGAGTCGATCCACGACGCCGGACAGGCGTTGGCGGCGATTGAAATGGGCGCTTGCCGGATTATCAACATCAAGCTCGGCCGCGTGGGCGGCCATACCTGCGCACGCCGCATGCACGACGTGTGCAAGGCAAAGGCTGTGCCGGTGTGGTGCGGGGGAATGCTCGAATCGGGCATCGGGCGCGCGCACAACATCGCTATGTCATCGCTCGAGAATTTCTCGCTTCCGGGTGATGTCTCGGCCAGCCGGCGATATTGGGAAGAAGACATCATCGAGCCCGAAGTGGAAGTGTCCCGGCAGGGACTGATTCGAGTTCCGGCAGGACCGGGCATCGGATACACGCCGCGGCTGGACCGCATCGAGGCTCTGACGAAACGCCGCGAAGTACTGGAATAATTTTGTCGTCCGTACCTACATCGGGAACTGCCGCAGGCGGTGAGTCGATAAACAAGACTGGTACGCCGGCAGAGCGTCCGACCTCCCATCAACCCAGCCGCTTTCTGCTGGACGCTGTGCTCGGCGGCATCCTGCTGGTGTGGTGCTTCAACTACACGGCGGGCAAGATCGCGCTGCGGCACATGGACCCATTTTCGCTGGCATCGATTCGCACCGAAGTGGCCGCCATCCTGATGCTCGGGATTTATTTTACGCGCCGCGAGCGCAGCCGTTTCCGGTGGCGCGATACATGGACGTTTACATATTTGGCCTTCTCTGGAGTGGTTCTGAACCAGGGCTGCTTTACTGTGGGGCTGAACTACACGACGTCGGAACGCTCGGTTCTATTGGTTGCACTCGCGCCGATTATTGTCTTGGTGTTGGCGCGCTTTATGGGGCTCGAGGCGCTCACGCCCGGAAAAACCGTCGGCATGCTGATAGCCTTCGCGGGAGTCGTGTTGCTCGAAACAGAGCGCGGATCGCTCGGGCACACGCCGCTGGTTGTGGGCGACATGATTACGCTAGTCGGGGTTGTCGGTTTTTCCGTGTTCAGTGTGCTCGGCAAGCGATTGCTGGGAGACGGCCGCCCCGAAACGTATGACTCGATTTCCTTCAACACTTTCACACTGGTTGCGGCGGCGATCCTGCTCCTGCCGCTGGCCGTGCGGCAGGGAATTTACTTGGATTGGCAGCAGGTAGGGTGGGCCGGCTGGGCGGGGCTGCTCTATATGGCCATCTTTAGTTCGGTGCTTGCCTACACGCTGTTCTATTGGATCTTGAAATATATGGAGGCTTCACGCGTCGCGGCCGTGGATTATTTGCAACCGTTCATTGTGGTGCTGCTCTCGATGGTATTTCTCGGCGAGCGCCCCACTGGACACTTGGTTTCGGGCGGGGCGCTGGTGCTCCTGGGCGTCTATTTCGTCGAGCGTGTTTCAGGGAGCAAGAGGAGCAAAGCTAGCAGACTTGTGCGAGAAACCTGACAGTAACGCGTGAGGGGCTAAAAGCCGATACCAGGTCCAAAGCCACGGCGCCCGCCTAAGAAGCTAGGCGGCCGCTACAGAAGCAAAGGCTGCCGCGCTAAGGGCCGCCGCGCTGCAGAAGCAAAGCGGCCCGGCTCCCTCGGCAGGCTCGGGACAAGACGCCGAGCACATCAGCGGCCGCCACCCCCCGGATTGCTGCCGGGCACGACCATTTCGATGTCCAAGGTGATGGACACTTCGTCTCCAACAATCAGGGGGTCCGCGGTGACGCCGAAATCCTTACGGCTGATCTTCGTGGTCGCTTCCGCGCCGCGACGCACGCCGTTTTGATTAACGGTACTGGTCGGGCCGCTCACATCGAACGTCACTTCTTTGGTTACTCCGTGCAGAGTCAGGTTACCGGTCATCTTGGCCGTGCCATCGCCCGCCTTCGATATCTGCGTCGATTGGAAGGTCATGGTTGGATAAGTCGCCACATCGAAAAACTTGCTGCTCTTGAGGTCGGTGTCGCGCGGCTCTACCCGAGTGTCGATGGAGGCCATATCGATGGTTGCCGTCACGCTCGATTTCGAAATGTCATCCTCGTCGAGCATCACGGTGCCGGTGAACTTCGTAAACGCTCCCTGCACGTTGGAAATTCCCAGGTGTCGCACGACGAACTGCACGGTGGAATTCCGTGGGTCGATCTGCCACGTGGAGGTGGCCGCCAGCGAGGGAATCGCCAGAGTTGCCGCCAAGCCGAAGGCTGCGAGCCATCTCTTCATGTCGTCTCCTCAGAACACAAGTCGTGACGCTGAGTATAACTGTTCTGCGGGCGACCGGTATTGGGCCAGTTTTCGAGACTCGATTTATTAGGCACTATCCGACTAGCATCGAATAGCGAGCGCTCATCATAACTAGAGCAAACTATTTTTCGAGATTGATCGCGACGTCCATCAGCATCGTGTGCCCGCTCACCGGATCGCTCGCCGACGTAGCCTGAAGCGTTTGTCCATCGCGGACTACGAGATCACATTCTTCTCTTAATGTCCCGATCATTGGATAGATGCTCGGAGGCGGGTCACCGGGGGCCCACGGGACAGACTGATTGGCTGAACTGGTGGGATATACCAACGAGCGGTCCACCGAGAGATGGATCTGATAGCGTCCATCCCCGAGGGCCTTCGCCGAAGAAGTTATGCTTGTCCCTATATCTATGTACTGAAACTGGATGTCCTTATCCTTACCACTTGTGGCGATCGGAACACGCACTCCCGTTCTGAGCATTGTGTCTGTGCGATGCGCAGAAGCGGAGAGCCGCAAGACATAGGGCAAGCTGCCGATCTTCTTGTTTCCATCCATTTCGGTCAAAACGAGCTGCAATTTCAACTGCACGACCGCTTCGGAACCGTCGTTGCTCTGCGTAGACTGGTTCTGTGCCCGCGCAAGGCCGGCACACATAACCACCGCGATTAGAGAGCCCGCCAATATGCGGATCGGTTTCATTATTTGCTCCTTCCGTTCCTGTGATTCGTGTTCCTACAGCAAGACTCCGCACTGCCTTCGAGAGTTCAGCGGCCTCGCATAAATTCGGGAAGATCTTCCACCCCCATCTGATTGATCTGGGGACGGGAGACCTCGATGAAGGCAAACATGGGAAGGTCTTCCTTTACCTCAATGCTTTCGTCTGATTCCCCAAGGCTAATTTGGCGATGCGATACGGCAGCGGCAAATCCCGTGACGGCTTGCCATTCGCCGGGGGGCACAATAACTTCGATAGTCTGTGGAGCATTTGATTCGAGGATTTCGCTGGATTTCCCGCGGGACTCTGGGATTGGAGACCGACTCACGCTCGACGTGATGTTTGTAGGAATATGGGGTGCCAATGTAGTCGCTGCCGCCGTTGGCGAGGCGGGAGTTAAGCCGGCGATCTCGGGTGTCGGCTGGCGAGAGCTCGAACCGTGTGGTTGCGCTGTCTGAGGTCGCAGCAAGAGAACTAGCAGGGAGGCAGCTACGAGGCTCCCCGCTGCAGCAGGAAGCCAAGAGCCAAGCAGCGTCCTGGGAGAAGGCTGTGAAAGGCGTTGACGAAGCTGCGGCACAAGCCGTGGCGACGGGTCGACATTCACCGTGTTCGCGACGCTGCGATCAATGCCGTCGAGCAATTTCTTCACTCGATCAAACTCATATGAACAGGTAGCACAAAGGGCAAGATGCCCCGCCATTCCGCCTGGTGCTCGTCCCGAAGCGCCCCTAGTGCCTCGTCCATCAGCAAACTCTTGTATTGCTTACAGCTCATTCAGTACCTCCGCCAATCGTTTCCGCGCCAAGTGAATCCTTGACTTTACCGTGCCCTCGGGGATTTCCAGCAGGAGGGATACCTTACTCACACCGTGGCCTTCAATTGCAGACAAGACTAGAGCGATCCGCAATTTCTCCGGCAAGGCGTCAATTGCGGCATGCAAGTTACGGGAAAATTCGTTTGATGCCGCTACTTCTTCCGGCGACGTCACCGATGCCGTATCTGCGGATGCCAGCTCCCACCGTTCGCGCCGCACCGTCGACCGGATTCGATCGAGAGCAAGGCGCCACGTCATGCGAACTAGCCAGGCCCGAAATTTGTCACGGTCGCGGAGACGGTGAAACTTCCGGTAGGCGCGAAGCATAGCCTCCTGTGCCACGTCTTCTGCCCCCGCTTTGTTTCGCAGTACGCTGAGGGCAACTCGAAAGGCCAGCGTCGGGCAGTCGGCGAGCCGCTGCTCGAATTCGCGTTCGAGTGGCGCACTGAGACTCACTACGCTTCCCGCGAAGCCGTCTGCCAGGCCATCCATTGACGCCCTCTCAAGCCAGACGCTGCTCGTAGCTTTCTGGTTCACTACTTCTCGCCTCAGAATGAAGTGCCGGACGCCGAAATTGGCGATTGGATCGTACGACTCCACTGACCCCGGCACAACGCATTTGCGCCCGAGCGAGTCCCTGACAGAGTCCCAATCGAGCTCGCCTGCACTGGCGCTAAAAAGCGCGGAAGTCGTCCCGCAGCGGCCTTGCATGGTTTATTCTGGTCATATCGGCACTGCATCGGGAGAACCAGGCTATGACTAGGAAGCGAATTTGGTTGGGCGCAATGATTCTTCTTCTCGCGAGCGTGTTCTGCGGCGGGCAGTCGCTGGCGGCTGGTCCTTCGGGACAGAGCGCCGCGACGCCGGATCTAACGCGCGTGATTGAATCGACGGAACACTTTCTGCGGCAGCTCTATGCATGGGGCCCCGATGTCTTGGTGAAGATTGGGACTCCGGGCACTTCCAAAGTAGAGGGGTTTTATCTTCTGCCGGTAGACATAACCGCTGGTGGTCAGACCCAGATGGGTGAGGTGTATATCAGCAAGGACGGCAAGACGATGCTGCAAGGGGAAATCTTCGACACGACCACGGATCCCTTCGCTGATAATCGGGCCAAGCTGCACATTGATGGCAATCCTTCGCGAGGCCCAATGGATGCCCCGGTAACGCTAGTGGAATTTGCCGACTTCCAGTGTCCGCATTGCCGCGAGTTGTACGAAAATTTAAAGCAGATCGAGATGCAGTATCCGCAAGTTCGCGTGGTCTACAAAGATTTCCCTCTCAATTCGATTCATCCCTGGGCCGATACCGCAGCGGTAGGGGCGCGCTGCGCCTATATGCAGTCGCCGGATGCTTTCTGGAAGGTACACGACATGATTTTTGATAATCAGGATGTGCTTTCCTCGGAGATTATTTGGGACAAGCTGGTTTCGTTCGCTGGAGCAAATGCTCTAAACGTCGATGCTTTCAAGGCTTGCCTCAGCTCGCCCGATGCCCAGAAGGCAGTGGATGCGAATCGCAAGGACGGTGTGGCGCTCGGCGTCAACGCGACCCCAACGGCCTACGTCAACGGGCGCCCGATCCCCGGCGGCAATCCCGTGACCATCACGCAAGACATCGACTTCGAGCTGGCCCAAAAAAAATTGGCCGGCAAATAAAACAAGGCTGTAGGAAACGCGCACCGCGTTTGCGATGTCGCCCGTCCGAACCTTGCCTTTAGATTCGCTAGTGCTCTCGCGCTCGTACCTGCCGAATTAGTTCCGCAAGGCCCTCCGGCTTGTCTGCTTCTTCCTCGAAGTAGGCCGAGCAATCGATATCGGGAAATCCCATGCGTGTAACCTCAGCCGCGAGCTCGTGGCACCGAAGGGCAGGCGACAGGAAGCTGATCCTCCCGAGCGCCTCGCATACAACCCGATGTTCAGGATCCCGCCACCGGTAGGCGATCAGCGTCGCCAGACTGCTAGTGAGGATGTCACCAGGGGTATGCAGGCACAGAAGACGCAGAATGCGGATTTCGAGGCTTTCAACAGTGTCGTATTGCGATGGCATCGGTGTTCCGATAACGGGAAACCACAAAGGAGATACTGACGCCAAAATTATCGCCTGGGTAGGCAAGCAGAACGGGTACAGCTACACGCTGCTACTGGAGGGCAGGTGGTGCCTTCGTCTAGCCCTCAGGCCGCCGCGTTGGCGACCATAGGGCGGACAAAATCGATCCTGTCTATGACTGCGGCGACACCGTAGATCGGCATGAGGTCGCGATCCACCTCTGTGACGCGCAGTGCCCTGGCGCTCGCGCGCACCAGCACCGAAGCGCTTGATTCCTTTTCAGTGGGTAACGCGAACGTCAGCTCCATCGCAGTCCCCGGTTCGACCGCGACGCTTGAGTGGAAATAGATGCCGGACCGAGATATGTCGCGCAATTGTGCGCTGTGGAACTCAGCGGGACGCTTCCGTGAGGTGCAGACTTGCAGCGGAAGGTAAACGTCGTATCTCCGAGCCTGCCTGCGCTCTCCCATAGGTCCCCCAGCAAATGCTTGCGATAACGAACGCCAAAATCAATGCACGAATCCTGCCAGCTTCCCCGCGCCACACGTACTGAAAATAAACAGGTTATTCGCATGGCGGGCGTGAAAAAATGCCATGCACCATGGAAAAAGTTCCTTGTGTGGGAATTCTTGCATGGTACTACCGGTATCGTGGCCGATTGAGGTGGGGCGAAGCGCCTCGTCGCAAGCGGCCGGAAAACTAAAAAAGAGGGTCGGGTGGGCCTGGGACCGGAGGATCGTGCAGCACCGAGGCACCCTCGGCCTCGGTCAAAATACCTCTGCTGATCAGGAGTTGGACCAACCGAACCAGCCCGACGCCCTCGATCCGGCCAGCCTTGCTGGCAGCTGCCAACGAACGCGCTACGTCTTGCTGCGCGGACTGACGCTCTCCGGTCAGTTCGGAAATCCATTTTTCGAGTGCTTGTCGTCGTTCGGATTCCAAGGGGTCGAAACCCACGCCCATCCCAAGCCCGTATTGCGAGTAAACGACGACACCGCCAGTTTCGAACTCGTTTTTGCCCTGATGAACCTTGATGTGCACCTTCGCACCCACCGGGAAGGGAACCATGGTGTCGACGAAGCAACCCCCATGACTGAGATCGGTCATGCGCGTGGAAAAGCGAGCTCCGGAACTCATCTCCGTCACTTCGGCAGACGCCGCGAACGAGTGGCGATCGCCGGTGCGGCGCTCTTCAGCGATGAGCTTGGACGAAATTCCCGTCTTGGTGCGTGGTTTGATCAGATCGGACATTCTTAACTTTCCGCCCTTTGCGTGGCGCGAGGCGCACACACCGATGGCTTCTCCTCTATTGTCTCCGCCTCATTCCACGGCGTACAAGTCTAAAAGCCGACGCTTTGCCTAAAAGACACTCTGTTCGCACAAAGCTGGGTTCTTGCCTTGCACCAAAAACCCATCTTGCATCGCAAATACGGGGTGTTCACGATAATCTCCTGCACGGCGCGGGACAAGCACAAGAAGCTCAGTACCACGGCGACACCCGTCAGTAGATATGCAATCAAGGAACCTCCCCGTCCCAGGGCCGGCGATTCCCGCAACCGATTTATACAATCGCAAGCACCGTGCCAACTGGTGATGCTCACTATGTCCTTTGTATGCAGGCGCCAAATGAGCGGTTAAGGGAAAGCCGTGTCAGCTGTTCCGACCCACAGTGTCCTTTTCCAGGCACTTTCTTTCCGTGGCGTTTTTTGTCATCTGGGCAAACGCCTCTCCAAGTGTTCCTTGACAGAGGAATAACTTAGGGGGTAAGTTGTTTGCGCCGGGTTGTTCAAGAGATTGGCTCCGGTAAAGTTGCTCAGTTTCGGACAGGATGGAATGATCGAACACCACAATTTGCGGGTTGTAGAGATTGGCGTAGTAGTACGCCTTACCCGCGTCCTGGCCGGAGGGCTTGACTGAGCTGAGTAAAACGAAATTCGAAAGGCTCAAACAACCCACCCGCCAGGAACGCTGGCACGGTGGGTTTTGTTTTTTACGGACTGAGGAGAAGCGAACATGAGCAGCGATAAGCAGTCGATGACCGGAGCAAGAATTCTTTGGGAGTGCCTGGAGCGCGAGGGCGTGAAGACCGTCTTCGGCTATCCGGGTGGGGCGATTTTGCCGGCATACGATGCGCTGCGGCATAGCTCGATTCGCCACATTCTCGTGCGTCACGAACAGGGCGCCACGCATATGGCGGACGGGTACGCGCGAGCGTCGGGCGGCGTAGGCGTCGCTATCGCTACTTCGGGCCCCGGCGCCACCAACATGGTCACTGGGATTGCCACCGCGATGCTGGATTCTTCACCCATCGTCTGCATCACCGGGCAAGTCGGCAGCAAACTTCTCGGCTCGGACGCTTTCCAGGAAACCGACATCACCGGCGTTACCTTGCCCATCACCAAGCACAACTATTTGGTCACGCACGCGAGCGAACTTGCCCCCGCGATTCGCGAAGCCATGTATGTGGCGAAGTCCGGCCGGCCCGGCCCTGTGCTGATTGACATCACCAAAGACGCGCAGCAAAGCGCTACCGAGTTCGATTTTGAAGCGGCTGCACCGAAGATGCGCGGCTACCGCCCCGATCTATCTCCTGCCAGGGAAGAATATGACCAGGCTCTGGAGCTGATTCGCCAAGCCAAGCGTCCCATCATCCTCGCCGGGCACGGCGTGCTGATTTCCGGCGCGGAGCACGAGGTGAAAGCTTTTGCCGAGCGCGCCTGCATTCCCGTGGCGCTCACGCTTCTGGGGTTGGATACGCTGCCTGCGTCCCACGTACTCAACATGGGCATGATGGGCATGCACGGCGAAGCGTGGGTCAACAAAGCCATTCAGGAAGCCGACCTGCTTCTCGCGTTCGGCATGCGCTTTGACGACCGCGTTACAGGCAACCTGAAAACCTACGCGACTCAAGCCAAGAAAATTCACATCGAGATCGATCCAGCGGAAATCAACAAGAACGTCAAAGTGGATGTCGCGCTCGTCGGTGATCTCCGTAGCATCCTTCAGGAATTGCTGCCGCGCGTCGAATCCACCAACCGCAGCGAATGGATCGAGCACGTGCACACCCTCAAGGGAGACGCGGCTGTCCGGGATATTCAGAACCTGCCGGACAACGGCCATCTCTACGCCGCGCACGTGATCAACGATCTGTGGCGCGAGACGAAGGAGCGCGACACCATCATCGTCACCGACGTGGGCCAGCACCAGATGTGGGAGGCGCAATACTACAAGCACGAGCGCCCGCGCTCGCTCATCACTTCCGGCGGCCTGGGCACCATGGGATTTGCGCTGCCCGCGGCGATCGGCGCGAAGGTCGCGCGGCCGGATGCCGATGTGTGGGTGGTGGTTGGAGACGGCGGCTTCCAGATGACTATGGCGGAGCTGGCGACGATCGTTCAAGAAAATCTGAAGGTTAACATTGCCATTATCAACAACGGATTCCTCGGAATGGTCCGGCAGTGGCAGGAGTTTTTCTACGAACGCAATTATGAGGCGACGCCGCTGGTGAATCCGAATTTCGTCACGCTCGGCCAGGCGTATGGCATTCGCAGCATCGGAGTGAAGAACCGAGCGGAAGTTGTGCCCGCGGTGCGCGCCGCCCGCGCCCACGAAGGTCCGGTGCTCATTGATTTCCAGGTCGAGCAGGAAGACACTGTGTATCCCATGGTCGCGGCGGGCGCGGCTCTCGACGATATGATTCGCCGTCCGAACCCGCTGGTCGAGACGGCTCAGGATGAATAACGATGAATAGTCCGGTGACCAATCACATGAGTGACCGCAGGATGCATACATTTGTCGTCTACGTCGAAAACAAACCCGGCGTGCTCTCGCGCGTCGTCTCTTTATTTCGCCGGCGAGCGTTCAATATCGACTCGCTCACGGTCGGCCGCACCGAAAAACCCGACGTGTCGCGGATGACCATCGTCACCGAGGCCGATCACGACCAAGCGCGGCGCATCGTGGCCAACATCTACAAGCTCCTGAACGTCCTGCTGGTCGACGACCTTACCGGGCAGCTGGCGTTGTTGCGGGACCTAGCCATTATCAAAGTGGCCGCAACCGCGGTAACCCGATCGCAAGTGCTCGAACTTACAGAGGTTTTTCGGGCGCGCGTGCTGGATATTGCCGCCGAATCGATCACCGTGGAGCTGACTGGGGGCGAGGAAAAGATCGACAGGTTCCTCGGGCTCCTTGATCCATTTGGGCTGCTGGAAGTAGTGCGTACCGGCGTTGTGGCCATGCGCCGAGGCGTGCCGTCGCCTACCCTTGCGACCAAGCAGAGCGCCACTCGCGTTGTACACGACGACGGGGTCTCACAGTCCGTCTGAGCGAATTCCGCTAGAGCGGAGCTGTGCCCGCAAGAAAGCGGGAGCAAGCTCTCGCACTCCACAAACGGCTACGGCAAGTTCATGCTGATTTGCGCCGCGCGGTGGGAGCTTGGCCCTTGCCTGTGGGCTTGGGCCGCAGAGCAGCCAGGAATTCCTTCAGCGGCAGAGTGTTGATTACGTCCTTCTTTTCGATCCAGCCGCGCCGTGCGGTGGTGACCCCGTATTTCATGTTTTTTAATTGCAGGGTGGCGTGCGAGTCGGTGGAAATAACGATTTTCGCTCCGCGCTGTTTCGCCGCACGCAGTTCCACGTCGCGCAGGTCGAGGCGGTCGGGTTAGGCGTTAGCCTCCATGGCCACACCATGCTTGGCCGCTGCATCGAATACCTTCTCCATGTCGTAAGAGAAGGGATCGCGCCGCAGCACGAGCCGGCCGGTGGGATGCGCGATGATTTGCGTGTAAGGATTTTCGATGGCGGCGAGGATGCGCTCGGTCATCTCTTTCGCTTCCATGCTCATGAACGAATGTACGGACGCGACGACCACGTCGAGCTGCGCTAGCACTTCGTCGTCGAGATCGAGCGAGCCGTTCTTCTTGATGTCAACTTCGATGCCGGCTAGCAGGCGAATGCCCGGCACGCGCTCCTGCGCCGCGCGGATTTTCTTAATCTGCTCGAGGGTGCGCTTTTCGTCCATGCCGTTGGCGACCGTGACGGCCTGCGAATGATCCGTCAGCGCTATGTATTCGTAGCCGAGTTCCGCGGCGGCGCGGCCCATCTCCTCGATGGAGTTCTTTCCGTCTGAGGCCGTGGTGTGCATTTGCAAATCGCCGCGCATGTCGGCGAGCGTGACCAGATTTGGAAGCTTGTGCTGCTCGGCAGCTTCAATTTCGCCGGTCATCTCCCGCAGTTCCGGTTCGATGTAATCGAGGCCGAGCTTGCCATAGATTTCCGCTTCGGTTTTGCCTGCGACCGTCCGTCCACCGGCGATGGTCGTGAGCGCGTATTCGTTCAGCGTCCAGCCTTTGTCGTTGGCAAGACCGCGAAGCACCACGTTGTGTTCCTTCGATCCTGTAAAGTAAAGCAGCGCCGCGCCGAAACTTTTCTTTTCGAGCAGCCGGACGTCGACCTGAAGCCCGCCATCGAGAAGAAAGCTTACTTTATTCTCTCCGTGCGCTAGCATCCGTTCGATCTTGGGATATTTCAGGATGTATTCGGCGACCGCATCCACATCTTTCTGCTTATCGCGCCCTGGTTTCATGGTCACCAGCAGATCGAGATCACCTACCGTTTCTTTGCCGCGGCGCAGCGAACCGGCCGCGGTCACCGACTCCACCGCGTCACCAGCTTTCGAGATGTAGGCGGACAATTGCTCGGCTGCTACCGTAGCCGTATCGAGGCGCACTCGCCCCGAGCCGGAAAGATGCTTGAACTGCTCG
>Ga0302325_10008401_pt1 | contig 22671 bp, 23 predicted proteins | sample Palsa_T0_2_FD_201948 | JGI IMG/M metagenome (GOLD analysis project Ga0302325, IMG submission 201948) | Peat permafrost microbial communities from Stordalen Mire near Abisko, Sweden - Palsa_T0_2 | ecosystem: Environmental > Terrestrial > Soil > Palsa > Peat permafrost | place: Sweden: Abisko...
CCAAGCAGCCAAAGCTCACCCGTCCGCGATACTGCTGATTCAGGCAGCGGCGGAGTGGCGTTGGCCTTCTCCTCGTCGTCCAGCGCGAGGAGCGCATCGATTTCGCCAGGATTGAATCCGCTGAGGCTGAGATCGAAGTCCGCTTCCTGGATCTCCTCGAGTTCGAGCGCCAGCAGTTCTTCATCCCACTCGGCCCACGTCACCGATCGGTTCACCATCAGCCGGAAGGCTTTGACCTGCGCGGGTGTCCACTCGTCGCAAAGGATGACTGGGATCTCCGTGATCGCGAGTTTACGGGCTGCCTTCAGGCGAAGGTGGCCATCGACGACCTCGCCGTCACTTCGCACGAGGCATGGAATTTTGAATCCGAACTCGCGGATCGACGAACACATGCGATCCACGGCGCCGTCGTTCTTACGCGGGTTGCGCGCGTATTCGACAAGCCGCGAGATCGGCCAGTTCTCGATGTTCTGCTCTGCGGAGGGTGAGGTCATTGGCGATTCTGTCCCATCGCCCCTGAATAGCAGTTACTGATTTCAGTCGTCAACAGAAAACGTCTTACGACCGGGCTTGTCGGGTTTCTGGCCAGAGTTTGTCGGGTCGCATGTCGGAAAAATCAGGGTTCCCGACATCCACCAGCCTAACGGGGGCATTAGCTTAGGCTGCGATTGTCGGGAATGTCGGGTTTTTCTGGAAGGAGAGAGCCCCCAGGAAAGGAGATCATCCTATTGAGAGCGGACTCCTCGGACAGGGATGCGTGGGTAGTGGCGTCCATTTCAGACTCCATTCGGACTCCGGCGAAAACATTCTTCGCTGTCAGAGGGGCGAGTGCGTGCGCGCATTCCGTGCGTACGGGACCAGGCGACCCACCGGCCAGATCTCGATGCGCCGGGCCAGCGCGGGCGTGATGGAAGCCGGTTCTTGGAGCACGGGAGTCACGGTCGAACTACTTCGCCTTGGGCGTCATTGGCCGCCCCTTCGCGCACAGTTGGCCCACGTTGCGCCCGGTCGCGGCGGGTTGGCCTGTCCTACCAAGGCTGGCGGCGGGCCGGACGGGGCGCGCCGGGGTGGGGTGACCACCGACCACCTCTTTTTTCGGCTGACGCTAGCGAAGTTGCGCTACTCTTCAACGCGCCGCCGCCGCGCGCCCGGAAGTACCTATGGCTTTAACGGGTGGCTTGGCGTTCCGAACAACCGCCCCGCGAGCACGAGCGATGTACCGCCCACCGACCTGGCGTCGGGCTTTCATCCGATGCGGCACTCCGCTACAACCTGCAGAAAGACGCCGCGCGTGATCACGGGCACGCCATCCTCGTCGCGCCGGTCCAATCGCCGAAGGCTCCAGCAGCGGCCCGTTTGTATATTCTCCAGGAAGCTATACCGGGTGCCACCGCGCGCCTGTGTCTCAACGGGGTTGCCGCCGTCCTCCTGGAGTAGCCAGATCGCCTTCAAGTGGCCCTTGCGGCCGTAGGCAGGTTTCACGTAGCCACTTGCAATGAGTCGCCTTGCTGCCTCGATGGTGCGGAAGCCCAGAGAAGTCCCGTCTGCTGCGTAGATCGGGATCTGTTCGCGCTTTGAAGACACTTTGGTTGTTTGGAGCGAAGGGAAGGAGTTTTTGGAGAGTCCCGTCTCTCGGGCCAGACCGCAGCTTACATCTCCTGAATATCAGGTGCGTAACTCAGTCGTCAACAGTAAAGTTCGACGGGCACAAAGGAGTCGCGGACGTTGGGCGCGGTGGGCATCGTCCTTATATAGAAACGAAATGTTGTCGTCTCAGGAAGACGACAACACGCGTGGAAAACGGTGCCCATGGTGCCCAAACTTGCCACTGCCTTGAATCGGTTGGTTTGATCGTGGGCAGGTGTCGAAATCCACACGATGCCCATGGCTGCCCGTGCTCAAAAATGGGTTTTGGACTCCAGTTGGACTCCGGTAGCTACGTTCTGGCGGGCGGGGAAACGGTAAGTGTTTGAAAGGTTTTGGTGGACCTGGTGAGATTCGAACTCACGACCTCTTCCATGCCATGGAAGCGCGCTCCCAACTGCGCCACAGGCCCGATGGGCGGGACAATTTCAATATATCACGCAGGTCCGCTAACATGGTCAGACCGGAGATGGAATCGCAATGACGCGGGAAGAAGCCTGGGATGTGCTGTGCGAGTTCACCAAATCGGACAGTCTGCGGCGGCACGCGCTGGCGGTGGAGACGTGCGTAGCGGCCTATGCGCGGAAGTTTGGCGAAGATGAAACCAAATGGTCGGTCACGGCGCTGCTGCATGATTTCGACTGGGAGATTCACCCCACGCTGCCCGATCATCCGATGAAAGGCGAGCCGATCCTGGCCGAGCGCGGCGTGGATGCCGAGATCCGCCGGGCGATTCTATCGCATGCCGATTTCAGCGGCGTGCCGCGCGAAACGCCGCTCGAGAAGACGCTTTTCGCCTGCGACGAACTGGCGGGGTTTCTCACCGCCTGCTCCTACGTGAAGCCGGGCCGCAGCATCCACGAAGTGGACGTGAAGTCGGTGCGAAGGAAGCTGAAGGACAAGGCATTCGCACGGTCCGTAAATCGCGACGACATCACCAACGGCGCGGCCGGGTTGACTATGGATCTGGATGAGCACATCGCATTTTGCATCGAAGCGATGAAGCAGCGCGCGGCCGAGTTGGGGCTGGCCGGCGCCGAGCCGCTGTCTACGGCGGAACACGCGTCGCCTCAAAACTGACACAAAATTATCCGAATATCTCCGCTTTTCCGCTTTTCTTGCGCGGCACGCAACTTGCGTATGCGCGAGGCAGGGGAGAGCACGATGATCGTATTAAAGGTTCTGCTTGAATTTCTCGGTTTCGCCATGCTGGCCGCTGCGGCGGCTTTGGTGATGATCGATCTCGTAAAATTGTACCGCGGGCCGCAGCCGGTAACGCGAATTGTGCATCTGGAGTGGCGGTTGCCGGCGCGCGTGGCACTGCTGGGCTTGATTGGGCTGCTGGCTGGTTTGAGTATCGCGGTGGTTCCGGCCGGCAGGGCGGGTGTTCGCGTAAGCCAAATTTCGGGGACGCTGCCGGACACGCTTTATCCGGGGCTGCATCTGGTGGTTCCGTTGGTGCAGTCGATGGAAACCTACGATGTGCGCGATCAGATCTATGAGACCACTATCGCGCCGGATCTGAAGAAAGGCGAGTATCTGAAGGTCCAGACCAAGGAGGGTCTGGAGCTGGGTTTGGCCGTGACGGTGCGATTTCGCCTGGATCCGCATCGGCTGGCGTATGTTCACGCCAATTTGCCGCAGCCAGTGGAGAAGGAACTGGTGCCGCCCGTGGTGGCCACCGCGTTTCGCGACCTGACCCCGCGCTATCTGGTCCGCGAACTGTTCGCCACCAGGCGCGAGGAGATCCGCCGCGAAGCCGCCGGCGCGATCGCGCAAAAACTGGCGCCCGATGCGGTGCTGGTGAAAGAAGTGATGCTGCGCGACATTCAGCTGCCGTCCGAATATGCCAAGGGACTGGAAGGCGTGCTGCTCAAGGAGCAGGAAAACGAAAAGCTGGGCGTGGAACTGGATGTCAAACAGAAGGAAGTCCGGGAAGCGGAGCTCGAGGCGGAAGCGCAGGAGGCGCGTGACGTGAAGGCAGCCGAGGCGCAGGCGCAAGTGACGGTACTGCAGGCCAAGGCGCAGTCCGACGCGATGCAGTACACGCTGCCTTTGAAGCAAAAGCAGATTGAGCAGACTCGTCTGGAGTCGGCAGCGCGTAAAGAGGCCACGGTGCAGCAGGCGCAAGCGCAGGCGGAGGCGAAGGTGATCGACGGCAAGGCGGAACTGGAGCGGCGCAAACTGATGAACGAAGCCGATCTGGACCGCGTGCAGTTGCTTTCGAAGGCCGATGCCGACAAAATGCATCTGGAAGGCGTGGCGCTGAAGGAGAATCCGCTGCTGATTCAGAAAATCATCGCCGAGAAGTTGTCGGACAAGGTGCAGATCATGATGGTGCCGAGCGACGGGAAATTCTTCTTCGCGAACGATGTGCTGCGGGGAGCGATGCCGGCGGCGGTGGCAGGGGACCCGGAACCGCCGGTGCGTGGGCAGAGCGGTTCGCACTAAGAGGCCGCAGCGCACGGGGGCATGTATTCGCGGTGGGCTGCTAGAATCACGGCTGGAAGCTAGTCTTGGCCGGTGCCGGGCCTGGTCTTCAAAACCAGTTGTGCGGCACTTTGTGTCGCGGGTGGGTTCGACTCCCACTAGCTTCCGCCAAGTTTAGATTTTTGTAGTAACGACGGCACGCTCCCGGCGCAGATCAAAAATGAAACTTGGCCGCTAACTGAACCAGCCGGGGAGCGGCCGCTCCGACGACCCGTCCAAAGTTGGGATCGTTGACTTCGCCATCCACCGACGATGGGCCGTAGAACTGGGCGTGATTGAACACATTAAAGGCTTCCACCCTGATATCCAGCGATTTGGATTCCGTAATCCGAATCGTCTTGCTGAGTTGCATGTCGAAGTTCTCGATGCCGGGGCCTTGAAAGATGCGGCGGGCCGCGTCACCAAGCTGGCCCAGCGCTTCCGGAACCAGAATGCTGGTGTTGAACACGGGCTTGCCGTTGCGAGGATTCTCGTTGAGATGGAGCGGGCCGGGAAGCAGTTCGGGAGTGTCCAGCAATTGGTTGTTGACGCCGTTGCCGAGCGTCCCCAAAAGCGACCGGTCGGAATCGTCGAACAGCGTGACTGGAAAGCCGCTGGCAAAGCGCGTGGTTCCGGAGAGGCTCCAGCCTTCTGTCAGCCGGTTCCTTCCAAGTTTGTCGAAGGGCAACACGTAGGTATAGGAGACGACGAAATTGTTCGGCTCATTCCACGAGGAGATCACCCGTGTCAGGCGCTCGTCGAAGGGGTTGATTTGTTCGCCTAGATTCGAGGCATCGTCAATCGATTTTGCGAATGTGTATCCGGCCAACAAAGTGGCACGGGTTCCGAGAATCAGACGAAAGGTAGCTTCGAGCGCATTGTAGTTGGAATTGCCGATCGTTTTTTGCGCGGTCGTCGACCCGTAGTCCGGCCCCAGGCCCTCGCGCGTTCCTTGATAAAACTGTCCCGACGCGGACGTGTATGCGGCGTCCTCGCCGAAAGGTCCGCAGGCCGGCCTGAGACTCAAACACAACGCGGGATTGCCGAGATTGGCAGGCACCAACACCAGCAGATGATGACCTTGGTTACCCGCGTAGCTGATGGTGAGCAGCGAATTGTTCGCGATCTGCCGCTGAATCGAAAACATATAGTTTTCCGTGTACGGGACGCTGTTGCGGTAGTAGAAATAAGGGTCGGCGGCGATAGGAGTAACGTCCGCGAAATTAAAGCCAGTGAAAGGATTGCTAGCGGAAACATTGTGTGGCGGAAAATTCAGCGGAAAAGGATCGGTATTCAATGCGCCATTTCCGGAGCTAATGAAGGGCTGCGCAAACTCGGGTGGCGCGGAACTCAGATAGTTGTAGCCGAACGGCGGGACGCCATACATAATGCCCGCCGTGAGTCCGGGAAACGCGGTGTAGAACATTCCGTAACTGGCCCGGATGCTGCTTTCTCCGGACTGGCCAAAGATCTTCTTGAGAATTCCATTGTCGAATTGCGGTGAATAGGCTAAGCCGACGCGCGGCGCGAAATTGTGGTATTTGGCCGGCGATAACGTCGGTGGAATGCCTGGATCGCCGGGGACGACTAAATCGGGTAGCGCGTTGGGATACAGAACGGAATGCGCGCCGGGAACAACCGTTTGGATGTTGCCGTATTTCTCCGACCAGGGCTCGATCAAATCCCACCTCAGGCCGTAGTTCAGCGTCAGGTTGGGGCGTAGGCGCCAACTATCCTCAAAGAATGCGGCGGCGTAATGATTGCGAAGATAGAAGCGCTGTCCGGTGGTCTGGGTGAAGTTGCTCGGCGTACCCAACAAAAAGTCGGCAAATGGATTGCCGGTTTGGGTTCCATCGATATTGAAGGTTCCGTTGAAGGTTGCATTCGGATTTTCGTTGACCTGATCGTTATGAAACTGGAAGCCGAACTTCAACGTGTGGGCGCCAATCACCTTGGAGACCGCGTCGCTCAAGTACAGCGTGTTGTTCCACTGATCCACGTTGGTGATGGGCACGCCCATGACAAACGAGGGGAACACGATATTCTCGACGCCTTCAAACTGGGGCGCCTGCACCACGATTCCACCATTTGCCGACCCAGTGAAAAATCCTTGCGACTGGAGACTTACTCCCAAGCCGCCGTGCGGCTGGCCGATGTTGTTTACGTTGCGGAGGAAGCCGATATGAAATTCATTTACGGTAGTGGCGCCGAAGACCTTGGTGTCGCCGATGGTGATTTCCTGCGCTTGCCCGACGGTCAGAGCGCCGAAGCCGGGAATGCTCGCGCCGCCCTGTCCGCCCGGATAGGGGTTGTCCAGCCGGTAATTATCGACGAAATAATATCCGGAAATTTGCCCAACACGGGTGTTGGCGTCCATTCGTCCGCCCGCCTTATCGTCCCGCACGGTCTCCGGGTACGCGGAGGTTTCAAATTGGTTCGCGCCGATATTCGGCACGGGAATATATTGCAGCAGATGCTGCGCCGGCGCGGACCACACAGATTGCGAAATGATCGCGCCGGGAAAAACGCACTGCGAGCCGGAACCGCAGCCGGGCGTGTAGTAATGCTCGCCTTGGGAAACAGCATAACCAAGTTTGCCGGTGAGGAGACTAGCCAGGTACGGCCCGCTCACTGTTCCCGTCAGCGAGCTCTCCGCGTCGCTAAAATTGCCGCCGCGCTCCTGATTCGAGAGTACGGTTGTCACCGGCGAGGAGACGCCTTCCAGGGTGCGCGTTCCCTGATAGTCCAGAAAGAAAAAGATCTTGTTCTTGAGAACCGGGCCGCCTATAGTACCTCCAAACTGATTCTGCTGAAAGACGCTTCGGGACGGATCGAAGAAGCCACGGGCGTCTAAAACGGTGTTCCGAAGAAACTCAAAAGCATCGCCGTGATAGGCGTCACTTCCGGACCGAGTGACCACATTCACCATCCCACCGTTGTAGTTGCCGTACTCGGTATCGAAGTTGTTGGTGAGGACGCGGAACTCCTGAATTGCATCGAGATTGGGAATCACCGACGTTCCGCCGTTCATGTGTTCCTGTACGTCGATGCCGTTCACCATGAATCCGTTGGCCGATTCGCGCTGGCCGTCGATGGAAACGTCGCCGGGGTTAGCGTCACCGGAGGGATTAATGGTTCCCGTGACGCCCGCCATGATGACCGACGTAGGCGTTAGCGTCGTGATGGGAGTGACACCCGGCTGGATCGCGAGCAGGTCGGTATAACTGCGGCCATTCAGCGGAATCGCCTGAATCTGCGCTTCCGATACTACCTCGCCCAAATGTGTGGCGACGGTATCCACCTGGGTTTGGACGCCCGCTCCGGTGGCGCTGACGGTGACGGCTTCCGATTGCCGGCCTACTTCCAGTGAAGCATCCAGCGTTACGGCCGCGTCGGCGTCCACGGCAATATTGGTTTTTCTCTGGGACTGGAATCCGGTGGCTTGTATCGTCAGATCGTAATGGCCCACGGGCAGCGCCGGGAAAAAGTAGAAACCGCGGGAATCGGATTTACTCTGATACTGCGCCTTCAACCCGGTATTCACTAGCGTGAGCTTGGCGCCAGGCACGACGGCGGCGCTGGGATCCCTAATAACGCCGGAGAGGCTGCCTCCAGAAAGCGCACACAGGAGACCGGCTGAAAGGAGAACCAGCGCGACTGCGGCCTGCAACGCTACTCCATTGCTTCTCATCACCAGTGCCTTTGCTTCTCGGTATTACGAATTGTACGTTGGTGATACTATCAGCCTTGCTACGAACTGTCAATACGTGCTACTAGGCGAACCTGACTGTTTCAGGTAGCGCTCCGCGGCTGCAACATCTCCCATTGCTAAGGCAATCTCTCCCGCGTGGTGAAAGATTGTTGCGTCACGAATGCCGACCGCCAGAGCGGTCTCAATCTGCCGGCGGGCTTCAGGGTCCCGGCCATTGACATGCAAGGCCCAGGCGTATGCGTCAAGCGTGTAGATATCATGACGCCAGGCGTACTCCTTTTGCGCGGCTTCCAGAGCCTTACTTGGTTGGTGCGCGTGGTCGGCATAGTAGAAGACCAGTTTAAGATTGGAGTTGTCTTTCTTGTCCGATTCCAAAAGGGACTTGGATTCAAAGCCGGCAAATGCCCGCATTGCTTCGGCGTCGCGGCCGGCCAGTTGTAGCGCTTCGGCCAGATCATAGAGATTTTCGGCGCGCGGTGCGGAATTATAACGCTGCTCGAGGAGAACTACCGCTTCCGCGTAGCTCTTCTGCGCGATGCGAACCTGCGCCAGATTCCCTAAGGCGGAGGGATAGCCTGGAACCGATTTCAATGCCTGCTCGAAGAGCTTCTGGGCTGCGCCGCCGCTTCCGGAAGACAAGCGAAGATGGCCCATCTGGGTAAGAATGAATGCACGTTGTCCGGTTTCGGTCGCGGGCGTGGATTGATAAGCCATCTCCATCAATTCATATGCACCCTCGGTATCGCCGAACAGCTCGCGCAGACGTGCCGCGCGAATCAGGGCAGGCAGATTGCCGGGGCGAAGATCCAGCATCCACTGCGTAGCAATCTCCGCATCCTTATAATTGCCGAGTTCCAGGTTCGCATCGGTGAGGAGACCGTAGACCATCACATCGTCGGGGACTCTCTTGTTCAGCGCCTTGGCGGCTTCCAGCGCGGCAGGATACTCATGCTCGCTCAGCAGAATTGAAACTTGTTTTTTCTCCGTGTCGAAGTTATTCGTAGCTGCACTTGGCGTATGCTGCGCAGCGGCAAAGGTGGCGCCCATAACGAGCAGAGCTGGACTAATTCTTGTCATAACCTGCCTCATTTTCCGGCCAAAAAGAACCGTGGCCGCCGCGTTGAGTACGACGGCCACAAGGGTTGCCTACTGCACGGGGCAAATGCCGCCGGGTTGTCCGCTGCAGCCCGCCTGTCCCGGTCCAGTATGAGCGCTGTTGCGCCCGCTAGAGGCCGGCATCACGTAAGGAAACGAATTGTTGAAGCCTTCGGTTTTGGTATTGACGCCATCGCCGAGCCGCGTCCCATACGTCGTGGAATTCACCAGGATGCCGGCGACGGCTCGCGCGGAGATGTCGAACACATCGTCCACCGGCCTGCGTCCGTTGGGATAGCCGGCCGAGTCGCCGGCGATGAACCCGAGCCGCTTCTGCATCCCGGCCGGAGTTGCGGGAATGCCGGTGTTGAGCCGCAGAAGATCGGCAATCGGACCCGCGTCGGTTGAGGCGCACCCAGGACAGATAGGAGCTTCGTATTGCGCCAGGATCAATAAGTCGGTGCGAGGCGCGGGGGGAACGGGAACGCCCAGTGAGGCAAACACCCCTGCCAGTACGGGACTGAGAACGAAGTCCGCGAACTGCGAGTCGTTGACCGGAACATCCATGCTGAAGCGATCTTTGTAGCCGGTGCCGATGATCAGCTCGTTGATCAACGGATTGCCTTCCCGGTTCACCTGCTGAAAGGAACCATTGTTTTGGTCTGGATAGGGTGAGCGCCGGACGGTGATGTGATGGCGCGACGTGCTGCCCCAAGTTCCGATGACAGCTTGCTTGGCGGAAGCCGGATGCAACTGGCCGTCCACCGTCAGCATAGTGATGGGGACTTCCAGCACAATGGAGTTGACGTTGTAACCGCCCACGGCGTCGGGAGCGTAGTTGTGGGTATCGTCGGCGTCGATCGAGGCCGACAACACCGGGCCGATCCCCTTGCGAAAATTCAAAGAGTCGAAAGCGGCGCCCAGGTCGATGAAGAATGGGTCGGACGCCGTGCCCGCCCATACTTTGAATCCACCCTCCAGGTTGTAAATTCCCTGGGTGAAAAGCGCCTGGTAGTTCGGCATGGTCAGCGGGCCGACGTTGGAGGGAACCGTGTGCAGCGCTTCCGGACCAAGCAGGTAAGTTGATACGCCGTTTTTGATCATGGTTACGGTGTAGGTCTGGCTCAGACTCAACCCTTCCGAGCCGGGGCCGCTCAGCGAAGTGATCTGCGGGATGCCGGCGATGCCGCCGACGAATCCAGTGAACAAATTGGGATCGCTGATTTGAGTGTTAAAGCGAAACTGGAAGGTAACGTCGTCCATCCCATCCTGGTTGTTGTCAACGTGCATTTCGTAGAGCACGCTGGGATCGAAAGGGAAGTAGTTGGGTCCGTTGGCCGGCTCAAGGAGCGGGTCGACATTCAAAATGAAGGTGACATTCTTGGGATTGTCATAGCTGACAAAGGCGTACCAGTCTGTGACATCCGCGCTGCGGTCCAATGCTGTAATAGGCGCTTCGCGATGGCTCGACGCAACCACGCTGGACGGGGCAAGCATGAGCATCGACATGGCGAGGGCCAAAATTGTCTTGGGCTTTCTCATTGAAATACCTCTTTGCGAAATTCGTTGACATGGCCAGGATCTAACGGCCCGTGAATAAAACACCGGGGCAATTGTTCCGGCCAGCCTCCGTATCTTGATTACGTGTTCACCCGCGAAAACGGATTGCGCGAAATCAAGATATTTATTGCGGGATCCAACGCACTTGCGAAGTGAAAAGGCCGTCGACAAAGCCGATTTGATAAACAAGAAACAGGCCGAAAGCCATGCTGGCAAAACCAGAAACTGTGACGAGGTAACGATTGATGTTGAAGAACTTCTTTGCGGTGTAAACCAGAGGCAGTGAGATGGCCGCGGTCATGAACATCATTCCCAGCATGGTGCCGAAACCAAAAACCAGTAGATAAGCCGTGGACCAAAGAGGGCTCCTAATGGTGGAAAGGACTAAGAGGGCGACGGCAGCCGAACCGGCCAAGCCGTGTACCAGGCCCACCACTAACGGCCGAATGGTCTGATAAAGGCCGAGTTTTCCAACAGTCGCGTCCAGCAGCAGTTCGAAGCGGCTGGTTCTTTGAGCCGCGGAAACGGCCGACTGCGGAGTAAGGCGCTCCGTGATCCAACGCAGGATGCCGGTCAGATTCAGCAGCCCCAGCAGGATAAGCATCAAGGCAACGCAAAATTCCATGGACAGCCCGAGACGGGGCGGGATCACGACGCCGAAAATAATGATCGCGGTTCCGACCATAAAAATCGTCAAAGTATGTCCCAATCCCCAAAGCAATCCAATGGCTGCAGAGCTTCTGATGGACTTTTGGCGGCTCACAATGGTGGACACTGCCACCACGTGATCGGGATCTGTGGAATGCCGCATTCCCAGAAATAATCCGAGCAGAATTACGGTCACAAATGGAATCAGCTTGTCAGTGGCGAGGCGGCCTTGCCAGATGTGAACCGATGCCATAGCCGACGCCGTTATTCCAATTCCCAGCGCCACCATGAACGCAGATGACAAAAAGGGCAGATAGCGGAGCGCGGCGCTGCCGGCGCGCACACGAGCCGACATCGCGCGTTTGGCATACACCATTGTCAGGCCGACGATCACCAGCACGGCTGCCAGTCCAAAACTAAACGCCGTGATCAGAAATAATCCGAAGCCTATGCGATGCAGCGAGAAGGCGCTCAGCAGCACCACCAGCGCCGCGGGACAAGGGACGATTCCTCCGGTGATCCCGAGCATGCAGAGTTCGCGCAACGACAGGGCGCGTTCGATGGGCTTCGAATCGCCAGAAAGCACGGCTGGCCGGAGCATGGAAAGAAACCAGTGCGAATGTCGCTCTCCCGAGTCATGAGGATGCTGCCCGGATTCTCCGGTCCAGTGTCTGAGGAAGATAAAAATGCCGAGTCCGGCAACGCTCAGACCGGAAATCGCGCCAAGCCAGGGGTAGAGCTGTTCGGGAACGATGTAGCGCGATGCATAGAGGGTGGCGGCCCCTAACAGATAGACACCGGCCGTATGCGCCGCGGTTACGACGATTCCCAACAACACCGCGTGTCTTGCCGTGCCGCGAGATCCTACAAGATATGCAGCGACGAGGGTCTTTCCATGTCCCGGCTCTAAGGCATGAAGCGCGCCCAAACCAGCGGCGATCAGAGCGGCCGAGAGTAATACCCAGAAGCTCAAGTTGCCTTGCGTGGAGATCAGCTCGGTGAAACGGCTGCGTGGCGTGTTCTGCGTTTGGGGTGCGACGGGGGTAGGAAGATTGGGTTCCACAGACGCCGCTACAGCCGGCGCCCGGCTCTGAGTTGGGTATAACCGATGTGGCGCGATTGTTTTTTGAGCGAGCAAACCCTCCCAGCGATAGCCGACCGTAGCCGATAGCTGCTGTGGAGGACTGTTTAAAGCGTCGCTGGAGTAGTTGGTCAATTCCCGGCTGCGATCGGCGCCGGCAGCGGAGTTGTCCAGAATCGCAACTCCGTCGCCGACCACCACGATCTCCTTCCAACCCGACCGTCCTGAAAAGTTGTTATCGAAGTAAGCGAGTTTGTGAGCGCCCGCTGTGGGATCCAGCTTGCCGCGGAACACGAACCCGATTTTCATGGTCGGCAGGCCACCGGCGCCGTCGGCAAATGCCACCTGGCGAGATATCGATGCCAGGCTGATAGCGCGGCCGTCGCTCTCGAGCGAGAGTCCTTCCTCGAAGAGTTGCGCTTGCCTGTCGAGGTAGCGTGAGACGCTGGGGTGGCCGGCCGTGGGAGTAATGTCGAACTGCCGAATTTCCTGAAATGTAGGAATTTCAGCCATATCGATCAGATACCGGATCTGGATGGACCGTTGATCGATCTTGATTTTCGCGTAGTGATTAATGCTGAAATTGCCCATGGGATGGGCGAAGGCCGACGCGGCGGTCAAAATCAGGGCTAGCGGAGACCAAAACTTGTTATTTTGTCCCATGGGCGATCCCTTCCAAAGTTCTGCCAGCCAGGTCAACTTGGAAAATGTGGAAATGCTGGTTTGTTTCGAGCGCGCGCGTCAAGAAATCCCGTGCCGCGGAATCCTTGGCCAGGCTGTGGTAAATCATGCCGGCATGAAAAAGGAGCAGAGCATCACTAGTGTGCAGGCTAAGGGCTTTGTCCATCGCTTGGGCTGCGTCCTGGGATCGGCCATTCTTATAGAGCACCCACGCCAAGGTGTCCCAGGTGTAAATGTCGTGGCGGACCTCAAGTTCTTTTCGCGCCAACTCCAGGGCCTCCGGCAGCTTGATCCCTTGATCGGCATAGAACAGGGCTAACTCCCGATTGGCCAGCACTTGATTTAACCTGCTGAGGTGCCCGATGTACTCAACCAGGTCGTACTGCTGCCGGGCTTCTTTCGTCCGTCCCAGCTTTTTGTAAACGTCGCCCAACTCGGCCAAGTACACGGGAAACGGAATGATGGCGATGGAGCGTTGATAGAGCTGAATGGATTCTTCAAATTTCCCTTGCGCGGCCCGGATCTTCGCCAGACCGGCCAGCGAGCGATAGTGATGGGGGTCGGCCGTTATGCCCCCCTGATACGACAAATCGGCATTTCCCAAGTCGCCGGTTTGAAAGTAGCGTTCGCCCAATTCGAAATAGAGCCATGCGAGATTCTCCCGGGGAACATTGGTTTGCAGCGCGGCTGCGATGGCGCTCTTCATCAGCCGGATGGCTTCGGCGGAATCTCCGTGCAAGTAGCACAGATACGCTATTCGGCTGTTGTTCATGTATGCCAGCGACAAGGGTGACGAGACGGCGCGCCCAAGATCCTGGACGGTGTTATAGGCCGCCGCAGCCTCTTCGTAATCGCCCATATCGGTGTAAGCATCCCCTTCGATGGCGAATGCCGCCAGATTTCCGGAGCCTGTGGCGATCGCTTTTTGCGCCAAGGCGAGCGCCTCCGAAAAGCGATGTTCGCCCATATACACCAAAGCCATGTGAACCAGAGGGGCCGCCGCGCGGAAGTCCTCGGGCGCCAGAGCGAGAGCCTGGGAGAGAGTTCGCTCGGCCAGGTCGTAGTAAGCGATGTCGCCTGTCTCTCTGGCCTTCTGAAAGAAGGCGGATCCTAGCCCGTCATATCCTGCGTAATCGCCCGGCGCTTCCTTCACATGGTCTTGCAGAGTCTGAATCTGGCGATCCGTCTCTGAGGCGAGGCCCAGCTGTTTCAATTCAGCGGACGATGCCGATGCTGCCCAAAGGATCGAAAGCACTGGAATACACTTGGCCATTTTTGCCATGTTGCAATATGTAGTACGGGCGGGAGCGCAAAGCGGATTTCCTGGACAGTAATAATTTGCGCGATTGCTATGGAAACTGATAGGGCGACGGGGCGGGGCAGTCTTCGGTTTGTTGGCGCGGTCTGGGCGCCTGTTGGCGCCTGGCGCGGCGACCGGGAAATGTGATAGTCTGGCCGAAGTACGGAGGTGCTCTATGAAAGGTAGATTCTTTTCTGTTTTCGCGGTGAGCGCGGGGTTGCTTGCGGCTACGCTACCGCTGGTTGCGCACCATTCGTTCGCGGCCGAGTACGACGAGACGAAGCCCATCAAGCTCACCGGCACGGTAACAAAGCTTGAGTGGATGAACCCTCACGCCCACTTTTACGTCGACGTCAAGGACCCGGACACGGGCAAGGTGACCAACTGGGAGTTCGAGCTCGCGGCCTTGAACGCGTTGATCCGGCGCGGCTGGACTCGGAATTCGCTGAAACCCGGCGATGTAATCACCGTCGATGGATTTCTTGCCAAGGACGGTTCCGCGCTGGTGAACGCAAAAAATGTCACGCTCAGCGACGGTCGCAAAGTGTTCGCGGGGTCCGCGGCCGAAGAGGGCGGAACCAACAAGTAACCGCCGCCTGGCAACTGAACCCCACTTGAGGAAGGTGCGCGCGATAGCACCAGGGGGACGTTCCGCTATTTCCCTTTCAGGTGCTGAAGATCTCGGTTGTTCTCGTTGCAGACCAGTTCCAGCAGGTCCTCATCCGCCATTAGAGTCAGCGGCTGTGAGTAGCTCCAAGGTTTGGTATAGGCGCCGGGATCGTCCACCGTCGAGGTGACGTTCATGTGCCCAAAGTCGCGCCGGTGGAAGCGTTCGATCACATGCAGTTGCTCGGTGGATGGATGGCCCACCTGATCCAGCCACGCCTTGCCGTTGAACCCCGAAGACTCCACCACCAACGTATCGCCGTCCCACTTACCCACCGAGTAGCCGAACCATTGAGGATTGGGATCCTTGGGCAGCGGCCGCCCGTCCATGAAGACCTGACGGAACTGATCGAACGCCTCAAACAGGAAGATTATGACGTCCGGCTCCTGGAAGAGCTTAAACGGAAGCGGAGTGGAGTCGATCTTCGGCACTCCCTGCGGGAGGCAGTTGGCATCCGGGTCTTCGGCCGACAGCTCGCCGGTCTTGCGTTGATCGAAGAGCTTCTGGGCCCAAGGCTGCATGGGCAGCCCTCCCGCCATACCGATACTGGCGTCCCGCAGCTTGGGCGGGTCCGCGATCCACATTCCGGTCAGATCGGGTTTGCCCGCCCGGCGTGGCACAGGCGCGCTCAGATTCGGCTCGCCGTTCTTGAGTCGCGGAATGTTTGGACTCTTGGTGGTCCATTGGGCCGGCAACGGCGAGCAGACCGCGGCCATTAAAATCATGCTCGGACTTATGCTTCTCAACAACATTTAAAACCTCCTCGGGGCGAAGTTACTTACCGAAGGATTATACATCCGTGCAGTTTGGGTGTGCATGCCCGGCGACCAACGTGTCGGCATGTGAATTGTCCGCCTGAGGCATCACCGCTCAGTTTGCTAATGGTCTTGGTAAAATCCGCGAGATGTTCTTCGAGATTCGGCCGCCGAATGGTAGGATACGGACAGCGGAGCTTCATTGGTACGAGGCTTCCGGCATCGGTAAGAGGGAATTCAAGATCAAGCGCTTCGTGGATTAAACATGGCGATCAAAACGGAAGGTTTTGCCGTTTGCTTGCGAAACGATGGTTTCATTGCAACACTTGAGGTCCGCAAGTTGTATCCGTTTCTTAATGACCCGGAGGCCGAAGCCATTAACCTGATCCGCGTGGTTGACGAATCCGGCGAAGACTATCTCTACCCATCCCGTTTGTTTCGCAAATTGACTTTACCCCGTGACGTCCAACGCGCGCTGCGCGCGGCATCCTAAGATTTCCGCGTCCCACGCCGATCCCAATCCATAGTGTTCAATAGAGGGTGATGGAAGATCTTACCATTACGGGCGATTTGTGGGAATACATGCGGCGCGTCACCCTCCGGGAGCCGGAACTGCTCAAGCGTCTGCGCCAGGAGACGGCGGCTTATCCGAATTCCAGTTTCCAGATTTCGGCGGAGCAGGGGCAGTTCATGGGGCTCTTGATGCACCTGATCGGCGCGCGGCGCAGCATTGAAATCGGCGTCTATACCGGCTATAGCGCGCTGTCCGTCGCGCTGGCGCTACCCCACGACGGCCGGATCATCGCGTGCGACATCAATGCGGAATGGACCTCGGTGGCGCGGCGCTACTGGCGCGAAGCGGGCGTGCAGCACAAAATCGACCTGCGTTTAGGACCCGCGCTCGCTACCCTGGATCACCTCATCGCCGACGGCGAGCAAGGCCGGTTCGATTTTGTGTTCATCGACGCCGACAAGACCAACTATGCCAATTACTATGAGCGGGCGCTGGTGCTCCTGCGGCCGGGTGGCTTGATCGGAGTAGATAACGTACTCTGGTATGGTCGAGTGATCGACGAGTCTTTTGACGATCCGGATACGCGAGCCATTCGCGCGTTCAACGAGCAGCTCAAGAACGACGATCGAGTGTGGCTGAGCATGCTGCCGGTGCGGGACGGCCTGACGCTGGCCTGCAAAAAGTAAAGGCCCTTCCAGGCCGGCGGCGCTGGAACGCCGCAATCACCGAGCAGTACGGTTAGGCCGAAATAGTGATAATCTCTTCATGGGATTTGGCCGATCTTGGTTGTGGGGACCCAATCAGAATGGTTCAGTAGTCTGAACAGGAACGGAGGATAGTTTGGTCCTTCTGCTCTTTGGACCGCCCGGCAGCGGCAAAGGAACGCAGTCAGGAAGAATCGCAAACTGGTTGGGCATTCCGGCCATTTCAACGGGCGATATGCTGCGCGAGGAAATCAAGGCCGGTACGGCGCTGGGGAACGCCGTAAAGTCCATCATGGCCAGTGGGGGATTGGCGGGAGACAACCTCGTCAACCGGATGCTGGCTCGTCGTGTGTCTTCACCCGACAGCGCCCATGGCTTCCTGCTGGATGGTTATCCGCGCACCGTCCAGCAAGCCGAATACCTGGACGCCCTTTTGGCTGAGCGCCATTTCCACTCCCCCATCGTGCTGCATCTGGACGTTCCGATGGACGCACTGGTGGGCCGGCTCACTTCGCGACGCCAGTGCCAGCAGTGCAAACGGATTTACAACCTGCTGCACCAGCCGCCGCGCGTGCCGGGCATCTGCGACGACGACGGCACGCCCTTGATCACCCGCAAGGACGACAGCGAAGAAGTGGTCACCGAACGCATCCGTACCTACGACGAAGTGACGCGGCCGGTGCTGGCCTACTATCAGGATCGCGACTATCATCAGATTCGCGGCGACCGTTCTCCCGGCTACATCTTCGAGGAGATCACGGGGATACTGGAGCCGATGATTGGAAAGAATGGCGCTAGTTGCGGGAAGGGCAAGCCGTCGGTGTGACGCTGTGATCTTTGGGCTACGCTTGGGGCGCTGGCTCCACTTCGTACGCCTCTTGCGTGTGGTTCACGTTATTTGAATCCAGGAAGCCGTCTAGGCATGCGGCTGCGCGAATAATACGCCAGCCGGCGGATATCTTCACCATCTCAAGTCCTCATATGCCGATTCTGGGAGGCGGCCTTTCTCTACAAGATAGACGACCTCGGCCAAACTGATCGGCGAGAGCGCGATATCGTGACCGACGCCGGCAGCGTCATCCATAAAACGGCGCGCGGTGGTGGAGAAACGTGGATTCTTGAGCAAGTACCAAAGCGCCGTGTGGGTGTCGGCAACACCAGCAATCACGGAACGTCCTGAGCGAATCCGCGGAACATCTCCCGGCGGTTCGCGTCAATTTCTTCCTGGGACGGTCCAGGACCGTACATGGCGAGTAAACCGTAACCAGACCTCTTGGGCTTGGGTTTTTGCCCTTCCGTCGGCTTGAGTGCCTCCTCAAGCACTTGCCGAGTAAAGCCGGCAGGCGAGACGCCTTGCGCTAAGGCTTTGGCTTTTAGAGCCGCTCCCAGTTCGTCAGGGAGATCAATGGTCAAGTTCATGGCTGTCCAGATACTTCCAGATTAACCCCGATCAGCCTACGGGCGGTAGGCCCACGGAAGCCAACGATGACGCAATCGGTCTAAAGCGGTTCTGATAGAGAGGAATCTTCCGGGATCGGCACCACTTTCGCGTGCCGCCAAAGGCGCTCGAGTTCATAGAACGTGCGTGACTTCGGCGAGAAAACGTGGATCAGATAATCGCCGTAATCCGCCAGAATCCATTCGGCGTTTTCGAAGCCTTCCACGCTGACGGGATATTCGCCGCGTTGATCGAGCTGCTGGCCGATCTCTTCCACGATCGCCTGGATCTGCTTGGGATTGCTTCCGCTGCAGATCACGAAAAAATCCGCGAAGGTGGTGACTTCGCGCAGGTCCAAAACGCGAATGTCGAGGGCTTTCTTCGATTCGGCGGCTCGAACGGCGGTGAGCCACGGGGGAGTGGTTTGGAGCGGCGTTACGGGCTGCGCGGCCGTGCTGTGTTGCTGTCGGATAGGTAAGGAGTGCTCCTGTGTTTATGGTACACTGAAATTTCCGATGCGACAATTGCTGGTGCTCTTGTTGTCCCTTGGAGCCTTGATTCCTTTCGCAGCAACTCCCGCGCAGCCGGCTGAGGCTACTCCAGCGGACCGGGGAATCGAACTGGCTCAGCAACAACTTTCCCGGGTTACCGATCTGGTGCAGGCCGGAGCCCTTCCGCGCGCGCGCATCCAGGAAGCGGAAGCCAATCTGGAAGACGCGAAAGACGAAGTGACTCTGGCGCACGATTTGTATGGAGACTTGCCGGAGAGCGGCGCAACCGAGGAGGCCTCGGCGGAAATGATCGCGGCGGCCCAACGCCGCGTGGATCGCCAGCAGGCGCGGCTGGAGGAAGCGCGGAAGATGGTAGACGCCGGAGTTGCAGCGCGATCCTATCTGGCGCCATTTGAAGCCGAGTTGGCCGCCCGTCAAACCAGTCTGGATCTGGCTCATCTGCGCGCACATCTTATGGCAGACCGGGCCGCGATGCAGCAGCAATTGAATCGATCAGCGGCGCCGCTGGTTGTAGAGCCGACGCTTCCGGATGACTCCGAGTTGTTCTTCCAGGGCATGGAGCACTATGAAGGCGACGGAGCGTTCAATGAAGGGCGCGACCTGCCACCCCTCGAATGGGCCTTCGAGAATAAGTTCGCTCGTCCGCTTCCCATTAGCGCGGAAGGAGAGACGGAAGTGCATCGCGCGCTTGGGCTGGATCATCGCGGCCGCGTCGATGTCGCAGTTGCTCCCAGGGAACTGGAAGGAATTTGGCTGCGGCAGTATCTTAAACTGCGAAAGATTCCCTATTACGCCTTCTCCCGCGCGATTCCCGGCAAGGCCACTGCCGCCCACATCCACATCGGCCCGGGCAGCACGCGCCTGGCTAGTCAGGCGACCACCCAGTTGAGCAAGCGTCTGGGCGCTCGCGCCCATAACGCCGACTAGCGAATGGCCCTGGTTCCGCGCGTTTTTCTCACCGCCGAACAAATTCAAAAGCGCGTGCGCGAAATGGGAGAGGAGATCAGCGCCAGCTATCCCGAGGGTCCGCTGTATCTCATTTCGGTGCTGAAAGGCGCGTTCATCTTCATGGCGGACTTGTCGCGCCATATCACGACGCCATCGCGCATCGAGTTCATGGGAATCTCGAGCTACGGCCGCGGCAAAACATCGTCCGGCGAAGTGAAGGTGACCAAAGACCTGGACGTTTCCATCGAAGGGCATCACGTTCTGATCGTGGAAGACATCGTCGACAGCGGTGTGACGTTGACGTATTTGATGAACCTGTTGGAGCAGCGGCGTCCGAAGTCGCTCGCCATCGCAACGTTATTGGACAAGCCGGAGAAGCGCCTGCGTCCCGTTCACGTGTCCTACGTCGGCTTCCAGATCCCCGACGAGTTCGTGGTCGGCTATGGGCTGGACTTCGCGGAAGACTACCGGAACCTGAGCGACATCTGCGTCCTCACGGAAGACTTGGGGTTGGGGTCTAGGGATTAGGGTGCCCGGCACTTCTGAGAAAACTTCCACCCTTCGAGCACTAATGGGCGAATGGTAAAGAGCTTTCGCGATCTGGATGTGTGGCACTTGGGAGTGGAGCTGGCGGAAACGGTTTATCGCGTTACGGCACGATTTCCAAAGTCTGAACTTTTCGCCCTGACCGCACAGATGCGCCGGGCTGCCGTTTCGATTCCCTCCAACATTGCCGAAGGCCGAGCCCGCGATTCAACGCGCGAATTTTTGCATTTCATTGCGATCTCTCGCGGCTCTCTGGCGGAGTTGGACACCCAACTTGAGCTTGCAATACAGCTCGACTACACCGATTCCGAACTCGACGCTGCCCGGTTTCAGAGTGAACTCCTCGGGAAAAAACTAAGCCGCCTTCATTCGTCGATACGGTCCAAGCTGCCGGCGACAAAACCTAGGCCCCAAGCCCCAACCCCGAATCCCTAGGCTTTGGGTGGCAAATCCCGCGCCTCACAACTCGACGCAAATCCATTCGCCTTGTGGCTCCCATCGCAAAACGGCTTGTTGGCGGAGTGGCCGCAACGGCACAGCGAGATGATGGTCCGGCCGCCGAGTCCGAACTCTTTGCCTTCGGGATCGTGAATGCTGAAATCGCCTTCGAGACGAATGGCTCCGTTGTTGTTGACCGTAATTTTCGTCGCTGCCATGCATTGCGATGGTAGCAGATTAGCCCGCATCGGCTCGTGTCGGCTGCTAGAATCCAGAAAGTATGATCCAATTTGTCCTCGAAACGGACCGCGCTCTCTTCGACGACGCCACGAAGCTCTCACAGCAATAAGCACAAAAACTGGACGAACTGGGACGGGTGTAGGTGTAAGCCGGTGGCCGGCCGGGCGGAGTGAACCTTTCGTGCGACATAAAGGACGTTATGTCGCGCTACCGCCAACTGGAAGCACCTGTGCCCCTGGGGGAATCCGATAGAAGCCCGCGTACTCGCGGAGTTTTTCTAGATCAGCCCGAAGCGAAAGACGGTTCCTTAGTTTGACGTTCGCCTCGCAGGCTCGATAGTCATCGACAAAAAAATGCCACGCGAGCTTCACTCCCGGAGCTTCCGCCCGGAGGACGCGCTCGGCTTCTGTACGGGAGTCGGTCTTGCAAAAATCTATATCCGCGACAACGCACTTCAGCTCATCGCGCAGAGCGGCGATCAGTGTGCGGAATTTTCGTGAATTACAAAAGGCCGAAGAGCCGTTATACGCATTGGCCTTGAAGTCGTCGAAAACCATCCAGCCACCTCGACACATCTGACACAAGTGCGTGGTTTTTCCGCAACCCGGAAGCCCCACAACGACGATGACACCCTCGCTCACTTATGCTCCCTGGCGTGACAAACGCCCTAATGACCCAAGTACGCATACCAGCAAGCGGTGGCGCAGAAGATCGAGAAAGCTGTCGCTAGAAAGAAGTTGCCCCACAGGAACTCGCCGCGAACGCTCTGACCATCCACGTACACACCTAATGTTCTGAGTTCCGGCCAATAGTGCCCCGCGATGCCTGCCGTGAAAAGCGCAGTTCCAATCATAAGGGTGCGGTTTTGAAGCGCGAAACCAGAAGGAACGCCCATCACACACACGATGAATCCACAAAACAGAAAGATCCTTTGGACGGGGCCGAATCCATCCAACAGGCTTGCAAAGGCTCCGGGCTTGCGGTCATCAGCCATTTTCCCCGAAGGGGTCTCTCAGCATTATCTCAAACGACAAGCGATCGAAAAAGCGTCGTGCGGTTCGCGTTCAGGAGAGCGGTCGCGTCCCCGCGGCGCCCTCCGGCGTCGATCAACTTCCGGGCGTGGCCGATCCGCGCTGCGGCGCGAGTTTCGGCTTGCGCCCGCTTTTCACGCCCCGACGCTGCGCCGCTTTCAAGCCGGCGCGGGGTTCGCTCGCTGATTAGACTGCGATTCGAACCCGGCCAGCACACCAATCATCCGCCACATGGCGCGTTCCGTCGGCGTGTCGGTGTCGGTCACCTCCGTGCGGGATCGGAATTCGAGGCCGCGATTCGCGCAGGCGCTCGAGCATCGTTGTCAGGCGGCGCAAGCTGCGCCCAGCCGGTCGAGTTTCCAGACGGTGACCGTGTCGCCGTGCTCGATCCTCTTGAGACAGCGGAGTAGGGCAGGCGCTTGGTCGCCGCTCCCGAAAGGCCGTCGTCTTTAAGGAAGCTTTTGCACCCGGCCTTCCGCGGGGGCAGAGAGCTGCAGGGCAGGGGACTTGTTCGACCGGCGGGAGGCGGGCATAAGCCGTACTGCATGACCCCATTTTGCACTAGGAGCCTGTCCGAGTATTCTCCAACTTCGCGGGTTCAAACGAAACAGAACCGGTACATAATGTTTTATGCCAAAGGGCTACCGAACCTACCTTCCTGAGCAGGACCTGCTGTTGCCTCCCACCC
>Ga0302325_10008403_pt1 | contig 22667 bp, 24 predicted proteins | sample Palsa_T0_2_FD_201948 | JGI IMG/M metagenome (GOLD analysis project Ga0302325, IMG submission 201948) | Peat permafrost microbial communities from Stordalen Mire near Abisko, Sweden - Palsa_T0_2 | ecosystem: Environmental > Terrestrial > Soil > Palsa > Peat permafrost | place: Sweden: Abisko...
TCATTCTCCATACCACGATATTCTTTGTCGAGTATTTGTCCCCATTCATTAATATACTCGCCAGCTCGTTTGTCAATTTGACGGAACTTTGGGATTGTTTTATCTTCTGGTTTGTCGGGAAGTTCTTCCCCGAGTGCCAATACTTGAAGAATTTTGTAGTGCCATTGAAGCGCGGGATTGGGATACTTGCTGTGATCGTACACAGCTTTTGGTAGTTGGAGTTGCTTAATAACCTTTTCCTCTTCGTCAGGAAGGTCATTCAAGATTTTTTTTGGAGTTCTCTACTTACCTTGTGCATCTCGCTGGTTAGACGATCAGAAGCCACTAAAGGCTTCGGAAGCTGAGGCAACTCCCGCTTGTCATCTGCGAAGGGAAGCTGATATAACCAGAGACCAGCAGGAATGATGGGCAGTTTGGTGTTATCGTCCGCTCTTTCCTCAGATGGCAGAATGGCAACCAAAACAGGAGTTGCGTTCTTCCGGGCAATGTACCAAGCTACTCCCATCTTCTTGTCCTTGATCAGCTTTTGCCAAAGTGCTGAAAACACACGGGTTGATCCGACATAGTCTTCTTCGCTAGGATAGATAAAGGTCGATTTCTTTACTGAAGCCCAAAGTGGGAGCATAGACTGTGGTTTAAAGCCAATGATGCGGAGAACAGGAGAACCAAAATCTTTCAGCTTTTGCTGTTCCTCGGGCGTAAAGTAAATCAATGAACCACCGAACTTGTACGCTTTCTTAATTTCCACCTTCTCGACAGCCCTCGCCGTGTCTTCTGTGACTTGGGTAGTCTCGCCTTCGACGTACTGCATCGTTTCGCCATCGACCCATACATATCCCTTCCTTTTCGACTCCTGCTTTTGGAGGAGGTTGTAACCTTTGACGGTGATTTTAAAATTAGGGCCGATCTCAAATGGGAGATTGCTGAACAGAGCCCGCTTCGCCACTTGCTTTGAGTTGATATCCGAGATGAGGTTACTCAGAAGAGATATTCCGTCGCTACCAGAGGACTTGAAGTTTGACTGGGCTACAGCAAGATCTTCACCCGCTGCAGGGTCTCGATAGATGATATCCTAAAAGGTGAGCATGCAGTTATTCCAGGCTTTAAAATACTTACATCGTAAAACTTTGACCTATCAAATTCATGATCAGGATGTGAAATGGGAAATAGTTCAATGACCACACCCAGATCATAGAGATCCTTTGCTCTTACTGCAGCCTGCGACCTCGCGTTCTTGTCTGAAGCATGTGGATCATCTTTGTCGGTAATGATGAACAATCTTCGTGATCCGAAATTGGGCGCTCTTGTCGTAAATATTTGGTTGGCACAGAACAGCATATTCGACATAGATACTGGCTCCTTCGCAGGTACGAGGAGGTCTTCAAATTCTTCTTCTTGTTGGACGATGCCCCGTAAGGTCTTGACGTCCTCCGCCCTCGGAATGGCGAGGTCGCTGAGAAGATAGCAGTGCGGGTATTGAACGCCTCCTCGACTGTTTTCATCCTCATCTTGAAATTTTGTTTGTTCAGTGCCGAAGAGCAGTACGCCCATCATGTCCTTCGGATTCGAGATAATTCGTTGTTGCATGATTTGGTATGCGCATTTGATGGCAGCAGCTACAGGAGAGTCTTTTTCGGCCTTCTTGTCATCGGACGGTGGAGGAGGCGCAAGCATTGATTCGCTAACATCGATAGCGAATAGAACGGCATCTTTCTGTGCGATATAGCTCTAGAGATGCGTTAGACAGGCTCGTTGTGTGGGAGACTGCGCTCACGGTCTCGTCCAACTCCTCCTCTTCCTCTTCTTCCTCGTCTCGCTTCTCAGTGGAGTCTGCCATTACTTGAGAGTTACTTGATCCCTCTTGGTTGCTACTGCTGATACGGCATTATCGATTGATACCTCAAAGGGTACAACTGATTTCGTGCATCCGCGCTCTTTGCGATGTTTGGCAAGGTTGCGCCAGGCAGACGCGTGGTAAGAAGGTTGATCATCGCGTCGTCACGTGAAGGAACAAGCCAATTGAAATGAAGGAGCTCTCATTGGACCCCACCACCGGGATTTCCAAGCTCCGTGGTCAGACCCCTGTAAGACTTAACCTTGTTGATAATTCGATCATCCTCGACATGTTCTAGATTTACTCTCTTTGCAGCATCGGCGATGTTCAATTTATAACACCTTCTTTCTGTCTAATATCAAGGGTTCTCCAGTAATGGCTTTCCGAGCCCCCATAAGCCAGCTCACCAAGAGAGCATCACAATCAACCATCTCAAGATTAACAACTCCATCGCCACTATGGCAACGGAGCAGCGCGAACCAATTGCGATCATTCGCAACGCCGGTACCGCCGGTAACACAAGATGCAACAAGTTCGAAGGGTCCTACGGCTATGGTATTCATGAATATGGGTGGTCCATCAACAACCGATGAGGTGGGAGACTTCTTGAGCAGGCTTTTTGTACATTACCACCCCACCTTTTTCTCAACCTTCTAACTCTCTCCAGGCAGATGGTGATTTGATTCCTCTTGGAAGACTGCAAAACTACCTAGGACCTTTGATAGCGAAGCGTCGGACCCCAAAGATTGTCAAACAGTATGCCGCAATTGGTGGCGGATCTCCCATTCGAAAATGGTCCGAGTACCAAGCTTCCGAGATGTGTAAGATTCTGGACAAGATGTCGCCAGAAACAGCACCCCACAAGCCATACGTCGCATTCAGATATGCGAATCCTTTGACGGAGGAGATGTACAACAGGTTATTAGAGGATGGGTTTGGTGGTGGAAAGGGTGGCAGAGCCGTGGCCTTTACTCAATACCCTCAATACAGCTGCTCGACTACGGGAAGCAGTCTAAACGAACTGTGGAAATGGAGACAAAGACTGGAAGGGAAGGCTCCAGATAATGTTGTTGGTGGAGGAAATGATGGCACAATCAGTTGGAGTGTCATCGATCGATGGCCAGTTCATCCAGGGCTTGTTGATGCCATTGCGCTCAACATTGAAGATCAACTTGCGACCTTTCCAGAAGATGTCAGAGACGATGTTGTTCTGTTGTTTTCAGCACACAGCTTGCCAATGTCTGTGGTCAACAGAGGTATGTTGTAGTGATGTGTTTGATGAGCATTACTCTCCGTGCTAACCCACGGTAGGTGACCCGTATCCCGCTGAGGTGGCGGCAACAGTTCACGCCGTGATGCAAAGACTGGGTCACTCTCATCCATACCGTTTGGTATGGCAATCACAGGTTGGACCCAGCGCCTGGCTTGGTGCCCAAACCAGTGATGCCGTCTCAGAATACATCAAGAAGGGACAGAAGAACATGATCCTCATCCCTGTTGCATTCACATCCGATCACATCGAAACTCTTTATGAATTGGACGAAGAAGTAATTGGCGAATCAGGCCACAAAGATACCATCAAAAGATCAGAGAGTCTGAATGGCCATCCGGTGTTTATCCAAGCGTTGGCGGACATTGCAAAAGCCCATCTTGATAGCGGAGAGACCTGCAGCAAGCAGATGGGGCTGAGATGTCCTGGTTGCAAGAGTGAGAGGTGTGCTGAGAGCAAAAAGTTCTTTGCGGGCCAGGGTCCAGGAATGACTTTTGCAGTTTAGATATTGCGAACAGACCACTCTGTGTATTTTAGAAAAGTGTATACCTATATTGGTTGAAAGGGGAAGTCACTTGATCTGCCCAGATTGTTATTTAATATCAGCTGATTCGGTGTTACCTTACCCCGTAATGCCGGCATATGCAGTGTTTGCAATGCATAGCGTCATCACTTAGAGAGAACATGTAATCGGGCTCGGAGAGTTTCTTTTGCCAAAATGCATGGGATGAGGGAAGAGAGTATCTTTCCCGTCTCTCGAAGGAAACGCGCGTCTGGCCAGGCAGACGAAAATGTACCACGTTTAATAGGACTACGTTGTACTGTTCCTGTGCTCCTAGTGAAGCTGCACCCAAGAAACCGCTCTATGTGAGAATCCCCTGTGTTGGCTCTCCCGGCCCCGAGCCAGCATTCCTCCCGGAAGTTCCTCCCCTGCAACCCCGATCCGCGTTCTCCCAAGTGGATTATCAAGCACCTCGCCCACACCTGCCAAAGTCAAGCTTCTTCCACTTGAAACCCCACAAATTCGATGCTGTGATACGCCAGAATCCGTTCCAGCCAGGGCAGCTTCAAGTCTAATTACGTGTTCGTCTGTGCCTTGATACAACCTTAGATAGGCGACTCGATCAGATCCGCAGCGCTACTGACTGGGAATGTCTGAAGGCCATCATCAACGAGCCAGCGCACTACGACCCTCTTTTGACGACTCCACCAAGATAACGACGTCCTTCCTGTACCTTGCACAGGCAATGGTTGAGCAGACAGCTTTGTGCTCAAATATACCCAAATCCTGGAGTTGATACTCCTGCGAATCGATCGGCACAAGGATAAGACGAACAGCTGGACAACTTCATTTCTATGCCCACGCGATAAGAATACACTGAACGAGTGAGACATAAAATGGACAACGCGGAGGGATCCCGATCCCAAGGCGGGGTAAGCGAGCGAAGTAATGGACGTGATGATGAAGAGATATGGGGAGCAAGGGAATCATTGAGGAGGAATGCTGGTCTGAACAAGATACCGGTTGACGAGATTACGCCGCTGCTGGACAGTGGGAGCGGCAGTGAACGAGAATATGAGGAGGACAGGACGGAGACGGAATGGGCAGGCCATGCAGACTTCGAGGGGTTGACTTGGTGGCACAAACCTTCGGTCAGGACAACCATTAACGTTCATGAATTTAAGCTGATGTCCACAGATGTTCTGGCTACTGGCCCCGTTCTTCCTCCTCACACTCGCCATGGGCGGTATCCTTGTTCCTAAGCTCAACCTGATTCTATCTCTCGTATGCCGGGATTACTTCATCGAGTCCAAGGAGAATTACCTCCTCAAACCAATTATTGGCACCATGTCCCTGAAGCACTCTATCCTCGACTCTCACGACCAGAGATGCCGAATACCAGAAGTTCAAGCCTTGGCCACAAAGTTCATGCTGGCCCTCACAATTGTTGCTGGGATTCTGAGTGCCGTTATGGCCCCAAAATTAGGCGCTTTATCAGATCGATACGGTCGTCTGAAGCTGCTCATCATCACTAGCTTAGGTGCTTTCCTCGGCGAGATCATCACAATCTTGGCTGGAACATACCCTGATGTTGTCCACTACCGATGGCTGCTTGTTGGTGCTGTGTTTGATGGTCTCTGCGGTTCCTTCACTGCCGGCATGGCTCTGACTCATGCCTACGCAGCAGACTGTACTGCTCCACCGAAACGGGCCGTGGCATTTGGATACTTCCATGCGTGTCTGTTTGGCGGAATTGCTATAGGACCTCTGATTGCTGCATACCTGGTCAAAAAGACAGGCTCAATCGTCACCATGTTTTACTTCGCCCTTTGCATACACACCCTGTTCATCTTCTACATCATCCTCGTCGTTCCCGAATCTCTAAGCAAGAAACGTCAACTGCTTGCGCGGGAGAAATATGCTGTAGAAATGGGAGATCGATTCAACAATGGCCCCATAGGCTGGAAGGCAAACCTCAAGAGGGCCAACATCCTGGCACCACTGAAGGTCCTCTACCCCACAGGCCCAGGAACCTCCTCAGCCCTGCGAACAAATCTCATCTTCCTCTCCGCTGTAGACACCATCATCTTCGGTGTAGCAATGGGGGCGATGACCGTAGTCGTCTACTACATGGGCTACCAGTTCGGCTGGGATACCCCCCAAATCAGCGTCTTCACCTCCATCGTAAACACCTGCCGCGTCTCCGCCCTGGTCATCGTCCTTCCCCTCCTTAACTACGTTGTCCGCACTCGCCGCGCCAACAACCAACGTCGAGAGTCGGGTTTCGTCACCCCAGAGCCAAACTCAGGGTCCGACACCCTTGACCTCTCCATCATCCGCACAGCCGTCTTCTTTGAGGTCATTGGATATGGAGGTTACGCCCTTGTGCGTTCAGAAGGTCTCTTCGTTGTCGCTGGTATAGTCGCCTCGTTCGGAGGAGTCGGGAGTCCAACCCTGCAATCCGCGCTCACGAAACATGTACCGCACGACAAAGTCGGCCAATTGCTAGGTGCTACAGGGCTGTTGCACGCCCTGGCCAGAGTCGTCTGTCCGCTCATCTTCAATATGATTTATGCGTGGACGGTCAAGCCGTTCCCGCAGGCGGTATTCGTGGTGCTGAGCTGTTGTTTCGTTGTAGGGTTTGTGTGCAGTTGGTTTATTAGACCTAACAGTATGCTCTCTCCAATCTCCGACCAGTGCACAAGAAGCTAACATTTGACAGTTTACCTTGAGGATACAGCCGCCACGCAGAGGGGCAGGACCACACCAAAACCCGACACAGATACTCTCGTTGATGAAGAGATCACGGGGCTATAATTGCCTCTCTGCCTTCGACTCTTTTCTCTTTCTTCATGCAGTATATATATTTTATGCATGTCTTTTACTGGCTGGTACAATGTGGTACCCTTGGATCGGCGCACGGTGTGGGTGATACTTTGCGGTTCATTTGAACTTGAAGTGGGTCTTGCACGTGGTATGAATTAGATCTAGACAGCGATTTCCCGTTCACATATTTCCTTCATTACTGAAGATGAGAGGAGATGATATGAGGTTATGAAGGTTGTACCGATGGAAATACTTTGGGTTGTATGTATGCACTTGAAGCCTAGATACAGGATACATATAAGCTTGATAATGAAGATATTTAGAGTGGCCCCATTCCTGAAATTTTTTGGGAAAAGTGCAACTCGGATTGTAGAGAAGATCTCGATACGCTTTCATGAACCTTGGGGCTTCTCCATATCGATTAAGCTCGAGGCTGGTCTCTGCAGCAGAGGAAAGAAGAACGCAATGGCGGATATATGTGCCGTTTTGAGATGAAGATATGGTCTAAGAATTTTAAGAATCAAGAAGACGGGGAAAGCTAGCGAAGAGAGCCGGGATCAGATGCTTACTTAGCTGGAAAAATAGGGTGGAGGTGTGGGTCAAGGTCTTGGACCTGGGATGCGTGTTCTATAGTTATAAACTAAAGTAAAACTATTCTGTGATTCCAATCCGATATAGTGTAGGGGTTGTAAGTAACATTCATCACGTTCGAATGTATGTCGACTAACGTTTACAAGAACATACTCCGCTTTCAAGAAGAGCCGGAGAGCCCCGGGTTCGATTCCCGGTATCGGAATTTACTCGTTATATTTTTTTTTAAAAAATACTTTAATTAAATACAGCTCTAATTCCTTTTTTTTTAGTATTCTTCTTGAGCATATTGTGGTTTTTATGATTATGTCTGACGTCCTCTTTTTTTTCTTTGTGGGAAAGGCTTTTTTGTGGGGTTCCGGAAACTCGGCTATTTTGCTTCTTAGCTTTAGCCTTCTGGTGGTAGCTGGGTATCCAAATGCTCCGGATCACTGGGACACTATAGGAAAATAGGACTTTGATTTTACAATGAGCAAGCAGAGGAGCGGTTGCCGGCAAGCTTCCATGGCGTCTTGATGAAGGTGGGAGAAGCGGCGAGTCCAGTTTTCCAGCTGGGTCGCTTAGAATAGGGGTTCGCTCTTACCCTCCGAGGTGAGTCTCGGAAACTCGATTGAATCAAGAATTAAAAGGCTCTCTGCAACGAGGAAACAATGTTCTTCCGTATTGGGAGTAATTGGGGGTTTTAAGCTTTGCCCTAATTTTTGGTCTCTGGGCCGAACCGTGGTCACGATCTTCGGGGACGCAGGTTGGTGTACCCGTCTATCGGTACCAAATCATATACTCAGGGCATAGGTAGGGCATGCATCTATACCCTCATTTAGTGATCGGGAAGTTTTCTAGCTCGAACCAGTGGTTCAAGTTCCCTAGCTCGTCGCCCACAGCACTGCTATATATTCCTGGGATGCCCTCCGCTCTTTCCCAAAACTTCATCCTCTCTCATCTCACAAACACAACTTGAACAACAGCACCACAAGCACCTGTGATCAATCACCAGGCAACAAAAGACTGCATCAAACCACTCTCATATAGCTCGAGAAGTAGTTCTCACTCTGAGCTTGCAATAATCCTGAAACTCGAGCTTCACCCCCTGTTTCCTCGATCTCGACAAATTCGACAAAAATGGCACCCACAAGAACATTCAGAGTTTCAAAGAATTCAGCAACCGACAAGAAGATGATGGCAATCAAGCAAGAGGCATTTATCTCAAACTTTGAGTCATTTTCTGAACCATTTACTTCAAAGACGGGGACCGATGATGTATCCATGGAAATCGACCACGCTAGCGAAACTCAAATCACCAACACGATAGTTCAACCAACCATTCGAGGCGGCTCCTTATTCCTCGAGTTTTTGCACTTAGACGTCCGCAACAGCATCTACGACGCCCTTGTCAATTCTGATCACGAAGTCATCATCAATCCAACCAGCAAATACCGGGGACCAATCTCAGCACTCTCATCAACTTGCCGCCAAACCAACAACGAACTCAAACAATGGGCCACTGGACGAACAGATCTAACTTTCAACCCAACATTCGGCCTTCTCAACTTGCCACTTTCCACTTTCCGAATTTCTTGGTCCACCATCAAGATATACCGCAACATCAAAATCATCGAGAAATACCAACGATACTACACCCCGGAAGCTGCAAAGATGCACCTCCCTCAGCTCGAACTCTGGCAACGGGCTATGAGTATCTCAAAGAGCTGTACGGAAGACGATGTCAACGAACAAGTAGTCAAGAATCCTTCACTCCAGACCATTGGAGCAGCTCCTAAGCTACAAGGTAGGTTCGGGACCAGGCATGGTATTAGGTTGCTTTCGTTTAACAACCACTATAACCACTGCAAGCATGATGCCAAAGATTTCATCGTCTTGGATCCGAAGAAGTTCAAGGAGGAGGAAGAATCGCCTGATTACCTTAAATTAAGCTATTTCGGGAACCCTTATGTTTGGAGTCAGGATTGGAAGAATCATGAGGTGGAGCAGGAGTATGCTTTTAGGCATCCTAAGGAAGGGGGCTTGTGGGCGAAGGGGAAGGAGGCAGCTGGGTGGGCACCAATCCTGAATGAGTGGGGATGGGGGAAGACCTTTGGGTATGAGCAATCCGCTAAGATTATCCATCATGAGCAAGGTGACGGGACGGTGAAGAAGATTCTTTCATACAAGTGGACCAAGGTGGAGAATCTGAAGGAGAAGAGCTGGAAGGATGTTGGGGAGATGATAACGGTCCGCTTAAGGGGTGGTCAGGGAATGGATGTCGACTCTGATAGCTACGATTCGGATATGGAACTTGATCAGCACGCCAGGGACGAGAACGAAGATGAATACATGACTAGTGAGGATGAATGTGAAGAGGAGATGGACTTGGACAATGTCGTCGTCCATGGTTCGAATGAAAGAATGGATACTGACATCAATGAAGAGGATGGAAACATGGAGGACTCACAACAACCAACCACCGTTGTCACACTCAGCGAAGCAACGGCAAGAAGAGCAGTCAACCGTTCTATCTCATTGCTAGATGAGGACTGAGGGGAGGAATGATGGGACTAGTATGGCAATCGGCGATGGCGAGATATGAGGGTGGAAAGGTTTTGGAAGGTCTTGAAAGGATGGCGTTTCTTGGGGGCAGCGCTTGCTTTAAGATAGAGACTTATGAGCTTGGAATAGATAAAGAATAAATTCAAAAACTGATGATTCTCCATGAAATGTGACAATTCAAATCCATGTAGTATAAATGTAAAAGCGGAATCCGCCCTATATACCCTTTTGGATCCCACTTTTCGCCTCGCTCACCCAGAGAAAGCCCATACCAGTACCCCAACTCAACCTCACCACTACTTTTCAGCTTTTAAGCCCCTAAAACTCCCAACCTAACCCAACCCCCAAGATCCACTTATTACAGCGCTCAAGAGCCCATAATTGCAAGGTCCAGCCACTGTGAATTAGCTATGTCCGTATGTCCGCAGCCCGTAGTCCGTACGTCCATATTCCCGTATTTCTTTATATCCGTAAACTTGCGACGTGCAACAGAATCCTGTGACTGCCCTTTGTTGAAGAGTTGGGACGAAAGGCGGAAGTGAAGATGTTGAGATGAATTTGGAAAGGGCCGTTTGGGGAGGGGCGGTGGACGCTCGCTTGCCATCGGCAAAATAGGGGGTGGCTGCCGAGGTCATTAAAAAGTCAATTTATGACCTCTCCATGAAGGAATATAAGATATGAGGGACTAATAATAAATGGCGAGCAAGTTGTTTATGAATATAGCTTTTTTGAGGCAGTACGGCCGTACGTCCTGGAAAGTCGGGAAAAGAAAAGAAAAGCAACTTAGGTTGCCTGCAGAAATGCGGTGAAGCTTTCAAGTGGCAGTATAGTAGAAGTGTGCTGAGATGGGGACACGAAAGTTGTAATAGGGCAGGTGGAGCATAAACCTGAAATAGATGTGACTGTATTTCTGGCGGAAATGAAAATGATTAATCAGAACCTCATCGCCATATCTGTTAGTCATTCTCTCACATGCGGTCAATTCACAGTCCACAAAGTTGCGTGGTATTTTTTATGATCCATGCTTGTAAAGCCATGCATAATCTACCAAGAAAAATATTCAGAATCGGGTTCCAGTCCGCTGTCCCTTGGAAATAGTCGTACTGGCAGCAGGGCAAGCTGTAACGCCACCATCCAAAACCAAATCCTCACTGTCCAGTGTCCAGAAGTGAGAAGCCAAAACTTCCCAGCATCAAGACCATAGTCTCTCCAAACCCGCACACTCAAACTAGCGCCGGCGAAGATTTGTGTACTTTTGTCTCTGTCTCTCAACCAACTTCTGCGCCTTTCGTCGATCGTCCTCAGCACGCTTCTTATCCCTGTCAGCCTTAGCCTCTCGTCTTCTGCACTCGGGACATTCTCCCAAGGGGGGAGAGTCTTCTGGCGGAGATGGTATCTCTTCCAAGAGAGCTGGACATCCTTTTACTTTGCGGTCGTAGCGCTCGCAGCGCTCCGTGTGGCTGTTGGCGATGTGTTGGAGAACTCCTTTTGAGTCGCGGTACGTGCAGGTGTATCTTTGGTAGAAGTGCTTGCACATATTTGCCGATGGTTTTGTAAAAGAGTACAGAGTTTGGTGATTAGTTGAAATTCAGCTGGGCTAAATGATTTATGGTTCGTATGAGTAGGACGCTTTGTTCTTGATACAGAGATTACCGGAGGTTGATAACTGAAGCCTTGATGTGTTGAAGTAGATGGAAAAATTTTGTTCAAACGGGAAAAGAGGGATCATTTATGCAAATTTGAAGAGGTATGAGAAGGTACACTGCTTCTTTGATATTGAAGTGATTAACATCTATGCTGTTGGAAGTCTCTGAATCTATTTTGTGACAGAAACAATCCTACCTTAGCAAGCATCAGCCCCCTCGAATCATCTCTGAAACCGAGAATCATCTCCCTGTTTATTCAACACATCTGGAGAGGAGGAAGTCTTAATCTCTCAAAAGCCAGTGAACGTTAACCGAATAACAGCTTTTCAAAATTCGATACCCTGTAACGGCTCTTTAGTCTGTTATTCACGAACTGAACCTCAAAGACTTTGCAGATACAAATAAATGAGGAGAACGGAGGTGCGGTATTAGTGATGCAAACCCATATATCGATTTTCGGAAAGTCAGAGAGCATGGATAGGCTTGGCTGCGAAGCGAGCTCCTGAGGGAAATGTTGCTCACACTTCACAACTTTCACCCAATGGATTGAAAATTCTCTTCTAGCATCAAACGAACGAGATTTTCAGTGCTTTTATCAGTCAAACTCAAGCCAAGATATTTTTAAGACGTAAAAGGTGGAATTACTGGTACCACATCAGTTAATATTTCTATCACGTGACATTTACTTCGATGCCGCAGAATTCGTGAACTAGTTTTGCAAAACCGAAGACTTTCGACTTGAAACCAGTTACAATGACGATCCCCGAGATGAAGCCCGAGTGAGTAGCACTAACTACTGGGAGAAAATGCGAGCTGGACCTGCATACCCCGTCGTGGATAATGTGGTACGGACCGATATGACGAGGGTTCTGCCGTGGGGTGAGGCACCGAACAAGGTAGGAAAAAGGACCCAAAGGGTTCCACAGCTTATGGAACCGAGATTCCCATCACCGCAACGATTTCGAAAGCCCATACGAAAGGAATGCAAGTGTTGAAAAGAAAGCAAGCTTTAACTAACCTTGTATATTCCAAATCAAGTTAGCTTTGAAAGCTTATCTTAGCGCCGAAGCTGCGATAAAGACATCGTCAGGTGGAAGCTCTCTACTACTCAACAACAATGTCGAGTTCAGAGCCATCATATACAGTCTTTATCAGACTCCCATTTCCTCGAGGGGACTTTGTTGATCCTCCATCAGTAAGCTCTTTTCCTAAACTTGGAGCTCAAGCTTACTTACCAGGTTGAATGGGACGCAGCAAAGGACAAAGCCTTATGGAAGATCCTCTCGAAAGCTTCCAAGAACAGCGACATCGATTGTATGTGATCCCAGAAAACTTTGGATCAACTAGCTAACGATTTTAGGGAATGAGCTGTTAGTCTGCCACCATCTGTCGACTAAGCTAACACAACCCAGCGCGACGAAATTCGAAGTATCCTTAGCATTCCTTCTCCAACAAGCAGCATGGCTCTACGAAAGGCAACTCCTTCAAGTCCGAGCTCAGATGCGGAAAGTTGGGGTATCGAAAGGATCTGCTGCACCATCACCAATTCCGGGGAGTACATCTGAGTCGGCAGGAGGTGAGGCTATGCGCAGGACAGGTTCTGGGGGAGGAGGTTAGGCAAATACCAACCCATATCTGCACAAAAGCTCACACAATGCAGGCCCACGAATAGGATCTGCCTTATCTTCTCGTAAAGATTCTCCGATTCCCAGAAATGATTCGAGCGTACCCAATACTCCAAGTCGACCAAAAGGTAAGGCTCCAATGTACGAACGCCAGCTTATATTGACTTCCACAGTTATGTCCCGCACATCATCAGCAAACACAACAATAACATCCCGAAACTTCGCCCCTACAAGTCCACGACCTACTCACGCCACGATAAGCCGTCGGTCCCTCTCTCCCCAACCAAAACCGAAATCCCGTCCCAACTCCCTAGCCATGGAGCCCACCCCCCGCTCGCCTCGACCCGCCCCCTTATCCTCCCCAGAAGATAGTTCCTCCTCCTCATCCTCCGACTCCGAGCCCCCAATGCAAAGCCGGCTCCTCCGTCGACCCCCACGATTCTCCGCAAACAAACTAGGACGATCCGGCGACGCAGACGAAGAAGACGACAACCCAGCATTCATGCCTTTCGCTGCGGCCTCCTCATCCCAAACCCCACATCACGACCCCTCCGCCACACTACGAGGCGATCCACGAAGTATCGGAACCAGACGGCCGGCTCACAAGAAGTCGATGGACGCCACCCTCCAATCCGCAACCTCCGACTCCTCAACCAGCTCCACTGCCCCGGCGCCCCGCCGTCCAGAGCCCTTACACGGCACCCAACGACAGCGACTAAGCGGCCCTTTGTCCCCTCGACGGACAGCCGAGCTGGCAGGAAGGAGTCCGGGATTGAAGGGCAAAGGAAGGCAGGACAGCGATGGGACGCCGAGTATGGGGAGTAGTTTTAGTGATTTGGATGATGCGTCCGTGACGCAGAGCGCTTTGGAAGAGGCGCTAGCGAGTAATATGCAAGCTGGGGGCGGGATGGCGAGTCGAATGAGCTCTATCAGCCAGGCGCTGCGGAGCAAGTATTTATGAAATTAACTTCGAGATGAGGTGCTTTTTGGTAGGTTGGGCATTGGAGCGTGGCACCAGGGGCGCACTGGGATAACCAATTTGTTAAGATCTGAATGGAATTCTGTCTCTCCTCCGACCTCGAGCAGACACCTGTTTGGAACTGTCGAATGTCTTTTTATAAGTTTTTTAATATATTTCGTCTCTGTATACGTTGTTAAATAATTGATTAAAGGAGGAAATAAACTTAAATCTCCTCCCAGTACCAGTTCAAATATCATTCTCCATTTCCAATCTCGGATTCGAAGGTCCATGACAGAATTTCCAATCTAGGTTAGTAAATTTCTCGACGCCTACCATCCACCAGATGAAATCTGCGCCGTCTCCTCAAGAGCCTTAATATGCGGTGGCTTATACTTCCCATCCGAACTTCCGGAGCTCTCTCCCCAACCATTTGCATTGCCCCATCCGTTACTCACACTCAAACTTGCAGTACCCCAAGATTCATTCTGCACCTCTTCAAGCACCAATTCCCCATTCTGATCCCCAGGAGTGTACTCGCCCCATCCACCATTGACATCCGAAACCTCAGCAAGATTACCCCAGCCATTTCCGTCATCCACGTTCCCACTTTCATTTCCATCCGCAGGGTTTCTCAGTCGACTCCAATCAACCCTCTTCCACGATCCCCCACCAGGCTCTGAGGCCACGCCCGCCGCACAATGCGCATGCAGGTACTTACAAGTCTCAGCCGAGAACTCACACTTGCCTTTTGTGGCCCAGTAGAAACAAGTTTTTGACGGCCTGCCGGGTGCAAATTCGGTATGGTTGGGTGTAGGAAGGGAGTCGGCCAGAGCACCCCAGGTTGGCTTGCCCATTCTCAAATTTGTAGGATCAGATGGCGAAACGGGAAGGAAGGCGTGAAGGTCTCTGCATTCGTCGGCTGTGAACCGGCAGTCTCTATTGGGGGTTGCCCAAAACCAGCAGGTCTCTGTTTTTGGGTTCACAGGCTTGAGGGGCTCTTTGAGAGGCGTTTTGGAGCGAGGTCCGGTGGGAGTGGGGGATTTATGGTTGTTGACGGCGGCAGTGGTTGCTGCTTGAGCAGCCATGATTTGAGCGAACTGTTGCTGTTAGTGTGTATATAATAGCATCAGATGAAAGCTAACATGCCTTTTCATCAACAAGTCTAGAAATCTCCTCTTTTGAGATGGTGACAGATGAGGTAGTCACTTGTTGTTTTGGAACAGGAGACTCCTCCTCATCGGCCAGCACGGCATACCTCGATGAACTGAGTCCACCTACTGACTTCCTGGCTGGAGCAGAAGGAGGTGCAGTCCGTCTGGAAACAACACTCACCTCCTCCCACTCGGCAGCGTTCATGCCCTCAACTCGATCTAATCCATTTGCCGTGCCGACATCCTGCACGCGAGCTCTGAGAGCCACTTGGCTAATCTGAGCTGAAGCAGCTAAAGCTCGCTGTTGTTCAATTAACACTTCCTGCTTTGCCGACACTCCCGGAGCAAGCGTAAAGATGGACTCAGGGAATTGACCAGTCTGTTTGGTGGAGAGGTTCAGTCCTAGATGCATGATTCCAGAGACATGCTTCAAGATCTTGATGTGATCGCCGGGGCGCACTTCAATGCAGATCTTGCTTTTCTTTGGGGCGGCGCGCTGGGCAATGAAGACTTTGCCAGCTGTTAAACGATGGTCAGGGTTTGAAGTGTTTGCAGTTGTGGCCGAGGTAGCTGTGGTGCTTGCAGTGGAAGGGCGAGGAACAATGGCTTTCGAATTGGTGATGGATCTGGCCGTCTTGGAAGTCGCATTAGAAGCGCGGGAGAGGGGTCGCTGGTCAGGGGGAATGAAGCCAGAATTCCTGGGTTGGTAGATATCTCCAATGTTCTTTGGTTTGCGGCCATTGATCTTGATGAACGCTTCAATAAGTGCCTTAGCGTTTGGGTCGTCGAGGCTGGTGATTTTTGGCTGGGATGTGGCGTTTCTGGGTTTGGGCGAAGCAATTTCCGGGACACTTGGCTCTTGGGTCTTTACTTGAGAGGCCCATGATTGAATTCGTGTCTCCTGTTGACTTCCTGTGGGTGATGGGTAGACGTCTTCGTTCGTCTGTTCTGAGGAAGCCACTTCTCCTTCGTACCATTCGGTGGAAGGGCAAGACTCCTCTTTTGTGTACTTGGGGCGGGACTTCTTTGCTCCTGCTTTGGTCAATCCTGCATTGAACATCTTGACCTCTTCCAATTGTGCTTGTGTATAACCCAGTGCCAGACCACCCGCAGTGGGGATCTGTGGTTTAGGACGTTTGGGGATTTCGGTGGGCTCGTTCGAGATTGAAGCCGAAGTTTCCATTTCTGTAGCCCAATCGAGGTTCTGGGCAGTGTCTGGTGCTTGTGTTTGTGTGGCTTCGTCGTCAGAAGAAGCTTCGATAGATGTCCCATTTGGGGTTTCTTCAGGGCAGTCGGTTGAATCGGCAGGCTCGGATGAAGTTGGTGAGGGTCCTACTTCGTCCGTCTTGGTGGTGCTGAGGGATTCCTCTGCACGATCCTGCACGTTGAGTTGTGCTTTCTCTTCCATGGATCCTTCGAAAGAGATCAATTCCCCTTCCTCGAGAAGGTTATTCTGCGGGCCACGCGTAAAGACGTATTGGCCCTTATGGATCAAGCCATCAATCTTGATCCATTCGTCTTCTGTGAAGTAGGCAGCTCCGTAAAGCATATATAAGCCCTAAAATCCGTCAATTTGACTACAGGAAGTGGGAGAATCTGAGATGTGAGAACTGACCATCTTGACTTGCTCCAAAGCTCGAGCTGCATTTGCAGAGAGCGCCATTGTTGTAATTTTTGACGTGGACTGTAATTTTGTTCGAAGTATTATTGAAATAGGGAAGAGGAATTGGCAGATTTATGTGCAAATCGAATTTGGTGGTGATCGAACCTTCCTGACCGGCCGACCCCAATTGATGAGTTCGTAGATCTGTGCCTCGGGCAGCTTGGAGTATTGTAACTTTCAAGAAACTTGATATTTGATTGGGAATTCCACAGTACTGTAATTGATGTTACTGAGTAGAACAGGAGAAAGATCTCCTTTCAGAAGAAGGGAAATTTGTGTAATTGAGGTGGTGGTGGGTGAACGCCGTGGCTTCTCAACCCTAGCCTGACAAGGTTCCTATCATTGGCTTCACCACCAGCACTGGCCCGTTTCACCGACTTTTCAAGCAAGTTTGCTTCACTAATCCTGACTCCGTAGTTGGCCAAACGCAGCCATTGCAGAGTCAAGAAGCGGGCACCAATCAGCAGGAAGATACTTTTAATTTTCTCTCCTCAACGCAAATGAGCGCACAGGATAGAAAAAAAAGCAAAAGGTCGATGGGGTGGAGGACGCGTCGGAGCGCGTTTTCGCACAGGGGACCCCTTATTTCGCGTAGTAGTCGCAGTGTCGCGTAGATTTTTCGAAGTGGAGGAGACGCGAGACGAGACGAGACGGGATCATCCTGGTAAAGGGGTTAGCGCCCGATTTGGATTGATCACCATCAACTAGATTTCAGGACATGGAAATCAGACAAAACGAAGCACCCACAGGTATGGAGCATTGAATGTGGCTGCTTATGATTAACTTGGCTTGTGTTTCAACTGCATGTCATTTCAGATATTCCTATTCCCCTCAAATTCTCCTTCAAGCATCCGGCTTCCAATCACCAGTCCTCCTAGCTGTATCTGTGAAGCATTGGCAAGGGCTGTTGTTGATCAATGTCTGAGAAATGTCAATGGATTCAGCCTCCAAACGAGAAGGCTTGCAGAGGTTTGTTGCCGCAAGTGGCACGTACCAGCTGTTGCCCTCCGTCTCTGTGACTTTTCCCTCCTGAAGATCCAAAATATAAACCAAGTGACCGCGATGAATCCTAGCACAGTCACCATGATGCCAATGATCGAAAGAGGTGGCCATTGGATGTTCTGATTATCGTCGTTGAATGAGAAGCTGCTGCCCTCGCCCGCGGTACCTGTGGGTGTTGAGCTCATCTTCCTCTCCATATTCAAGTCTTTGCTTTCGGGCTTTGATTGTTGTCCTCGAGGTGGAGTGGTAAGTGCGCACGTTGATATTTGCTGCCGACTCAAGTGGAGAGGCGACAATTGATAAATGTTCTTGTCTCGGCGTTGGGTATGCAAGGAATCTGTGATGATATTCACCGATCAAAGGGATACTGCACCACTGATTGTGTGACGAAGGGAGGCCTGGGGACCAGGATGCCCTTCCTTCTGTGCGCCCTCAGTTGATATGAGCATCCTCGGGTGTCTCCCTTCTCCACACACTACCTGTCTGGTGAGAAGCGACGACATTCGATGAGCAGGTGGTACTTCCGGATTCCTGCATACTCGAACTCCGGCGAGGCAGCGGTCAAGATGAATGTATATGCTGTGAGTTCTAGTCTTTTAGATTCTAGCCTCATTGTTGTACAGTACATGACATCAAAAATGCATCACAGCTTGAGCGTTAAACAAGTCCGGTAGGTAGAGGTGCGTCTAATGTAAGAAACCGAAGGACGAAACGAAGCAGAGTAACCATTCGGATTTTGGAAACCCGTCAAACCAAACGGGCTTCCAGGAAACAAACAGAATCCAAATCAGAGAATTATAAGCGAAGAATTGCTGGAAATCCTGTCAAGCTCACTAGTTCCCGGTGGTGTCTCTCAAATTGGACCTCGAAGAAGCCCACACGACTCGCTGGGATGTCAGAGGGTCAAAATCAAGCACTTCAACAAGCCTTCTTCATCTATTTTCAATACAAACGAATGTACGGTGTAAAAACGGCAGCACAAAGCTCTGCTACATGTCGGATTCGCCATTACTCCGAACGACTCGACCAGTCTTGCTTCCATCCGTTTGATCGCTTGACCGAGTGTTCCACAGCCAGGAAAGATCAAACATAGCATGGCTAATAGTTGGCGTCTGCTGGTGAGCCTGGTGTCTGTCTGTTTACTCTACGGCGTACAGGAAAGACTAGAGATTAGGCCACTCGATCTGGAGGGAGCGTGCTTACATCTAGAAGCTGCAATGAAGGTTCTACTGCTTTTGGGAGCCAACGCTGCTTTGAAAGGAGGCGAGCGGTTGCGTGAGAAGTATTCAGACCAAAATGGTCGATTGCTGTACTTCATTATAGTCGTTTCAAACCCAGCATCATATCGATACTCTCGAGCTTGGAAAGGCTGCGAATATCACGTGATCAGACATTTTTGGGAAAGCTCTCGAACACCCATGTTAGCTTTCGATTGCAAAAACATTTGATTCAATAACCATGTCGGCGATATTTGAATACTCTGGGGTTCCGTTTCCTCTTTTCCGGACATACCTTTCTCAACCAACAGGAGTGATTGGCGTGAAGGAGGCGTTTTGAGTTGCCGCATAGGTAACAATGAGGCGGGATGGAGATAAGGTTTGCATTACTCTCATGATTTGCATTCCCCACGTTCACAAAATTCTTAGTCATCCACAGAGGCATCTGAGGCTTGAAACTCCCAACATCATCATCAATCTATAACACGCGTCTACGATGCGCAAACATGGCTTCACCGAATCAACCGAAGCGGAAAGATCGACCTTGTGATGCATGCGTAAGTCACATCTGATTCTTCTGAGCTTTGGACGCTTCTGACCCCGGTGATTGGGACAGAGGAAGCGAAAGAGTCGATGCGTTACCGAGGAAGAATCAACGATATGCGTCCTCTGCAAGTTCCATAACCAAGAATGCACCTTCGTCCAGAATCCTCAGTCTCGGAAGAGGAAGCCCACGCAAGATGCAGACGATCCAGAGACTGCAAAACGACGGTACGAGCTCATGTCAAACGTGGTCACGTGTTCCATGCATGTCAACTGATAAGCATATAACAGGCATTCAAGCTCGTCGACGCGCTCGAAAAAATCTCCAGGGGCTCAGATGAGAGTCATTCGGACGACTAATGGAACCGGTGTGGAAGAGTATGATGATCTGGAAGGCCCCAGCCTTTTGAAAAAGACACTCGGTTTGCAGAACAAGCACCACAGCCAATATGTGGGTGCCACAAGAGGACTTGAGCCAGTCCTGCTTGGACAGCTATCTACAACTGGGAGGAGTGAAGTACCACTAACGGAAGGCACCCTTCGGAGGGTGAGCTCAACTGAGGCATTCCTCCTCTTGCCTGACCCAGGAACCCAAGGCTACTCCGATGAACTCGATGATCTGGATGCAATCGAGGCTATCATCCGGCCTCACGGCAAGTCATTGGTTGACCTTTACTTCCGCATTGTCTTCCCCAGCTTCCCAATACTTCATAAAGAGGTATATCTTGAGAAGTACAGTCGCTCTTACCGAGAGTTCTCCCCGCCCCTGCTTGCTGCTGTCTACCTTCTCGCGCTCCAATACTGGACATATGACGATCAGCTCAGCAAGTCTCTCAAACCAGATGTTCTAGAGCTAGAGAAGCTTGCTCGGAAAGCTCTCGGAGATACCATTCATCGACCCAAGTTGTCTACAGTCCAAGCAGGATTATTACTTCTTCAGCACACAGACACAGACTCGGCTGAACTGACAGCCCAGCTAATTAGTGTTGCCTATGGACTGGGTCTGCACTTGGATGCCTCCAATTGGAATATTCCTGATTGGGAGAAGGGTCTCAGAAAACGTCTCGGTTGGGGGCTTTACATGCAGGATAAATGGTCGAGCTTGGGGAGTGGCCGCCCGTCTCTCATCAATTCTGCGAACTGGGCTCTGCAGACCGTGACTAATGCAGACTTTCCGGAGAACGCAGCTCATGAAGATGATCAAGAGGGAAGCTCAGAGGTCGAGAAGGGTCGGATTCTTTTTAGTCACATGATCACGCTGTCTCAGATCTTGGCTGATCTACTTGATACAGTCTTCACTGTCAAGGCAACGAGAGGTACGCGTATGAAAATTTGAGCGCCTGTTTCTCTTCCAACACTGCCGAACATCTTTGGCTGACTATTGCATAGACATCGCAGATGCTGGCTCAAAAGGCCTCTCCATAGTCCTCGAGAAGGTCAAGCCTGTGCAGCTTAGACTAAAAGAGTGGTTTTCAAGCCTGCCAGATTGTCTATCTATGGAAACAACCAAAGTGTTGAAGCTCAATTCCGTAGGATATCTTCGGCTTGCTTACGTCGCCACCGAGATCACCCTGCACCGGCGTATACTACTCACACTCTCTTCTGCTACCGATCCTCAGCTTTACCGTATATGTCGGTCCGTCGCACATGAAAGGTTCATGTTTGCGATCGACTTCGTCCAATCACTGAAACCACAACATCTGTCGAGCTTCTGGTACTTTGCATCTCCACAAAACTTTGCGCTTATTGGAGTTTTTGGTACATTGTTGCTTTCAACCGCATCAACACCAGAGGAGGCAGACTTCTACCGGACAAAACTGAGAGAGTATCGTTGGATACTGAAGATCAACAGTGAGAATGGTGCCAGATATAGTAGGTTTATCCGCCTTCCTGATACTTCACCTACTGACCCAGCGCTCCAGTGAAACCAGCAATGGCTCTGCTTGACGCCAATACAGGACTTCTGACAACCAGAGCCGAGAGTTCCAGCCCTCAAGCACTTTCCCAAATTCCGGCTAACCAGCTTCATCATTTCCAAAATGAGAGTACCCAGCCTTCCGGACATACAGAGCACTTTCAATTTCCAAACACGCATTTGTCCCCAAATGAATACGCGTCGCCAAGCCAGTATTCATTCGATACACAATACTATCCAAATCAGCACTCCGCCTCGACTTCTCCTGCTACATTTACACCCAGTAATCTTGATCCGCAACCTCAGGAGTTCGGCTATGGCATAGGAGGGAATAATCCGGGGTTGTGGTCCTACTGAGGAGACGAGTGCCTGAAAAACTGAAAATACACTCTAGACTGAGTTAAAAGTTCGCCGTTCCATGAGACAGAAGCTCAATGATACTACTATCAACACTGATGAGAATCTATTCGCACAAGTTATAAATCTGGAATGAGGGTCGGCTGATCAACGACCAACATCCTGATTGGGGAAGATTGAAAGCTCCATGCAGAGTCACCCCGGATGAATGCAACACTTCTCATTCGGCCCTTCGTACTTGGGAAGTACCACCGCTGTCAGTTTAAATCAAAAGAATTGCCGGGTCTAACGATTACTCATGCATTACTGCTTACCTCCCCAGTCGTTCGGCTAGTAATACTCGCGAACTAATCTCTTCCTGGCTCCAATACGACATTGAGATCTCTCTCCTTCCATTTCGGTACCACACAACCCATTTCATTGGCTGCTGTACAATGCGACTCTGCGGTAGGCTCAGCCAGCCTCTCCGGAAGCCTCTTCCGCAAAGTGGAGCTGGGCATAGGCGTGTCCGATTACTTCTCAACATCGAGTATAATTATTCGCACACACGACCCGACTCTCATCATCTTCTGAGATATAATCATACAATGTTGACAGAAGCAACAGAATTGGACTCAGGGAATCACGATAAAATATTAATTTCGTTACAATGGTCTGTGCTGAGTAGACCAGGTTGTTGGACAGCGTTCCTGACTCGGGCCGCTACTTAAATACTTGTGACCCCGCAAAGAGTTTCTCTCCTTGATGGTCCTTTACAACACCACCACCTATCACAGCCTCGAGATATAATGCGGTTCTTGGAAGCACTTCTCGCTCTTCCGGCAACCCTCGGGCTCCTCTCAGGCGTTTCCGGGACTTTTTTCTATCCAAATCCTCAAACTTCACTCCTCGAACACATACTTGTCGACACTCATGGCGCGCACTCATCGGGATTCGCAAATGCAATCACTCCTTGCAGTAAGTATCCTCTGATGAAATCTCCAGTTTATTTCAGGGGGCCCACCACTCATCTAATCTCGA
>Ga0302325_10008404_pt1 | contig 22665 bp, 23 predicted proteins | sample Palsa_T0_2_FD_201948 | JGI IMG/M metagenome (GOLD analysis project Ga0302325, IMG submission 201948) | Peat permafrost microbial communities from Stordalen Mire near Abisko, Sweden - Palsa_T0_2 | ecosystem: Environmental > Terrestrial > Soil > Palsa > Peat permafrost | place: Sweden: Abisko...
AACCCACCGTGGGTTCCACACCTCCCTGGGCAGGGGTGACCCCTGCACCCGGTATTAAGAAAGAGAGCGAAATCGCGCGGACGCGATTTCGCTCGGGGGGGTTGGGGGGATCCTGATGCTGGCCGCTCTGCTCTGCTCTGCTCTGATTCCCTCTTCCTTTTGATTCCCTCCTCCTAAGTGGGAGGAGGGTTAGGGTGGAGGACGTTGTGTGGCGCGAACGTGTGTTGGCGCCGAGCCGATGCGCGGAACTGAAGAATTTTTGTCCCTCACCCGCCGCGCGAGGACGCGCGGCGGCCTCTCCCCTCACGGGCGAGGCAAGAAATGCGCACGTTGTGACGGGTGGTTGGGTGAACTATAAGCATGCTTGACGGCTGGCTTTGATGGGCAATGGTCGGGGAATCGTTTTCCCGGAGGTGTCGATGGGACCTTTGGAAGGAATTCGCGTGCTTGATTTGAGTATGGTGGTGTCGGGACCTTTCTGCACCATGATGCTTGGAGACCTTGGCGCGGACGTCATCAAAATCGAGCCGCCCGATGGCGATGTCTCGCGGATGCTGACCGGGAAAGAACGCGGGGGCGTCACCGTCAGTATTCTGAACTGGAATCGGAACAAGCGGGCGATGATGCTTGACCTCAAGCAGGCCGGGGCCGCCGAGGTATTTCTCAAGATGGCCGAGCGGGCCGATATCGTCGTGCAGAATGTGCGGCCCGGTGTCGTCGATCGGCTGGGGGTCGGGTACGGCGCGGTTGCGGCGCGCAATCCCAAGATTGTTTACTGCTCGATAGCGGGCTACGGATTCTCGGGGCCTTCGGTCGACAAGCCTGCTTACGATCCGATTATCCAGGGGATGGCCGGGGTGATGGCCTCGCAGCGGACGCAGGGCCGGCCGCGCGCGGTGAAGAATATTCTTGGCGACAAGGTCACCGCGATGACAGCGGCGATTTCGATACTCGCGGCGCTTAACGAGGCGCATCGAAGTGGCAAGGGGCAGCATCTGCAGATCGCGATGATCGATGCGGTCGCATACTACCTGATGCCCGACGTCGCCTCGCGGCATACGTATTTGCCGCATGACGCGGGAATTCCGCCGTCGATGAACACGCTCGAGCCGTTTCAGACGGCCGACGGTTTTATTACAATCGCGCCGCTGACGGATAAGCATTGGACGGCGATTCTCGATGCGGTCGGGCATCCGGAATGGTTCGAAGGCGACGAGCCGCGGCCAGACCGGGTGCGGCGATCGATCAAGAGCCTGATCGGATTGTTCCCGACCAAGCCGTCGGCGTACTGGATCGAGCGGATCGAGGCGGCCGATGTTCCATGCGGGCCGGTTAACGACTTCGATTCGATCTGGACCGATCCGCAATTCGTAGCGAATGAGACATTCTTCGAGTACGAGCATCCGAAGGCGGGGCGCGTGCGCGCCGTGCGATCGCCGGCGCGATTCTCGCGCACCGAGCCGGAGCTATGGCGGCATCCGCCGGACCTGGGGCAGCATACTGACGAAATCCTAGGCGAGTTTGGATTTGGGGCCGGCGAGATTTCCGAGCTGAGGGCGAACCGGATCATCAATTGAGGTATCGATCGATCAACCGCGCGTCGAGGTTAGTGTTTTTGGGAGCGGCCTTTATCGCCGCGATTGCGACGGTGCAGGGATGCTCGACGCAAGCGCCCTCGGCGCCGGCTACGGTGGCAGCGGCCATTCCGAATGCGAAGCCAACGCCGACCGGGGCGCCGCTGGGGACGCATGCGCCGTACGCGATCACCGCGGGCCTCGACGGCAACCTGTGGTTCACCGAATACCAGGGCGACGGGATCGGGCAGATGACGCCGTACGGCGCCACCAAACGATTTCAAATCGATCCCGACGGATTTGCGGAGCGGATCACGGCGGGTCCGGACGGCGCAGTGTGGTTCACCGATGCGGTAGGCAACCGGATCGGGCGGGTCGAGTCCGACGGGAAAATCGCGTACGTCAAATTGCCTCATCCGGAGAGCGGGCCGGCGGGAATCACGACGGGGCCTGACGAGAATCTGTGGTTCACCGAGCATTCGGGGAATCGCATCGGGCGGCTCACGACGACCGGAACGCTGACCGAAATAAATCTGCCCGAGGGCGCGGGGCCGGCGGAGATCGTCACGGGCAGCGACGGCAACCTGTGGTTCGCCGAGGACAAGGCGAATCGAATCGCGCGGGTCACGATAGCGGGCAACGTCAGGGAATTTGCAATCATGGTGCCCGACAGCCGGCCCGCGATGATGACGCTCGGCGCCGATGGCGACATCTGGTTCACGCAACCGCAGGCGAACAAGATAGGCCGGATCACGCCGGCGGGTGAAATCACGGAATACTCATTGCCGGCGGCCGGCGTGCCGCTCGGAATCGCGGCGGGGCCCGACAAGAATATCTGGGTAACGGTGATTCGCGCGCAGCTGATCTACCGGGTGACGCCGAAGGGAGATTTCACGGCGCTGCCGATGCCGGACAACTCGATGGCGACGTTTATCACGGCGGGGCCCGATGGGATGCTGTGGTTTACGGAGCCGAATGGAAAGGTGGGGAAAATTTCGACTGCTGGGGATGTTAAGGAGTATGTGTTTTCCACTCCTTATAAGGAGACGAATTGAGGGTGGGAATTGAGGAAGGCGGGCACGGCGGCCCGCCCCACTCCACGAAGAACCTAACCCCTAACCCCTTCCCGCGCGGGAAGGGGGACCGGATTAAGAAGAGCGGAATCTTGAATCGGGCGCAGTAGCGCGATGTAAAAGGACCCTGACCTTCATCCCTCTTCCTTGCAGGGGGAGGAGCAGAGTGAAGGCGGGCACGGCGGCCCGCCCCACTGGCCGGGGGCGGCTGTTCCGGTTGGAGCTTTTTGCGCTATAAGCGGACTGTCTGATTGGAACCAAAACATTGGGCGCGTTTGGATTCCGGCATTATGCCGCAAGGGAGAATTGAGCGATGGGCAAGCTCGACGGAAAAGTAGCCGCGATAACGGGCGGCGGTCGCGGTATCGGCCGCGGAATCGCGAGGGCATTCGCCGCGCAGGGATGCGCAGTGGTAGTCAACGATCTTGGCGTGACGGTCGCGGGGCAAAAGGAAACTCAATCGCCCGCCGACGAGGTTGCCAAAGAAATCAAGGGCGCAGGCGGCAATGCAGTTTCCAATCACATGGATATCGCGACGGTCGAGGGCGGCGAGGGTCTCGTCAACCAGGCGATCAAGGAGTTCGGCAAACTCGATATTCTGGTCAACGTCGCGGGAATATTGCGCGACCGAATGATCTTCAACATGTCGGAACAGGAATGGGACGACGTGATTCGGGTGCACTTGAAGGGGCACTACTGCACGATCAAGCCGGCGTCGGCGCATATGCGGGAGCGCAAGTACGGCAGGATAATAAACTTCTCGTCGAACTCGGCGCTGGGAAGTCCCGGGCAGCCGAACTATGCGGCGGCCAAGGCGGGAATCCTGGGCCTGACGTACTCGAGCGCGAACTCGCTGCAGAAGTATGGAATTACAGTCAACGCGATCATGCCGGGCGCGTCGACGCGGATGACCGACACGATTCCCGCGGGCAGGATGCCGGGCGCCACTGGAATTCCGCAGTCGGACAAGGTCGAGGGCACGCCGCGCGATCCTGCCAACGTTGCGCCGATCGTGGTGTTCCTGGCGAGCGATGAGGCCGCGGGAGTTACCGGGCAATGCTTCGGCGCGTCGGGCTTTCGCATCATGCGCTATCGGCATATCACGCCCGACAAGGTTCTATACAACAACGGCCCGTGGAACGTTGACGAGCTGTTCGAGCGGCTGAAGAACACGCTGCTGGTGGATCTGGGCACGCCGCGAATGTAGGCGCGAGGCTTGGTGACGCGCCCGCCGTCGAGGTCAATTGGCTTTGGTGGCGGGCGCTTGAATCTCAAAACTGTCGTCGAGGAATTTGATCACGCGCGCGGCATAGCCGGCGGGATCCTCGAAGAGCGCGTCGCCGTGACCGCCCGACGGCACCACCCACATGCGTGCGTTGAAGCCGGCCGCATTGAGAAGCGCCTGCCCGTCAGCGAGGGGAGTGACCTGGTCGTCGCGATTCTGAATTATCAACAGCGAGCAATCGCCAAGGTTGGCGGCGTCGGTGGCCGGCGAGATTTTGTCCAGCCTGCGGCCGAACCAGAACTGCGCTTCCCACATTATGGTGCTGAGGAAGGCCGGATTCAGGCGCGACATCGAAGGGCTGCGCATGAAGAGTTGCTCGAGGTTGGCGTACGAACTGTCGGCGACGATAGCGGCGAACACCGGCTGCTCGGCCTGCGCCATGATTGCGCCCGCGGCGCCCTCGGAAATCCCGAGCGCGGCGATCTTGGTGAAACCGTCGTCCATCAGCGTGCGCGCGGTGGCGAGCGCGAATTTGCGCTTGAGCATGCCCCAGTTGATTCCATAGCTGGGATTATTGGCGCTATACACCGCGACCACCGTGTAGCCGCCGGCGAGCAGAAATTTGACGTAGGGTATCATCGCGGTTTCGGGGGCGCCCGCCGGCGGGATGATAACCACCACCTCGCGCCGCTTGCCGGGGAAATACCATCCGACGACGCTGAGCTGATGATGGGATATTCCGTCCTCTTCGACCACGCCGCAATCCAGCCGCTCGGGCTCGACGCCGAGCGCGCCGCCGACGTCGGTGAGGGAGCCGCGCTTGAATTGCGGCACATGCTGGCCGAAGACGTCCTCGCCGCCGCTGCGGAGAAATTCGGGATAGCGGAGCGAGCGTGCGACGATGAATCCAGCGCCCATCCAGAGAATAAACGGGACGCCAAACAGGATTGAGGCCATCGCGATGAGATGCCGGCGCGCAACCGGCTTCCATCTTCTTTTGGCGGGGATGGCGGGAGAGGGATCGTCCATCCTTTCGCTTATGCATGATTTTGCACGCCCTAGCAAGCATTCGCAAGATTATTTGCGCATTACAGCTTTCTGTAGTGAGAACTTTCAGTGCGCTTGTGAGCCATTCATCGGCCACTTATGCTGCGTTGCTGGAAGACGACGCGCATGGCCGATTGGGATCCAGAACTCTACAACCGATTTCGCCGCTATCGTGCGGAGCCCGTCGAACACATTTTGTCGCGTCTGCAGCTTGGCGGCGATGAGAAAATTGTCGACCTCGGATGCGGATCCGGCGAGAACACGATCGAGCTGGCGCGGCGCAGTCCGCGGGGATCTGCGCTGGGCGTCGATGGCTCGCCGGCGATGATCGAGGCGGCGCGCAAACTGCTCGACGGGGAGCCTACTGAGCTTCGCGGTCGCGTGTCATTCGAGCTGCTCAACGTTCCTGATTTTCGCGCCGACCGCGCCTACGCGTCGATTTTCTCCAACGCCACCTTCCAATGGATTCCAGATCAGCGGGCGCTGTTCGCCGCATGCTTCGACGCACTGCGGCCAGACGGAACGATCGTCGTGCAGATGCCGGCCAACGAAACCGAGACCGCGAAGATGGAAATCGGCCGGCTTGCGCGCGAGGCACCGTGGAATGCGATGCTGCACGGGCGCGAGCGCGCGTTTCATGAAGAGCCGCCGGAGTTCTACGCCGCGATGCTCGCGCGGCTCGGCTACGATCGCATCGACAGCTATCACCTGACGTTTCACCATCCGATGGACCGGCCCGCCGACGTTGTTCAATGGTATCGAGCGACCGGGCTGCGGCCGTTCCTCGACGCGATCCCGAAAGATCGTCACGACGAATTTCTTGGCGAGCTGACGGCGCGGTTCAACACGGCTTACGGAACTTCGGGCCCGATGACGTTCGACTTCAAGCGGCTGTTCATCTGGGCTCGCCGCCCTCGAGCCTAAGATGGTGCGCGCGCGCAATCATCCAGCACTCGTCGCGCATGGCGGCGCCGGCAATGCGAGCCCTGGCGCTGAGCGCGCGGAGCGCCGCCACGCGATGATGGCGGCGATGCGCGTTGGCGCGAGAATCCTGCGCGCCAAGGGCAGCGCGCTCGAGGCCGTCGTCGCAACGGTGGTGACGCTCGAGGATCATCCGCTCTTCAACGCGGGCTACGGCTCGTTGCTCAACTCCGAAGGCAACGTCGAGATGGACGCGTCGGTCATGTTCGCAGAGCCGGTGCCCAGTCCAAGCGGATCGAAGGTCGCTGCGCGAAAGCACGCTCATTCCCATGACGATGACTACACCGTGTCGGCCGGCGCGGTTGCGGTTGTCAGCCGCGTGCGAAATCCAATCATGCTTGCGCGCGCCGTGATGGAACAGTCACCGCACATACTGATGGCGGGCGCGGGCGCTGAAAGCTTTGCGCGCAAAGTCGGTATCCGGCTCGTGCGGCCCGAGGAAATGGTGACCGAGCGCGCGCGCGAGCGATGGCGCGCGCGAAAGCAGCAGGAGGGCATGCTCGAGGCTCAGGCTGCGGCTCGTGCGGTAATAGGACACGGCACCGTCGGTGCAGTCGCCGTCGACGCACGCGGCGGGATCGCGGCCGCGACCTCGACCGGTGGAGTGCCCGGCAAACTTTTCGGACGCGTGGGAGATTCTGCGCTGATCGGAGCCGGCACATTCGCGCACGCATTCGGCGCCGCATCCGCGACCGGGCATGGCGAGGCGATCATCCTGACCGCGCTATGCCGCGAAGCAGTGCTAGCGCTCGGTGACGGAGCGCCGAATGCGGTCGCGCGCGAGGCAATCGCCGAAATGATTGACGCTACCGGCGCTGAAGCGGGCGTGATCCTCGTCGATCGGCGCGGCAGAATCGGCTACGCGCACAACGCGGTCTCGATGCAGGTGGCGCGCTACGATCCAGTCGGCGGATTGTCTCACATGTGGCTCGAGCCGATCGGTAAGACTCGACGTCCGTGACTCTGGTGCGTGACGATATTCCCGCGAGTCGTACTGTTCTTCGGCCTGCGACGCTTGCGATCGCGTCGCTCTTCGCCTTCATGATTCTCGTTCAGGGAATCAGCGCGCCGTTTCAGAAAGATGCCGAGCCGCAATCGGCCGAGTGGATTCAGAGCATCGTGCGCGACGGCCATTGGCTGATACCGCACGACGCGTATGGCTACACCGATCGCAAACCGCCTTTGTTCTATTGGCTTTCAGCCGTCGTGGCCGACGCTACCGGTGGCACCGTTGACGAGGTTCGCGCGCGCGCGGTATCGGTGGTCGCAGGCTTCGCGCTCGCGACCTCCATACTCGCGTGGACGGCCGCCAATGTCGGCGCATCGGAAGGATGGCTCGCGTTCCTGCTGATACTCGGCACGTACGGATTCGCGTCGCGCGCGACTGAAGCGTTGACCGACATGCTGCTGACATTTCTGCTCTTCGCGGCGTATTCGGCGATCTACCCTTTGCTCGCAGCGCCACCGGACAGATCGCCGCGCAGAAAAATGGTCATAGGTGTGATTCTCGGCCTCGGGATTCTGGCCAAGGGTCCGGTCGCGATTGTGCTATGCGCGTTAGCCGCGTCGATCTACCTGCTGATCGAGCGACGCAATCCGTTCGCACTGATGCGCGAGCGATGGCCGTGGCAGGCCGTCGCAATTGCAATCGGGATCGGCGCGATCTGGTACGTGCCGGCGGCAATCGTCGGCGGTCACAAAATCGTCAGGATAATTTTCGCCGAGAATTTCGGGCATTTCATGCCGGCCAAACTCGGCGGAACAGGCGAGAGCTACCGCCCCTTCTATTTTATAGCCGCGCGCCTGCTCGGCGGCGCGTTTCCGATGACGCTGCTGATCATTCCCGCCGCGATAGCCTTCTACACCGGCGAAATTTCAGCGGAGAAGCGAAACCCGGTGATCTACCAGGTCAGCATGTCGCTCGCGGTGTTGCTGTTTTTCTCAATCGCAAGCGTCAAGCGCGACGATTACATCCTGCCGGCCCTGCCGGGAATCGCAATCTTGTGCGCGTCCGTGTTCACGCTGACCATGCGCAGAATCGCATCGAGGCTGCGCGACTGGCTGGTCGTGATTTGGGTGTGTAGTCCGATTCTGGTGGCTCTCTTACGCTTCTTGCCTCGCGCAAATCTTCAATCGAGCGACGCGGCCTACTACGCGCTCTTCCAAACCATGGGCGAACATCTCGGCCTATTGTTCATTGCGTGGCTAGTGACGGGAGCTGTGCTGATATTTGCGCTGGTTCGGCGCCGCGAAATTTTAGTTGGCGCTGCGTTCGGCTTCCTCGCTCTTTCCGAGAGTCTGTTCTGGACCACATGGCTGCGACCCGGACTCGCCTCGGTGCGCAGCGTGAAAAGTTTCGTTCCTATCGTCGTCGCTCAGGTCAAAGGCAATCAGTTGTGCATCCCGAGCGGTATCAACTACGAGCTGTCGTACTACTACGGGGCCGCAGTTCCTGATCTCACGAATCCTAACTGCGCCTATCTGCTAGCGACGCCGCGCGAGCTGGACGCGATGACGCCCGACTATCGCGCGCGCCTCAAACTCCTCGCGAAGTCCAATTTGATCGGTGGCGGCGGACCGCCCGCGCTATTTGAAATTTCGCCCGAAGCCGCTAAATAGAAGGCGATGGATGACCGCGCCGAACAGGCTGAGCATGCGATAAGCGCGCTGATGCGCTTTGTCGTCTCGCTGATAATTCCGTTGTGGGCGCTCTCGATGTTCGCCCTCGGCATCGAGTACCGCTCACTCTGGTGGCTCGGATGCGGCGTCGCAGTCGGCGCGGTCGGACTCCTGCTCCTGGTCGGCAACCCGCTGGCCGCACCCGTGCTCGACCTTCGCGAACGCTGGCGCCGCTGAAAGCGGCGGCAGAGGGATCAAAATGCGGGGCTGTCTGCGCGCCCCCCACCCGCGGCAGGGGTGACCCCTGCACCCAGTGATAAGAGAGGATGCGGCCTTACGGCCTGTTAGAACTATTTCGGCTGGGAGTCGTCGATGTTTCTGTCAACGCGCTGACGCCTCCTCGCGTCCTCGCGCCCAAACTCCTAACAGGGACGAAGTCCCGCATCTTATTTTCTCTTCCGTATACTGGGTGCAGGGGTCACCCCTGCCGCGGGGCGCGGGGCGCGCAGCCCCGCATTTAATTCCTCTCCGCGCTGCGCGATTTGCGGGCTGTGGCGGGGCAGGATATTCTTTAGGTCCGATGCCGATTTTTGAGTATGAATGCGCGCGATGCGGGCTCGTCAGCTCGCATGTGGTGATGGGTTCGTCGGGGCGCCGCGAGCGGCGCGAATGTCCCGAGTGCAAATCGGCGCGGCTGCGGCGCGTGATGTCGTCGTTCGCGGTGGTCGAGAGCGAAGCGTCGCGGCTGGAGAGTTTCGATACGTCGAAGCCGCGCGATGATTCCTACTATCGTGACTCGCGTAACGTAGGCATGTGGGCGAAGAAGCGGGCCAGGCAGATGGGTGTGGACCTCGGTCCCAAGTTCGAGGCAACGGTGGAGAAGGCACGCAGCGGCAAGCTGATCAAGGAGATGATCTAGCGGCGATGGCAGGCGACAACAAGGATCGGCTGGGAGACAAGCTTAAAGACGCTGGTGCCGCGCGCGAAGATCAATGGGCGCGAAAGAACGACGCGGAGCTGGTCGACAAGATGCGCAAGCGTTTGAGCCAAACCGCTTGCCCGAAGTGCAAGGAAATCCTGGTTCCGAAGACCGAAGCCGGAGTCAAAATGCATGTATGCCCCGAAGGGCATGGTGCGTGGCTCGATGCCGGCACATTAAAGTCGGTGCTGAAGGCGGACAAATAGAGGTTTAGCCGCACTGCGATTTGAATTAAGCTCTGCTTAAGCGAAAACGGCTGCAGGTGAAGCTATTCTTCTTGACAGCCCGGTCCAGTCCAACTAATGAGGACTCGGTAACACCAGATGTATCTTAATTTCGGCGTGCCGCTGGCCCTGACGATCATTGGAATCGGCTTCGTGGCGCTCATGTTCGGCTTGCAAAAGCTGCTCGCGCCGCAAAATCCGTACGATCGAAAACTGATTCCCTATGAATGCGGCGAGCCGCCGACCGGCCGCGCCTGGATCAATTTTAACGTCCGTTTTTATCTGATCGCGCTCATTTTCGTCGTATTCGAAGTTGAAGTGGCGTTCGTCTATCCGATCGCCGCCGTTTACCTCGACTGGGTTCGCTCCGGGCGCCGCCTTTACGCGCTCAGCGAGATACTGGTTTTCCTGCTCATCCTGTTCGTCGGCCTGGTTTACGTTTGGGTCAAGCATGACCTCGAATGGATTAAGAAGGTACCGGTCGAAGACTGAGGTTTTTTTATGCCCCTGTTGAACACGCTTCCGGATTACGTTTTAACCACCAAGACCGACGAGCTGCTGAACTGGATGCGCAAATCGAGCATCTGGTACATGCTGTTCGGCCTGGCCTGCTGTGCAATCGAGCTGATGCATACGGGCGGTCCGCGCGCTGATATCGATCGTTTCGGTGCCACGCCGCGCGCGTCCGCACGCCAGTCGGATCTAATGATCGTAGCAGGGACGCTGACACTGAAAATGGCGCTGCGCACGCGGCTGCTTTACGATCAGATGCCCGACCCGAAGTACGTTATCTCGATGGGCTCGTGCGCGAGCTGCGGCGGACTGTTCCAGCTCGCCTACTCGGTCTGCGACGGCGTCGATAAAATCCTGCCGGTCGATGTGTACGTCCCCGGCTGCCCGCCGCGCCCCGAAGCGCTGACCGAAGGCCTGCTCAAGCTGCAGGAAAAAATCATGACCGAGCGCTGGCTGGTGCGCTCACCCAACGGCAATGGCAAGCAGGTCGCGGCTGCCTGAGTAGATGGAGTCCCTGCAAATACTCGAGCGGGTGAAGAACCAGTTCGGCGATCGCATACTCGAAACTTCCGGGAAAGCACCGGATCCGTTTGTTGTGGTTGATCCGAAAGCGATCGTCGAGATCGGGCGCTTCATGAACGAGGATCCCGAACTCGCGATGGACTGCCTTTCCAACGAGAGCGGCGTCGACTACAAAGATCGCGTCGAGGTGGTCTACCACCTGTTCTCGTACACGCATCGGCACGGCGCCGTGCTGAAGGTGAAGTTGCCGCGTGAGAATCCGAGCGTCGAGACGCTCGAGAACGTGTGGAAATCGGCGAACTGGATGGAGCGCGAAATCTTTGATCTGCTCGGCGTGAACTTCGAAGGGCACAGCGACATGCGGCGAATCCTGATGCCGGAGGACTGGATCGGTCATCCGCTGCGCAAGGATTTCGTCGAGCCCGCGCAATACCACGGAATCTCAACTGTCAGAGAGAGCCCGATAATCAGGCTCGATACCAAAAAGAAATGAGCACGCTGCACACTGAAGAAATGACGCTCAACATGGGCCCGCAGCATCCGTCGACGCACGGAGTGTTGCGCTTCGTGGTGCGGGCCGACGGCGAGGTGATGCGCGAGGCGATCCCGGACGTCGGCTATCTGCATCGGTCGATCGAAAAAATTGCGGAGAAGGTCGGCTACCACGGCTTCATGCCGTACACCGATCGCGTCGATTACGTGTGCGCGATGTTCACCAACCAGGGTTGGGGCATGGCGTGCGAGAAGCTGGCGGGAATCGAAGTGCCCCGGCGCGGCGAATATTGTCGCGTGATCGCGGCCGAGTTCAATCGAATCGCGTCGCATCTGCTGTCGGTCGGTGCGATGGCGATGGATATCGGCGCGGTGACGCCGTTCACTCATGCGATTCGCGAGCGCGAGATGATCAACGACCTGATCGAGGAGCTGTGCGGCGCGCGGCTCACGTTCAACTACATGCGTATCGGCGGCGTGGCGTGGGACCTGCCGCCGGGATGGCGCGAGAAGGCGCTCGCGTACCTCGATCATTTCGATCCGATCCTCGAAGAATACAACGCGCTCATCTCGTGGAACAAAATTTACATCGAGCGGCTCGCCAACGTCGGCGCGATCACGCCGGCGGAAGCGATCAACTACAACCTTGTCGGGCCCAACCTGCGCGCGTGCGGAATCAAGTGGGACATCCGCAAGGACATTCCGTATTCGGCGTACCCGGACTTCGAGTTCGAGGTGCCGATCGGCGACGGGCATTGGGGCAAGCTCGGCGACTCGATGGATCGTTACGTCGTGCGGATTCGCGAGATGGCTGAGTCGTCGAAGATCCTGCGGCAGGCGCTGGCGAAGATTCCCGGTGGCCCGGTGCTCGCCAAGGTCGCGCGCAATTTCAAGCCGCCTGCCGGCGAGTGCCAGATTCGGCTCGAAAGCGGACGCGGCGATATGGGATGGTACGTCGTGAGCGACGGCACCGGCTATCCGTGGCGGGTGCACGTACGCACCGGCTCGTTCGCGGCGATGGGGATCATTCAGAAGCTGAGCGCCGGCTTGATGATCGCGGACCTGGTCACTCTTATCGCGAGCCTCGATGTGATCGCGCCGGAGATCGATCGCTAGTCATCGATGGAGACGCTGGTACAAAATCTGATCGCTTCGGGCGCGTTCGGCAGGAACGCCTCGCCGGACATGGTCGCGACGATCGTCGTGTTCGTGATGAGCGCAGTCGTTTTTCTCGGCGTCGCGTTTCCCTTTGCGGGAATCGTGAGCTGGGCCGAGCGGCGAGTGTGGGCGCGAATCCAGTCGCGAGTGGGTCCGAACCGCGTCGGTCCGCAAGGCTTCCTGCAGTGGCTCGCCGACGGCGTGAAGCACGTCTGCAAGGAAGACATCATTCCCGACGAATCCGACGCGCCCCTGTTCAAGATGGCGCCGTACCTCGTGATGCTGGCGTTCACGCTGCCGTGGGCGGTGATGCCGTTCTCGTCGTCGCTGATACTGGCTGATCTAAACGTCGGCATCCTTTATATGACGTCGGTGACCGCGCTTACCGTGGTCGGCGTGCTGATGGCGGGATGGGCGTCGAACGATAAATGGTCGCTGATCGGTGGCATCAGGTCGGCGGCGCAAATAGTCAGTTACGAAATCCCCGCGGGGCTTTCGATTTTTCCGGTAGTGCTGATGACAGGCACGTTGTCGATGCAGGGAATCATCCGTGCGCAGGGATGGGCGCCGCAGCATTGGTTTTTGTTCGCCAACCCGTTCACCTTCGTCGCGGCCAACATCCTTTATATATCGGCGCTGGCCGAGGGTAACCGCACACCGTTCGATCTGCCGGAAGCCGAGTCGGAACTGGTCGCGGGTTTCGCGACTGAGTACAGCGGGATGCGCTACCTGTTCTTCTTCATGGCGGAATGGGGCAACCTGTTCATCATCGGCGCCATCATCGCGACGTTGTTCCTCGGTGGCTGGCAGTTCCCGCACGTGACGAAGAACGTAGTCGCGATGAATATACTCGAGGCAGTCACGTTCAACGTCAAAGTACTAATCCTCGTGTTCGTCTCGATGTGGATACGCGCGACGCTGCCGCGAGTGCGGATCGATCAGCTAATGACACTTTGCTGGAAATACTTCGTACCGATTTCATTTGTGGATATGATCGGAACCGCAGTCTGGGTAGCTATTTGGCCCGACGGCAACGCCGCCATGGGCTATATCATGTTCGCGGGAGCACTTGCGCTGGCGGCAGTATTCATTCAGCGGGTTATATACTATCTCCGTCGTTCGCGGATGGAAGTTTACTTCAATCCGACTATATAGAGGCTACTGATGGGCGCGGTTTCTGAGTACGTAGGGAACATAAAAGAGGCGGTCTCGAGTATCTTCGAGGGCATGGCCGTGACTGCGTCGCATTTCATGCGCAAGCCGTACACGGTGCAGTATCCGGACCGGATGCCGGTGCGCGTGCAGGACACGCTGCCGTTCCGGTACCGTGGAATCCTCGAAGTTGATCTTGAAATTTGCACCGGATGCCTGGCGTGCGAGCGCGCTTGCCCGATCGATTGCATCGTGATCGTGGTCGACAAGGATCCGCAGACGCGGCAGATGCTGCTGTCGCAATTCGACATCGACATCGCAAAGTGCATGTACTGCGGGCTTTGCAGCGAGCCGTGCCCCACCGGATCGATCCATCACACGACCGAGTTCGAGGGCGCCGACTATTCGCTCGAGAGCCTGATTCGTCGCTTCGTCAAGGATCCCGTGATGGCGTACAAGCCCAAGAAGGGTCCTGAGACCGACACGGCTATCGCACCGATTCTGAATCGTGGTATGGCCTACCTCGATCAATGGGCGCAACCTGGCGGCGAGAAGCCGGCGGCCGAGGAAGAAGAGCCGGCCTAGAGCGCGGCGGTTGCAACGCGGGGAAACGAATCGATGCTCGCACAGATAATATTCTATGCGCTGGCAGCGTTGACGGTGGGCTCGGCCGCGTTCGTGGCATTCTCGCGCAACATAGTATATTCGACTTTCGCGCTGCTCGGCGCGTTCATGGGCGTAGTAGGTATTTACATATTGCTCGCAGCAGACTTCGTCGCGATGGTACAGCTGCTCGTCTATGTCGGCGGAATACTGGTACTGACTATCTTCGCGGTGATGCTCACGGCTGGAATCGGCGACGTCACAGTATCAAATCGCGCCGTCGGGACGGGCTCCGCGATCTTCACAGTAGGTATTGCCGCACTGGTGATGCTTTACGCGATATTGCGAACGCAATGGCATCAGGTCGCAGGTTTCACGCCGGCGCCGACGACCTACGCGATCGGAAATGCGTTCCTGGGTGATTACGTACTGCCGTTCGAGGTCGCGTCGCTGGTGTTGTTGGCGGCTCTCATAGGCGCGATTGTCATTTCACGTCACGAAGCGACGGAATAGAGGAGCGGGGGAATCGGGATGGGCGGGGGACTTACGCTTAATCATTTCCTGGTTCTCAGCCTGATCGTATTTTCGTTCGGGCTCTTCACGGTTCTCACGCGCCGAAACGCGATTGGAATCCTGATGGGCGTCGAGTTGATACTCAACTCGGCCAATATCAACTATCTTGCGTTCGCGTTTTACGGCGGCGGCAAATACGACGGGCAGATTTTTGCGATTTTCGTGATCATGCTTGCGGCCGCGGAGGCCGTGATCGGATTGGCCGTGGTGCTCGCGATTTACCAGAACTTCAAGACCATCGACGTCGACGCGACCGAGACCCTGCGTGGATAGACCGGTTCGCTTTCCGACACGGCTGTTTTCTGCTTATATCAGCGCGGCTGATTTCGCGGAGTTTATTTTCGCAGCGAATGAGAGGGAGCAGGGGTTGGGAATCAGTTCTTCAACCGGCTGCTGAGCGATGGATCACCCGATTCCGGTTACGTTTATTCGATTGATCATACTGCTGCCGCTGATCGGCGCGATGATTAATTTTCTGGCCGGCGCGTGGCTGCAAAAGACGTTCGGCAAGCGCGCGGTGAGCTTCATTGGATGCGGCGTAGTCATCGCCGCTTTCATCCTGGCGGTGCGCGCGTTCTTCGCCATGATTCATTTGGCGCCGGATGACCGCTTCATGCTCGACGATCTGTGGAGGTGGTTTGACGTCGGCGGGCTCAATCTCGACATCGCGTTCTGGCTCGATCCGTTGTCGATGATCATGACGCTGATAATCACCGGCGTCGGCGGCCTGATCCACATTTACTCGACCGGCTACATGCACGACGACGACGGCTTCTGGCGCTTTTTCGGGTGGCTCAACCTGTTCACCTTCGCGATGCTCGTGCTCGTGCTGGGCGACAACATGTGGTTGATGTTCGTCGGCTGGGAAGGCGTCGGGCTCTGTTCGTTCGCGCTGATCGGCTTCTGGTACAAGGTGCAGGCGAACACTACCGCCGGCAACAAGGCCTTCATCGTGAACCGCGTCGGCGACCTGGCGTTCGTGATCGCGCTCTACAGTTTGTTCGCCGGATTGCAGGCGCTCGGGCATCCGACGCTGGTGACGCGCGAGGTCGCGAAGTACGCGCCGATGCTTGCGAGCGTGCCGATCAATTTTGCAGGGTACCAGTCGTCTCATCAGTTAGTTGGCTTCGTCACGCTGCTGATGTTTATCGGCGCGACCGGAAAGTCGGCGCAGATTCCGCTGTACGTGTGGCTGCCGGACGCGATGGCGGGACCGACTCCGGTTAGCGCGCTGATTCACGCGGCGACGATGGTGACGGCCGGTATCTATATGGTCGCGCGGCTCAACTTTTTATTTTCTATGTCGCCATTCACGATGGGTGTCATCGCGCTTGTCGGTGGCGCGACCGCACTGTTCGCGGCGACGATTGGCGTCGCCCAAAACGACATCAAGAAAGTGTTGGCGTACTCGACCGTCAGCCAACTCGGTTACATGTTCGCAGCGATGGGTGTCGGCGCCTATGCGGCGGGCGTCTTCCACCTGATGACGCACGCGTTCTTCAAGGCCTGCCTCTTTCTCGGCAGCGGCTCGGTGATCCACGCGATGGGCGGCGAGCAGGACATGCGCAAGATGGGCGGGTTGCGTCACAAGATGCCAATCACGTTCTGGACTTTCATCGCAGCAACGCTGGCGCTGATGGGTGTGTTCCCGTTCGCCGGATTCTTTTCCAAGGACGAGATCATCTGGCAGGCGTTCGCGCGTGGGCACTTTGTCGTTTGGGCGTTTCTCCTGCTCGGCGCCGGATTCACCGTCTTCTACATGTCGCGCCAGGTGTACATGACCTTTTTCGGCGAGTTCCGCGGCACGCACGAACAAGAGCATCATCTGCACGAATCGCCGCCGTCGATGGCATACGTGCTGGTCGTGCTAGGGCTCCTTTCAGTCGTTGGCGGATGGTTAAAGTGGCCGGAATTCATCATCGGGTTCAAACCGTTCGAGGAATTCCTTGATCCCATTCTCGGCTCAGAGGTGACGCGGCGCATAACCCTGTCGGGAATACACAACCATCTCATCGAGGGCACGTTCGCGGGCATCACGTTCGCCGTCGTATTGATTGGATGGTATCTGGCCGATCTGATGTATCGGCAGAAGAAAATAGATCCCGCGCGCTTCAGCCAGATGTTCGACGGAGTACCGTACGAGTGGGTATACAACAAATACTACGTCGATGAATTCTATAATCGAGTGGTTATACAGCCATACCTCATGGCGACGCGCGCGCTGGCATGGTTCGACTCAAATATAATTGACGGAGTAGTCAATCTGGCTGCGCGCATCATAGTATTCGTTGCCGGGATTTCCGGACTATTCGACAAGTACGTCGTCGATGCGGCCGTGAACGCGGCCTCCAACGTGACCTACAACGTCGGCGGCAGGTTGCGGCGGCTGCAGACCGGCTCGATCAACGGATACCTCTACGGAATTCTGGCCGCGGTGATGCTGATACTGCTGGCGCGCGCGGTCGTAAGAGCATGACGCGATATCAAGGTAAACGGGAAGAGCGAAACTGAAATGAGTCACGCGCTTACGCTGATAACCTTTATCCCGATCGCCGGGATGGTCCTGATTCTCGCCTTGCCGGACGCGATGAAGGCTGTGTCCAAATGGATCGCGGTCGCGGCGACGATACCGCAGCTCTTGATCGCGATTTATCTCTACGAAAACTTCGACACGAGCACCAGCGCGGTGCAGTTCGCCGAGAAGGCCTCGTGGATGCCGTCATATCACATCACCTACTTCATCGGCGTCGACGGCATCAGCATCTCGATGGTGCTGCTGACCGCGCTCATCATGTTCATCTCGGTGTTCGCCAGCTTCGGCATCAACCGCGCGGAAAAAGGCTACTACGCGATGCTGCTGCTGCTCGACACCGGGATGATGGGCGTATTCGTCTCGCTCGATTTCTTCCTCTTCTATATTTTCTGGGAAGTGATGCTGCTGCCGATGTACTTTCTAATCGGCATCTGGGGCGGTCCGCGCCGCGAGTACGCGGCTATCAAATTCTTTCTCTACACGCTGCTCGGTTCAGTACTCATTCTCCTTGCGATGCTCGGGCTCTACTACTATGGCGCGACGCCCAGCTTCGATTTGACCGAGCTCGCGGCCAACTCGAGTCATTACTCAATTGCGTTCCAGCGAATAGCCTGGATCGCTCTGTTCATCGGCTTTGCGATCAAGATTCCGGCGTTCCCGTTCCATACCTGGTTGCCGGACGCGCACGTCGAAGCTCCCACTGCGATCTCCGTGATCCTCGCAGGCGTGCTGCTGAAAATGGGTACCTACGGCATTCTGCGCGTCAACTTTGCGGTGCTGCCCGAGGCGACCTACCAGCTTGCGTGGATTTTCCTCGGCGTGATCGGCACTATCAACATAGTATATGGCGCAATGTGCGCCATGGCGCAGACTGACTTCAAAAAACTCATTGCCTATTCGTCGATTAGTCACATGGGTTACGTGATGCTCGGGCTGGCGGCGTTCACGACGGCGGGAATTAACGGCGCCGTGCTGCAGATGTTCAATCATGGGACGATCACCGCGATGCTCTTCATCCTGGTCGGCGTTATTTATGATCGCGCGCACCATCGCGAGATAAACGGTTTCGGCGGCCTCGCGCAGCAAATGCCGATATACACGGCGGTTACCGGCTTCGCGTTTTTCGCCGGCATGGGACTGCCGGGCATGTCCGCATTTATTTCCGAAGTGCTGGTGCTGCTGGGCGCGTGGCAGACGCATCCACTGATGGTCGCGTTCGGTGCGGCGACCGCCGTCCTGACGGCAGGCTACCTGCTGTGGACCTTCCAACGAATTTATCTGGGACCGCTGAACGAGAAATACAAGGACCTTCCCGACCTGTCCTTTCGTGAGGCCTTCACGCTGGTGCCGCTCGGGATCATCGTGCTGATTCTTGGCGTTTATCCGCACGCGATTCTCAGCCTGCTGAACACCTCGCTGGTTCATCTCAACCAGGTCGTGCTTTCGACCTCGGGCGCGGCCGTCGCGATGCTCCACTAGAGACGCGCTCACGCAGAGACCCAACTAGATGGACCTCGGAAACCTCGCGAGCCTGAGACATTTTATCCCGGAGATGATTCTCGCGGCCGGAATTCTGGCCATCGTGCTCATCGATCTCGCCGTGCGCGACAAGTCGCGTCTCGGCGCGCTGGCTCTGATAGTGGCCGCGGCCTCATTAGTAGCGATCGGCCTCGAGCCAGCATCTTCGGGCGCGTGGCTGTTCCATCGGATGCTCGTGTTCGATTCGTTCGCGATTTATTTCCGCGCCCTGATCGCGCTGGCTGCCGTTGTCGCAATCTGGATGTCGATCGGTTCGGTGGAAGTGCGGGGCTGCGATCAAGGCGAGTACTACGCGATTCTGCTCGCCAGCACCTTCGCCATGTTCCTGATGGCTGAGTCGGCAAACTTGCTGATGGCCTACCTCGCGCTCGAGTTCGTCAGCCTCACTTCGTACATCCTGACCGGTTTTCTGCGACATAACCGGCGCTCGCTCGAAGCCGCGCTGAAGTACCTGATTTACGGCGGCGTCGCGTCCGGCACGATGATCTACGGGATGAGCTGGATTTTCGGAATCACCGGCGCCCTCGACTTCAGCGTGATCAACAAGGCGCTCTCGACCCCCGCCCATCTGCCAGTCCTCGCAGTATTCATCGCGCTCGTGCTGATCCTCACCGGCATGGGCTACAAGGTCTCGTCGGTGCCGTTTCACATGTGGGCGCCGGACGTTTACACCGGCGCGCCGATTCCGATCACGACCTTCCTCGCGATCGGCTCGAAGGCCGCCGGCTTCGCGCTGCTCACGCGCTTTTTCTTCCCCGCCATATCGCATCTTGCTGCGGGCGGAAGCTGGACTGCGCTGGCCGGCGTCGATTGGCCGCAACTGCTGCTCTTCGTCTGCATCATCACGATGACCCTCGGCAACCTTGCCGCGCTGCAGCAGACCAACATGAAGCGCCTGCTCGCCTACTCGAGTATTGCACAGGCCGGCTACGCGCTGATGGGTTTCGTCGTGCTGTCCAACGACGGCATTCGCGCGATGCTCTTTTACCTGTTTGCCTACTACGTAATGGACGCCGGCGCCTTCCTGGTCGTCATGATCGTCGCAAACTCGACCGGCCGCGAGGACGTCGACGCGTATCGCGGGCTGGCATGGCGCGGCGGAATAGTGCCCGCAGTAGCACTGACTATCTTCCTTTTCTCACTAACAGGTATTCCGCTGACTATAGGCTTTATCGGCAAATTCTACTTGTTTGCCGCCGTGATTAAAGGTCAGTTCTACATACTGGCTATTGTCGGAATACTCAATTCTGTAGTGTCTTTGTATTACTACTTGAAGCCGATTCGCATTATGTTCTTCGAACAGCCGCACGGCGACGAAGGCACCGTGCGCTTCGAGGCGTGGAATTACGGCCTGATGGGAGTGCTGGTCTGCGCGACCATCGCCTTCGGACTCTATTGGGCGCCGATTATCTCGTTTGCGAACCGCTCGCTCAGCTTCTTCACCGGCCCCACCTGAGCGCTCTACTCGAACACTATCGTTCGGTTCCGATGCAGCAGCACCTGTTTCCTCAGATGCGCTCGCACCGCCTTCGCCAGCACCATCACTTCCAGATCTTTGCCCTTGCGCGCGAGGTCCGCGACCGTATCCCGATGCGTCATCGGCGCCGTCGCCTGCGCAATTATCGGCCCCGCATCCAGCTCTTCCGTCACGTAATGCGCCGTCGCCCCGACCAGTTTCACGCCTCGATCGTGCGCCTGCTTATGCGGCCGTTGCCCCGCGAACGCCGGCAGGAAACTATGATGTATATTGACGATCGGCTGGGTCCACGCTCTGAGAAATTCGCCCGATAGCACCTGCATGTATCGCGCGAGCACTACTGTCTCCGCGCGCAGTTCGCCGAGATGCTTCACCAGCGCCGCCTCCGCCTCCGACTTGCCCGCTTTCGGCACCGCTATCAGTTTGAACGGCACCTCGAACGGCCGCACCAGCGGCTCGAGCTCCGGATGATTGCTCACCACCCCGACCACGTCGCCGTCGAGCTCGCCCACGTGATGCCGGCTCAGCAGATCGATCATGCAATGCGGCAGCCGCGACACCATGATCACGATCCGGTCCCGCTTCGCCGCGTCGAACAGCTGCCACTTCAGATGCTCCCACGGCAGCAGCGACATCATCGACGCGTCGAGCTCCTGGTTCAGCGCGCTGATCGGCTGGCGCAGGCTTTCGAAGTGGATGCGCCAGAAAAAGTGGCCGTCCTCGTCATCGGAGTACTGGTCGGAAGTGATAATATTGCACCCCAGCGTGAACAGATGGTTCGACACGCGGGCGATGATGCCGGGCCGGTCAATGCATGAAATGAGTAGTGTCGCTTTGCCTTCGGCCACGCTGATTGCTCCCGTTTCCGAATAGTAAGTCTGGATTCTAATGACAGAACGCGCAACTAAACAAACCGGCGACGGCGGGATTCTGTACGTGGTCGCTACCCCCATCGGCAATCCCGACGACATTTCCGCGCGCGCGATTCGCACCCTCGCCGAGGTCAGCCTGATTGCATGCGAGGATACCCGCCGCACCGGTCAGCTGCTCGCGCGTCATCAGATAGCTACTCCGACGATTAGCCACTTCGATCACAACGAGGACCGGCGCGTCCCGGATCTGGTCGCGCGGCTGAAGGCGGGCGAGAAAATCGCGCTCGTCACCGACGCCGGCACGCCCGCCATTTCGGATCCCGGCTTCCGCCTGGTTCGCGCGGCCCTCGACGCAGACCTTCGCGTCATCGCCGTGCCGGGCCCGTCGGCGGTCATCGCGGCGCTGTCGATTGCCGGTATCCCGACCGACCGGTTTACCTTCGAAGGCTTCATCCCCTCGCGTGACACGGCCCGGCAAAAGGCGCTCGACGGACTCCGCCGCGAGCCGCGTACCATGGTTTTTTACGAGGCCTCGCGCCGCCTCGCCGATACTCTCTCTGCGATGGTGTCCGCATTCGGCGAGTCGCGCGACTCTGCCGTAATATCCGAGATCACCAAGACCTACGATCGCACGGCGCGCGGCACGCTGGGCGACCTGCAACGCCGGGTCCGCGCGACGCCGGCGCTCGGCGAGCACGTGATCGTCGTCGCCGGCGCCTCGCAAGCATCGAATGCCGAAGCCGTCGCGCTCGATACTGATGAAGCGCTCAAAGTTCTGCGCGAAGCAGGCCTCGGACTCAAGCAGGCAAGCACCGTACTCGCGCGCCTCACAGGCAAAGGCCGCCGCGAAGTATATCAACAAGCCCTGAAATCCAGCGGCGAAGAAGACCCCCAGGACTAACCAACTTCTCTTAATCCCAAGGTGCAGGGGTTACCCCTGCCCAGGGAAGCGTGAAACCCAGGCGGGGTTTCACATTAGATCCCCCTGCTTGCAGTCCCATTGTGGGTGCGGTTCAATGAGCCTTGGGAGTGGTGCGGGGATGGCGACGAGGGCTAAGCAAACGGTTGGTGAGGCTGCGAAAGGCGCTGCCAACGGCGCGATCGCGGTGCTGGTGATTCATGGACCCAACCTCAACCTGCTCGGCGAGCGCGAGCCCGAAGTTTACGGGCACACCACATTGGCTGATATCGACAAGGAACTCAAAAACCTCGGACGCGAACTTGAAATGAAGGTCGAGACCTTTCAGTCAAACAGCGAAGGCGCGATTGTCGATCGAATCCAGAATGCGCGCGGCAAATGCGATGTGCTATTGATCAATCCGGGTGCCTACACCCATACCAGCGTTGCGATTCGCGACGCTATCTCGGCCGTCAATATCCCCGTGATCGAAGTGCATCTGTCCAACGTCTATCGCCGCGAGCCGTTCCGCCATCATTCGACGATTGCCGATATCGCCCACGGCCGCATCATGGGTTTTGGCGCCGAGAGTTACAGCCTCGCGCTCAGAG
>Ga0302325_10008405_pt1 | contig 22665 bp, 19 predicted proteins | sample Palsa_T0_2_FD_201948 | JGI IMG/M metagenome (GOLD analysis project Ga0302325, IMG submission 201948) | Peat permafrost microbial communities from Stordalen Mire near Abisko, Sweden - Palsa_T0_2 | ecosystem: Environmental > Terrestrial > Soil > Palsa > Peat permafrost | place: Sweden: Abisko...
GGCGAGCCGGGAGCGACGGAGCGGGAACAGATTACCCAGGTATCGCCGGAGTTTTTTGCGACGCTGGGGCGCGGACCTTCACTGGCGTCCACTGTGTGGGTCTTCAACGCCACTTTAGTGCGATATTCAGGACGCCGCAAGTCTGTGCCGCTGCCATAGAACAATGACTCGACAGAGTGAGGCCCGCTGTCCGAAGGATTTGGTGCTCTCAGCGGCGCAGGCTCGGGACTGCCTGTCTGCGGTAGCTTGATGCCATCCTCGTTCACGCCATCTCCCGCCAAAATCGTCACCAGAGTGACGCATCCCGCCAGCGCTGCGACCCCGAGCACAATCGTCAAAATCTTCTTGCTCCGGTGCGCCTCGCGGAATCGTCCATTTAGAACAGTCGCCAGCGTGGCGCCGAAGAAGATCGCCAGTGGAACGAACACAAACCCCGACGGCGGCAAAACCAACGAGACAAAGAGGCATGCCCCAATCACCACGCCCGAAAGCCATTTCGGCAATATCCGGAACAGACTCAGAAGCAGAAACGTTACCAGTGCGATCAGCGCAATGCCAAGCACCGCAATGAGAAGCCCAAACGTTATATCGACCCAGCGGCCGAAGCCGGATTTGAGTTCCCATCCTCCGCCCAGAGCGGCAACCAACGCCGTCACCGCGGCCGCCCAGAAAACTCCGCGGCGTGTTTCGCGCCCCGGCCGGATTTGCGACCAAATGCGCAGCCACCAGCCCCAAACGGCCAGCCACACTCGTTTAAGCCGCCCCACTAAACCGCGTCCGAAATGCTAGCCAAATTGAAGTCGGTAGTGATCAGCGCCGGCGCCATGTTCGATCCGCTCTCGTCGTTCGTCACTCGCTGAGGCTGCGTCAGTTTGACAGTCCGTTGCAATACCTCCACCGGACTCTCGTTCCAACGGAAGTTGTTCACCGCATCAGTCACTTTGCCCTTCTCAATCAAGAAAACTCCATCACGAGTCAGTCCTGTAAGCTGCCATGTCTTTGGCTGCAAAACGCGAATGTACCAAAGCCGGGTCACCAGCAATCCCCGGTCGACAGACGCAATGAGATCGGCCAGCGAATTGTCCTGGCCATCCAAAACAAGATTCGCCGGATAGGGAGTCGGCTTCTTGCCCGCCTTTTCCGCCCAGAAACGGTCGTAGTAAAGATTCTTCACAACGCCTTTATCGATCCACGCCACCCTCTCGTTGGGCAGCAGCGAAGGTCCCCATGGAGTCGATGCCAGCTTCGGCTGAAACGGATCGCTGCGCAGCGTGATGATTTCCGGAAACAACTTCTCTCCCAAATAGGTACCACCGCCGTTCTGGCCTTCACCCGGCTTACTCAGAAACGATTGCCCCTGCTCAGCCCTCCGTGCGCCGAAAGCGAAACCGAGCCTGCCGATCAAATCGGCCACCGCCGCCGGCTCCATGATCACCGTGTACTTGCCCGGATCGAGCTTCTTGCGGTTCGTTCCACGCAGGCACTTGTCGATCGAAACCTTAACCTGCTCTTCCCCATCCAGATCCTTCAGTGACACCGAACTCTGCGTCGCCCAACCGGAACTGGTACCTCCGGCGTTTCGCATGGTATGTGTGAGGCTCGAATCGGTATAGGTGTGATAGCCGAACAGCCCAGCCTTGTTGCCGACTCCCACCGCATTGGCGGATCGCTGAATATAACCGGCCGCGACAAGTTTGTTTTGCAGAGCGCCCGCCAAGATCGCTTTCACCTGCGGCACCATCACGTCGCCGCGCGCCGCAGCGGTGTAATCGTCAAAATTGCTCAAATGCGGATACTTCTGCGCCGGCAGTGCGGGCATATCCTCCGGGTTAGGACGTGAAATAGCGGCTAGCTCTTCCGCCTGCTTCACGCCATTCTTCAAGGCTTCGGCGCTCAGTTCGCCTACTACCGCGTTGCCGCTGCGTTTATCGGCCGTTGTGCTTGAAATGGAGATCTGCTGCGTGATTCGGTAACCCGAGGTGGTGATGCCGTTATTGGCGAAACGGATGAAATCGTCCTCTGTCCAATTAACGTAGACCTCGCATTCCGGTAGCTTCGAGTAGCCGATGACCTGATCGATGATATTTTTTACGTCCTGCTGGCTCAACATGCTGGTCTCCTTTTAGTCGGTCAGTAGCACATTGATTTGACGGAAACGGGAAGGTGAGCAGCCGTGGCTCACTGCATTGCTTTGCGCTGGTTCGCCCTTGCCGTCGTTCGGCGCGCCAAACTGCTGCCAGTAACTCGGTCCCGAGATGCCATCGCAGGCGTGCCAGAAATCGGGCGTGCGCGCCTGGTAAGCGACGCGTGAAACCATACCGCCCTTCTTGCCGCCTTTGATCTCCCAGAACGCGTCACCGCCGAACTGAAAATTGTAACGCTGCTGGTCAATCGAGAAACTCCCATTGCCATCAATCAGAACGCCGTCGTCCACTCCGGAAATCAGATCTTCGGGCGTGACCGTCTCCGGACCAGGTGCCAGCCACACATTGGGCATGCGCTGAAAGGGAACGCTCGACCAGGAATCGCCGTAGCAGCAGCCACGCGATTCCGTCTCGCCAATCAAATGCGCTTGATCGCGAATCGTCTGGTAGTGCTTGAAAACGCCCCTCTCGATAATCGGGAACTTTGTGGTGAGGACGCCATCGTCGTCATACTTGACCGTCGCCAAGCCTCGATCGTTTGTGCGGTCGCCGAACACGTTCATCAGCTCGCTTCCCATGCGGAAATTGCCCATTTTCTTGGTTGTCAGAAAACTCGTGCCCGCGTAGTTGGCTTCGTACCCCAAGGCTCGGTCGAGCTCGGTCGAATGCCCAATCGATTCGTGAATCGTTAACCACAAATGGCTCGGCAGCAGCACGAGATCTTTTTTCCCCGGCTTCACCGGCGGCGCAGCCAAGTGCTCCAAGACCTCCGAGCGAATGCGCGGTGCATTTTCCAAAAGATTGGCTTTGGCGATCGCCTCCCAACCGGCCGTTTGCGGTTCTACTGTGTAGCTGCGAGTCCGCGAAATGCCATTCTTGAAATCGACGGCAGTCACGCTCAAAAGCGGGTACACGCGCACAACGTATTGCTGGATGGACGATCCTTCGGACGAAGCGAAGTATTTGTCTTCTGCTTGGAAACCGAGTGCTCCGAATGAAGAGAAGACTTTCGGATCCTTCTTGGCGCTGACCGCAGCCGAGCGGATCAACTCCAGCTTCTCATCCATCGCGATGGCAAAGGGATCTTTGTCGAACTTGGAAGTCCAGCGGTCGCGATAAACCTTAACCGGCGCCAGTTGCACCGGCGTGGCTTGTGCCGCCGCGTTCGCCTTGGCCACCGTCACCGCTTCGCGCGTGATGCGGGCAATCTCATCGGCGGTGACCAAAGGCGACGCCGCGAAGCCCCATTGCCCGTTGACAATGACCCGAACCCCAAACCCAAAACTGTTTTGGTCGGTTACGAAAGGCACCTCATCGGTGATATTGCTGCCCCGTTCCGGCGACAACCGGTAGCCGGAGAATTGGTTACGATAGCGTCCTATGCGCAAGTCGGCATAAGTAGCGCCCTGCTTTTTTGCTTCCGCCATCGCTACGTCACCCAGCTTTTCCAGGTCGGCCGACGGCTGGGTACCATCCGGCGCACGCTCGCCGAAAAGCCGTTCCCCTGCGAGCAGGGACGCGGCTGAAACAGAACTGCCAATGAATGAACGTCGTGTGAATTTGCGAGACACCAGCTATTACTCTAGCGCAGAATTCTTTGTATCCTTTTAATGGAGTGCCGCGTCTCTCTCGCCAAATGTCCAGGATTTTATTCCTGCTTCTGCTGCCGTCGTCGCTCTTCTGTTTCGGAGGCCAAGTTGTTGAGGGCCCTCTCAACCCTACAAACCAGACATCGCGCCACACTGTCACCGGTACCGTCACCAATGCCGTAACCGGCGAGCCTGCCCGTCGGGCTCTGGTCCAAATGTATGGCGCTGCTTCCGGTGCCGTTCTGACCGGCTCAGACGGGCGCTTTCAATTCGCCGACGTTCCCGAAGGCCGGATATTCTTCAACATGCAGAAGCCTGGCTTTTCCGATCCCGCCAATTCGGCGGGGCGGCCCAATCCAGGGCTGACTGTCGGCTCCGGCAAGAACGATTTTCATCTCGCCCTGCTCCCCAACTCGAAAATTGTAGGTCACATCATAGACGCCGACGGTGAACCGCTCGAGAACGTACAAGTGCAGATTCTACTTGAACAGATCTGGCAGGGGCGTAAGCAATGGCAGCCTCGAAATAACGCGGCCACTGATGAGGACGGCTCCTATTGTGCGGAAGATCTGACTCCGGGCCGCTACGTCGTTTTCGCCATGGGCGGCGCAGTTCCTCAGCAAAGCTCGAACGGGCCGCGCGAAGTGATTGCTCCGAGGTACTATCCCGCCGCACCCGATTTGGCCTCAGCTCAACCAGTGGACCTGCGGGCCGGCCAGGAGTTTCGCGCCGATTTTCGCCTCCGTGCCGAACGCGGCTATCGCGTAACCGTGCAGGTGTCTGGAGTTCCGGCCGGCCAGGGCGTCGGATTTTCAATGCGGAATGCCGACGGCCAAAACTTCTGGTCTGAGGGCATGCAGTTTGATCAAGCACATGGGCAACTCATCGTGCCTGCCCTTCCGTCCGGCGTTTGGACCCTCTCCTTAAACGCCAATGACACTCAGGGACATGGCTACCAGACCCGCCAGGAAATAGCCGTCAGTCACACGGATTTGGATCTCCAAATCCCCCTCCGTCCCGCCGCGAGTATTCCGGTGACAGTAAATCACCCCGCAACCCAGGCGCCCGACACCGAGCAGCCGCAAATCCTCCAGATGATCAACGGCCAGAAAGTGATGAAACCCGGCATCTCTGCAACCCTAATCCCAACGGATGCTTCCATCATGCAATCAATCGCGCTGCAAATGCAGGGCGATCCACCCGTGCTGGGATTTAACGACGTTCCCCCCGGCAAATACAAGCTCGACGTCCAGGCCGGGAACGAATGTGTGGAATCAGCTTGGTACGGGAGCGTAGATCTCACACGCGATTATGTGGTGATCGACGCGAACGGCGGTACGCAACCACTCACCATCAACCTGCGCGCCGATTGCGGAACTCTCACTGCCAAGCTACGCCCGGAAGAACGTTCTCATACCGGCTTCGTGCTGGTTGTTCCCAGTTCGTCTGTGGGCGAGCCAAAGATTCTGCAGGTTCAGCAGGCATCAACCCCCATAGTATTCACCGGCTTCGCTTACCAGTCACTCACTCTTTCCCCAGGCTCTTACCAAGTCTTCGCCCTCACAAGTCTGGAAGGCCTGGAATACTCGAATCCGCAGGCGCTGCGCAATTATCCCAGCCAAAGCGTCAACCTGGGTCCAGGCCAAAAAACGGAGCTCACGGTGGAACTCACGGAACGGAAGGAGAACTAGCTTGTCAAAGGTGTTGACAGTTCTCGCTGCCGGTTACTTGGCGTTATTGTGCGCGGCCCAGCAACCTCCTCCTACTTTCAAGATTGCCGGTCACGTTGTGCATCATCAAGGCAATCGTCCGGTACGAAACGCTCGCGTCACCATCATCATGGTGGAGCATCCCGACCGCACGCTCACCGCCGTCAGCGAAGAAAGCGGCGAATTTTCGTTTTTCGGCCTTCCAGCGGCCAAATATCAATTGCGGGTCGAATATCGCGGCGCCTCGCAGCTCTACCAACAAACCGACGAGTTCTCCACCGCCATCGTGGTAGGAGCCGCGCTAGATTCGGAACACATCGTCTTTCCTTTGGATTCGCCGGCCGGCATTTCCGGTACGGTCATCGATGGTGATGGCGACCCGGTCTCAGGAGCCATGGTTTATCTGTTTGGCCGGACAGTTTCACGGGGACTGTCTCAAACGGAGATGAAGGGTCAGACCAACACTACCTTGGCAGGCAATTTTCATTTCGGCCACCTTTCGCCGGGCAGTTATTACGTTGCGGCTGCCGGTCGCCCTTGGTACGCGCGCAGCCGCTCTCAAATCCAGCCCGTCACGGTGGAAGGCTCGGCCAATCCCCCGCCTGAACCTCCGTCCGAGTTAGACGTCGCTTTCCCTCTTACCTATTACCCCGCAAGCACCACCCCGGAAGGCGCAGCCCCGCTCACACTCGAAGAAGGCGCCAAAGCCGAAATTCAGCTCACACTGAACGCCGTTCCCGCCTTGCATGCCGGTTGGGATGGCATACAAACGCAGCCCGATCAGTTTATTTCGGCGAACTTAGTGCAAGCCGGTCCGGGCGGAATGCCCGTCCCCGTTCAAAGTATGACGACCCCGAACGGCATTGAAGGTATGGCGCCGGGAAACTATATTCTAAACGCCTTCAGTATCGTTCAAAATCGGCAATCGGAGCTTGGTTCACAAGCCGTTGGCCTGGCAGGCGATTCCACCATTCACCTCAACGAAGCAACAAAAACAAGTATCCGCGGCATCGTTCAATTTGACGGCGAGATTCCGGAAAACCTCAGTCTCTGGCTGGGCGACGTAGCGAATGGTAGTGTCTCGTTTGAACCCATCGCGAAAGATCGCTCGTTTAGCATTCCACAAATCCAACCGGGCCGCTACTCGCTTCTCATGGGCAACACCAACGAGTTTTATATCCAGAAAATAGCGGTGAAAGGCGCAGCGTTTGCAGACGGTGTGCTCGAAGTCGCACCTGGCGCGCAAATTGAGCTCGTCATCACAGCCGCGAAAGGGATGACGAAGATCGATGGCACAGTGGTGCATGGCAAAACACCGGTCCCCGGCGCTATGGTACTGGTGATCCCACAAGATTCTACTCGCGCGAAATACATCCCGCGCGATCAAAGCGATAGTGACGGAACATTCACCTTGAATCAAGTACCGCCCGGCCGTTATATGTTGGTAGCCATTCAAAACGGCCGCAATCTGGCCTACGCGGAACCAGCCGTCATCGCGCCGTATTTGCCGCAGGGTCAAGTGATCGACGTGCCATTGCCCAAAGACGCCAAAGTGGAGATTGAGGTTCAGCCGCGCCGCTAAAGTTGTTAACATTGACGCAGGTTCATGAGTTCTCGCCGAAAATTCCTCGGACAAGTCGCCAGCGGCATTGGCGGCCTGGCGTTGCCGCATTCCGTCCTCGGCGCTAACGAAAAAATTCGCTTCGGCATTATCGGTTACGGCGCGCGCGGGCAGGAAATTGTGCGCGACGCGCTCGCCTGCCCCAATACCGAATTTGCCGCCGTCTGCGACATTTACACTGAGCAGCGCGAGAAGGCCAAGACTGTGTCGTCTGCCGTCAAGACTTTCATTGATCACCGGCTCATGCTCGAGGAGAAAGATCTCGACGCCGTTCTCATCGCCACCCCGCAGCATTTGCATTGCGAGCATTTTGTCGATTCCATCCACGCCGGCAAGCATGTGTATCAAGAAAAAACCATGGCGTTCACGGTGGATCACGCCAAACGCATGCGCGCCGCGTATGAGCCGGTGAAAGCGATACAAGTGGTGCAGATTGGGCATCAAGCCTGTTCTTCCGGCCATGTTCCGGACGCGCGGCGTTTTCTCGCGGGCGGCAAACTGGGCCAGATCACTGCCATTGACGCCGCCATGTACCGCAACACCCCGCACGGCAAGCCGCAATGGGCGCGCTCGATTCGGCCGGATATGAATCCCGAAAACATTGTTTGGAGCAAGTTCCTGGGCGAAGCGCCCAAAGTGCAGTTTGACGCCAATCGCTATGAAAACTGGCGTTTTTTTTGGGATTATTCAGGCGGCAACGTTTACGAAAACATGTGCCACCAGTTGGCTTTCTGGTACAAAGTGCTCGGTTTGAAAATCCCCAGCGCGGTGAACATGACTGGTGGCTTATATCTTTGGAAAGACGGGCGTGAAGTGCCCGACACCATGAATGTCTCCATGCTGCAGCCGGAGGAATTGCTCTTCAGTTGGGTCTCCGGTTTTGGCAACGCCAGCCTGGGTGTCACGGAACAAGTGCTCGGCTCAGACGGGACAATCCTGCGCGGCCCGCAACTTCGCTTTTTACCGGAAAAAATGAATGCGCCGCAAGGTGAAGCTCTGGTGGGCGATACGCCCACGCCGCCCGCCGGCCACATGCGCAACTTTCTGGACGCCGTTCGGGAAGGTGAGGAAATTAACTGCTCGTTCGAGTTGGGGTTTCGTGTTTCCATCGCTTGCCGCATGGCTGTGGAGAGCTACCGCCAAAACCGTACCGTGCGATGGGATGCGGTAAAAGAAGAAATTGTTTAGTGGCTCGCACGTATTCGGAACCGCTTGCTGGCGCGCGCGGCTCGGGACGGAGCCACGACCACAAGGGAGTACGGATGGGCCTGCGGCCCATAAATGACAATGAAAATCGACTCGGAGCCGGAAGCGTCAGCGACCTAGCTAGTTCGGCCTTTCCCCTCCTCCGCCACCTTCACTGTTTTTCAAGGCAGTGGTTGTACCAATGGTACGTGAGCGTACTTATGAAACAGGGGTTAAGCTAAGCTACGCGGTTCGAGGCGATCGCTTGCTTGAGACGCAGAAACTGCTCATCGAGATCAGTCGCGCTGGCTTTCAGCGCAGCCAGATTTCCCGCATCGGCGGCCCTTTCCATCTCGGACGCTAAGGCCCGCAGTGCCTCGCCGCTGACCGCGGCCGATGCCCCCTTGATTCTGTGCGCCTGCTTCCGGGCGTCTTCCGCGTTGCCGGCCTCCACGGCTTGCAGCAGGGATAGAATCTGTCCGGGCATGTCAGCCAGAAAACCATCCAGAACTCTCCCCGCCATTTCCCTATCGCCCATCAGACGGCTGAGCAGGGCCGTCATATCAAGGACCGAGGAGGATGATGAGGCAACAAGGGTTGAATGCTTATCCCGAGGGGCGTTCTTGTTTTCCCTGGGCTCCTCTGCTTTGGGAAGCCACTTCGCCAAAACCTGGGCCAAGGCTCGCGGCATCACAGGCTTGGGGACAAAGTCGTCCATCCCCGCCCGGAGACAGTTCTCCCGCTCTCCCTCCATGGCCCCCGCGGTCAAAGCGATGATGGGCAAGCGTTGGCCCTTTAGCGAAGGACCGGGTGAACCGCGTGTGTTGCCGGATTCCATCAGCCGAATTTGCCGGGTCGCTTCCAGGCCGTCCATGAGCGGCATTTGCACATCCATGAGCACCAGATCGTAGGGAAGCGCTTCGAGCGCGGCTAGGGCTTCGGCGCCGTTCGCCACCGCGTCGGCGCGTAAACCCATCTGCTGCAGAATACCGACAGCCACCTGCTGGTTGGTGATGACGTCGTCTGCCACCAGGACACGCGCCCGGCGGCCGGCAAACAGGTTTCGCAGGGCGGCGTTGCCATCGGGCACGGGCAGGCTTGCCGCGGGAGCCGTTGCGGCCGGCAGACAGACGTTAAACCAGAACGTCGTACCCTCGCCTATTTGACTCAAAACGCCTATGGTCCCGCCCATCAGTTCCACCAGATGTTTGGCGATGCTCAAGCCCAGGCCCGTGCCGCCAAAGCGCCGGGTAGTGGAACGGTCCGCTTGGCTGAACGCTTGAAAGAGCCCGGTTTGTTGTTGCGGTGAAAGACCAATGCCCGTATCGCTCACCATGAAACGCAGCAATGAGGCATTGTCTTGTCCGGCCTGGCGGGAAACGGCGAGGTGAACAGTACCGCGCTCAGTGAATTTCACCGCATTGGACAAGAGGTTGAGAAGAACTTGACGCAGACGTCCGGAATCGCCGATCACGTTTTGCGGCACATCCGAATCCACCGTCAGCGCAAAACGCAAGCCCTTCGCCGCCACTGCGGCCGCCACCAGTTCCGAGGATTCATGGAGAACGGTGCGCAGATCGAACTCGGCGTTCTCCACCTCCATCTTGCCCGCCTCGATTTTTGAGAAATCGAGAATGTCGTTGATAATCACGAGCAGCGCCTGGCCGCTGGAGCGGATGGTTTCAAGGTAATCGCGCTGCGTGGCATCAAGGGGAGTATCCAGCATCAGATGAGTCATCCCGATGACGCCGTTCATGGGAGTGCGGATTTCATGGCTCATGTTGGCCAGGAATTCGCTTTTGGCGTGGTTAGCGGCCTCGGCCGCTTCTCTTAGCTCTGCCGACTCCTGGAGTTGAGCGCGGATGACTTCGGTCTGCTGCGCCACCCTCGATTCAAGCTCCTGATAGACATTCTGCAAGCGGGACGATGCCGAGTTAAACGCCCGGCCCAGCGTTGCCAGTTCATTACGGCCCCGCACCTCGACACGGTGGGAGAAGTCGCCGGCGGCCAAACTCTTAGCGGCCTTACTCAGGCGGCCTAAGGGCAGCGCGATGCTACGGGTGGCGGCCACACTCAGTACCACCGCTATCGATAAGCCCAGCAAACAGAAAATCAGCAGCGTTACCGCCGCCGTACGCTGGCTCTGGCGCAAAGCTTGCAAAGTGATCTCCCGTTCGTGCGTGGTATCGGCGTCCAATTCAGCCGCAAAGTTATTGAACGTCAGCGCAATATAGGTCAATTGGCTTTTCAATCGGCGGTCGATGGCCAGCCAGTCACCCAAAGCGGCCAGACGCTTCGTGCGTTCCAAATACTCAGGCAATAGATATTGCCAATAGGTATACGTCGCTACCAGGGCCGGGTGGCGGCGGGCAAATCCCGGTGAATTTTGCACCACTTCATCGGCAGTCGCCATAGCCAGCTTCGCTCGCCCCTCGATTTCGTCGGCGGCGGTGTTGAAATGCCCGGAATCGCGGCTTTCCAGCGCGTTGCGGAGTTCCTCCGCAAAGCGGGCCATGGCATTGTCTGCCGCCATAATCGCGTATAGCGTTTTATCCATGCTGTCGATGCGCTGGATCTGCTGTTCAAAACGATGAATTTGCCAGAGCGAATAAGCGCCGCCGATAGCCATTAACAGGACGATCACCGTAAAGCTCGTGCCGAGACGCGTAGCTATCCCGTTGGTTCTGAGATTTCGTAGCCAAGCGGGCAAATGGCGATAGTAGCTGGGGCGAAGCATCAAAAGGCGTGCTTGTTGTAGTCGCTTACTACGTATCGGCTGGCACGGGGCTAACCTGTAGCGCAGTTGCCCTAATCGGTCGCGGCTCGGCAACCGATAGAGCTAGCAGCGGAACGCAGGCGAAACCGCCTGCGCCACCTGGCGCGCGCGGCTCGGAACGGAGCCACGACCGCAAGGGAGTGATTGTACCCATATAGGCTAGCGTATTTATGAAACGGCGTACTAACAGGTGGGGCAGGCATTCAGCCTGTCGGGACTCTTGCCACGGGCTGCCCAAGGTAAGCAGTTATCTGAAATGAATTACGCCGACAACGCGCGAATGTCAATCCGCCGGCCTTTGCCGTATTCGTTGTGCGTTCTGTTCAGCATTTGTTTCTGTGCCGCGTGTTCACGCAACCCCGCCGCCTTGCCGCCGGCTCTGATAATGATGTCAACCGGCCAAAATCCTGCGGACCGTGCATTTGTGTTGAGCGCATTGGATCAGTACCGAAACAAAACCGGAGTCCGGATCAATGTGCCGGGTGCTTACGACAGCATGGATGACCGCCTCAAGCTTTTCGAAGATCTCTTTGCCAAAAGATCGTCCGAGCCCGATATTTGCGAAATTGATAACATTTGGCCCGGACTGCTGGCCAACGATTTGGTTGATCTGAAACCCTATCTAGGCGACGAGATGACGGCCATCGACAAAAGTCTGCTAGAGGCGTTCACAGTCGAGGGAAGGTTGGTTGCGCTCCCTGAACACGTGGAAACCGGCGTGCTGTATTACCGGACCGACCTGCTAAAGAAATACGGTTACCAGCGGCCGCCTGAAACCTGGGATGAGTTGGGACGCATGGCCCAAGTCATTCAGGATGGCGAACGGAAGGCCGGGGCGAAGGATTTTTGGGGGTACGTTTGGCAAGGTGCCGAAGGCGAGCCCCTGAACTGCAACGCGCTCGAGTGGCAGCGGGCCGAAGGCGCAGAGCTGATTGATCGTCACGGCGCCATTTGCGCGAATAGTCCGGCCGCTGAATCTGCTCTGCGGCGCGCGCGCTCGTGGGTTGGAACCATTTCTCCGCCGGGTGTAGTCGAGTATGACGAAGAAGACAGCCGCAATATTTGGCTGGCCGGATCGGCGGCCTTTGCTCGTGGATGGCTCGATTTTTACCAACCGAGTCAGTCTTCCGCGCTGCTAGCCACGCGATTTTCTACCGCCCATATGCCCGCCGGGAGCAAGGGTTACGCCTGGATATTCGGCGGCATGGGGTTGGCAGTGTCCCGCTACTCTCGCAATCCGAAAGCGGCAGTCGAGGTTGTTCGTTACTTGATCTCCTCAACGGTACAAAGGCAAAGACTCGCCGCCGGTACCGTCCCGTCACGGACAAGTCTTCTGAGTGACATGACTTTGCTCCAGAACACCGGGTTTAACGGCTGGCTAAGCGAGCACTGGCGGGAAGGCATGTTTGCTCGGCCGTCCGCTCAAACCGGTAAGAAATACGGCGCCATTTCGCGCGCTTACTCAAAGGCGGTCCACAATGTTATCTCCGGAAAGCAAGATGCGCACCAAGCACTGGCACAGTTGCAGACAGCACTAGTCTCCATCTTGCAATCGCCAAGCGTGTCAGCCGCAAAACAATGAATAGATCCAGCGCATTCCTGAAACTTTCGCGATACCTTTCGCTGCCGGGCATTTGTTTCTGCGTGGCGTGCTCACACAATGCCGCTCCCACCGCGCCGGCAGGGGGTGCTGGATGGCCGGTTCTGACGATGATGCCCGTCGGAGAAAACGCCACGGACTTGGCATTTCTGTTGAGCGAACTGAAGAATTACCAAAAGAAAACGGGAGTTCGAATCGAGACCCTGTCAGCCTTCGACAGTGTCGATGCGCGGCTGAGCCTTCTTCAAAATTTATTCGCCAAGAGGTCGGCAGAGCCCGATTTATGCGAGGTCGACAACATTTGGCCGGGACTACTGGCTGACGACCTGATTGACCTAAAACCTTATCTTGGCGACGAACTGACAGCCATCGACAAAAGTCTGCTGGACGCTTTTACGGTGGATGGAAGACTGCTGGCCCTCCCCCTATCGGTGGAAACGCCCGTGTTGTACTATCGCACCGATCTGCTCAAGAAGTATGGCTACAGAGAGCCACCGCAAACCTGGGACGAACTGGGACGCATGGCTAAAGTCATTCAGGATGGCGAGCGGAAAATGGGGACGAAGGATTTCTGGGGATACATTTGGCAGGGTGTCGAAGGCGAGGGTTTGACCTGCAATGCGATGGAGTGGCAGCGCGCGGACGGCTTCAATCTGATTGACGATTCGGGCGCGCTCTGCCCGCTCAACCCGGCAGCCGAATCGGCACTCGAACGTGCGCGCTCCTGGGTTGGAACCATTTCTCCGCCGAGTGTAGTCGAATACGACGACGAAGATGTAACCAACCTCTGGCTGACCGGTTCAGCGGCGTTCGCCCGCGGCTGGCTCTCACTGTACGGCCTGAGTAAGGCGTCTCCATTTCTTGCAAACCGATTTGCCTCCACTCATTTGCCGAGCGGAAAGAAGGGTTACGCATGGGTGTTTGGTGGAAATGGTTTGGCGGTAACCCGCTACTCCCTGAATCCTAAAGTTGCTGTTGAGGTGGTTCGCTACTTGATCTCCTCCGAAGTGCAGAGACGAAGGTTAGTTGAAATTGCTAGCGTTCCGTCACGCACAGCCTTGCTGCGCGATCCAGCCCTACTTCAGAAAACGGGGTTTAACGGCTGGCTCAGCGGGCACTGGCGGGAGGGCATGTTCGCTCGTCCCTCCGCGGAAACGGGCAAGAAGTATAACGCCATTTCGCGCGCCTATTCCAAAGCGGTCCACAAGGTGATTACTGGGAAGCAGGACGCCGCGCTCGCTTTGACCCAATTGCACGCGGAGTTGGTTTCCATAATGTCGGCACCGCCCACGAAGTAGCTTGGATTGCCACCTGAGGCTAGACCAGAGCCAGATTCAGATTCTCAATCGCTTCGTCGATTTCGGCGTTATTCTTGTAGCCCACCGTCACCGCCTGAACACCGGCTTCTTGAAACGCGTAGCGCATGGCCGCCTTGCGGTCGTCGCGGTTGGTGAACCGGCCCTCGCCCACCAGCTTCATGCTGATCACCCCCATGCCTTCTTTTCTCACCTGCTTCACATGCGAGACCACTTCGCTGACGTTACCCGATCCGGACGTGTTGTAGTCCTCCCCATCCATCGCGGTTCCTTTGTGATTCATGCGGATCATCGCTACTTGCAGCCAAGGTGTCCCTGGGACTTGCCGCAACGCCGGCAGCCCATGCACCGACGCGCCGCGCGCGATCACCGCTTTTCGCTCCTGCGCCTGCATGATCCCGTCTTGCCACCGCAGGCTATCCGTTGGCCAAGACGCCAAATGTTGCCAGTGCAACAAGAAGATATCGAAGTATTCTGTATTGGCGAGCTTGCGCAGCTCATCGATTTTCTGCTGCGGATCTACGCCATCATGCGTGGTTACCTTCGACATCAGGCGGTAGCTGTCGCGCGGAATCCCTTTCAGTGCGATGCCCAGCATCTTATGCATCTCACCGTAAGATTCAGCTGTTTCGAAGAAACGAATGCCGCGATCGTAGGCGTAACGCACCAGGCTCGTGAACTGCTCCTGCCCCAGCTCGCGCTGGACGCGTCCGCTCATCGTTCCCGTGCCAAAGGCGAGCCGCGTCACCTTCACGTCCGACTTCCCCAGCGTCACCCAATCGGTGGCCGTCTGAGGCGCCGCTTTCAAAGACAAGTTCCCGGCAGCCGCCAATCCCGCGGCGGCGAATCCGGCCTTCAGTAAATCGCGTCTGGAGCTCTGATTCATCCGTTTCTTCTCCAATGTGCCGAAGTTTATCATAAGATTTTTGAAACGGATGCCGTGCAGTCGCGCGGCACTACTTGCACCGATGCCTTTCCTGTCGCCGCATCGTCTTTGGATAACGCTCACAGCCATTGCGTTAGCGTCCGCCTCCTCCGCGCAGGAGCTCGTTTCTTTTCCCACGCAGGATGGCGGCATTGTCTACGCCGATTTATACGGCAAAGGCGACAGCGGCGTGGTGCTGGCTCACGGGGGCCCGTTTAACAAGGCGAGTTGGGAGAAGCAGGCGCGGATTCTTGAACAGGCCGGCTTTCGCGTCTTAGCGATCGATTTCCGGGGACGCGGCCAATCGCGTGGCGGACCGTTGCTTCCAGCTGGCGACGATGGATATCACTTTGATGTGTTGGCTGCCGTTCGCTATCTGCGACGAAACGGCGCGAAGACAGTCTCGGCCGTGGGGGCCAGTTTTGGTGGTGGCGCCGCCGCCGAAGCGTCAATGAAAGCGCCCGGCGAGATCGAGCGCTTGGTGCTGCTAGCAGCTTCGACCGATAATCCCGAAAGATTGCAGGGCCGCAAGCTCTTCATCGTGGCGCGCGACGACGCGAACGCCGACGGCTTGCGGCTGCCTGGAATTCGCGCCTGTTATGAGAAAACTCCTGGACCGAAAGATCTCATCGTTCTGCAGGGCTCCGCGCACGCCCAGTACCTCTTTAAAACTGACGAGGGCGATCGAGTCATGCGCGAAATTCTAAAGTTTCTCACAGCCCCATGAGTCGCGCCCGCGCTACGTAATATCCTGACTGATGTGATCGATTGGCTACGCACATACTGCCTGTCTTTCCCGCACGCCACCGAAAGCTTGCAGTGGGAATCGCTGGTCTTCAAGGTAGCCGGCAAAATATTTGCCATCGCCGCGCTGGAGCCGGACCGCTACGTCTTATCCATAAAATGCGCCGCGGAGAAATTCGCGGAAATGGTGGAGTGCCCTGGAATAGCGCCCGCTCCTTACCTCGCACGCGCCAAGTGGATCGCTTTTGAAAGCGAAGATGCCGTACCGCACCAGCAACTCCGCGCCTTGGTCCGCGAATCCTATGATCTGGTTGTGGCGAAACTGCCCCGCAAATCGCGCGAAGCTCTCGGCGCGGTGAACCCTCCTAATCGGCGAATGGATCCCAGACGTAAGTCAAATCGAGCGTGAAGCCAGCTACCGGGCCTTCGCCCTCCAGCGTGACGATGTCCGCGCGTTTCTCAACTTCGCCGCCTGGGCGGTAGATTTCAACTGTCTTGTCTTCCAGATCGATCAGCCAACCCAATTGCGCCCCCTGCTCCAGGTATTCGACCATCTTTTCCCGCAGCGGTTTCAATCGGTCGCTATCGGATTTGATCTCAATAACGAAATCGGGGCAAAGATGCCAAAAGGCCTTGCGTTTCTTCGTGCCGAGTTGCTCGACACGGCTTTTGAGCGTCCACGATACGTCGGGCGAGCGGCGTGCGCCATTGGGTAGAACAAAGCCCGCCGAAGCGCCGCAACAAAAACCACGGCCGTCATTCCGCGCCCAGGTTCCAAGCTGCGCCGCCATATCGCAGTTGCTGGCGCTGGTATCGGAATAGGACGGAGGCATAACGATGAGATCCCCATCGGCCGTCATTTCAAAATTCAGATCGGGATGCTCGGCGCAAAACGCCACGAACTCCTCATCCGTCATCGGCTGAGCCCTTAAAATCGCGGGCGGATGGGCATCTTCGATAAGGAACGGCATAACTTTATTTTAGCGAATAGTCTCTCATTTGCCGTTGGCTGTCGCCGCGCGCGTATGGTACGCGCTTAACAACCTCGATATCAAAACAGCCAGATACAAAACTCCCAATAACCCTTCGATGACGGAGATCGAACGCGCTTGCGCTGAAATGGGGCTGATCCCCGATGCGCCCAAACAAGTAAGCGTGGCAAAGCTGTAATAGATAAGATCGAACCGGTCCGGAACGGCATTCGCGTTGAGTGCCGGGTCGAGGTAAAACGCGTGCGGCTGGAAGGCAACCAACATGTCGTAAATGCTGGTAAAGCCGAATCCGGCGAGAAGATAAACGCACAGCGCTCCGAAAATGGCCTCCTTCGTGGGGTCGCCCTCAATGAAAACGCGGCGGAAGATAACGATCACAATGAAGACGTCGAGCGCGAAACCGAGAACAATGCTTACAAGCGGAAATGCGCCCGCATCGGCGCGCGGCAGGAGAATCCGTTGCAAGAAGGCCGGAATGGCCAGCGCCAGCGCAAACCACATGAAGCTGCGTCGAAAACTCACTGCGTAGACGCTCAGCACCGTGACGGCGCTACCGAACACTCGAAAAGCCAGGTAAGGAAGGCCGGCGTTTCGCGCATAGGGATAAAGGACGAGGTAAGCCAACAAAACCAGGAACAGCGCCGTGAACTTGCGCTGTGTGACGTTCCTTCGACTTGAAATATTGAAGGACGTTTCAGTGCAAAGCTTCTTAGATCCTCGCCAAAACCGCGGCCGCCACTTCACTGGTCGAACTTGTTCCGCCTAAATCAGGCGTGCGCACCGTTTCATCCGCTAGCACGCCTGCAATCGCCGCATCCAGCCTCTGAGCCGCCGCGCTCAAACCCAGATGATCCAGCATCATCGCCGCCGAAACCATGGCCGCCAGCGGATTCGCAATCCCTTTCCCCGCAATATCCGGCGCCGATCCATGCACCGGCTCGAACATCGAGGGGAAACGCCGCGTCGGGTCGATATTGGCGCTGGCCGCCAAGCCAATGCTGCCCGTCACAATCGCCGAGATATCGCTCAAAATATCGCCGAAAAGATTGGAGGCGACTACCACGTCAAATGTCTGCGGCCGCCGCACAAAATTCATGGCCGCCGCATCCACCAGCAGTGACTCGGTCTTGATGCCTGGAAACTCCGCCGCCACGCTTTGAAATACGCGATCCCATAAAACCATGCTGAAGCCTTGCGCGTTTGATTTCGTGATCGAAGTAACCAGGTTCTTTTTGTTGCGCCGCGTGGCCAGCTCAAAAGCGAAACGGATGATGCGCTCCACCCCATGCCGTGTGAACACTGCCGTCTGAATCGCCACCTCTTGCGCATGCGTCTCATGCACGAAGCCGCCAATTTGCGCGTATTCGCCTTCGGTGTTTTCGCGCACCACCACCATGTCGATCTCGCCGGCCTTCAATCCCTTGAGTGGCGAAGACACCCCGCGGTATAACACCGCTGGCCGCACATTCGCGAATTGGTCAAACCTGCGCCGGATCGGCAGCAGCAATCCGTTCAGCGTGACGTTATCCGGCACTTGCGGATGGCCCACCGCGCCAAGCAAGATCGCCTCATGCCCACGTAGCGTCTCAATCGCGTTCGCCGGCACCATCACGCCGTGCTGGAAGTAGTAGTCTGTCCCCCAGTCATAAACTGTGGGAACGAGAGTCGCCCCGACCGTTGTAGCGGCCTTCACCGCAACTTCGAAAGCCGCTGCTGTAACTTCAGTTCCGATACCGTCGCCCGGAATGAGCGCGATGGAATAGCTGTTTTTGTCCAACCCGCCAGCTTACTACTAAAGGCCGCGCCAGACGGGCACATCCAGTCCGCGCGAATTCCCTGACTTTGTTTCGCGGCACGAACGCGCCCTTGCGCTACTGCTGCGTCGTCGGAGCCGTACCGATCTTCACTCCAATCACTTCTCCCGAAACCACCAACTCCACCCGCCGGTTCAGCTTGCGGCCCGCGGCCGTATCATTGGTAGCCACCGGAAACTGCGGCCCGTAACCTAGAGACGTCATAGAATGCGAATCGAGGCCTTGTTGTGCAAGGAAATCACGGACGCCATTTGCCCGTTGTTCGGACAGCTTCTGATTAAACTCGCCCGAGCCTATGCTATCGGTATAGCCTTCCACCTGCAAATTCAAACCGGGATGCGAAATGATAATGCCCGCGATCTTAGCGAGCGCAATGCGGGCGTCCTCTTTCAACGTATACTTCCCAAAATCGAAGAGCACATCCTGCATTCTCACTACCAGTCCGCGCGCGGTTTCCTGCGTCGGCAGCACGGCGTTGAACTGTCTCAACAGCTGTTCGCGCAGCATATTCTTATCGTTTTCAGCCTGCGCTCGCAGCCGGTCCGCTTCTGCCGCGGATTGTTGCGCGCGCTGTGCTTGCAAGGCCGCCTCCGCGCTCGCCGCGTCGGCTTGCGCGCGTGCCGCATCGGCTTCCTGTTTGGCTTTGAGCGCGGCCGCGCTCTGCTCGGCCGATATGCGCGCCTGTTCTTCCGCTTGTGCCCGCTGCTGGGCTTCTGACTCGGCGTGCTGTTGCGCCAATAGCGCCTTCTGCTTTTCAGCCGCTTCGCGAGCCGCCGCGTCTTCCCGTTCTTTCTGTAGGGCCAATTGTTGCTGCGTGCGCAGTGAAATAGTGCGCGCATCCTCCGCCTTCTGCACAGCTTCTTTCGCCGTCATAATGGCCGGGTTCCACTGCTTGCGGTTCTCATAATCCTGCGCCTGCTGCAGCAGCTTTTGCGCATCGTTAAAAGAATCGGCGGCAAACTGATCGGCCCTGGCGTATTGCGCAATCTGCACCGCGTTGATCGCCTCATACAGCGCCAAAGGGCTCTTCTTGTTCGAATTCAGATCCACCGGCTTCAATTTTGTCTCGGGTACGTGGTACTCGTATTGCCCTCTCGGCAGAAGTTGATAATTGGCGTTGATGGTCTCAATCTTGCCCACCGTGTCCGTCCGCACAACATTCTCCATCACCACCGCGTCGCTCGGCTGATTCACCGCAAAGTACGGCTCCGCCGTCACAATCAGGCCGAATGCCTGTAGTTCGGTGGTTACATCCGCTTTGAAGTTGCCGTCTGGATTGACGACCACCTCGCCTATGTTATCGGCGTGACCATCGGGCGTGATCGCCCATAAGACATAGGTGAGGAACAGCGGGCCGTACGAATTCGCGGCGTTCAGCCCTTTTACATCTACCTTGACTTCCATATGGCCCAGCCGGCTATTCACTTCGGCGGAGCCTTTTGCCTGCGGTGCAAGCACAGTGCCTTGGAAATCGATTTTCGTCCAACCGCTGCGGTTCCGGTAGCTGACCGCCGCCACGGAACGCGAAACCACCTCAACTTTGAAAATCGGCATCGGCATTTCGCCGTTTTGCGGAGCGGGATTTTGTCCGAAGGCGATAAACGGAACTAGAGTCGCCAGGATAAGATTGAAGGATTTCATATTCAGTATCAAGCGTGCACGATATTGGCCAAACCCCAACTGCCGTGTTTTCTTAAACTTACTTCAAACACCCTTGGTCAAAATTGCAATAGTGAGCATATTTGGTCATTCAGTGGCTAAGATCGTAGTGTGAACACCCCGCAGCCCACCGCTGCCGAGGCGCAACCGGCATCGCCCTTCGCATCGCCTTTACTCCCCATCTTCCTCATCGTGGTGGTGGATATCCTCGGCTTTACTATCATTCTGCCGCTGCTTCCGTTCTATGCGGAGCGTTTAGGCGCCACGCCAACGCTGGTGGGAACGCTGGTGGCCATCTACGCCGTTTGCCAGCTCATTTCGGGTCCCATTTTGGGACAACTTTCTGACCGATTCGGCCGCCGGCCTGTGCTTCTCATCAGCCAGGCGGGCACGCTCGCCGGCTTTATCATGATGGCTTTCGCCAACACGCTGTGGATGGTTTTTCTAGCGCGCGCTATTGATGGCGCCACGGCAGGCAACCTCACCACCGCGCAAGCCTACATTAGCGATGTCACCAAGCCCGAAGAACGCGCGCGTTCCTTCGCCATCATCGGTGTCGCCTTCGGCTTCGGCTTTCTGGTTGGGCCGGGCATCTCCGGCTATCTGTCTCACTTCAGCTATCAAGCGCCCCTTTGGGCGGCGTCCGCGATGTCGCTGACCAGCATCGTTTTCACGTTCTTCCTGCTGCCGCGCAAAGAACCGGTGCACCAGCACGTTTCCGACGATCAACCCGGCCCCGGCGGCAAACGACTGTCATTGATCTCATGGGGCCAATACGGGCAGTATTTCCGTATCCCGCAAATCTCCCGGCTGCTCTGGCAGTGGTCGTTTTTTTCTTTATCGTTCTCCACTTTCATTTCCGGCTTCGCGCTCTTTGCCGAACGCCGTTATCAATGGCATGGGCACGCCGTGGGCGCTCGCGAGGTGGGTTATATCTTCGCCTTTAACGGTTTCATCGGCATTATCATGCAGGGCGGCTTGGTAGGCAGACTGGTGAAGTGGCTTGGTGAACGTCGCCTGGTCACCATCGGCTTCCTCGGTTCGCTTTTTGGCTATGCCGCCATGGGATTTACTTACACCATTTGGCAGTTACTCGTCGTCATGACCCTAACCGCCATCGTGGGAGCCGGTCTCCGTCCCGCGCTCACCAGCTTAATCACCAAACAGGCCGACCGCCGCCAGCAAGGGGTGATCATCGGTCTGACTCAGTCGCTCACCTCCGTGGCTCAAATCGCCGCGCCTCCACTCGCCGGCTTCATTATCGGACGCGAGTGGTTAACCACCTGGGCCATTTGGGGCGGCGTTCTGGCGGGCCTCGCGCTTTTCTTCGAATCGCGCCCCACTCCCGGCGAATGAGGCTGCCCGAGCGTTGGTTTGCCGGCTATTTTGCCTACGTCGCGCTGATCAGCGCGTTCTTTTCCCGTCCCAATCTTCATGGTCAGCCGCTGGCGTACTTGGTCATCGCCCTTGTCGTCTTCACCCTCCTTAGCAAACTCCAGCTCGGCCCCCTCGACCTGCCCATTCGCAACCTCCGCGATTGGCTTCCGTTGTTATTTACTCTGATTGCTTTTCGCGAAATGGAACTCTTCGTACCCGCCCGCTACGACCTGGCTTTCGAAACCGGTTGGATCAAACTGGACAGACTCGTGCTCGGCACTTGGGGTCTACGCGCCGCCATCGAAAGTCTCGGCAAGATTCTACCTTTCTATCTGGAGTTTTGTTATTTGCTCGTATACGGCTTGGCTGCTTACTCAGTCGCCTGCATCGTCGTGCGCGCCGATCGCCGTACAGTGGATCGCTTCTGGGCCATTTATCTCACTGGCACGCTCACCGCCTATGCCTTATTTCCCTACTTTCCCTCTCTCCCTCCTCGCTATGTCTTTCCTTTGGTGGAACCTCCCACTGTCACCACCTGGGTCAGAACTTTCAACCTATGGATACTCCGCGGCGCCACAATCCATTCGGGCGTCTTTCCCAGCGCGCATGTCTCGTCCGCCTTTTCCTCGGCGTGGGCGTTCTACCTTATCTTTCCACGCCGTCGTTGGCTCGGCCACAGTATGCTTGTTTACGCCATCAGCGTCTCGATAGCCACGGTTTACGGACGCTATCACTACGCCTCCGACGTCCTGGCCGGATTTGCCGTCAGTCTGATCGCCTTGGGTGTAGGATTTCTAATGAAGCATCGCCAGGCATATGTGCAGAAGCATCAAAGTTCTTAGACGTCCGGAAGAACCCGCCACGCCGGACGAGATCACCCAAGCCGCCCTGCAATTCGTCCGCAAGATTAGCGGCTACAACAAACCGTCCAAAGCGAATCAAGAAGCCTTCGATAACGCCGTTCGGGAAATCTCCGTCGCCAGCCAGCGGCTTCTCGAGAAAGTCGCCCGCTGACCCGTGTGGGGCAGACCTCCGGGTCTGCGGCTGACCCCCCGGTCAGCCGTCTGGACTTTCTACATTTTGTCGCCCTTCGTAGGGCGGGCATTCTTGCCAGCGGGCACCTTTCCAGGTGGCCAAAGGACGGCTTTTGCCGCCCGATGGGTTAAGTCTTCGGTGTGTCGGCACGAAAACGGGGACACGCCTCCGGAGATCCA
>Ga0302325_10008406_pt1 | contig 22662 bp, 18 predicted proteins | sample Palsa_T0_2_FD_201948 | JGI IMG/M metagenome (GOLD analysis project Ga0302325, IMG submission 201948) | Peat permafrost microbial communities from Stordalen Mire near Abisko, Sweden - Palsa_T0_2 | ecosystem: Environmental > Terrestrial > Soil > Palsa > Peat permafrost | place: Sweden: Abisko...
GATTGGATGAAGTAGAGATTGTGGTGTGGGTAAGTCTCGCCGCGATCAAGCGTGGGATCGAGAGAATTCTGAATATCCGCAACATAGAGCTTGGGCCTAGCAATGAGGGAGTGGGTCACACGGTCAATTGTTTTGAACCAGGCATGGGAACTCTTAATCGCGGTATGTCGCTTTTTCAACTCCGTTGCGTGTTGTTCGAAGTAGTCTCGAAGTCGTGGAAATTGGTCCAAATCGACAAGGCCGTCGCAGTTCCACGGGTCAACCAGATAGTGTCCAGACCACTTCAGTTCTCCGCTCGTGAGATCCTTGGCCATTGCCAGTTTCAAGAGGCGGGAAGGCTCGACCAGACCTGCATTCTTAGTGATAAATACTTTGTCGTTGCCCGTTGCCACGCCGATTCCGACCTTGGCATTGGCTTCGAGAGGTGAGAACGTCTCTTCGAGTTTCCTGAGAAGCGCCAATTGGTCGGGTGAATCGCAAGGCCACGGATCGCTGCCTTTGAACCAGGTGTCGATGTGGGCTGTTCGCAGGCCCTTTAAGGGCAAGTCTTTCTTGCCGGACAACTTAGCCAAGACTGCCGATGATAGTGCGAATGAAGGTATGCTTTCAACCTCGGGGCCTGCGCTGGCAATTGTGACCGGTCCCTGTTTGTGCCGCCGTAAGACGGTGATTGCCGGGTAGGCATCCACTTCGTCGTGGAATGCACCCGCATTGTGCATTTCGAGGATGATGTCCACGGCGAAAGACGAGGTAATCAGGTCGCGCAAATCGGCCCCGTATTGGTTGCGCATCCAACGGTCGGCGCATATGAAGGCGCAGGTCCCACCTGATTTGAGCTGTCGCAAGGCGGCTTCAAAAAAAGCGATGTACAGGTCGGCTCGGCCACGCATTGTAGAGTAAGCGTGGCGATACATTTTAGCGGCCTCTTCGGGTATCTCTTCGAGGCGGACGTACGGGGGATTTCCAACTACAAAGTCCGCCTCGGCAGACATTGAATCGAATAGGTAATCTCCGGTTCGAACCCAGGATTGCGCGAGATCGCCGGCTATGTCGACTGGCACGCCGCGACGGGTGAGAATATTTACCGCTAATGCTCGCGCCTTAAAGGCGCTTTCTTGATCCAGCCCGAAAGCAACGATTGAATGGCGGCAACTTGAGATTTCGCGGCCGTAAAGCACACAGGAATCGGCCAGGCGCTCAATCATTGGGCCGAGGAAAGCTCCATCTCCAGTTGAGGGTTCAATCGCGACGCATTCGGCAAGGTTGGATGAAGAGACAAACCCTGCCAAATCCAGCAGCAGGTTGACCACCCAAGGCTTTGTGTAGACGACGCCCTTGCTTTCAACAGGCGGGTTCAGATGCGAAAGAAGTGGTAGCAAGAGAGATTGTTGGATTCCGCGCATGGTCCTGATAGATGTGGTGGAATCTGCCATTTCGATCAGGACCTCGCCTGCCGCCTTCCCGTATCGTAGAACATCCCGGCTTGAGTCATGGATTCTGCGGTTGGGGCAGGATTTCATTAAGGGCGGTGGTTAGGGCTTGGGATAGGGCTTGTTGGACTTCTGGCTCGAGTTTTTTTGTGTATTGGGTGAGATAGAAGACGTCGATAGCGGTTTCGCCTTCTGTGTCTACTAAGGCTACTTCGATGTTGCAGTCGTGGGCGTGCAGGACTAAGGCTATTTCGCGCAGGAGACCTGGAGTGTCCTGCGCGACTACTTGTAATAAGGTGCTATGACTGCTGGAGTGGTTGTCGAATTCCAGCCGGGTGGGGATTTCTACTTTTACTGTATTCAGGCGTGTGGATTGGCGGCGGTTGTTTAGTAACCGCTCGATTTGATCTTTGCTGGCGTGGATGCCTTGACTCAGGATTTCGTGGACGTTTTGGACGAAGCGGTCTTTCTCTTCGGGGTTGAGTTCCAGTGTCCGGAATGTGTCGGTGAATTGGAAGCTGTCTACGATGATGCCGGCGTCGTTGGAGAAGGCGTCTGCTTTGACGATATTCATGCCCCAGGCGGCGAGTGCGCCGGCTACGTCGGCGAAGAGGCGGCGACGGTCGCGGGCGATTACGGTTAGCTCGACTAACTGGCCTTTGGGGCGGAGTTCGAGCTGGATGGGGTCTTCCTCGAGGTTGCTGGCTAAGAGGAAGTGATTGCGGATCTGCTCAGGGAGGCGGGTTTGGAGGTAGCGCTGCGGGAGGCCTTCGAGATATTTGCGGATGGCGGCTTCTGGACTGGAGTGTAATGGGCTTGCTTCGAGCGGACTTGCCTGGCCGGCGTGGATGGAGCGGAATTTTGCGGCCTGGGTTTTGCCGAATTCGGCGGGCAGCATGGCGTTGATTCTGTAGACGAGGGTGGGATCGAGGGAGACGCGGTAGCGGACTTCGTCGACGCTGCGGTCCATGAAGTTAGCCGTGGACATATACAACTGCCAGAGATTTTCAACTTTCCAGGGAGTTAGCGCGTCGGGGTGCACTGCTTTGATGTCCGCGTACGTTATCAGGGTCAGCATCTTGAGTAACTGCGGGCTGCCGATCTTTTCGCTGAGGGTGTGGACGTTTTCCTGGTCGAAGATATCGCGGCGTAGGGCGTTGGACATTTCCAAGTGCAAGCGGATGAGTTTGCGGACGATTTCGCGTTCTTCGATGTCGAAGTCGAGGCGGGCTAGGAAGCTGTCGGCTAACTCGACGCTTTGGGTGGTGTGGTCGGAGTTGCGGCGGCCTTTGCCGGTGTCGTGAAGGAGGAGCGCCAAGAGCAGTAAGTCGAGGCGCTCGATTTCCGGGATGAGGGAATTGAGGCGGCGTCCGTATTCCTGGAAGGGCGCGTCGAGTGGCTGGCGGAGGGCGTGGATGTTGTCGATGGTGAGGAAGGTGTGTTCGTCGACGGTGTAGCGGTGGTAGCTGTCGCGGATGACAAGCGCGTCGATGCCGTGGAACTCGGGGAGGAGCATTTCGAGGATGCCGAGGGCGTGCATGGTGCGCAGGGCGTGGGCGGCGTGCGGTCCGAGGAGAACTTCGCGGAGGTGGTTCCAGAGGTAGGGGCCTTCGGGAATGTTGATGGCGAGGACGGGAAGGGCGTCGGTGATGCGGTCTTCTGCGGCCTGGGTGAGGGTGTAGCCGTGGTTGCTGATGGCGGCGAAGACGCGGAGGAGGTTGTCGGTGTCGGAAAACTGAGCAAACTGGGTTGTAGGGTTGATGTCGATGCGGCCCTGGGCGGATTGGAAGTCGAGTGAGAAGTCGGTGCCGGGGATACTGGCGCGGCGTTTGCGGAATTGCTTGTAGAAACTGACGGGAGCGGGGAGATGCTCCATGAGGAGGGCGGCTCGGCGGTAGATGGTGCGCGCGTGGCGGTAGTAGGTGCGCATCCAGTAGGCGGGGTCGGCGGTGCCGCGGGTTTCAAGGCCGATGGAGAGCGCGGCGGCTTCGTCTTGCGATTGCCAGTCGAGGGTGTTGTCGTCGCGGTTGTGGCGGAAGTGAAGGAAGCAGCGGGCGGCGGCGAGGAAGTCGAAGGCGGTTTCGGCGTCGCCATGGACGGATTGCCATCCGATGGTGGTGCTTGCGCCAGGGCGCTGTTTGGGCCACTCTTTGGTTTCTTTGAGATGGAAGAGTAGGGCGAACCAGGGGGCGAGGTTGAAGTCGCGGAGGCCGCCGGGGCACTCTTTGAGGTTGGGCTCGAGGTGAAAGATGGTGTTGCCGTATTTGGCATGGCGCGCGCGGGCGAGTTCGCCTAGCTTTTGGGCGATCTGGTTCCACTCGCTGAGGACGAGGGAGGGGAAGGTTTCATTGTGGAGCTTTTGGTAGAGGGGGAAGTTGCCGGCGAGGAAGCGGTGGTCGAAGGTGGCCAGGGTGAATTCGAGGTTGTCGGGATCGAAGCGGGAACACTCTTTGAGGATGCGGGTGGCGGGGCTGGCGCGGAGGCCGATGTCCCACATGGCCTGAATGATGGGCTGGATGAGCGGACGGGCGGATTTTTCGGTTTCTTCGTCGGCGAAGGCGAAGAGGACGTCGATGTCGGAGAAGGGGAAGAGGTCTTTGCGTCCGTAGCCGCCGAGAGCGAGCAGCGCGACTTTGGCGTTGGGGTCGGGAGCGGGCGTGCCGGAGATTTCAGGCGAAAAGGCGCGACGCCAGAGCTCGATGAGGAGGCGGTCGACGACGGAGGAGCGGCGGCGGATGGCGGCGGAGCCGTCGCCGGTGCGGTCGTAGGTCTGGCGGACGAGCGCCATTTGCTGGGTGTACTGCTCTCTCAAGTCGTCGATGGGAAGGGCGGCTGGGGGCATTTGTCGGGATTCGCTTGAAGTTCGCTCGGCGCTGGGATTTGGGATGAGTGGGATGCTGGACTCACTTTGAGGATAAGCGAAATTGGGCGGGATTTTCCTAAGTCTTGGGAAAAGACGGGGAATGGGAGGGAAATCAGCGGCTAGTGTGTAGCTGGTTAGAAATTCTCAACGGTGATGACGGCGGTGGTGGTGTGCTCTTCGCCGGGGTGGAGGGGGACTGCGGCGGAGAGGATGTTGGCCGCTTCTACGCAGGCGAATTGGGTCCACTCGGTGTCGCCGAGGTCGGCTAGTTTGGCGGCGTCTTCCTGCCAGGGGTTCCAGACGACGGTGGAAAGGGAGCCTTGTTTTTCGAGGCGGATGCGGCGGTGAAGGCTGGGGTCGAGGATTGCTACGGGGGATTGGGTGTTGAGGTAGGCGTTGTCGGTGTCGCGGGTGAAATGGAAGTCGCCGGATTGGCGTTTGCTGGCGTTGTTGTCGCGATTGTCGAGGTAGGCGGTCTGGTCGAGGCCGTGGATGGTGAGGTTGGTGGCGTCGGCGACGCGGTTGTAGGTGTGGAGGGCGACTTCAAACTGGAAGGCGGTTTCGCCGGTATTGGCGGCGGTGAATTCGAGTTGGAGGGACACGCCGACGGTGATTCGGAGGGTGGCACGATAGTCATGCGTAAACCAGGCGCGCGTGGATTCGTCGCTTGCGGTGGAGAGGGTGACGACGACAGTTTCATTTAGCTGAGCGATGGCGTCCAGCTGCCAGTCTCTGGTGCGGACGAGGCCGTGGGCGGGAGCTTTGGGGTCGTCGGATTTTGCGCGAGGCAAATCTCGAAACCAGGGGAAGCAGATGGGGATGCCGCCGCGGATGGCTTTGCCGTCTTCGAAGCGGGACTGGCTGCTGAGGAAAAGGACTTCCTGCTGGCCTGCGGGTTGCCATGAGGTGATTTGCGCGCCGTGGAGGTAGATTTCGGCGTTGGCGGCGGGGGTGGTGATTTGGATTTTGGGCTGGCTGTTTTGGCCGGGGACGATTTCGGCGATTCCTGGGATAGCGTGGCGGGCTTCGACGGGAAATTGGCTCATGGCTGGACCCCTTAAATAGGGTAATCGATGAGCTTGATTTGGCTGGGTGTGATGAATTCTCGCGGAGTGGGGCCATTAGCGGAGGGTTGCCGGTGCGGCTGCACGCGAAGAACAGGGCGACGGCCAAATTCATGGATTAGGCGAAGATTGTCAGGGCGTCGATCTTCGCTCGCCGGCAATTTCTTAGTCGAGGAATGGAGGGGCGTTTATCGTTACTTGTTTCAAGCCGGGTGCAGAAGATATCCCAGAAAGTTTTTTGTGACCTCGGCGATGAACTGTTTGTCCGTTGCGCGGCTGAGTTCCTTCCATACGGAGACCTCCGACAGTTCGCGGACCTCAATCAAGGTGGCCATGGTCAGCAGTGCGAACAGGACAGCTTTTCTGGGATCCGTGTGCTTAATTCTTGTGCGGTGTGCAAGCACCAGACCGGCAAGGTGTTCGTAGCCGCTGGAGATCGATTGCATGGCGCGTTTCCTGAACTCCTCGTCCGTGTCGGTCTCGACAAACCTTGTCAGTGCCCGCATGAACCCCGGGCGCAGCCGGTACTGTTGCATCGTATCTTTGACGATCAGGTGGCCAAGGTCCTCAAGCGTTCGAGCACCGGATGTATCCATGGAGCGGTCTGCGAGTATCAGCCTCTCCATCTCATCCAAAAGAGCTACACGGTACAGCGCATTGCGATCTCGAAATCGCCGATAGACGCTGGCCGGAGCGGTACCAGCCATCTCGGCGATGCGCGGAACGGTCGCGCCTTCAAGACCATACTCTTCGAGCGCTTTCAGCGTGGCGGCGATAAGCCTGGCAGATGTCTCGCGGCTGCGCCGCTGCTGGGGTTCGATGAATCCTTCCGTCATAATGAAAAGTTTATGACCGAATGGGAAATTTAGCGAATGCGATGTTACATTCACATATATGAACAAGATCGAGACCCCACCGCCGCTTATCCCGTTGAATCTCCTTTTTACAGAACCGGAAAAAGATGAGGGCCGGTTATCCCCGGACGGCACGCTGCTGCTGTATCTGGCGCCTCTTCAAGGCAAACTCGGGGTCTGGGTGCGCACATTAGGGAGCGACGACGACCGGCCAGTAGCTTGCGACCCGGCGCGACCTATTCTCTGGGCCCGCTGGCAGGGTGACGGGAAACACGTACTGTATCTCCAGGACCGCGGAGGCGACGAGAATTATGACTTGTTCCGCGTCGATCTCTTGGGTGGTGCGCCTGAAAGGTTGACCTCGGGCGCCGGGACACGAGCTCTTCCGCTCGCGATCGATGCTCGCTTTCCCGATGAGGTCCTGGTTACGCTGAACGAACGGAAGCCGAGTCTTATGGACGTGCATCGGATCCATTTTCGTTCCGGTGAGATGGTGCTGGACACGGAGAACCCAGGCGATGTCATGCTCTGGCTTGCTGACAACCGGCTGCGTGTCCGTGCGGCAATCGCAAAAAAGGCCGACGGGGGCTACGCGATTCGCAAACGAGACGATGCGGATTCAGAATGGAGTGTCCTGGATGAGAATGCCTTCGAGGACGGTATGCCTCGTCTCATCGCATTCTCGCCCGAGAATGAATTCCTATACGCCGTTACAGCCAAGGGTTCAGAGACAAGCCGGCTCGTGAAGTACGAACTCGGCAGCGGCGTTTGCACAACGCTCTTCGAGCATCCCAAATTTGATGTCGCCACGGTTTACATGGATCCTCGTTCGCGCGAGATCGGCGCTATTGCCGTTCTGGAGCACAAGCTCGTGTGGACCCCGATAAACGCTGCGATGACGAAGGCCTTCAGCAGCCTCGCTGAGCGGGTCCACGGCGAGATTTCGTCTGTTACCGGCTCGGCTGATGGAAGCGCGCTGCTGTTCCGATGCCAGACGGACACGATGCCCGCCGAGTACCACTTGTACAAGTCCGACACGGACTCAGTGTCGCTGCTCTTTCAAAGCAGTCCAAAGCTGCTCGATTATCGGCTCGCGCCCATGAAGCCGATTGCCTTCGACGCCAGGGATGGACTGAGAATCGACGGGTACCTGACGCTGCCCACCGGACTTGAGGCCAAAGCGCTCCCGACGGTCCTGCTCGTCCATGGAGGGCCGTGGTATCGCGATCGCTGGGGTTTTGATCCGGTAGTTCAGTGGCTTGCGAACCGAGGCTATGCCGTGCTGCAGGTGAACTTCCGTGGTTCTAGCGGATATGGTAAAGCGTTCCTCAATGCGGGCAACCGCCAGTGGGCAGGCGCGATGCGAACTGACCTGCTTGACGTGAGAGAGTGGGCGATTTCACAAGGCCTTGCCGATCCCCAACGATGCGCGATCATGGGCGCAAGCTATGGAGGTTACGCGGTACTCACGGCACTCGCATGGAGTCCCGATGCGTTTCGGTGCGGCATCGATATTGTCGGTCCGTCCGATCTGACGACGTTTATGGAGTCAATTCCGGCGTATTGGGAGCCGATGCGCAAGATGCTCCTGGAACGCGTGGGCGAAGACACCGAGTTTCTGAAGGGGCAATCGCCGCTGTATCGGGTGTCGTCGATTCATGCTCCGCTCATGATCGTGCAGGGCGCCAACGATCCCAGAGTGAAGCAGGGCGAGAGCGACCAGATGGTTAAAGCGCTGAAGGCAAAGGAGAATGATGTCGTTTACCTCGTCTTTGAAAACGAAGGCCATGGGCTAGCGCATCAGGAAAACCTTCAGCACTTTGCCACAGTAGCGGAAGAGTTCCTGGCGCGCCACATGGCGAAATAGGAATGCGCCTGCTGCATGCACCGGGAAGAGTCAGTCCTTATAGGTCGGCTTGTCGCAACTGATGTTTCTGCCTGACGCGTGTCGTGATCCCAAGGCTGAGAAGAGACACCTGGGCAGCCGGTTTTGCTTTTTTAGAGGGCGGATTCGCCGTGTTCGTCGTTGCGGATTCGGATGGCTTCGTCGATGCGGGTGACGAAGATTTTGCCGTCGCCGATTTTGCCGGTGCGGGCGGCGCCGATGATGGCGGCGATGGTTTTGTCTTTGAGGGTGTCGGGGACGACGATTTCGATTTTGACTTTAGGCAGCAGATCGACGGTATATTCGCGGCCGCGGTAGAACTCGGTGTGTCCTTTTTGGCGACCGTGCCCTCGGGCTTCAAGGATGGTCATGCCTTCAATGCCGGCTTCGAGGAGCGCGTCTTTGACGGCGTCCAGCTTGGAGGGCTGGAGGATGGCTTCGATCTTTTGCATAAGTCCCAAATCCTCGCGCTGGTAGTGCTCGCGGTCGCAGTAAGTAGCGTATCAGGTTGGCGGAGGGGGATGGGAATCCCTCGAATTGCGCAGGAAGTTCATGCGCATACCGCCGGGGCTTGCTCCAGGATCGGATTTCCGCCGCATGGGCGGGGTCGTGTTTGGCGGCTAGTATCGGGACAGATGTGTTTTTGGCAGACCGGCTGTTTCGTGGCGTTAGGAGCGTGGTTTTGGATCGAGAATCGGTGGTTTTTCGAGGGGCGAAGCATAGTAGAACAGTATTTCTGTTGGCGATTTTGATTCCTGCGTGGCTGGGGTGTTCGCATGAATTTGCGGCGGCCGGAAGTCCGCGGTCCGGGGAGCGAAGCTGCACGGAGCTTGTGCTGCGCGGGGAGGTTGCGGAGAAGCAGGAATGGCGGGCTGCGATCGGGGAGGGGTGGGAGTTTCGGGTGCTGCCTATTACGGGTGTGCCGGGGAAGGGAAGTCCGGCGGCGGGGTATGGATACTCGGGGTGGGATCTGGCAGTGGACCGGGAGCGGGATGGCGGGTATCCGGATGCGCTGTTATTGGGCACGCCGCCATACAGATCTGTGAATCCGCGCGAGATTGGGACGACTTATGGAATGCGGGCGCAGGATGCAATTGAGTGGACGCCGAGGCGATTTCGATTTCTCACCGCAGTGGAGCAATGGGAACGAGCGAGGGAGTTATATGGAACCCTGATGTTGGGAGCGGGCAGAGGCTCCGGCAGCGATGTTGCGGGCCAGAAGCTATTGGACTTGTTGAGTGGGCAGGGAACCGGCTACGGAGAGTTTGAAGTGGAAGATGCAAGGCTGGTTGCCGGGGTGGGCGACCCTCCTGCGTTTGCCCGGCAATGGGCCGCGAACCTGGGGCGAGTGCCGCATACTTTGGTGCAGAGTGAAGGCCGTTCGGGCGGCGCGGGTCCTCCGCTTGGAGATCTGAAATGGATTCGATTTCGAGCGGTGCTGGTGTTACCGAAGGGATGGAGGTTTCCTTCCGGACTGAGTGGGAAGGCGACAAGCTGTGCCGAATGATACACTTCGGGCTGCCGAGGGGCAAGAAAATCTGTGGGAAATTGTTCTAGATCGGACATCCTCGTCGTATACTAGCGTCATGTCGGATGCGAACAGCGGGGGCAGTGCGGATCAATACCGGGGCGCAACCCACGACCAGAGTTCAACTCAGGGCGTGACTCAAGAAAAAGATCAATATCTTTTCGGTTCTCTTGAGAGCAGCGCCAAGAATCGCGCGAAGGTGCGCGAGGTGAGTTACGGCTTTGAACAGCCTGAGGGCGTTTTCCTTACGTCATTGGATTTTGCGGTTAACTGGGTTCGCAAGAACTCGGTGTGGCCGATGACTTTCGGGTTGGCGTGCTGCGCCATTGAAATGATGTCGATGGGCGCATCGCGATTCGATATTGCGCGTTTCGGCGCAGAGGTCTTCCGGCCATCGCCCAGACAGTCGGATCTGATCATCATTGCTGGGCGCGTTTCGCAGAAGATGGCGCCCGTGATTCAGCGCTTGTACGAGCAAATGCCTGAACCCAAGTGGGTGATTTCGATGGGCGCCTGCGCTACTTCCGGCGGCGTATTCAATAACTATGCATTGGTGCAGGGGGTCAATCAGGTGATCCCTGTCGATATCTATGTTCCCGGTTGTCCGCCTCGTCCGGAGCAGCTCATGTATGCCATCACCCTGCTTCAGGAAAAGATCCAGCGTGAGCGTGGAAGCCTCAGGAAAACGTTGAATCTCGGATAGAAAGTGCGTCAACGGGGAGCGATATTCGATTCCGCGTCGATCTGCACGAACGGCTGTAGCAAGTGCTTGTTTGCGTTAACTTGCGGGGCAACTCACTCAAGAATTTTGTGTTGCGAGTATTTTGCCCTATGGTAAGTTGAGAGTGTCGTATCTGTTTTTAAGGATCGTTCGGGTTTGATCTGTACTCCAAGAAAATATTGCCCGTGCAAATGCGGGTGAACCCATTCACGAGTTGAAAGCTTGGAAAGCGAGTTCGCCTTTCAAGCATCATTGCGGAGGAAACGTATGAATTTTCGTGTAACGAAACCCTTGGTTCTGGTGATCGCCGCAGCGGCCTGCTTTGCGTCTGCCGGCGCATTTGCTCAGGACAAGCCGGCTGCGAAGCCCCCTGCCGAGCCTTCTCCTTCCCGCTGGGACATCTTTGTCGGCTATAGCTATCTGGCGCCCCATGGCACGGTCCAGGTACCGCAGGACGGCGGGACTGTTCTGCCCTTCGATTACAAGTCGGTTAACGTCGGAGAGATTGTCAGCGGCGCCTATTACTTCAATAAGTATGTGGGCGCGCAGATTGAAGCCGGTTTTCATGAGTACAACGGAAGCGTGGGGGGCCAGGACAACGACGGCTTCGCAACAGGTTCCGCCGGTCTGATCTTCCGCTATCCGACGGGCGATATCACTCCGTTCGCCCATGCGCTGGTGGGTGCTGCTTATATCGACGGTCCGGATCACAATGCCTACACATGGGGGCCCGCTCTGACCGCCGGTGGCGGTATGGACTACGAAACGCCGTGGTTCCATCACCATCTCGCGATTCGGCTCTTCCAGGCGGATTATGAGTACATGCATGCCGATTTCGGCCCTGTGGAATTCGGTGGCAGGGCTAACATCAATGCGGCTCGTTTGAGCGCCGGCGTGGTCTTCCATGTTGGTTCGATCGCACCGCCTCCGCCGGTTACGCTTTCCTGCTCGGCCAGCCCGACCTCGGTTTTCCCTGGCGAGCCGGTCATGGTTACGGCAACGGCCGACATGCTGAATCCGAAGATGAAGGCTGTTTACAGCTTCACTGGAGACGGCGTGACGGGTTCGGATAACACGGCGAAGGTGGATACCACCTCACTGGCGCCCGGTTCGCACACCGTCAACTGCCATGTGACCGAGGGTCCGAAGGCTGGCCAGTCCGCCGACGCGACCACCACCTTTACGGTGAAGGCATTTGAACCGCCGACGATCAGCTGCTCGGCCAACCCGACCACCATCAAGCCGGGTGAGACCAGCGCAATCACCGCGACTGGCGTCAGCCCGCAGAACCGTCCTCTGACCTACAGCTACTCGGCCTCTGCCGGTTCGGTAAGCGGAACGGGTACTTCGGCAACCTTCTCCTCGGCTGGCGCTCCCACGGGAACGGCGACCGTAACCTGCACCGTCACGGATGACAAGGGACAAACCGCAACCGCGACCGCTCCGGTCACGATTGAGGCTCCGTATGTCGCTCCTCCTCCAGTGCAGTCGGCTCTCTGCTCGATCACCTTCGACAAGGACAAGAAGCGTCCGACCCGTGTGGACAATGAAGCCAAGGCTTGCCTTGACGACATCGCCCTGACTCTGCAGAAGCAGACGGATGCCACTGCCGCCATCGTCGGTTCCTCGACTGCGGAAGAGAAAGCTCCGCCGAAGCACCTGAAGAAGGGTGCAACGCCGGACGATATCGCAGCGCAGCGCGCGGTCAACACCAAGGACTACCTGGTAACCGAAAAGGGCATTGATGCTTCGCGCATCACGGTCTACGAGGGTACCGGCGATGGCCAGAAGGTGGAAGACTACCTGGTTCCCTCAGGCGCAACCTTCAGCGCAGCTGGCGCGACCCCGGTAACCGGCGATGTGAAACCGCAGGCTCGCAAGCCGCTTGCGGAGAAACATCACACCAAGAAAAAGGCGGCCATGTAATCGTGGCTCCTGACTGGAGCGGGCGGAGATCCTCTGGGGTTTCCGCCCGATTCAGCTTTCAAAGAGACTCAAGCAACTACGGAAACACCGGGGCTGACCGATTCATCCGGTCGGCCCTATTCTTTTGTTCCTGGGCATAGTATTTCTGTTGCCAATATCGGTTTCGTGCGGGAGACTCGTTGCAAGTAATGAAGCACTTTTCTGGTTTGAACCGGCTCTCGATTTCGTTGCCGCGCCTGGCTGTTTTGCTTCTCGCAGGATGGTTCACGGTAGCCTGCCGTTCCGAGGCAAATTCGCAGGCGAATCTCTATCAGTGGCGTTCGATCGGTCCCTACGGTGGCGATGCCCGCGCCTTTGCCGCGACGCCGGGGCATCTCTATTTAGGCGATACGAATAGCTGGGTCTTCGAATCGCTGGACGACGGCGCGAGTTGGAGGCGTGTCGGCAAGGTGGACGCATCGGACGACCTGATTGTAGACAGCCTGGTGGTGGATGAGTCCAATCGAGAGACAATTTTCGCTGGAGTCCATCGGGTAGGCCGGCCGGATGGCGGCCTCTATACAAGTCATGATGGGGGCAAGACCTGGAAGCCTTCGGAGGCGCTTGCGGGGCAGGCTATCCTGTCGCTGGCGCAGGCTCCTTCCAATCCGGATGTGCTCGCGGCCGGTTCGCTCAAGGGCATTTACCGGAGCCGTGACCGTGGCGCGACGTGGGATCTGATTTCGCCTCCAGCGGACGATCCGCTGAGCCGTGAAGTGCATGAGGTGGAGTCGCTGGCGATCGACCCACGCAATCCTGAAATCATCTACGCGGGCACGTGGCATCTGCCCTGGAAGACGCTGGATGATGGAAAGCACTGGCATAACATCAAGCAAGGCGTGATTGACGATTCCGATGTTTTCTCGATCATTCTCGATCCCAAGACGCCTTCGGTTGTATATGCCAGCGCCTGTTCGGGGATTTACAAGAGCGAGAACGGCGGGGAACTGTTTCACAAGATCCAGGGAATTCCGGCGACGGCGCGTCGAACGCGGGTATTGATGCAGGATACGCATCATCGCGAAGTGGTGTACGCGGGGACGACGGAGGGGCTGTATCGCACCCGCGATGCGGGGCATGAATGGAAGTTGCTGACGGGATCCGACGTGATTATCAACGACATCTATCTCGATCCGGAGCATCCGGGGCATATTCTGCTCGCTACCGATCGGAGCGGAGTGTTGGCAAGCAACGATGATGGGGCGACATTCACGCAATCGAACCAGGGATTTTCGGCGCGCATGGTGCAGGCGCTGGTGGCGGACAGTCGCGATCCGCACCGGATTCTGGCGGGGGTGGTGAACGACAAGAGCTATGGCGGCGTGTTTCTCACGAACGACCAGGGCGAGAACTGGGCGCAGATTTCGGCCGGTCTGGACGGTCGCGACGTTTATACGATGGCGCAGGCGAAAGATGGAACGGTGCTGGCTGGGACGAGTCATGGGATTTTTGCGCTGGAGGACGGCGAGAGCGGCAGCGGTCCGCACTGGGTGCTGCACAGCAGCATCGTGAATGCCGGAACGAAGATTGTGACCGAGACGGTGAAGGGGCGGCGCGTCAATCGCCTGGAAAAGATTACCCTGCCGGCGCGCGAGATGGGTTCGCGTGTTGCCGCGTTCGATCTGACTGGAGATACATGGCTGGCGGCTACGGCGGAGGGTTTGTTTACCAGCGCGGACGAGGGCAAGAGCTGGCAGGGTGGGCTGGTGCTGGGTTCCGCTGAGTACCACACGGTAGCGGTGTGGGATGGCGAGATGCTGGCGGCGAGGCGACAGGGGGTGGTTTATTCCAAGGACCAGGGCAAGACCTGGGATCCACTTGGTATACCTTCGAGGATCAAGGATATTCGCAAGATTGCCTTCTCGAAGGGCGGGGAGCTTTGGATTGGCGCCGGGGATGGCGTGTATTTCTCGCGGGATAAGGGAGTGACTTGGTTCTGGCTGGAACGGGTGCCGGCGCGGGATGTTGGCGATTTGTATTTCGACGACAAGACCGGGCGCATGCTGGTGACTTCTCGCAGCAGCCCGGTGCTGTATTCGATTGACCCCGCGACGCAGACGTTTACCGGCACCACGACGGGATTTCGCCTCTTCATGGCCAGGACGGCGGCGGGCGTGCGTTTTGCCGCTTCGCTTCAGGATGGGGTGCTGATGGAGCCGCAGAAGCCGTAGTTCGGGGGGTGCGGTGCGAATTCCGGTATCATTTCTATAGAGGATTGCATATGCAGGCAGAGACGGAAGGTACGGGGCACGGTTTTCGGACGTATGACCCTCGCTTGGAGCCGATTGCGGAGAAGGTTTTGTCCGGGGAACGGTTGAGCTTCGACGATGGAGTTACGCTTTACGGCACAGGCGATGTACTGGCCGTGGGCTGGCTGGCCAACCATGTGCGCGAGCGGGTGCATGGCGACGTAACCTACTTCAACGTGAACCGGCATATCAATCCTACGAACGTGTGCGTGGCGGCTTGCCGGCTTTGCGCGTTTGGCCGCAAGAAGGGCGATCCGGCGGGGTATACGATGGCGCTGGAGGAGGCTTACGAGACGGCCGCTTCGGGATACACGGAGGCGGTGACGGAGTTTCACATCGTCGGCGGGCTGCATCCGGATCTGCCGTTTGAGTATTTTCTCGACCTGGTGCGGGGATTGAAGGAGCGCTTTCCGAAGGTGCATATCAAGGCTTTCACCATGGTCGAGGTCGCGTTTCTGGCGCGGCGGGCGAAGCTCACGATTGAGCAGACGCTGATCAAGATGAAAGAAGCTGGCGTGGACTCGATGCCCGGCGGCGGCGCGGAGATTTTCGCTTCGCGGGTAAGGTCGATTATCTGCGACCACAAGATCGATGGCTCGGAGTGGCTGAATACGGCGCGGATGGCGCATAAGTTGGGCTTTCGCTCCAATGCGACGATGCTATATGGGCATATTGAAAACGATGAAGACCGCGTGGACCATATGCTGAAGCTGCGCGAGGTGCAGGACGAGACGGGCGGGTTTCAGACTTTTATTCCACTGGCGTTTCATCCGGAGAATACGGCGCTCGATCATCTGCCGGTAACTACCGGACTTACCGATATCCGACAGGTTGCGGTGGGGCGTTTGCTGCTGGATAACTTTGCGCATATCAAGGCTTACTGGCAGATGCTGACTCCCAAGATTGCGCAGATAGCTTTGCGGTTTGGGGCGGACGACCTGGACGGCACGGTGATCGAGGAGAAGATTTACCACGATGCCGGGGCGACTACGCCGCAGGGAATGACGCGCAAGGAGCTTTGCCGGCTGATTACCGCGGCGGGGCGGGTGCCGGTGGAGCGGGATACGCTGTATCACCAGGTGACGCGGACGGAAGATAGCTTTGTGGTTTCAGTGTAGCGAGCGGAGCCGCCGCCAAACGCAGCATTGTCATCGTGAGCGCAGCGAAGGATCTGCTGTCCGCGCAAAATCAGATCCTTCGCTGCGCTCAGGATGACAAAGGTCTCAGCGAGGAAGAAGAGGGACGGCGCGATGGAAGTCTTCGGTATGTCCGCGCTGTTTGGGCTGATTCTGGGGTTTATGTTTGGGGTTGGCTGCGCTTTTGCGGTGTTATATACGATTTATATGGGTGGGTACCGGAAGGCTTTGTTGGATTCTTTACTTGCCGACAAGCCGTCCAGATATCTCAATAATTTAGATAAAGTAAGTGACAAGTTAAGCAGAGACGCAACAAAACCTCGTGAGTCATAGAGAATTATTATTCCCATCCTCGACACGATAATGCTGCGCCGAGGATGGGCACCCGAAAATCCTCGTCCGCGCGATTCAGAACGCCGGGATCCCGGTGATGTGTTGGCCGATGATCAGGGCGTGGATGTCGTGGGTGCCTTCGTAGGTGACGACTGATTCTAGGTTCATCATGTGGCGCATGATTGGGTAGTCTTCGGTGATGCCGTTGCCGCCGAGGATCTGGCGGGCGATTCTTGCGGATTCGAGGGCCATCCAGACGTTGTTGCGCTTGGCCAGGCTGATAATTTCGTGCGGGAGCGTGCCTGCGTCTTTCATTCTTCCGGCGTGGAGCGAGAGTAGCTGGGCTTTGCTGATTTCCGAGATCATCCAGACCAGCTTTTCCTGGATTAGCTGGTGGCTGGCGATGGGTTCGTTGCGGAACTGCTTGCGCATTTTGGCGTATTGCAGGGCGGTGTCGTAGCAGGACATGGCTGCGCCGATGGCTCCCCAACTGATGCCGTAGCGGGCTTGATTGAGGCACATCAGTGGGCTCTTGAGGCCGCCGGAGCCGGGAAGCAGGTTGCTGGCGGGGATTCTCACTTCTTGCAGCGACAGGCCGGCGGTGACCGAGGCGCGCAGGGACCACTTGCCGTGGACTTCGTCGGCGCGGAAGCCTTGGCGGTCGGTTTCGACCAGGAAGCCGCGGACTTTGTCTTCCTCATCGGTCACTTTGGCCCAGATGATGGCGATGTCGGCGATGGTGCCGCTGGTGATCCACATTTTTTCGCCGGTGAGGACGTATTCATCGCCGTCTTTGCGGGCGCGGGTGGTCATGCCGCCGGGGTTGGAGCCGAAGTTGGGTTCGGTGAGGCCGAAGCAGCCGAGTTTGCGGCCGGCGGCTAGTTCGGGGAGCCATTTCTGCTTTTGCTCTTCGCTGCCGAAGGTGTAGATGGGGTACATGACCAGGGCGGACTGGACGCTGACGAAGCTGCGAAAGCCGCTGTCGCCGCGCTCGAGCTCCTGCATGACGAGGCCGTATTCGACGTTGGACATGCCGGCGCAGCCGTAGCCGTGGAGATTGGCGCCGAAGAAGCCGAGTTCGCCCATCTTTGGGACGAGTTCGCGCGGGAAGCGGCCTTCGCGGAAGCAGTCTTCGATGATGGGGATTAGGTTGTCTTCGACGAAAGAGCGCGCGGTGTTACGCACCAGGATTTCGTCTTCGTTGAGCAGGGAATCGAATTTGAGGAAGTCGACGTGTTGGAATTTGAAGCCCATTTTGCTGTGCCTTTCAAGAGAGCCGCGAAGGGTGAGGCCCAAAACACTTGAGGGTATCAGATGGAGACTTGTGTGGGAAAGTTGGGTATGGCGCCGTTCGGAGCGACGTTGAGGATTCAGCCGCGGCGGCGCGGCTTGGCGTAGAGCGCGCTGCCGCGAAAAATCAGGATCGCCAACGAGATGAGCGAGAGCACCGTTCCGAGGATGAGATAAGCGAGAGAGACGAGGCTCACCACGATAAGCAGCGGGCGGGACCAGCGACGGTTGGCGAGCAGTGCCAGCGCACCGACGAGCCAGCATGCGCCGAGGACGACGAAGGCCGGAGCCAGTGACCCGGGTGCGATGCCGACTATCGCGGCTAGGTCTGCCCATGGCCCAAGCCCGCGGCCGAAGTAGCTGCCGGTGCGCAAGTAGTGCGTTCCATCGAAGAGCATGTATCCGCCTTGCAGGGCCGATATGCCGAGCAGTGCTATCTTTCCGCCAATTCCGCTGCGCATGAGGTTTATGCTTCCAGATCTTTTGATTGGATGCAAGCTGGACCGGATTGCAAATTGCCGCCTACGGCAGGGTGTAAGTCCCGGTGTGTGTCACATATTGAACGGTACCAGTGGCTGGTTTTGTACCGGACAGGTTGCTTTGAACCACCTCTGTTGTCCAATTGACCGTGCCGCTGATGCCCTTTTGCGACAGAAATCCCGTTAGGGCGGACAGGTCGGGAACGGTTAAGGAGGTCGATCCATTCAAGTAGTTTGCGGTTGTCGAAATCGAAATTTCGTTGAAGGACGTCGTGCTTGGATTCCAGTTGAAGCTCGCGTAATTCGATACGTTGGACATTCCAGAAAACCCGGTATACGAGAAATCGAATGTCGGGAGGTCGGACGCGGTGGGACTCTTGAACGGCCACGGGGCGGGGAAAGAAACGTTCTGTGGACCCCCGGTCGAGGTCAGGGTTTCGATTTCAGCGAGGTTTCCGTCCCCTGAATTTTGGTTTCCGGCGGGGCCGGCTGCCGCGATGATGAGGTAGTAGTCGCCGTTTTGATATGCGCCGGACGGCATGGCCAGGTACTGATTTGGAGCGCCGTCCACATCGAGCGTGATCGAAGCGCCGCCGGCGGTCTCGTATGCGACAAACGGGCCTAAGACTCCATAGCCGGCCGGTATGTTCTGATACGAGATCGGTTGGTACGTAACCTTGTCGCTGGCGCCGAGGACGACCGGAAGGCCGCCATTGAGAGCGCCAGGTCCTTGCTGGCCACGTAGGATTTTGATGGCAAGGTAATCGTCGATGGAATTGAAATCCTTGAGAACGTAAATAGGAACGTCCTGACTCCCCGGCTCTAAAGTTGCATCGAAATCCATAATGGCGTCTGTCCAGGGCAGGTAAATGCCGCTCACTATGACATATTCGGCGCCGGGGAATGCCTCAGCGTTCACCTGGACAGGGGCCGTGATGGTCTTGGACGTGTTTGGCGTAAAGCAATATGCCGAATACGAAGTGCCGTCGGCGATGGTGGCTTGATCGAAAAACTCGAAATTCTGAGGCGTAGTCGACCCGGTCGATGCAGGGCAGAGATAGGCTACGGAGAAACTGTTCTCGCCATGGGGAATCGAGAGGGTCAGCGTGCCCGAAGCAAGCGTTGCCGCCGTGTACGCGCCGCTGCCGATTTGCGTGGCAACCGCCGTCGGGGCCGCTCCGGTGAAGGTGTAAGTGACAACCGTCGGAGTAGAGCCGCCGCCACCGCCGCCCGTTGAGCTACCGCCGGAGCCTCCTCCGCAACCGGCTAAGAGCGAAGTGATAACAAGGCTAGGCGTCAGGTAGAAAACTGGCTTACGCAAGAGGCACACTCGCTTCAGGTTTGAACACGGCAGTGATTTGAGTCCGGAGAGCGCCTGATTTTAGCAGGAGTCGATGAAAGGACGCTAACGCCCATCGCAGGCGTGAGAACCCGAGCTTTCTCCGATCCATTGGGATTGTCATCCCAGACGTCTTGCGCAATCGCTTGCCGCAATGGATTCCCGGGAGTTAAGAAGGCAGCGCTTCAATGCCGGGGCTGAAAGACGCGACTCGGAGAGGCTAGACTTCGCGGCGGCCTTCGAGGGCGCGGGCCATGGAGACTTCGTCGGCGTACTCGATATCGCTGCCGGCTGGAACGCCGGTGGCGATGCGGGTGATCTTGATGCCGTGGCCGCGCAACGATGTGGTGAGCCAGCTTGCCGTGGCTTCGCCTTCGAGCGTGGGGCTGGTGGCGAGGATGACTTCGTCCACTTCGCCACGCTCGACGCGGGCCAGGAGATTGGCTGAGCGCAACTGATCCGGGCCTACGCCGTGCAGGGGCGAGAGCGTGCCGTGGAGGACATGGTAGACGCCCTGGTAGCCGCGAGTGCGTTCCACGCTGGCGATGCTGGTTGGCTCTTCAACGACGCAGATGAGGCGCTGGTTGCGGACGGGGCTGGTGCAGTAGGCGCAGGGATCGACGTCGGTGACGTTGTTGCAGATGGAGCAGAGGCGCAGGCTGGCTTTGAGCGCGCGAACGGCGTCGGCGAGGGCGGCGGCGTCTTCGTCCGACGAGCGCAGGACGTGGAAGGCGAAGCGCTGCGCGGTTTTGGTGCCGACGCCGGGAAGCTTCTTGAGTTCGTCGATGAGCCGGGACATCGGTTCGGCGTATCTGGACATGATTCTAGGGTATAGGAATGGGGCCAGGGTGTTAGCACCCTGGCCCCGATTGCAATGCGTCTGAGGATTTCAGCTAGCCCTGGGCGACTACTTGCCTTCCCGAACGCGACCCCGGCGGAAGAGTTCTTCACAGGTGCGGACAAAGTGAGCCGCTACTGCGGGGGTGGGGACGGTGCCGCTGAGGACAGTTTGGAATGGGACCTCGTGGCCGTACAACTCGGCGGTGTCCTTCATGTTCTGGTTGACCTCGTCGCCTTGCAGGTCGATACCGGCGAAGATGCCTTTATTGCGGGAATAAGCCAGGAATTCGGCGTTGGCCAACTCTGTTGTCGAGGCCTGCGTGTCGCGGCCTACGGGGCCGGCCGCTACCGAAGCGTCTCCGCCAAGCTTAACTTTGTCCTTGAGCAGGTGGTCGAGGCTTCGATGGCTGCGACCGATCAGGACCAAATCTGTGGATTGCCCACCGATCTGGAACCCGAAGCTGGCTCCTGCCATCTGAACGAAGACGGGGGCGCTCCAGCCGCGGGCTGTGCGGCAGCTTGCGACGCCTTGGCCATATTCACCGCCAAACACGAAAGCACCCTTTTTGAAACTGGGTATAACGACGACGCATTGCGCTGAAGCTGCGATGTCCAGAGGAACGCCCTTGTCCGGCGTGTTCATGAGCTCGTGCAGGATCGCGTGCGCATCGTCGATGCGGTGAACCAGCTTTTCCGAAGGTTGCGCCTGAATGGCAGGGGCTATGACGACGCTCGCAGCGATAAGCGCAGAGGCAATGAAATTACGCATGGGTCTCCTTTTTCGTTACTGCTTTATTTTCGCGACGTCTCTATTTGAGACCTTCCACGGCGCAAATGCTGTCTTCTAATGGGCATAGTTCTTAAATATCGGTCCGTTCGTTACGTCTCGCGCCCACTCATGCCATGCCTATTCAATGTGAAGTGTGAAGTGTGCAAGGCAAGTGATTTTGGTCCCGATCGATTTTGAGCTGGAAGCGGATTGCAGCGCTTGCCCAGTCCGTTGCAGCCTTGCACACTCCACACGTCACAGTGTTCGATAGACCTGGGCGGTGAAGACGTCGGGGGTCATGGCGCCTTTGCCCCAAACGCTGTCCAGATCGGTCGTGGGTTTGCTGGCCACGGCTTCTTCGAGGGTAGCCCCACCGGTCTTCAGTTTAGAGACGCGGTCGCGAATTGTGGCGAGCATATCGCGATAGGACTGGAGTCCGGCTTTGTCGCCTAGGGGGCCATGGCCGGGGATGATCTTGGTCTGCGGGCCGGCGAGCGGCAGGGCCTGATCGCAGGCGGCGACCATGCCGTTGATCTTGCCGCCGGAGGAGTCGTCGATGAGTGGGTAGACGCCATTGAACCAGATGTCGGCGATGTGCAGAACGTCAGAATGGGGGAAATGAATGTAGAGGTCGGAGTCGGTGTGGGCGGGGTCGAAGTGGACGGCGTGGAATTCTTCGCCATTGGATTTCATCGATATTTGCTTTTCAAAAGTGTGGGTTGGCAGGGCAGCTTTTGGCGAAGCGGGGAAGTGCATATCCAACAGGCGAATCTGCTGCTCAGTCGAGAGTCGCCTGTAGGTATTCGTTTGGGCGAATATGGAGACCCCGGCAGTGTGCAGGCCTTCGTTGCCGTCGGTGTGGTCGAAGTGCCAGTGGGTGTTGACGATGTTTTTGAGGGGCTCTTTGGTCAGTGAGGCAAGGGCTTCGCGAATGTGGGGTACGGCGGTCGAGAAGCTGGTGTCGATGAGTAGCACGCCGTCTGGACCGGTCTGAGCGACCATGTTGCCGCCCGCGCCCTGGAGCAGGTAGAGGTTGTTGCGTAGTGGCGTGATCTTGATCGGGACACTGGCTGCGGCCTGGCGCATCTGGGCGGCGCGGTCGAGCGATTGGGCCGGCGCAGCGGCTTGGCCGAAGAACTGGGCAGGGCGCAAGGTTGCAGCGGCGGCGGTGAGGGCTCCGGCGCGGAGGAGTGATCGGCGACTGATGCTGGGCAGGCAAACCGGGGAAGAAAACATTTGGGACTCTCAATCTTCTGGGATGGTCTTGTTCTAACAAAAGGCCCGTTGGTTCTGTAGGGTGTGAGGAGAGTTTGGTTTGAGGGGCTGGAAAAAGTACCTGCTTCAGCCGAGACCGGGAAGATGCAGTCCGCCGAGAAGGCCTTTGAGCTGGCCTTGCATGGCATCTTCAGCTTTGCGGCCGGCGTCGTTGATGGCGGAGACGATGAGGTCTTCCAGCATTTCTACGTCGGCATGATTGCCGGAGAGGCTGCCGACGGCGCTGGGGTCGATGTGGAGTTTGAGCAGCTGCCTTTTGCCGTTCATCGTGGCGGTGACGGCGCCTCCGCCGCTGGAGCCCTCGATGACGATGGAAGCGAGCTTGCGCTGGACTTCCTCCTGCATCTGATTGGCTTGGGAGAGCATTTCCTGCATTTTGAGTGGATTGAACATTGGCTTGCCTCCAGAATGGTGGCGCTATTTCTCGCGCAGGTCGATGACTGAGACGATTTCGGCTTGAAAGAGGGACTGGGCCTGCATGACGAGCGGGTTGGTGCGTGCTTCGTTTTCGATGCTGCCGAGGGCGGCGCGAGGTTTGGCTGGGCCCTTTGTGCCGATTGAGGCTTCGCCGGAGACGATTGAGAAGCGCGTCGGCGCTCCGGCCTGGGCGAGTCCGGAGCGGATGAGCTTTTCGGCGGCGGC
>Ga0302325_10008408_pt1 | contig 22660 bp, 21 predicted proteins | sample Palsa_T0_2_FD_201948 | JGI IMG/M metagenome (GOLD analysis project Ga0302325, IMG submission 201948) | Peat permafrost microbial communities from Stordalen Mire near Abisko, Sweden - Palsa_T0_2 | ecosystem: Environmental > Terrestrial > Soil > Palsa > Peat permafrost | place: Sweden: Abisko...
GCAGACGGATGCGCGCGGCGCAGGCCAAACGCGCCGCGGCGGCATCGGGGCAGTAGTGGCCGGTGTGCGGCCGCTACACGCTCGCCGCTCCTGATCACCAGGCGATCCGCGCTCGCTTCCCCGTCGGCGAGTCGATCGAGATCAGGCAGCGCTACAACGTCGCCCCGACCGACGAGGTGCTGACCGTCACGACCGACAAGGAAGGGAACCCGCGCGGGGAGCTCCTGCGCTGGGGGCTGGTGCCGAGCTGGGCCAAGGAGCCGTCCATCGGCGCCAAGCTGATCAACGCGCGGGTCGAGACCGCGGCTGAGAAGCCGGCGTTCCGGCGCGCGTTCGAGCGCTACCGGTGTCTGATCATCGCCGACGGCTTCTATGAGTGGCAACGCACCCCGGGCGGGCCCAAGCAGCCGTTTCGCATCACCCGCGACGATCACGAGCCGTTCGCGTTCGCCGGACTGTGGTCGATCTGGCACGCCGACGCGCGCCGCACGCTGCGGACGTGCACGATCCTGACGACCGCCGCCAACTCGGCGATCGCCTCGCTGCACGACCGGATGCCGGTGATGCTCACCCCCGGCCACGAGGTCGACTGGCTCGATCTCGACGCATCGCCGGACCGTTTGCGTGAGATCCTTGCCGGGCTGCCAGCGCGGCACACCGAGCTGGCCGCGGTCGGGTTCGCGGTCAACGATGTGCACAACGACGGCCCGGAGTGTCTGCAGGCGCCCGAGGGCGACCAGCAGGCGTTGTTCTAACCGCTAAGCCGCTGCTGCGCCGCCCGCGACCCGTCGCGAGAGCCACGCCTCGAATGCCGCGCTCTCCATCGGCGCGCCGATATGGAACCCCTGCGCGAGATTGCAGCCCAGCAGCGCCAATCGCTCGAGCGTGACCCGGTCCTCGACGCCCTCGGCGGTGATCCGCAGCCCGAGGTCATAGCCGAGGTTGATCGTCGAGCGGACGATGATCAGGTCGCTCTCCGAGTGCATCATCGGGAGCACGAACGAGCTGTCGATCTTGAGGTCGTTGATCGGCAGGCGCCGCAGGTTCACCAAAGAGAAGTAGCCGGTCCCGAAGTCGTCGACCGACAGGCGCATGCCGAGGCTCGACATCCGCAGGATGTTCGCGATCGCGCGCTCGGGGTCTGCCATGATCATCCGCTCGGTGATCTCCAGCGACAACGCGTCTGCCGGCACGCCCGCCGCATCGAGCATCACCACGATCTCCTCGGGCAGGTTGCGGTCCATCAGGTTGCGCGCGGACAGGTTGACCGCGACACACATGTGCGGCACATGGCGCCGCCACGCCGCACACGCCTCGATCGCACGCCCGAGCACGTAACGGCTCAGCGGCCCGACCAGGTCGGTCTGCTCGACGGTCGGGACGAAATCCGCGGGCATCAGCAGGCCACGGTCGGGGTGCTGCCAGCGGACCAGCGCCTCGGCGGCCCGGATCGACCGGTCCGCCAGCGCCATGATCGGCTGGTAGTAGACGGTCAGCTCGCCGTTATCCAGCGCCTGACGGAAGTCGGAGAGCACGCTCAGGCGCCCGAGTGAATGACGGTTCTGCTCGACCGCGTACAGCTTGTATTCGGCCTGGGCGTCCTTGGCGGCGTACATCGCGATGTCGGCGCAGCGCAGCAGCGCGTTGGCGTCGGCGCCGTCGTAGGGGAAGCGCGCCGCGCCGATGCTCGCCGCGATGGTCAGCGACAGCTCGTCGAGCGCGAACGGCTCCGCCAGAGCGCGTGAGAGCTGCCCCGCCAACGACTCCAGCGCCGCGTCGGAGTCACGGCCGGGCGGCAGCAGGATCCCGAACTCGTCGCCGCCCAGCCTGGCGACGACCGCCTCGGGACCCATGGCCCGCACCAACCGCGGGCCGAGCTCCTGCAGGACTGCGTCGCCGCACTGATGCCCGAGCGTGTCGTTGATCTCCTTGAACCGGTCGAGGTCCATCAGCAGCAGCGCGACGAGACCGCCCTCCGCGGCGGCGGCCTTCACACGGGCATCGATCGCCTCGTGTAACCGCGCGCGGTTGGCGAGGCCCGTCAGCCCGTCCGTGGTCGCGATCCGCTGCAGCTCGTCGCCCCGGCGACGTGAGGTCAGCAGCTCGTTGGACAGGTAGGAGAGCGCCACCAGCGCGATCCCTGACAACAGCAGACCGCCTGTCCCGACCCGAGCGGTGACGAACACGGCGGCGGCGGTCATCAGTCCGCACACGAGCTCGGCCGGAAGCGTCGGAACCAAGGTCTTGGCGGCAAGCTGCGCCAACGGCGACCGGGCGAAGTACCCCATGTAGCCCGCGGCGATCACGAAGTTGACCGCGAGCGTCACCAGATACGTCGCGATGACGAGCGCGTAATACCAGACCTCGTCGTTGTCGACGCGGGCCGCCCTGACCGCCCAATGAAAGAACAGTCCGGCAACCAGCGGGCACCACGTGTAGTTGACGAGGTTGTTGAGATACGCCGAAAGGCTGGAGCGCGCGCGCAACAGCGCTCCGGTGATCGCCAGCGCTCCGATCAGCGCCGCGGGACCGGGACCGAGTACGACCTCGGCCATCACGAGACCGAGGAAACCGCCGGAGACGACCATCCCCTCGTCGGTGGAGCTGAGCTCGCCCGCCAACACGAGCGCGGCGAGGATCAGGAACGGCAGCGCCCGCAGGTCGTGAAAGCCTGGGACGAACGGTACTGCGGCGGCCGCAGCCCCGACCGCCAGCAGATGCAGGACGGTCAGGCCACGTGTCGCCGTACGCGAGTGGGCGGGCGGCAGGGTCTCGGCGCTGGCAGTCATACCTCGGCGCGCCGAACACTCCTGCGTCGGCCAATCAGCCGCCGATCTTCCAGAACATGAGGACTCCTTTGTGCACGATGGGGGATTTCATGCAACTCGGAGACATCCGAAACCAACTGGGGGTGCAGGCCGCAGAAAGCGTCTCCGCGACTGATCGTCGCGGTGACCGGACCCAATTGCAAGTCGTTGCGCCGATGGGTCAAAAGAACGCAAAACCTGACTAATATTCGTATTGACAACCGGTGCATTGTGTCCAGCTGGGCCTCTGGCAGCGTGTACTACTGCTCGTTAGCAGATTCCGCACCGAATTTGGCCGGATTGCGTTGTCAGAAAACTAACAACCACCTGTCTGTCTCGACGAGCGTGGTGCGGACGTTTGTCGTAGAGCGCGTGCAGCTCCCACCCAGTCGTTCGCCGACCGCGGCTCTGGCGCGGGGCGCCCGGGTCGTGCCCGCGGGGCGTCCGGGGGGCCGTGATAATCAGACGGCCGGCGCCGCTTGCTCCGCCTGCACCCCCTTGCGCACCCCACCTGCCCGATGGCACTCTCACCCTTCATCGCCGCCTACGACCAGATCCTGCTCGACCTCGACGGGACCGTGTGGGTCGGCGATGCCCTGACCGCGGGCGCGGCCGAGGCGCTTGCGGCGCTGCGCGCGGCCGAGAAGGCGATCGCGTTCGTCACCAACGACTCCGCCGGCGCGCCCGAGGACTACGTGCGCAAGCTGTGGTCGCTCGGCTTGCGCGCATCGGTCGGCGAGGTGGTGTCGGTCGGATCGGCGATCCAGTATTTCCTGGCCCAGCGGCCGGGGCGAGCGCGCGCGTTCGTGATCGGCTCCCCCGCGATCTTCCGTCACGTCACCGACTCCGGGCAACGGATCGTCAACGGCACCCCATCGGCGCCGCACGCGGACCTCGTCGTGGTCGCCGCGCACGAGCGGTTCGACTATGCGGAGCTGCGGACCGCTACTCAGGCGGTCCTCGGCGGTGCGGAGATCGTCGCCGCCGGTCGCGATGCGACGTTCCCGGCGCGTGACGGCGAGTGGCCCGGCACCGGAGCCGTGGTGGCCGCACTCGAGTTCGCGACCGGCGTTCGCGCGCACAGCGTCGGCAAGCCCGACCGGCTGCTGTTCCAAACGGCGCTCGACCGGCTCGGTCCCGGTCGTGCGCTGATGGTCGGCGACCGGCTCGACGCCGACCTGGCCGGTGCGGCCGCGGCCGGGATCGACTGCGCGATCGTGCTGAGCGGCGTCAGCTCCCGCGAGCAGGCGCAGGACGCGTCCGAGCCCGCTCCGGTGACGATCGCCGAGAACCTCAGAGAGCTCGTGCTCGGATGAGGCTGTCGGTGATCGTCAACCCTGTCGCCGGCGGCGGCCGCGCCGGCCGCGCGCTGCCCGCTGTGGTCGCCGAGCTGCGTCGGCTCGGGCTCGAGCACCACGTGCAGGCGACCCTCAGCCTCGATCATGCCCGCTCGCTCGCGAGAGACGCGCTCAAGGCCGGTGAGATCGCGGTCGCGTTCGGCGGCGATGGACTGATCGGCGCGGTCGCCGGGGCGCTGCGCGACGGCGACGGAGTGCTCGGGGTGCTGCCCGGCGGTCGTGGCAACGACTTCGCCCGCTCGCTGTCGATCCCGGTCGACCCGGTCGCCGCCTGCGTCGTGCTGACGACCGGCACGAGAAAGCAGCTCGACCTCGGGTCGGTCGGCGGGCGCACGTTCATCGGGATCGCCAGCTGCGGCTTTGATTCGGTCGCCAACCGGATCGCCAACGACACCAAGCTGGTGCGCGGCAACCTCGTCTACGCCTACGGCGCGCTGCGGGCGCTGGCGGGCTGGCGGGCGGCCTCGTTCACCGTCACGGTCGACGACGGCGAGCCGCGCTCGGTGATCGGCTACACGGTCGCGGTCGCCAACTCGGGTCACTACGGAGGTGGGATGCGCCTCGCCCCTGGCGCCCGCCTCGATGACGGCCTGCTCGACGTCGTGATCATCTCCGATTTCCCGCGCCTGCGATTCCTGGCAGTCCTGCCGACCGTGTTCAAGGGCGAGCACGTCAACCGGCCGGAGGTGCAGGTCGTGCGCGCCCGGCGGGTGCGGATCGCCGCCTCGCGTCCGTTCACGTTGTATGCCGACGGCGACCCGATCGGCGAGCTGCCGGCGGAGATCGAGGTGTTGCCGGCGGCGGTGCGGGCGATCGTCCCGGCGACCCGCGACGAGACCCCGACCGCCGTGCCGACGGCCGGCGCACGGACATGAGCACGCTGGACGCGAAGGTCGCGGCGGCCCAGACCGTCGGACGGCTGGCGCGCCGCGCCGGGCGCGGCGGCGGTACCAGCCTGCCGGGCAAGCTGCTCACGCGCTTGGCGCCCGACGCGATCAACAGCCTGGCTGCGCGCCTGCCCGACGGCTGCGCGGTGATCTCGGCGACAAACGGAAAGACCACGACCGCCGCGATGGTCGCGTCCGTGCTCGGGCGCCAGGGTCGCCGGCTGGTCGCCAACCGGGCCGGGGCCAACATGGCCGGCGGCGTTGCCTCGGCGCTGCTGGACGCGGCCCGCTGGGGCGGCAGGATCGACGGTCAGTTCGGGCTGTTCGAGGTCGACGAGTTCTGGCTCGACGGCATCGTCCCGGCGCTCGAACCGCGCTGCGTGCTGCTCGCCAACCTGTTCCGCGATCAGCTCGATCGCTACGGGGAGCTTGAGACGATCGCCGACCGTTGGGCGGCGATGGTGGCCGCGCTGCCGGCGGGCACCGGGCTCGGCTTGAATGCGGACGACCCGCTGATCGCCGACCTTGGCCGTGGGCGGCAGCCGGTCAGCTACTTCGGGATCGAGGACCGGTCGTTGGCGACGCCAGAGATGCAGCACGCGTCGGACTCCAAGCATTGCCGCCGCTGCGGCCACGCGTACGTCTACGAGGCGATCTACCTCGGCCATCTCGGCGTCTACGCCTGCCCGTCGTGTGGCCGGCGGCGTCCCGATCCGGACGTCTGCGCGCGGGAGATCTCGCTCCACGGCACCCGCTCGGCGAGCTTCACGCTGGATGCCGGCGGCGAGGCGGTCGCGGTGTCGCTGCCACTGCCGGGCCTCTACAACGTCTACAACGCGCTCGCCGCCGCGACGCTGTGCCGGTCGCTCGGGTACACGATCGGGCAGATCGCGGACGGCCTGGACCACGTCAGCGCCGCGTTCGGTCGCTGGGAGCGGATCGCGCTCGGTGACCACGAGCTGTCGGTCCTGCTGATCAAGAACCCCGCCGGCGCCAACGAGGTGCTGCGCACGCTGCGGCTGGAGCGCGACGGACTCGACCTGCTCGGGATCCTCAACGACCGGATCGCCGACGGCCGTGACGTGTCCTGGATCTGGGACGCCGACTTCGAGCTGCTGGCCCCCGTCGCGCGGCGGGTGACGTGCGCGGGGACCCGCGCCGCGGAGCTCGCACTGCGGCTCAAGTACGCGGGCGTGGATGAGGACAAGCTGCACGTCGAGCGCGACCTTCCGGCGGCGCTCGACGCCGCGCTGGCCGGCGCCGCCTCGGCGCAGGTGTTCGCGCTGCCGACGTACACGGCCTTGCTCGAGCTGCGCGCCGAGCTCGGTCGTCGCGGCCACGTCGAGTCGTTCTGGGAGACCGCCGGGTGATGACCGCCGCCGCGGTGATCTGGCATGAGCTCGAATGCGGGTCCTACGGCGAGGACCTGGAGCTGTGGCGCGGCCTTGCGCGGGCGTCCGGTGGCCCGGTGCTCGACGTCGGTGCCGGTACCGGGCGGGTGACGCTTGAGCTGGCCCGTCACGGGCACACGGTCACTGCGATGGATCTGGACGGCGACCTGCTCGCCCGGCTGGCAGCGCACGCCGTCGACTTCCCGGAGGTCTCGACGGTCACGGCCGATGCCCGGGACTTCGCGCTCGAGACGATATTCGCGCTGTGCATCGTGCCGATGCAGACGATCCAGCTGCTGGGCGGATCGCGTCAACGACGCGCGTTCCTGGCGTGCGTCGCCGGTCAGCTGCGCACCGGCGGCGTGCTGGCGATCGCGATCGCCGACGAGCTCGAGCTGTTCGACGCCGAGGCCGACGAGCTCGTGGTCGCCCCGCTGCCCGATGTGTGCGAGCGCGACGGAATCGTCTATTGCAGCCGGCCCACCGCGATCCGCGAACGCGACGGCGGCTTCGTGCTGGAGCGACGGCGTGAGACGGTCACCGCCGGCGGCGAGCTGACGGTCGAGCTCGACGCGGTCGCGTTGGACGGGCTGTCGGTCGAGACGCTCGAGCGTGAGGGCGCCGACGCGGGCCTTGAGCCCTCGGGCAGGGTCGTGATCCCGGCGACCGACGACTACGTCTCAAGCGTTGTGGTGACGTTCCGTGCCTGAGCCGACGCTCCGGGTCTGCGCGTTGTACCCGGACCTGATGAACATCTATGCCGACCGCGGCAACCTGCTGCTGCTGCAGCGCCGCTGCGGTTGGCGCGGGATCGGCTTTGATCTGAGCTCCAGCGGGATCGGCGACCGGCTCGATCCCGACGGCGCCGACCTGTTCTATATCGGCGGCGGGCAGGACCGTGACCAGGAGCTCTGCGCGCACGATCTGGCCGAGGTCAAGCGCGCCGCGCTGCACGAGGTGGCCGAACGTGGTGCGGTGGTGTTCGCGGTCTGCGGCGGCTATCAGCTGCTCGGTGAGTCCTATGAGCTTGGCGAGCGGACCCTGCCGGGCGCGGGCATCGTCGACCTGCGGACCGTCCGTGAGGATGGGCCGCGGCTGATCGGCAACGCCGCGATCGAGGTGACGCTGACGCCAGGCCCGCCGCAGACGATCGCCGGCTTTGAGAACCACGCGGGCCGGACCCGCCTCGGACCGGCTGCACGGCCGCTCGGCAGGATCCTGCGCGGGAACGGCAACAACGGCCGCGACGGCGGCGAGGGCGTGCTGGGTGGCCCCCGGCGCAACGTGATCGGCACCTACCTGCACGGGCCGCTGCTGCCCAAGAACGCGTGGCTGGCCGACTGGCTGATCGCCCATGCGCTGCGTCTGACCGAGCCGCTGGCGACCCTGCATGACGAGCTGGAGCGCGCTGCCCACGGCGAGGCGCGGCGGGCCGCCGGGGTCTGAGCCGGGGACCCGGCGTGCGTCCCGGATGCGACGGCCGGGCGCCGAGCGATCGCGGCCCGTCGTCCGGATCGTCCATATCATCGACGGGCTTCACATGTTGTCGACCAAGCTCACGCGCAGGCCACGCGCGCTCGCTTTCGGGTGGCTGCCCGCGCTGGCGGCCGGGCTGGCGCTCGCGGCCTGCGGCGGTGGTGGCTCGACGACGGCCTCGCCGCCCGTCCCCCCCGCGCATCATCGCCATACGAGCAGCTCGACGACGACCACGACCACCTCGACCCAGCTGACGACGACGACCAGTTCGACGTCGAGCGCCGACCTGCCCGGGACCGGCAAGCCGACGGTGACGATCGGCGACAAGAACTACACCGAGCAGTTCATTCTCGGCCAGCTGTACATGCAGGCGCTGACGGCCCAGGGCTACACGGTCAACATCAACCAGAACATCGGCCCGACCGAGGTGACCCTGCAGGCGTTGAAATCGGGGTCGTTGGCGATGTACCCCGAGTATCTGTACGTGCTCAATTCGAGCGTCGCGCACTCGCACCACGGCCACGCGACCGCCCAGGACGCCTACGCCGCCGCGCAGCAGTACGTCACCGCGCACGGACTGGACCTGCTCAACATGACCCCGTTCTCGGACACGTTCGGGATCGCGGTCACCGACGCCTACGGCGCCGCGCACCGGCTACGCACGCTGTCGGACCTGCGGCGCGTTGCGGCCTCGCTGTCGATCGGCGGCGAGGCGCAGCTGCAGCAGGCGCCGCTGGGGCTCCCGCGTCTGCAGAGCGTGTACGGGGTCAAGCCGGCGTCGTTCAAGGCGATCGCGGCCCTCGACCAGTACGGCGATCTCGACGATGGCAAGGTCCAGGCCGCCTACGTCAACACCACCGACCCCGAGCTTGCGACCGGCGACTACCGGGTGCTCGGCGACCCCAAGCGGATCTTCGGCTACGGCAACGTCGTGCCCGTCGTCTCGCAGTCGGCGCTCGCGGCCGAGGGCCCGGCGTTCGCGGAGACGATCGATCGCGTCGATGCCCTTCTGACCACGCAGACGATGCGCCAGCTCAACCTGCTGGCCTCGATCGGCGGCCAGAGCCCAAGCGACGTCGCCGCTCAGTTCCTGCAGACGCACGGGCTGATCCCGCCGCCCTCGTGACGACGCGCGGCGCCGGTCAGCGGCGGCTGGAGCCGGGGCCGGTCAGCGGCCGGTGGAGCCGAAGCCGCCGCTGGCCCGCGGCGAATCCGATAGCTGCGTGACCTCGACCGGCTCGGCGACGGCGACCGCGATCAGGACCAGCTGGGCGATCCGGTCGCCGGCGTGCAGCTCGAAGCTTTGGCTGGCGTCGGTGTTGAGCAGCAGGACCCGCAGCTCGCCGCGGTAGCCCGAGTCGATCAGGCCCGGTGCGTTGACGACCGAGATCCCGTGGCGCGCGGCCAGGCCCGACCGCGGCAGCACCAGGCCGGCGTGTCCGGGCTCGATCTCGACCGCGATCCCGGTCGCGATCAACGCCCGCTCACCCGGCCCCAGCGTGGCCGCCCGTAGCGCGTGCAGATCGAGTCCGGCATCGCCGGCATGCGCCCGGGTCGGGAGCGTCGCGCGTGCGTCGAGACGCACGACCCGCAGCGTCATCCGGCGGCCGTCTCGGACGTCAGCGCGAAGCGTTCGAACCGTGCGGCGATCGCCGCCGGCAACCGCACCGAGACGCGGACCCCTTCGGGGGTGTCCTCGCGCTCGAGGTCGCCGGCGAGCTCGTGCAGCTCGGCCAGGCTTCCGCCCTCCCGGTAGGGGACCAGCAGCTCGACGTCAGACAATCGCCTGGTGAACTCCGACTCGATCCGCGCAACGAGCTGGTCGAGCCCCTCGCCCGAGACCGCCGATACCTGGACCGCGCCGGGATGGCGATGGCTCAGCTGAGCGCGGCGCTCGGCGCTGAGCTGATCGACCTTCGACAGCACCACCAGCCGCGGCGCCTCATCGGCCTTGATCTCGTGCAGGACGTCGTCGACCGCCCGGACCATCGCGTCGAGCTGATCCTCCTCGGCCGACGCATCGACCACGTGCAGGATCAGGCCCGCGCGGATCGTCTCCTCCAGGGTCGCGCCGAACGCATCGACGAGCTGATGCGGGAGCTTGCGGATGAAGCCGACCGTGTCGGTCAGCAGGTAGTCGCGGCCGCCGGCGCGCAGCACCCTGGTCGTCGGATCCAGCGTGTGGAACAGGCGGTCGCGGACCGGGATGTCGGAGCCGGTCAGCGCGTTGAGCAGGGTCGACTTGCCCGCGTTGGTGTATCCGGCCAGCGCCACCTGAGGCAGGTGCGCTCGCTCGCGCTCGGCGCGCATCACCGACCGGGTCGACCGGACCTGCCCGAGCCGGCGCTTGAGCGCCGAGATCCGGTCGCGGGCCAGCCGCCGGTCGGTCTCGATCTGGGTCTCGCCCGGGCCCCGCGTGCCGATCCCGCCGCCGAGCCGCTCCAGGTGCGACCACAGCCCGCGCATCCTCGCGAGGTTGTACTCCAGCTGCGCGAGCTCCACCTGCAGCTTGCCCTCGGCCGTGTGCGCGTGCGCGGCGAAGATGTCGAGGATGATCGCCGTGCGGTCGATCACCGGCATCCCGAGCGCCGCCTCGAGGTTGCGCTCCTGACGGGGCGAGAGCTCGTCGTCGCAGGCGACGAGGTTGGCGTCGGCGCCGATCAGCAGGCCTTTGAGCTCCTTAAGCTTGCCTGATCCCAGGTAGCTGTTGGGATGCGGCTGCTCGCGATGCTGGATCAGCTCGCCGACCGTCGCCACCCCGACGGTTCGCAAAAGCTCGCGCAGCTCCGACAGCGCCCCGTCGTCTGACTCCGGCCCGCCCGCCCGCCCGCCCGCCGGCAGCGCCGCGATCATGAACGCCCGTTGACGGGCGCGTCCGCGTGGCTGGTCGGTCACCGGCCCACGGCCGTTGGTGGTGGCGTCAGTGCCGCTCAAGCACACTCGAGTCTAGCTCGGGGCGCGACGGCCCGGGCACCCCTTGGTGCGCTCGGTGGGCTCGGCGGTCAGAGCCGGCTGAGCCGCTGCACCGCTTCCAGCAGCCGGTCCTCGGGACACGTCAGCGAGATCCGGAAGAACCCCTCGCCGTTGGGACCGTAGGCGCCGCCCGGCGAGATCACGACCGCGGCCTGCTCGAGTACGTGCTCGCAATAGGCGGCGGCGTCGGCGAAGCCGTCGGGCACCGGGGCCCAGATGTAGATCGTGCCCCGCGGCGGGGTCACGTGCACGCCGGCGGCGGCCAGCGCCTCGCACACGAGGTCACGCCGGCGGGCGTACACCTCGTTCATTCGCCTGACGTCCGCGTCGAGCGCGGGGTCAAGCGCGGCGACGCCGGCCAGCTGGATCGCCTCGAACAGACCCGAGTCGATGTTGGTCTTCAGCCGCCAGTAGTGCGAGATCGCGGTGGCGTTGCCGACGATCGCCGCACACCGCCAGCCCGTCATGTTGTAGCCCTTGGACAGCGAGAAGACCTCGACGCCGACGTCCTTGGCACCGGGCGTGGCGAGGAACGACGGCGCCACGTAGCCGTCGTAGGTCGTCTCGGAGTACGCGTTGTCGTGCACGACCAGGATGTCGTGGGCGCCGGCGAGCTCGATCGCCCGTTCAAACAGCCCGTCCGGGAGGGTCGCGCCGGTTGGGTTGTTCGGATAGTTGATGAACATCAGCCGCGCCCGCTCGAGCGCGGCGGGCGGGATCGCCGCCAGGTCCGGCGCGAAGCCGAGCTCGGGCCGGAGTCCCATCAGGTACGGCTCGCCGCCGGCCATCAACGGACCGCCCGTGTAGACCGGATAGCCCGGATCCGACGCCAGCGCCACGTCGCCGGGATCGAGAAACGCGAGGTTAAGGTTGAAGATGCACTCTTTGGCCCCGATCGCCGGCATCACCTCGGTCTCGGGGTCCAGCACGACCCCGAACCGCCGTTCGTAGAACGAGGCGACCGCCGTTCGGAACTCCGTGCGGCCACGGTTGGACGGGTACTGATGGGTCGAGGGGTCGGCCACCGCCCGCTGGGCGGCGGCGACGATCGGCGGATAGGTCGGGGTGTCCGGGTCTCCGATCCCAAGGCTGATCACGTCGATGCCCGCGGCGCGCTTGGCGGCGATCTTGCGCTCCAGCTCGGCGAACAGGTACGGCGGGATCTTCTCCAGACGGCTACTCGGTCGCATGCAGCTCCTTGATGAAATCGGCAGTCAGCTTTCCGGAGTAGACCGGTACCGCCCAGCCGCTGAGGGTAACGTGCAGATCCTCCCCCACCTCGACCGTCAGCTCGCCGCCGTCGAGCACCACGGTGACCGGCGAATCACCCCCGTCGAGCACGTGCGCGACGGCCGCACCGGTCGCGCCGGTGCCGCTCGAGGCCGTCTCACCGACCCCGCGCTCGAAGATCCGCGTCCTGATCCGCTGCGGCTCGAGCGCCGTGTACCAGGACACGTTGGTGCGGTTGGGAAACAGCTCGTGACGTTCCAGCCCGGGGCCGATCGCGGGCAGGTCGAGCTCGATCAGCGCTCGCTCGTCGGCGACGCGGATCGCGCATTGCGGGTTGCCGACCTCGACGTGCTGAAACGACCACTCGCGACCGCCCACGCTCAGCACCCCGCGCCCGTCCGCCGCGCCCGACGGGTAGTTGGGGCTGTGCAGCCGCACACGGCCCATGTCGACGATCGCGGTCGTCTCGGAGGTGATCGTCGGGCGGATCTCGCCGGCGGCGGTCTGGATCGAGAACGTGTCCGCCGTGGCATGGCCGTGACGGCGCAGGTACATGATCGCCTCGCGGGCGCCGTTGCCCGACAACTCGGCCTCCGAGCCGTCGGGGTTGAAGATCTGCAGCCGCGCGACGAAACCGGGCTCATCGGGGGCCGACAGCAGCAGGATCCCGTCGGAGCCGATCCCGGTGTGCGGCGCGCACAGCTTCTCGATCCGACCCGGCGTCAGCTCGAACGGCAAGTCGTGCGCCTCGACGATCACGTAGTCGTTGCCGAGCGCATGCCATTTCTCGAATCTCACGGCGCCGCAGTCTATGGCGAGCGGCGCCCGCGTTCCGCGACCGCGACCGCGACTGGGGCCGCCCACCCGTACGCCGTGTACCGTCGCCACTCGCCATGGCCACCTCGGCGTTAGAACCGCTGTCGGTGTCGTTGCGAGCGCTGCTGCGCTCGTCGCGCGCGCCGTTGATCGCGCTGGCCGTGATCTCGATCCTGTCGCTCGGCGCCCGCGCCTACAAGCTCGGAGAGCCGTGCTCGGTCCCGTGCACCGGCGCCAACGCACACACGCTGATCTTCGACGAGGCCTACTACATCAACGCCGCTCGCGTGATCGCGGGGATCCGTCCCCCGCCGGGCTCGCACTACGACAAGTCACCGCTGGGCTCCGATCCCAACGCTGAGCACCCGCAGGGCGCCAAGCTGATCATCGCCGGCGCGATCGAGCTGTTCGGCGACGGCCCGTTCGCGTGGCGGATCGGCAGTCTCATCTTCGGATCGCTGGCGATCCTCGGGATGTACTTCCTGGTGCGCTCGGCCGGCGGCGACCCATGGCCGGCGGTTGGCGCCGCCGCGCTGATGGCCTGCGACAACCTGCTGCTCGTCCACAGCCGGATCGGCACGCTGGACATCTACGCGCTGGCGCCGATGATCTGGGGGGTCGCGTTATATCTGCGTGGACGCTGGATCTCGGCCGCGGTCGTGCTGGCGATCGCGGACTGCATGAAGGAGGTCGCTCCGTACGCGCTGATCGTGCTGGCGCTGGTTGAGCTGGCGCGGGTCCTGGTGGCGCGCCGCGATCCCGACGCGCCCGAGCAGTGGCACTGGTGGCCGTCGCTGGTGCGGTGGTTCGCGTGCTCGATCCTCAGCGTCGCCCTGTTCATCGGCGCTCTCGGCCTGATGGGACTGATCGCGCGGCCGTACGCCGATGCCGAGGGCAAGTTCATCACCGGCGGCCCGATCGACGAGCTGCGCCACATCATCGTCTACGCCTCCCAGCTGACCGCGCCCAAGCCGACGGGGATCGCGTCCTACCCGTGGCAGTGGCTGCTGGACCTCAGGCCGATCGTGTACCTGCGCGTCAGCTCGCCGCTGCCTGGACAGGTGGCCGGGATTACGCCGGACGTCTCGTTCATCGGCGAGATGAGCCCACCGATCATGCTGCTGGCGGTCCCCGCGGTGCTGTTCCTCGCCGTCCGGCTGGTCGTCCGTCGTCCGCCACTGGGCGGTCCGGCGGGTGAGCGCAATCCCGGCCGCGCGGCCCGTGCGCTCGGCGACGTGCAGATGTCGATCCTCGGAACCGCCTGGTTTCTGGCCACGTGGGTGCCCTACGAACTGCAGCAGGTGATCGATCACCGGATCAGCTACACGTACTACATGATCGTCGTGATGCCGGGGATCTACGTCGCCGTGATCCACCTGGTGACGCTCGGCTTCAGACGCGGGGCCCGTTGGCTGCGGGGCCTGATCATCGCTTGGGCGCTGCTCGTGCTGGCCGCCGTGGTCGTGATGTATCCGTTCCTCGCCCTCTTCTGACCGGGCGCGCGGTCGCTCGCACGCCGATTTGACACGACGTCGCGTCGCAATAGGTTCCCCGCATGTCCGACGCTTCACACCGGACCGAGCCGAAGCCCGGCGGTGGCTGGGCGCCATTGCGCCACCCGGATTACCGGCGGCTGTGGCTGGCGCAGTTCACGAGCAATGTCGGCTCGTGGATGCAGACGGTCGCGGCGCAGTGGGTGATGACCTCGCTGACGAGCTCGGCGCTGCTGCTGAGCGCGATCTCGGCCGCCGGGAGCATCCCGGTGCTGTTGCTGGCGGTGCCGTCGGGGGCGCTCGGCGACCTGGTCGACCGCAAGCGCCTGATCTTCGCGGCCCAGGTCGTGATGCTCGTCGCGGCGGCCGGCTTGGCGCTGCTGGCGGCGATCGGCGCGCTGACGCCGTGGGTGTTGATCGCGCTGCTGTTCGTGATCGGGATCGGCGGCGCCGCGGGCGCGCCGACGTGGCAGACGCTCCAACCCGAGCTCGTGCCCGCGTCCGACCGTCCGCAGGCGATCGCGCTGGGGTCGGTCAACCAGAACCTGGCGCGGGCCGTCGGTCCGGCGATCGGCGGGCTGCTGCTGGCGGCGACGAGCGCCGCGCTCGTGTTCGGGGTCAACGCGCTCTCGTTCGTGGCGGTGCTGGCAGCCGTGCTGCTCACCCGGATCCCCGCCCGCACCCAGGATCTCCCACGTGAGCACGTGACCGCCGCGATCCGGGCCGGCGGTCGATATGTCGCGAACTCGCCGGTGCTGCTGGCGCTGATCGTCCGCTCGGTCGGCTTCGTGTTCTTTGCCGGAGCCACCTGGGCGCTGTTACCGCTCGTCGCACGCCACCGGCTCGGGCTCGGCTCGGCCGGGTACGGCCTGTTGCTGGGATGCGTCGGGCTCGGCGCGCTGCTGGCGGCGACGTTCGGCCCTGCGCTCAAGCGCCGCCTGTCCAATCGGAGCATCTACCTGCTCGGCTGCGCGATGATCGCCGCAGCCGCGGCGCTGCTGGCGATCACGCACACGGTGCTCGTCGCGGTCGTCGCGCTGGTCGCGGCGGGGGCCGCATGGATCATCGCGCTCGGCGTGATGAGCACCGCCTACCAGGGCCAGCTCCCCGCGTGGGTCAAGGCCCGCAGCTTCGCCTACTACCTGCTCGCCTTCCAGGGCGCCAGCGGGATCGGCGCTCTCTCACTCGGCGGCGTCGCGCAGGCCACCAGCGTGTCGACCGCGCTGCTGGTCGTCGCGGGCGGCCTGGTCGCCGCCGGCCTGTTGACGTTGCCGTTGCCGTTGCCCGGAGCGGGCGACGCCTCGCTGCTCGCGTCCGATCCACTGCCGCTGCCCGAGCTGCCGACCTCGGTGCAGGCGGGTCCGGTTGCGGTCTCGGTGCGGTACCGCCTCGCGCCCGGAGCCGATCAGGGCTTCCTGGCGGCCGCCGGCGAGCTGCGGCGGCTGCGTCGCCGGACCGGCGCCGTGCACTGGCACCTGCACCACGAGCTCGACGATCCGGCGGTGTTCACCGAGTTGTTCATCGTCGGCTCCTGGGACGACCACGAGCGTCAGCACGCGCGGATCGAGGCCGGCGATCGGTCGCTGCTGACGCGAATCGACGGGCTGCTGGCGCCCGGCGAGGTGCGCACCGCCCGCCACGCGCTCGGCGTCCGCGTCAGCCGCCACGGCTGAGCCCCCAGAGTCGTCGGGCGATCGAGCGATGAAAACTACCGCCCGCGAACAATGGCAATCCACTGCGGGCATACCGCAGTAACTCGCCGTCGTTGATCGTCGAGCGCCCGGTGTGACTCGAGCGACGAGCCCCGCGTCGACGCCGCGCTGTGGGGACGCGGAACCCGTCACCCGCCCGACGTGCCGGTGCCGAGCCACAGTGCCAGCAGCTGGTCGGCGACGTCGCCGGCGTCGCGGCCGGTCACGTCGATCACCTCGACGTCGGGGAGCTTGCGCATCCAGGTCAGCTGCCGGCGCGCGTAGCGGCGGGTGCTGCGCTTCATCTGCTCGACGTCGCCGGCCAGCAGCGGCTCGAACCCGAGCGCACGCCGCGCCGTCACCGAGGCGTCGGCGGCCGCCGCGCGGACCTCATCGGCGGCGCCCGCAGCCACGATCTCGTCGACGCGTGCGTCGATCCGCTGATACAGCGTCGCCCGGTCCATCACCAGGCCGCCGAGCAGAGTCGGGTGACGCGTCTCGCTCGTCCACAATTCGCTGGCCTTGTCACGGCGGCGCAACTGCCCCATCTCTTGCAGCTCCAGCGCGCGGACGATCCGTTGACGATCGGTCCGCGCGATCGCCTCGGCCGCCCACGGCGCGTCCCGCGCCAGTTCGGCGTGCAGCAGCTCCGGGCCCAGGTCATCGAGCCGCTGGAGCCAGCGCTTGCGAACGCCCGGATCAGGCGGCGGTCCCAGGCTCAACGTGGTCAGTGCCGCGCGCAGATACAGCCCGGTGCCCCCGACGACGATCGGGCGCCTGCGATCGCGCAGCGCCTGATCGATCTCGGCGTGGGCCAACCGCGCAAAGCGGCCGGCGCTGAACGTCTCGCGCACCGGCACCACGCCGATCAACCGGTGCTCGAGCCGCGCCCGTTGGCTGCCGGTCGCGGCGCCCGTCAGCGTCTGCAGCCCGTCGTAGACCTGCAGCGCGTCGGCGGAGATCGCGACCGGGCGCTCGCCGAGCGCACGCAGGCGATCGGCGAGCGCGATCGCGACCTCGGTCTTGCCCACGCCGGTCGGCCCGAACAGCGCGATCACCGCGGCTCCGCGCATCGGCGCAGTATCGTCGAGAGATGTTGCCGGGAGCGATCGCATGAAGGTGGCAGCCGCAGTCTGCACCGATGCCGACCCGGCGCGCGCGGGCGCGACGGCCGGACGCGAAGCGGCGGTGGGTCTCGGCGGCGAGCCGGCCGATGTGGCGGTCGTATTCGCCAGCGGAGCCCATCTGGCGTCGCCTGACCGCACGCTTGCGGCGATCGCGTCCGAGCTGTCGCCCGCCTCGCTGATCGGATGCGGCGCCGGCGGCGTGCTCGGCGCGGGGCGCGAGCACGAGGGCGGAACCGGCGTCGCGGTCTGGGCGGCATCGCTGGGCGGCGACGGCAGCGCCGAGCCGTTCAACGTGACCGTGATCGAACACGACGGCAATGGGCTGCTGCAGGGCATGCCCGAGCTGTCCGCAGACAGCGGGCTGATTCTGCTGTCGGACCCGTACACGTTCCCGACCGGACCGGTGCTGGACCGGATCGCCGGTGACGCGCCCTGGGTGTCGGTGCTCGGCGGCCTGGCCAGCGGCCGGTCGACGACCGGCGGCGGCGCGCTGCTGCTCGACGACGAGGTGTGCTCACAGGGCGCCGTCGGCCTGCACCTGCGCAACGTCGAGATGCTGCCGTGCGTCTCCCAGGGCGCGGCACCGCTCGGCAGGGAGATGACGGTCACCGCGGCGGACGGCAACGTGATCCACGAGCTCGCGGGCAAGCCGGCGGTGGCGACGATCGAGTCGGTGATCTCCGAGCTGTCGTTGGCCGAGCGGGCGTTGATCGCCGGTGGCCTGCTGATCGGGATCGTGATCGATGGCGGCAAACCCGAGTACGAGCAGGGCGACTTCCTCGTGCGCGGCGTGCTCGGCGCCGACTCGGCGACCGGCTCGCTCCAGGTCGGCGCGACCGTCTCGGTCGGCCAGGTGATCCGCCTCCACGCACGCGACGCGCGCTCGGCCGAGGCGGATCTGCGGCGTGAGCTGACGCTGTGCTCGACCGCCACCGGAGGCCTTCCCCCGGCGGGAGCGCTCGTGTTCTCCTGCAACGGCCGCGGCAAGCAGATGTTCGGTGCCGGCGATCACGACGCGATGATCGTCGACGAGCTGCTCGGCGGCGCGCCGAGTGCCGGCTTCTTCGCCGCCGGCGAGATCGGGCCGGTCGGCGGACGTAGCTTCCTGCACGGATTCACCGCGACCGTCGCGGTATTCCCGGGATGAGCGCTCGCGCCCGGGGCGCGAGCTCGCCGTTGAAGCTTTCGGGTGCGACCGTGCTCGTGACCGGCGCGACGGGCGGGCTGGGCGGGGCGATCGCATCGGCGCTGCACGACCGCGGAGCCAGGCTGATGCTGAGCGGTCGTCGCGCCGACGAGCTGCGATCGCTCGGCGCCGAGCTCGAGGCGCTGACGGTGGTCGCCGATCTGAGCGTTCGCGCGGACCTCGAGCGGCTCGTCGCGGACGCGCTCGAGGCCCGCGTCGATGTCTTCGTCGCCAACGCCGCGCTGCCGGGCTCGGGCCTGCTGTCGGATCTGACCGGGGCAGAGATCGACCGGATGCTCGAGGTCAACCTGCGCGCGCCGATCATGCTCGCGCACGAGCTTGCGCCGGCGATGATTGCCCGCGGCCGGGGCCACATGGTGTTCCTCTCGTCGCTGGCGGGCAAGGCGACCTCCCCCGCCTCCTCGCTCTACTCGGCGACGAAGTTCGGCCTGCGAGGCTTCGCGTTGGCACTGCGTCAGGACCTGAGCCCGCACGGTGTCGGCGTGTCGCTCGTCTCGCCGGGGTTCATCCGCGACGCCGGCATGTTCGCGGAGACCGGCATCAAGCTTCCGCCGGGGACCGGCACCAGGACGCCCGGCGATGTCGCCGCCGCGGTGATCCGCGCGATCGAGGCCGACCGTGCCGAGATCGACGTCGCGCCCGCCGCGTTGCGCGCGGGCGCCGTGTTCGCGTCGCTTGCGCCGCAGCTGGCGGCGTCCGCGGGTCGCCTGGCCGGATCAGAGCGGGTCAGCGCCGAGATAGCGCAGCGCCAGAGCCACAAGCGCTGAGCGGCGTCGCCGTCGACGTCAGCCGGAGTACGGGCCCGCCGACTGCAGCTCGCCGAGCGTCAGCGCGGCGGAGTCGCACGCGTCGATGTCGCAGACGAACGCGCGCCCGTCGGAGGTGAGGTGGAAATGCGCGGGCTCGGCCGCGGGCCGGATCGGTCGGCGCAGCGCACGGCCGATCGAGTTCTTGAGCTTGGAGGGCATCGAATCGCTCCTGATCCTGGGGTTGCGATGTGCGGTTCCGTGACGACTCTACCAACCCTGGGACACACCTTGTATCCAAGCTGTGTTCTATGCTTAGTGCCGATGGTCACAGAGTTCGAGGCGGGGAGCAGAGGTCGATCCGCCAGCGCGGCGACGCGCGCGTACGAGTACGTCAAGCAGCGACTGCTCGACGGCCGGTTCGCCGGCGGCTCGCTGCTCTCAGAGAACGAGATCGCACGCGAGCTCGGGCTCAGCCGCACCCCGGTGCGCCAGGCGTTCGTCGCGCTGCAGGGCGAGGAGCTGCTGGATCTCTACCCCCGGCGGGGCGCGGTGGTCCGCCCGATCTCGGCGTCCGAGGCCGAGGAGATCCTCGAGGCGCGTCTGCTGATCGAGACCCACTGTGCGGTTCGCGTCTGCGCCTACGGGTCCCGCGTCGCACTGGCGCTGGAGCCGTCCCTGGAGCGCCAGGAGGCCGCGCTGCCCGACGGCGCCCTGGAGTTCTCCGCCGCCGACCGCGAGTTCCACCACACGATCGTCGCCGCCAACGGCAACTCGTTCCTGACGCACCAGTACGACGCGCTGCGTGAGCGCCAGCAACGCATCACCGCGACCGCCGTCTCACGTGACCCGGCCCTGATCGAGGAGTTCCTGATCGCTCATCGAGCGATCGCGGCCGCGATCCAGGAGGGAGATCGGGAGCTCGTGGCCCAGTGGATCTCGGCGCATATCGAGTCGACGCGGAAGTTGACGCGCCGTCGGCCGTTCTGAGCGCGGTTGCGACGGCTTCTCAGCGCCCGGGCGCCCGAGCGCGGGCTCTGGCGAGGATGACTGTCAGCGCCAGGCGCGCTGCGCCCATGGTCCGTGGCCGGCGACCGTGCAGCGCCAGCGCGGTGGCCGTTCAGCGCCAGGCGCGCTCCGCCCGTGACCGCCGCCGCTGCTCCTGGCCCGTGTGCGCGGCGGGCGGCTCCTCCCCGGTCTCCTGCTGCTCCTCGCCCGTGTGAGCGATGTGCTCGCCGGTGACCGACGACAGCGCCGCCATCACCTCGTCGGCGAGCTTGGCCCCGTCGTCGGCACGCTCCGGCGTGGCCTGGACGCGCACGACGACGACGTCGCCGTCGACCTCGTCCAGCCGGACCGCCTTTGAGCGCGTCGGCACCTTGATCTCGCTCTCGAGGATCGCCTGGACCTGGGTCGGTCGTACGCCATGGCCGAGACGGACCCGGACGTCGATCGGCTCGGGCTCGCGCAGCGGCACGACGACGGCCGCCAGCACGACGCTGTTGGGAATCATGATCTGGTCGGCGCCGGCGGTCAGCGTCGTGTAGAGCAACCCCAGCGAGCTGACGATCCCCTCGACCGTCCCGCCGACGGCGCCGGCCTGCAGCCGCACCCGCTCTCCGACCCGGAACGGTCGGGCGCTGAGCAGCACCATGCCCGCGAACCCGTTGCCAAGCGTCTGCTGGGCGGCGAGCCCGAGGATCACCGCGGTGAAGCCGCCTCCGACCAACAGCGTCTTGAAGCTGGCGCCCGCGACCGACAGCGCCACGATCGCGACGAGCACGACCAGCAGCGCCCGCACCACGAACCCGACGGTGCCGGCCGTCGCCGGGTCCATCCGGCGCAGGAACGTGGGCCCGGCGAACCGGCCGAAGTCACGCGCGATCGCCCAGCCGATGATGATCAGCGCGATCGCCAGGAGGATCTGCAGCGGCGTCGTCAGCGTCCCGTGCTTGCCGAGGTAGTGGGCGTAGTTGGAGTGCTCGTACGCAACCGGGCTCTCCTTCCCCGGTCCGAACAGGTTTCGGCGGTGGTCGTAGACGACGACGATCGCGATGAACAGCGGGATCAGCACCATCGCCTCGCGCTGCGCGCGCTTGACCGCCTTGGCGCTGTAGTCGACCGACAGCCCGACGGCGGCCCAGGCGTCGCTGCGCGTCTCGAACATCCGGTCGGGCATCAGGTCCCGAGCCGGCTGCATCAGGTTCTTGGGTGGCTTGAACTGTCGTGGCATCTCGTCGTGCTCTCTCGCGCTATCACCGTGGGCGGTCGGAGGTCTTACCCCACCGCAGTCATCTCATCGGCTCCTAAAAGAGCCGTGCCTGCTCGGGCTCCGGCGCCGCCTCCGAAGGCTCGGGCCGCGTCTCAAACGACCACCGCTCGTTCTCGGTGGGTTTGATCTTGGCCCCCTCCAGCAGCTGCTCCAGCCGCCTGCGTTCCTGCGCCGGCGCGTATGCGCCTTTGCGATACAGCTGACGATAGCGGCCGACCAGCTCTGGACGATTTGCCTGCAACCAGTCCATGAACACGTGGCGGACCTCGCCCCGCAGATGCAGAGCGATGCCGCGCACGAACACCGCCCCTGCCTCCTGCGCGTGCTCCAGGATCTCGGCGATCTGGGCCGGGTCGTCGTTGACCCCGGGCATCAGCGGCGCCACCAGGATCCCGGTCCTGATTCCGGCGCGGTTGAGCTCGGCGACCGCCTCCAGCCGCGCCCGGGGACTCGGCGTGTGCGGCTCGGTCGCCCGCCATGCCCGCTCGTCGATCGTCGGTACCGACAGCGCGGCGGTGAAGTCGGTCACCGCGTTGAGCTCCCGCATCAGATCCAGATCGCGCAGCAGCAGCGGTGACTTGGTCAGCACCGACGCCGGATTGCGAGCCTCGATCATCGCCTGCCAGATCCCCCGCATCAGCTTGTAGCGGCCTTCGGCCCACTGATACGGGTCGGTGTTCGTCCCCAGCGCGATGTGCTCGCCCTGCCACGAGGGCCGCGCCAGCTCGGCCCGCAGCCGCTCGGGCGCGTTGACCTTGACGACGATCTCCCGCTCGAAGTCCCGGCCGGCGTCGAAATCCAGGTACGTGTGCGTCGGCCGCGCAAAGCAGTAGACGCAAGCGTGACTGCATCCTCGATACGGGTTGATCGTCCAGCGGAACGGCATCTGCGACGCTTCCGGCACCCGGTTGAGGATCGACTTGGCCCGGATCTCGTAGAAACGGGTCGCGATCGAGTCGGGCGCGTCGAAATGCCTGACGACCGCCTCATCGCGGTAGCCCGGCAGGCGGGTGGTTTCCTCGGCCTCGAGGGTCAGGTTGCTCCATCGCATGCGAACGCATGTCCTTACTCGATTTGAGTGGATACGTCCGGTTGCAGGGATAACGTCGCCGGACGATGGAGATTCCCGAGTGTCCGATCCCGGAGCACGCCGGATCGAGGGTGGTTCGGGGTGGTTGGTATGGCA